>Ga0164313_10000182_pt1 | contig 44901 bp, 37 predicted proteins | sample GuaBasSedimGuay4_FD_113735 | JGI IMG/M metagenome (GOLD analysis project Ga0164313, IMG submission 113735) | Subseafloor sediment microbial communities from Guaymas Basin, Gulf of California, Mexico - Guay4, Core 4569-4, 0-3 cm | ecosystem: Environmental > Aquatic > Marine > Hydrothermal vents...
ATACCTGACGATTTCATCGACCGCGACATTGACCCGCAGCTCGGGCTGCCCCGGCACGATGAGCACCGGATAATCATCACCCGTGCGATCGACCGCCCGTGTCCCCAGCCCCGGAACGAGCCTCACCAGACCGTCGTCTCGGGTGATCCTCGGCGACCACCTGAATTCGTTTTTAGAGAAGGCCACCCCCGCGAAAGCCGGAAAGAAATACTTCCCGTTCCGGGTCCCCACCACTTCCTGGATCAGGATGCCCATCTGCTCATCGAATTCCAGAACGCCCCGTTCCGCCCGGTACTCGATGGGGTCCGGGCCGAACATGGAGGCGTAGATTTCCGAAACGGCGTCCAAAAGGGCCTTGAGGCATTCCTTCTTGGTGCCCTGATTGGCCAGGAAAAGACTTTTGTATTTTCCGGAAAAGGCGGTTCCGACCCGATCCTCCAACAGGCTCGAGCTGCGGATGATGATGGGCACCCCGTCGAAATCATCGAGAGCCGCCGACATCCCGTGGACCAGGCTTGGAGGAAAGGATGAGTTCTTGAACAACCTTATGATGTTGGGATAGTCGCGGCGAACCTCGTCGATGGTCTTGTATTTTTGGTGAAGCGTGTCTTCCAGATCGTTGTAGGCGATGAAATCGAGAACGGCGTCGGACGCGATGTGCCAGGTCCGGGGAATCCTGATCTCTGACAGCAGGTTCCAGTCGACGCCATTGGCCGTACCGATCGCCTCGCCCGCGGAGACGCTGGCCACCTGCGAACGAGCCACCTCGCGGCCCCTGAGGATACAGTGGGCCAGCAGCATTCCCGCCGCCTTGCCGCCCAACTTTCCATGGCACTCGGTGGGCATGATGATCCTGTCCATCAGGTCCCTGAAGAAGGCGATGCTCACATGGTCCTTGGCGGTTTTCACGAAATCAAGCTGCTCCGTCAACACCCTCTGGGTCAGGGAGACCCCCACGCTTTTCATCGTTGAATCGGGCAGGCCCGCCCCGTCCTGGGCCGCCTGTTGGAACCGCCTGAGGGCTTCCTGGATTTCGCTGAGTGTGGAGCGCGGGTTGTCCAGGACGTTCAGGAACGAGGCCGCTTTGTCTTCCTGGATCCATTTCTGGACATAGAAAATGATTTCCTCTCCGGTGATATATTTCGCGGCGAGCCGGAACGGACCCCCATCCAGCAACAGGGTATTGTCCGTGGCGGTCAACGCTTCCGGCACATTCGTCTCACCGGTTCCCAGTTCCTGCGGATCGTATTCCTTATCGATTTGCTGCAGCATTTCCTGGGATTCGGAGATGCCGATGGAGCAGAGGAAGTTGAGCATTTTGCGGGAAATGCGCAGGAACAGGGAATCATCGGTTTCCCGCAGAAGGTCGATGATCACCTGCCAGTTTTCTTCTCCAGGCTCGTTGGACATGGTTTCCAGCTCTCGCCACTTCTTGCCCATGCTCTGCAGTTTCTTGAACAGGAGATAGTGCCCCAACCTGTCGGCCAGGCTTTCGAGCAGCTGGACCTCCTCTTCAAGGAATGGTCCTGTATCCTCTTCGGGACATTCCTTCGTGTAACAGACCCGCACGCTGCCGATGGCCTCACCTTGAACCAGAATGGGCGATTCCTGCGAGCAGGCCGTCATCCTGAATCCCCGGGATTCGAACACTTCTCCTTCCAGTTCGATGGATGCCACGCAGAATTCCGGAAACTGCCAACCCGGTCCGATGGCTTCGACAACCTGCATCATCACTTCCGGCAGGGGCCGCTTCACGTCGTTGAGAGCTTTTTCGACCTCGTAGAGACAACGTAGTTCTTTTGCCCGTTCCTGCAGATCTCCAATGAGTTTTTCGGTTTCTTTCATGACTCGTTCCCCGCGGTGATGACACCCAGACCCGCCAACCCGTCCATCCTCACCAACAGCGGCTGCGTCAACCCGACGTGTTTGAGGAAGTCCGTTTCCTGGACCGTGGCCTGTTCGTTCAACCAGTCCCAGTCAATCCGGCTGCTTCCGCGGCCCCGGACCGTGAGATAAAAAATCCCGAAGCTGATCAGGTTGTGAAAGAAGTGTGAGCCCTGGCTCGGGTCCGGATTCAATTCCCGGTAGGATGATTCCACGATGACCCGAGCGCCGCTGATCTGGCCCCAGTCCACGGGAACGCCCAACCACGGATCAGCACTGCCCCAGCGGCCGAAACCGATCAGCAGGTAGGGTCTTTTGGCTGCCTGAAGAGTGGCGTTTATCTTTTCCACTTCCATGGCGATCGACCTGGTCTTCGACAGCTGAAAATCCTCCGGCTTGATGAAGACGATATCGTAGATGTCGTTTTTCATGCCGTGGCCCAGACCGTGTTCGGAGGCCAGGACCACGCCGGGGGCTTTCAGTTCCAGGGGCGACACCCTGGATTCCCCCTCGGGAATGACCATAGCGCGCATCTGCAGAAGGCATAACCGGTGCTGGCCGGAATCGTCGCAATCCACCGCGAACTCCAACTCGACCGGGCAGCCCGCCGTCCGTTCGGCCAGGGGCAGGATCTTCCGCATCAGGTCGTTGAAAGCCAGGGTATTGCCCACCAGCAGGGGTCCAAAATCAAGGACCCGCGGGCCCCTGGAACCCAGCCCGAGGCGCAGCCTGTCGGACTGGTGGTCGTAGGTGGAAACCAGGTGATCCAGCACCCCGTCCCTTTCCCCCTGGGTGAGATCCGGGTTCATAAGGAACTCGGTTTCCCCCATGGGGTCCGGGGGCGGAGGCGTGCCCATGTTGACGGCCCAGAACGTGGTCTGGGTATTGCGCATCCTGTCCCCCACGTCGTTGAACGGCGGCGGCGCGGCCGGGAAAGGCGGGGAATAACCCCACGACAGTTCGCCGTCGACGATCTGCCGCCCCAGGCCAAGAGCCAGGTTCACGACGCCGTCGGTGGGTTTGGCCCCGCCGCTGGGGTAGTAGTTGAAGGTCCGGGCCACCCCCGAAAGCCTGGGATAGAACCGGTCTTCGTGGCGGTTGCCCACCACTTCCTGAATAATCAGGGCCATTTTTTCAGTGGAATGATCCAGACCCGATCCCTCGAAATAGTTGTTCGCCGTCTTGAAATAGGTTGAGGCATAGACAAAGCGAATCGCCTCGACCAGACGCTGGAACCTGGTGTCCACATCGGGCTGGTTGTTGGGGATCATTTTAGTGGAATAGACGCCGGCGAACGGATGGTCCAGGGCATCTTCCAGCAGACTGGACGACCGAACCGCGAGCGGCGCCTCCACCTGGGAAATGAAATCCCGCAGGTCGCCGAGGTACTCCGGCGGAACGGTGGCCTTCTGGAAAGCCTGGGCGATCCGTGCGTCCGAAGCGTCCGAAAGCGCCAGATCCCACAGGCCGTTGAAGTCCATGAATGAATCAAACATCCCAGTGGGCAGAACCACCATGCGCGGGATGGTGATCGTAAAATCAGGAAACTCTTCCGGAGCAACCTTGGCCAGCAAAGCATCGGCCATCAGGACCAGTCCCTTGGCCTTGCCCCCGATTTCCCCCCGGCCGATTCTCGAAACCACTTCTCCCGAATCCCAGGTGCCCCGGCTGAATACCGGCAATGGCTCGTTCCGCTTGACGTCCATTAGATCCATCCCCTGTCCCGGCATCCCATGGCGACCCGGTCGATAGCCAGCATGTAGGCCGCGTCCCGCATGGACACGCCCCGCTTTTTCGAAAGATCGAAGACCGCGTAGAAAGCCGCGGTCATCTTGACATCCAGCCTGCTGATGACATCACCCAGTTCCCAGTAGTAGTTCATGTTGCTCTGGACCTGCTCGAAATAGCTGCAGGTCACACCGCCGGCGTTGGCCAGGAAATCGGGAATCACAAAAACTCCCTTTTCCTCCAGGAAAGGGTCCGCTTCGGGCGACGTGGGCCCATTGGCGCCCTCGGCCAGAAACTTCACCTTGTCATGGATCAGCTTCACCGAATCGGCGGTGATCTGATTCTCGATGGCCGCCGGGATGAGGATATCCACCTCCTGTGACAACCAGACTTCACCAGGCAGGACCTTGTAGCCGAGATCCTTGGCCCGGGGCATATCGATGCCCCCGAAATGATCCGCGATGGACCGCAATTCCTCGAGATCGATGCCCTCGGATTTGACGTAGCTGTAGGACACTTCGTCTTTCTGGTCCCAACACGACACGCACACCACTTTGCCACCCAGGCGGTGATACAGTTCGATGGCGTACTGGGCCACGTTGCCGAATCCCTGCACGCTGGCGGTCGTATCCTGGGGTTTGATTTCCATTTCCTTCAGGGCTTCGCGCAGGGTGTAGACGACCCCGTAGCCCGTGGCCTGGGTACGGCCCAGGGATCCGCCCATGCCCACCGGCTTGCCGGTGAATGCACCCGGGTACCGCCCCCCGGTCATGGTTTCGTATTCATCCAACATCCAGAGCATGTGCTGGGCATTGGTCATCATGTCGGGGGCGGGTATGTCGCGGACCGGGCCCACGTTGCTAGAGGCCTGCCGCACCCACCCCCGACAAAGCAATTCCTGTTCACGGGGACTCAGGTTGTGGGGATCGCAAATAACTCCGCCTTTGCCGCCGCCCAGGGGAAGATCCGCGACAGCGCACTTCCAGGTCATCCACATGGCCAGGGCGCGGACCGTGTTGACCGTCTCCTGGGGATGGAACCGGACGCCGCCCTTGCAGGGACCCCGGGCATCGTTGTGCTGAATCCTGTATCCGGGAAATACCTGGACCGTACCGTCGTCCATCCTGACCGGAATGTTGAAGTGATATTCCCGCTGGGTGGAGCGGAGCATCTGGCGGGCTCCGGCATCCAGCCCGATCAGATCGGCGATCCTGTCGAACTCGGCCTGTGCCGTCGCAAAGGGATTGAAGGCGGATTCTTGGGACATTTCAGTTCTCCTGGAAACGGATCATGAAAAAGAGGGACATCCCTCGGGATTTCATACATGAATGGCAAGTTGCGGACCAGACAGGGAGATTTTTTAGGATTTTAACTTGTTTTATTACAATAGATTACAATATCAATACGATGGTTTCCGGGGAGGACCGAAGCAGATCTGCATCACTGCGTTCGGGCACTGATGCGTTACCGCTTCACCCGCCGACCGGCCATTCGCGGCGGTCAACTACTGGACCAGATCCAGCTCCATGATCGGCAGCATCATGGAAAACACGATGAACCCCACGACCAACCCTAAAAACACGATCAACATGGGTTCGAGAACTGTGGTGATCACCTTCATCTTGTCCCTCAGGTCCCGCTCGTAGACATGGCAGGCCTTCTCGAGGGACTGGGCCAGGTCGCCCATTTCCTCTCCCACCTGGATCATCATCACCAGCACGCTCTCACCCAGGCGGCTTTCCCCGATTACCTGACTCAGGCTGGCGCCCTCGCCGACCCGTTGCCCGAAACCCGAAATTTCTTCGACGATGGCCGCGTTGCCCGAACACCGGGAGGCGAACCAGAGGCCGCGCATCAGGGGCACGCCTCCGTTCACCAGGCTGGCCAGGGTATGGGAGAAGCGAACGATTTCCCGGTTCAGAACAATGTGGCCAACCACCGGAAGCTTCAGGACAGCCGCGGCCGTCAGCTTCTGCATCCGGGGTGACCGTGCATGGACAACCGCCAGACCCAGCAATAGCAGGAACCCTCCGACCAATACGAATATCCCGAAGGACTGGAAAAAAGCCGAAGTTTCGATCAGGAACTTTGTGGGTCCGGGCAGTTCCTGGCCGAGGTCGCCGTACAGAACGCTCAACTTGGGCAGCAGGAAGGTGAACATCACCACCAGGGTGGCGGCACTGATCAGCAGCACCAGGGTCGGATAGAGCAACGCGGATCTCAGGGTCCGCTCCAGGTCGTCCTCCTTCTCGTACAATTCGGCCAGACCCTGCAGGATGGTGATCAACCCTCCCCCGGTTTCCCCCGCCTCGATGGCACCGATCAACGACCGCGGGAAAAGGGACCCGTAACCTGAAAGAGCGCGTGACAGGGATTCCCCGCTCTTGACGCGGAAAGCCACCGACCGCAAAACGTTTTTCAGCACGCGGTCGCGGGTTTGGCCGTGGAGCTGGTCCATCGCCCTCTGCATGGGCAATCCGGCGTCCAGCAGGTCGCCCAGCCTGCGGGTAAAAAGGGCCAGGGCCTGGCTGCCCAAGGGGCGGCGTTCTATACGCTGCCTGAGTCCCTTCAGTATCCCCATTTGGCGAAAAACGCCGCCTTCACCCAATATTTCGACCACTTCGACCGGAAACATTCCCTTGTTGATCAGGATGCGGGAAACCCCGGACACGGATTCACCTTCCACGATCCCTTCGACCTGGTTATCCGGTCCGATCTTGGCAATGTAGCGAAAGGCTTTCATCTGGAATCAAACTCCATCCTGGCCGGCGGTCACCCGCAGCACTTCACTCACCGACGTCTCCCCCCTGGCGGCCAGGGCCAGACCCCGCTCACGCAGGGTGCCCGTGCCTTTTCCCGTCAATCCCTCCCGCAGGGCCGATGCCGGCTCACGGGCCAGAATCTGCTCCTGCACCCGGGAGGTCACCGGTAAAATTTCGAAGATCGCCGTGCGGCCGCTGAAACCGGTGTGATGGCACTTTTCACAACCGGCGCCCGTCATGAAATCAATGTTCTCACCACCGGCCGAAAGCTCCCCCGCCAGTTCCTTCGCGTATCCGCGGGAATCGACTTCCTTGCACTCCGGACAGATTTTTCGCACCAGCCTCTGCGCCAGGATACAGCGCACCGACGAAGCGAGCAGGTATGGTTCGATGCCCATGTTCAACAGACGCGCCGGTGTACTGGGCGCATCGTTGGTGTGCACCGTGCTGAAGACAAGGTGCCCGGTAAGAGCGACCCGGATCACCGTTTCCGCAGTCTCCTGGTCACGGATCTCACCAACCATCATGACGTCCGGATCGTGCCGCAGCATCGAGCGCAGCCCGCGGGCAAAGGTCAAACCGATGCGGGGATGGACCTGTAACTGGGTCACCCCGTCGAGGTGGTATTCTATTGGGTCCTCTATAGTTATGATCTTGCGGCTGGTCTCGTTCATGATGTTCAGGAACGAGTAGAGCGAAGTGGTCTTGCCGCTGCCGGTGGGGCCGGTTACCAGGATGACGCCATAGGGCGTTTCCAGGGTCTTGCGAATAAAGGCCTGCTCTTCATCCCACATGCCCAGCCCCGACAGCCCCGTCAGGATGGACGAATTGGTCAGCACGCGGATGTCGACCGTCTCGCCGAACTGGGTAGGCAGAACCGACACACGGTACTCGTTTTGCACTCCGTCCACCGTGGCCTTGATACGTCCGTCCTGGGGCAGCCGCCGCTCGGCGATATCCAGATTGGCCATTACCTTGATGCGCGACACGACCACCGCGTGGTAACGCACCAATCCCTCGGGTACCGGAATTTCCAAAAGCATCCCGTCGATACGGAAGCGTAGGCGCACCCTGTATTCGAGGGGTTCCAGGTGAATGTCCGTGGCCCCTTCCTGCTGGGCCCGCAGCAGAAGTTCGTTCACTACCGATACGATGGAGGCGTCGTCAGCCGCGTCGTCGACCATTTCCCTTTGCAGATATCCCGAACGCGCCTGGGCTTCCTCGGTGTCCTGATCCGATTCCGGATCGGTGGCGTTCAAACTGTCGATGGCATCGGCGCCAACTCCGTAGGTCTTCTGCAGCAGGACAAAAAGCTGCTCCTCGGAATAGGGCTCGCCGGTGACTTCGAGCCCCAGCAAAAGTGCCAGTTCACCGAGCTCGTTCCCGTTTCCTTCATGCCGGTGGGCCACGTGAAGCACGCCGTTGTCCAGACTCAGGGGCACCACGAAGAACTTCTTGGCGTACCTGGCCGGAATCACCGCCGACGCGTTGGGAAATAGCTGCTCGGTCATGCTAGTATCCGTTCTCTTCGTCGTAGTCCTCGCTGCCGGTCATGATCTTCGGAGTCAGGAGGATGACGAGTTCGCCTTTTATCTCCTGGTCCTCGGTACTCGAGAACAGGTACTTGATGATGGGAATACTGGAAAGAATGGGCACTCCCTTACGTACCTTGCGCGTCTCGTCCTTGATCAGGCCGCCCAGGATAATGGTGTTGCCGTCCTGGACCATGAGTGAGGAATCGAGCGTGGTCGCGTCGACGATGGGAATACCGCCGTCGGAATACCCGACCACCGAGCTCACCTCGGGACGAATCTTCATGGCGATCATATCGTCGCCATAGATGTTTACATCGACCTCCAGCTTCACCCCCACATCCACGATGATGACCTTCTCGAACTGGTTGATGGTCCCTCCGGGCGTTTCCTTCGTATCGATGGTCGTGTAGGGGACCTGGCTGCCCACATGGATCAGACCCGAACCGCCATCGACCACCATCAGCCGTGGGCTGGACAGCAGTTCGGTATCCCCATATGTCTCCAGGGCTTCGACCATGATGGTGTAGTTTCTGGAGGCAAGATTACCGAAATCCCCCCGGATACCCGGATCCGTATTCACCAGTGCCGGAAAGGTTCCTTTCAGGTTCATCTCGTGCTGCAGGACCTCCCAGTCGATGCCTGTCTTCAAATTCCTGGCGGTGGCCACCTGGATGATCTTGGCTTCGATCAGAACCTGCCTGATGGGAACATCGAACTCTCGAACCAGAACATCGAGCCTGTCGAGGACCGGACCATAGTCGGTGACAAAAATCTTGCGCGACCGCATATCCGCCTGGATTTGACCGACCTCCGGCGTCAGGTGGCCCCGCAGGACCTCCGCCAGGGAGTCGGTTTGGGCGTAACCGATTTTAAAGATCCTCGAATCGAGTCCTCCACCTACGTCAAGCATTTCCAGGATGTCCGTAACCTGGTTGATCTCGAATTCGCTGGAGCTGACGATCAGACGCTGATTGACCACGTCCTCGACGATGGTCGTGTGATCGGTCACCATTTTGCCCAGCAGGCCGGCCGCAAGTTCGGCGGACATGTTCTGCAGCTGGAATTCCCGGGTTATAAGGGGTCTGTCGATTGCGGCCAACATCTGGGCCGCCTCCTTCATGAGCTTCGGACTGGCCTTGATCCTGACCGAGTTCCGGCCCAGGTCGGGAGTAACGATGGCCTTGTCCCCCAGGAGAGCCTTGATGCTGGGCATGATCTCCTTGACCTTGGCCTGCTTCAGGACAAACGTGCGGCTTTCGAGGTTGTCGACGAACTTCTCGCCGTAGATGCTCAGGTAGTTCTCCTTGGTCATGACCCAGATGACGCCGTTGTCCTCGACGTAGGCCGCGTCGATGATCCCGACCACCACCTCCAGCAGATCCCTGGGAGCCATCTCCTCGATGAAGATGGTGACGCGTCCCTTGACCCCGTCCCCGATGGCCAGGTTCATTTCACCCGACTCGGCGATCAGCTTCAGCACTTCCTTCACCGGAGCGTCCTTGACGTTCAGTTGCATCAATCCCGCTCCGCCCGACGGCTGGGCCGCCACCGGAGCCGCCAATACCAGCAAGGCGCAAACTGCTACAGCGATAGTTCGAACAATTCTTCCCGCCATTTCAGGATCACGCTCCTCTCTCTGATTTCAGTTACCTCGAACTCACCCAGACCGTCTCCCACCGAAACGGTGACGGTCTCCTTGGTGCGCTTGTAGAAGACGATCGCCCGCGGGCTGTCTCCCCCCAGCACACCTTGAAGCTCGAGCAACCTCAGCAACTCGACCGGGTTGGTCTTCGGCACCTTTTTTTTGTTGTCCTTCTTGGGCTTCGCGACCTTGAACAGATCGCCCCGCATCCCCTCTTTGGCGTGGGTCCCTCCGGAAACCTTCGTCTCACTTTCGGACCGGTTCTCCATTCCTTCGGTCAATCCAATCTCGTTACCCAGTCGGGTGCCGGGGCCACCGACAGTCATGCCGATTATTCCGTCCAATCCCCAGACCAGGACCAGGACCGTGAGCACCATGGTCAGCATGCGGCCCTTGGCCCAGTCGGTGACGGGGTTCTTGGAAACGGCCGCCCGTCCCAGGCCCGCCAGTGAATCCCGGGAAAGAACCCGTCCGCGTCCCAGCCCGATGTCCGGTTTATGCCCTTGTTCAGGATTCACGGTAATCCACCCTGATGGTCATGCGGCAGATGACGCCGCTGCCGGCTCCGGGAGCCAGGGACAGGCTCCCCACTTCACTCGGCATCTCGTAGAGGATTTTCTCCACGTATCCGGCCACCGCCTCGAAGGGACCCTCGAAATCCAGGGCCACGAACATGACCTGCCGACCTTCGTGATGCCCGAGGCGCGGTACGATGCTCTTCACGTGGACCCTTTTTTCAGCCAGTTCCGCGATGTCCCTCAAAACCTCCGTATCGGTCAGGACCGAATCCCGGACATCGATCACCGGTGACTCGAGTTTTTTGTACTGGGCGTGGATCATTTCTTCCCGGGACAACAGCCGTTGAAAATTGAGGACCTTGGCCTCGGCCTCGGCCACCGCCTCGTCCAACTCCCGGTTCCTCTCCAGATACAGATTATTGAACAGGTAGTCGGCACCGAACGCCGCCACCAATACCAGAAGGCACAGCAGGATGATCCGCTCACGCCTGCTCAGCGAAGTCAGCCCCTCGCGGATGCTTTTCCTGGAACCATTCATGTTGTTTCCAACCGCATCACGAATCGAATCCTCCTAGTTCAGCTGACCTTCCACCACGAAATGAACCTGTTGGGCGCCTTGCCTTTTCTCGGACCGCAACTGCATCACTCGGAGACCCGTCCAAAGGGGGTCCGTCTCCAGTTTCTCCGTCATTTCCAGGACATTGGAGCTGGCCGGAGCCCTTCCGCGCAAAGTGACTCCCCTTCCCTGCACGTAGTTCAGGTGCAACAGAAAGATGGGGGCCTCCACATGACGGCGAAGGCTGGACATGACCTGCAGGATCTCGGCGTTACCGGTCCGGTCCCTGTTGCTTTCACGAATGGCGTTGTATTCCACCTGCAGGGTTTCCACCCGAACGCCGTCATCGGCCAACTGTTGTTCCAACGCGGCCAGATAATTTCGGGCACGGGAATCCTCCACAACCGCGAACACCAGCCAGACCAACGCGAAAAGGGCGGCCAGACGGCCCAGGCCGGCCAGCAATCCCAGGGCCGTCCGGCGGCGTGAGTGTTGCTGCAATTCCCTGGATATCATCAGCCGGGGATGCTCCAGCCCCGCCGCGGCCACGGAGGCGGCAAAGAAAAATTGTTCCCGGCCAGCACCTTCGTCGAACACCAGGGCGTCGGGCCAGATTTCCGGTTCAGGCAGGGGGAATCCCAGAAGATTTTCGAATTCCATCCGGATACCGTTTTCCAGGGGTATGGAGGTGACGCACGCGGCATCAAACAAGAGCCGCCCCCCCTGTTCCACGACGATGTAGTGGCGACCTTCGCCGCGGATAATGACGCATCGGGGCTCTGCCTCGCCCTCCGTATCTCCCCCGCGCCCGACCTGCCCGATGGCGTGGGCCCAGGCCCATCCTTCGGGTACCAGGCCCACGATATTCAGATCCGCCCGGACAACGGGAGCCAGAAATTCTCCCAGTTGATCATTTCTGGCTACGAACACAGCCACCTGGGTGAATCCTTCTTCCCGGACCGGCAAGGCCGACCACACCCACGAAAAAAGCTCGATGGACAGGGGCAATTCACCAGCCAGCAGGTGGGGAAGCATGGCCTCGATCTCGGCGGCCGACGTGGCGGGCACCCGGAAGTGGCAGACCATCGTCTTTTCACGTGGTAGGCAGACGCAGACGGGTTCGGAACCGGGGATTCCCAGGGTCCCGAGGCTCGGGAAGAAATCCTTCCCCGATTGGTGGACTGTTTCTTCCACCTTGAAGGACCGGCTGTCCAAGCGGCCCCTGGCCAAGGTGATTTCCCGTTCGGAAACAACCACCCCCGTCATTCTTTGCAAAGCGGACCAGGGAAAAACAAAGGGAGACCAGCGGCCGGCGAAGCCCCGCAAACCGGTCCGCCCGGTCCCGGGTAATTCCCCGGTTTCCCTTGGAAGATGGAGTCTCAGGTTTTCACCAAAATCCATCATTTTCCCCTAGTTGAGCCACTTTTCGGTCCACTCCAGAATGCGTGGAACGCCGATTTCCTGTTTTTCGAGAACAACCTGGATTTCACAAATGCCCTGGTAACCCGGGCCCCAGCCGCGGGAGGCCAAATGAAAAAACCGGGATTCGACTGTCAGTCTTTTCGCCTCCGACAGGAACTCCAGCGCCGCGGCTTCCTTACTGTTCAGGGCACTGGCCCGGATACCTTCGTCGTCCCCGCCCAGTCCCCGGAACAGCCCGTCATCCGCAGTTCCCTGGATATGATCCAGTCCCGATCGCCATTGCAGAAGCTTGTACACCGCCCTCGAAGGCAACCCCACCGCCTCCAGGACCTCCGCCGAAGCCGTGTTCATGTTCACCGCGACCCCGTACCGGGAAAGGTACCGGCCGGCGGCTTCGCGGCTCGATTCATCCAGACCGGCAAGTGTTTCGAAGGGCGGCAACCGGTTGACCCCGGCCGTTTCCCTGGCCTCCAGGATGACGACTATCCCGTAGGGCGTCATCCCGGGCAGGGTGGCCAGGGCGGTCGAATCGGCCAAGGTCACCGGCAGCCGGGCGGCCTCGTCCGCGATGCCCGCAAGCCAGGATTCTGTTCCATCGACCACGCGGGCCTTGCCGACGGCGAAACTCCCCTGGCCGAGGACAAGTGGAAAGGCAAACAGGTTGTCCGGGCCGGTAAAGCTCAGGGCGGCGCAATCGACCAGCGGGGTACTCTCGAGTGTGACCCTGGCCAACTCCACTCCCGACCAGGCCCAGGCCCGCAACTGGTGGCGCTCGACTTCCAGCTCGATGGACTTTGCTTCCCCGATCATGTCGTGGGAATAGTTGACGCCGAATACCGCCAGCAGGACCAGGATCCAGGAAACCACCACCACACTCATGGCCGCCCCCCTTCGGATACGGCATCTTCCGGGGAAAGGGGTGCCTTTGCTTCAAGGGGAAGCCAGAGCGCCACTTCCAGGCCCGCCCCGTCATCGAACGACAGAGCCAGACTGGTCAACGCGTCCTGCCAGGGAAGTGAGTCAGCTCTTTTTTCCGGAGACAGTCGGACCAGGATCCGCGACCGCATGTCCGCCCCGTTATCCTCGTTGGCGTCCTCCGCGATCCCGAAGGCGAACCCTTGAATGTGGGGATAAGCCAGCCAGGATCCGCTCAATTGATTGAGGGTGGCCCGAGGTCCGAACCGGGTGCCCCCGTCTTCGCGAAGAAGGTGGCTGCGGGTGGCATCCATCCCCTGGAAAACCCTGGCCCATCTCATGAATTCCTGGTGTACCAGCGCCGAATCAGCGATGTCGACTTCCAGCGGCGCGACCACACGCACCAGCATGCTATCCTGGAACCCGGAGCCAGACCATTGGTAGGTCACAAGTTCGGGGACTCCCGGGTTTGCGACCCCGTCCACGATCCTGCTCTTTCGACACCACATGACAATGGAATCGGCCGACACCAGGGGCCTGGGGCCCGAGGGAACGAGGTTGGCGAAATCGTTCATGAGGGCACCGACAACCAACCGGGCATCCCGGTCGAAGGCCATCCGGTCCCGCGTGGCAGAGCGAAGTTTCATGCCCGCGGAGAACAAGGTAAAAACCGTCGTCAGGGTCACTCCGAGCACCGAAAGTGCGATGAGCACTTCCATGAGAGTGAATCCCGAACTCCCCTTGCGGGAATGACTACGGCCCCTGTATCCGGCTGCCTGTCGTGGAATCATGGCGTCCCCCTGGCCTGCGGGGCGGTGTGCACCAATTGGGTGGCATTGATGCTGCGGGAACCCTCGCCGGTCTGCCAACTGACGTCCACGATGACCTGGATAACCCGGTCCGAAAGGCTGTCGGTGCCTGTTTCCTTGTTTTTTTCCTTCTTTTTTGTCGGGATTCGGGGAGCCTCGATCCAGGGCTCGCCGACCACCGTCCAACTGAACACACCATCGGAGCTGATCCCCCGCACGGGCTGGCCGTCGTAGGGAACCATGACCGTTTCGGCCAGCTTCTCCTGCAGAATCAACCCCGCCCGGAAGCGCAGCGCCGAATCCTTCTGCAGATCCAGGACCGATAGAACGGCCGTCAAAACCGCCATGATCCCTACCGAAAACAATGTCATCGAGACCAGAACCTCGATCAGGACAAACCCTTCCCTCGAAGCCTTGACTTGTTTTCCGCCCAGGGTAAATGCCGCGCGTAATCTCCTCATTGCTGCCCGTATAATTCGCCTGTGGAGGGTTCGATCCGGAAATGGTGCTGAACTCGGCCATCCTCATCCTCGATCAGGATTTCCCCTCCTGTCGATGTTCCGTTGGCGAAAAACAGGATTCCCGGCTCGTTGGATTCCAGCCGCAAGCTTCCCGAAACCAGGGTGCTGCGCACGACGGGAGAATCCCAGATCGCCTGCCAGTCACGGCCGCCCGAGGCCAAACCCGCGGCATCACCCGCATGCCAGGACTGGATCTCCAGTCGGCGTAATTCCAGGGAATTTCCCAAATCCGGATTGGTCGTCAATGCCACGGTGGTTCTGCGGGCGATGGCGGAATCCTGCGCGGAGCGGATGGAGTTGGCCACGGCCCTGGCCTCTTCCGTGGCGAAATACGCTTTTTTCACCGCGCCTACCCGCGGCAGGGACAGACCGAGCATCAAACCCATCAAACCGATGGCCAGGAGAAGTTCGAGCAGGGTGAATCCCAGCCGGCTGGGCGAAACCGGCCGGGGGGTGGAATTCAAACTGGAGTTACTCTCAATAGTTTTCCACGTTGGAGTAGTCATCATCACCCCCGACAATGCCGTCGGGACCCTGGGAGGCGATTTCGTAGTCGTACCCCGGTTTGGTGCTGGGGCTTTTGTACTGGTACTCGTTTCCCCAGGGGTCGTTCAGGGACCGGCCCCTCAGATAGGGACCGTTCCAGCTTGTCGGAACAGGCGGCACTCCCGGCTTTTCCAACAGGGCCCTTAATCCTTGGCTGGTGGAAGGGAAAATTCCGTTATCCAGTTCGTAGAGTTCGAGGGCGGCGGCGAGATTGCCGGAGATGTCCGCCTTGACGGCCGCGACCTTGGCCTGCTCGGCGCGGCTGGCATACCGGGGAATGACCAGGCCCGCGAGCACCCCGATGATGGTGATGACCAACAAAAGTTCAATGAGGGTAAAACCGGGGCGGGGCGGGACGATCCGGCAAAATACACGTTTCAGGAATTGTAGCGTACTCACAACTGCCCACCCTCTCGGAAACTCTATGATTCCAGTTGGTTATCTATGGAAAATCCGTTTTCCGGGGCGAGTTCTATCATTTTTACAAGAATAGCACAAAAGTCTTAATTTTTCAACTGAAATAAAGATTTTAAAATCCTATATTCCCTTATTTTACTAGGAGTTATGGCCTACCTGTTCGGTTTTTGCCAACCTGAAAATTAGATTTTTTTTACAGGGATAAAAAAATGGAGCAGGGACGGCATTCGTCCCTGCTCCGATCATCGCTTTTGGGTGTCCTGTACCGCTAGCGGCGGCCGGACCTGGCTTGACCTCTGGCGCTCGTGGCCGGGTCACCCTTGCCGTCGGCGGCATCCCTGCCACCGGGGCCAAATCCCGCTACGCCACTGTTGGGACCGAACGGACCTTCAAGGTCGCTCGTTCCGGGGCCCCAGCTGTGCCGCAGAAGCTGGCCGGCAAAGGAACCATCGGTATCCTCGCCGAAAATCTTCAGCAGATCGCCGTCAGGACCGGTGCCCATCGGGCCGTGGGGTCCGCCTTCGCCGGTGAATTCATCACCCTTGCGGTTGTTTTCGCCCAACTCATGGTTGGTACCATCGCCGTCGCCATGAAGACGTTGCTGGGTCTGGTCCCCGTCACATTCCCCGACCTTGTCGCCGTCCAGGGACTTGTCACCCAGGTCACCCTGGATTGCGTCGCCCTTGGCGTCCTCGCCCGCGGGGCCGGAAGGATCATGGGCTTCCCCGGGTTTTGCGTTCTCGTAATCGGTGTAGTTCTGATTAGCGGTGCCGGTATCCGGGTTGACCGCGTTTTCACTACCGTCCTGCCGGGCCTGATCCTTCACCGGCTCACTTTCGGCCTGGGCGTAGGCGCCGACAGCCAGAAGGCTGATCAGCAGCACCGTAAGTGTAATATTCCTCTTCATCACTTTTCCTCCTTGGGATGCCTTTCCTGACATCCGGGTAACCCCTCCCAACAAACCCACAACCGCATAAAGTGGGCCAAGCCCCTCCATTATTGTGAGTCAGACGGCAAATCGTTGAAAACCATGTTGATTAGAATTTTTCACCAGGAAACATTCCTGCTCCCTGGAGGGACAGTCGCAGGAATCTGCGAAGGGGTCCGGGGTGGTTTCGCAAAATACTGCGACAAAGTCCAGGCACCTGGGACCGGATTTGAGGGCTGATCAATGCATAATGCCATGTCGAACAATCGTTAATAGCAAGGCGGCCCGTGGAATACTCCACGGGCCGCCTTTTGAGTGAACCTTGCGGTTCGATTAAATGTTATTCACCTCCGGAATCACTGCTGAAGTCATCCGAAGAAACAACGTCTTCCTCCACGCCGCCATCCGTCGTGGCGGTTGCAGCATTGTTCTGGGGAAATTCAGCGGACATGATCCGGCGGAACACGATGTCGCTGCCTTCTTCACCTTCGTCCAGCCAGCTGGAGTAGAAACGCGAGCCGTCCGGAGTCATGCGAAGCTGCGCTTCACCCTGTTCCTGGTCGCCCTTGGCCATCCAGGGAGTGCGGAGTACCGTTTCACCGGCGAGTCCGCCATCACTGTTCGGGTTCACTTCCCACTCTTCAACGTAGTAGGTTTCACCCTTGTCCCTGGAGAAGCTCCAGTAAAGGTCCGCGGGGGCGGGCTCTTCCTGCTCCCCTGTGATCGGATCCTTCTTGGGATTGGTGGAAGTACCCCAGGCCACGTAGAACACATTCTGGTTCTGCTTGTCCTCGGGAATTCCGGTCCAGGCACCCGCAACCTTGATCGTTCCGGGAACCGCCACGATACGGGGCTCGATGACGGACTCCTTGCTGTTCGCCAGCTGCGTCAGGTTCCTCATCACTTCGAATGCACCGGCAGCGTAGAAGTTGCACTCCTCCACCTTGGTGCCGGGACTTGAGGTCCCGCTGGGAGTCGTCCACGTGATGCAATGTTCCACACCGAGGCCGCCTTGGTTGGCGGGCTTGGTGGTCCAGGTTTTGCCACCGTTGAAGGACCGACGGATGAAGAAATCATACTTGTCGTTTCCGTTACGGCTGGCGGCCCAGTTCGCACAGTACGAAAAGCCGAGCTGGACAAAATCGCCACGAAGCTGGCCGCGATGGGCGCGGGCATCATCGAAGTGATTCTTGTCGGACAGATCAGCCAGGTTTTCGACCGTCTGCTCCCACTCCACTACCTTGATGGCGCCGTAGGGATCATCCCACTTGGTTTCATCGGCATTACTGGGAGTGGTCACCGTCGGAGTAACGGAGCTCATGTTCATCGCGCCGCTTGCCCGGTACCACACTTCCGCATCTTCATCGTAAACATAATTCCCTACAACGTTTTCAAAGCGATAGGGATTGCCGACAACGGATTTCACCCCGGTGATCTTGGTGGGCTTGGCAGGATCACCGTACTTGAACACGATCTCATCCGCGGGAATTTCCCAACGTTGGGTCATGATATCCGAAGGACGACCCGCGCCTTCCATACCCATCTTGTAGACCATCATCATGGCGGTCCTGCTCGCCCTGACGGCGCCCCAACCCTGCAGAATGAACCGGCCGCGACGGGCGTTCTCATAGGCAATCTGAGGACGACCCTTCCAGTCGAGAATCTGGTCCCCTGCTTCGGTCGTGAGGTAGAGAGGTGTAATATTTCCCGAACCATCCAGAACCGGTTCGACAATTTCGTTGCCGTACCCATCCGTGCCGAGGGTCATCTCACACTCCGGCATGTTCATGATATTACCGGGCTTGACCATGTCGGGCTTGGTGAAGTCGAAGCTGTGGAAGATGGCGTTCTTACCCGACTCGGGCAGGTAATCATCACGGTGAGTTTCCTGTTCTCCGGTGTTCTCCGGAGGACCGGCCCCCGCACCCTTCGTCTCTTCATAGGTTACGATGGCCCAGGCACTGGTGTATGCCGTGCCATCAGGTTTATAGGCAGTGTACGGCTGCAGGAAGAGGTTGCCCCGGGAGGCCCCGGTGTCCCCGTCCATCAGCAGGTCGTCCGCCGTTCCAGCGATTCCATCTTCACCCAGGGTGATACCGACCGAAGTCACAGCATCCGAGAAGTTCGTGAAAGTATGGAAATCCGGAGTGTCCACTCCAGGGGTCTCCACCAAAAGACCTGGAAGTTCCAGACCGTAGCGATGGGTCCCGTCATTGGCATCGCTCTCTTCGTAGACGAAGGGATAGCCGTCGTAGGGATAGTACGCTTCGACGAGTTCCTCGCCGTCCATCCCGTCCTTCCAGGTTCCACCATTCGCTTCGCAATCGGCGCACTTGGTCGCTTCATCCAGGCCCGTGGCCATGGCGATGAGACGGTCACGCGGCACGATGTGACTGAAGTGACAGCTGACGCAGTCACCGTTATTGAAGCCGCCGAGGTAATCGTTAGTCTCGGCATCCAGCACGACCACGGGAACGGGCGCCCCCTGCGTGGGGATGTCCGCCATGGGGGTCATTCCGTAGGGAACGTGGCAGTTTGTGCAGTTCATGGTCGCCTGATGGTCATCCGGCATGGCCCTCAGGGTCGAGTAGTCGGCACTCCAGGCATCCGGATCATCCGCTTCAACGATGGTCGCTCCACCCTCGAACTTGACGCACCGCGTCAGGTTTTCCGGGAGGTAGGCCACATCGTCGGCCAAGGTCGTACTGTCGAGACCCATGTTCTTCTCGTTCAGCACTTCGTTGTCCGAGAGGCGAATGGGCAGCGACATGGGCACCAGGGCCTTGGGCCGGGTGATAAAATCAACAACGTTTCCATCCTCATCATACTGAACGTTGTGCTCGGGATCACCGCCGGCCACAAAGTTCACATCAACCTTGGAGTGGTTACCCCAGGTGAGGAAGCTGTACCAGATGTCGGTCTTGTGGTTGGTGGTCGCGCCACCCCAGCCCGGGCCGGGGCCCACGGCTTTCCCGGGCCTCAGGCCCTTGGGGTCTTCCTGCCAGACCATTCCGAAGCCCCCACCCGAAGCGGCGGCACAGAAAATCAGGTTGGCATCGCGACGAGCACTGGTCAAACGCTCGGGCTTGAACCAGACGATGTCGCCGACAAATTCGCCCAAACCGTTGTTCACATCGGTCTGGGTGGAAATCACACCACGGCAGGTCCACACGCAACTGTAGGGAATCTCTCCCACTTCGGGGTAACCTTCGGTGGCGTAGTCGACGGAACGCTGAGGTCCGCCGACACCCCAGATGTCGTCGGTGTAGTAGGCATCGTCGTACGTGTATTCATCCAACGGATCGATCGAGTAGGCCGGCTTTCCGCCCCTGGCGAACTTGCTGGTCCAGGCGACCAGGATCTTGTTGCCCTTGACCTGGAAGACCGGCTTCTTGCAATAGCCGTAGTACTCTTCGCCGTTTTCCAGGGTAAACGAGGTCCGGTCCCCCGAACGGGACAGGTTCTTGCGTTTCCAGGTGTTGCCGTCATCCCTCGAAATCGCGGCCCAGGTGTCCATGGCGTGGGTCACCGGATCTGCGTCGGTAAAGGTGATGATGATCGGCTTGGCCTCTTCGGCCGTCCGAATCAGGTTGTTGTCTTCGTCGAAGTACTCGATGATCGTAGGTTCATCGTTGGCCCGAAGGGCAGGGAACCACACGGTCGAGATGTTCATCTTGGCCTTTGTGCTTCCCAACTCCGGCGTCCGTGAAATCCTCTTGCGGAACATGGCGTTGTTCAGCGTTTCATCCAGGTGATCCTTGGCATCCGCCGCCGACTGCTCGACGAGAGAGATGGAAGGATCCATCTGGAAGGCGTTGGTTATCGTCGTGGCGATGATGTCATCCACCGCGGTGGTGTTGCTGAATTCGAGGTCGGACAGCCCTTTGGAGGCCATGGCGCTCTCGAAGGCAACGACCACTTCGGGGGTGATGACGATGCCACCCTGGGGGTTTCCGTCCGCGTCCAGGCTCTGGAGCAGGCGGGCCATGTTGATGACTTCGATATCTTCGGTATCGAACGCAGGGTAGATATCCAGCGGAGAGATCTTTTGATCCGCCACCGCGGTACCCAGTACGAAAGACCCGATGGAAATTTGGACTTCTTCACCGGGGAAATAGTCGAAAGATGCGTTGATATCGGTAATGCCTTCGTAGGTCGGGGTTTCCACATTGAGTCCCGCCACGGGGGAATCGATGAAGTGTCCGGTACGGGGGTGGGCGATTTCGTAGCTGAACCACCAGCCCCAACGACCGCCGTCGAAGGCCACGATCTCTTCGGCCTCGTCGACTTCCCAGGACCTCTGGGCTGCCTGGTGCTCGGCCTTGGCGACCTTGCCCTTGGAGGTCTTCTTGACCTTGGTCACTTCCTCTTCGATGATCTCGCCGGTCTCGGCGTCGGCAACGATTTCATCGTTGACCACCGTTGAAGTATCACTTTCGGCTTCAACGATCCAAGTGATCAGTTCAGGCACCACCCAGGCGCCCGCTTCCTCGTACACGTGGCCGCTGTCATCCACTTTGACCAGTTCCAGGAAGATGGCTACACCTTGGACGCGCAGGTCAGCCCAGGGGGAGCCCCACTGGAAACCCAGGTCTTCACCAAGGTAGAGAACCATGGTGCGGCGATAGATGTGATCCGTGTCCCCCAACGCGTTGTCGTAGGGAAACTCGAACTCTTCCTTGTAGTCAAAATGTCCGATCTTCGGATTACCGGTGGGAGTAAGCGGGGGCGAATAATCCTCGCCGCCGCCCAGGTCGACTTTGTAACCCTTGATCCGCCAGTCATCGGCGGGATCCAACTGGATATGCAGTTTGTCACGGGAGTTCCAGATCCCGCCCGTTCCGGCCTCGACATGGTCGCGTCCGGTAAGAATCTGCAACTCCACTCGGCCCGGCCCATAACCTTGGCCCGCCGCCATTGCGGTGGGCACGACCCAAAGGATTGCTACAGCAATCGTCAATAGGACCGCAATGAGTCTGCTTCGCGAGGTCTTACGCATGATTTCCCCCTTGTGGGTGGTTTTCAGACCCCTCCATTTGGCGTGGTCTGGTGTTCCCCTCCACCTACCTGCTCAGCCGAGCAAGGCTACCGCGTCTAACCTAAGATTTTTCTGCTCCGGGGGGCATCCGTCCACTGCAACCGGCGCAGTAGAAACATTCCATCTTCGGGGCGAAGATTTCGAAAATGGGTAAAAAACCATTGCAAATTCCGTTGTGCTTTTTTATGCTTTAAGCCGAATTTCCAATCTTTATTTTCTCCCGGCTTCCGCATAGTACGATACCCTAACAAAGTTGCCTTTCACTGTAAATGAAAACAATTATCATATTCTATTAATGGGTATTATGTTGGTATATATTGGGTTAAAGGGTATTATAGAAGTAGGATTTAGCAAAAAACCCAAAAATACGGAGCAGGGATTTGTTTCCTCCTGGGCTTCCGATCAGAGCCCGGAACCTGCTATCAATAAACTTTTTACCCGGCCTCATTCAGGAAGGGATCTCGGATTTTCTTTGAAAGTAATTGGCACAAATGGGATTAGTGGGAAAGACAGACAGGTCAGAGTAATAGAAAATCATTATGAACAAGACAGATGTCCAAGGGTCAAAAAATGCTCTTATATTTTTTCACCTCATCGAGACGATTTTATAGATTTCGGAGGCACCTCACCCTCCGGGAAAATAATCGACAGATGGGAAAGTGAATTTCGGAACTGAATTTTACCGCCTGACCGACCGGCCATCAACGCGGGGCGAGACCAGGCCGAGTTTCCTGATCTTACGCTGCAACGTGGTGCGGTGGATGCCGAGATCCCGGGCGGCGTTTTCGCGGTGCCACCCGTGCCGTTCCAGAACCTGGAGTATAAAAGCCCCCTCGACCTGGGGAAGCCCGACCTTGTTGTCCGGACCGGCCCCTCCATCCAGCAGCCGCAGTCCCCGCGGCAGATGTTCGACGTCTATCACGTGGCCTTTGCACATCACCCAGGCGTGTTCGATGATGTTTTCCAGCTCCCTGACATTGCCCGGATAATTGTGTTTCATGAGAATTTCCAGTGCGGACGATGTCACTCCGGCCACGTGTTTTCCGCCGGACCGCGAGAACTTTTCCACGAACCTGTCGACCAGCAGCGGGATGTCACCCTTTCGATTCCTGAGTGGTGGAATTTCCACGTTGAGGACATTGATGCGATAGTACAGATCCCTGCGGAAAGTCCCCAGGGCGACCATTTCCTCCAGATTGCGGTGGGTTGCGGTGATAAATCTGATGTTACAGGCAATGGACCGCTGATCCCCCAGCCTCTCGAACACCTTGTCCTGAAGAACCCGCAACAGCTTCACCTGCATTTCCAGGGGGATGTCGCCGATTTCATCCAGAAACAGGGTGCCGCCCTGGGCTGCCGCGAATCGACCCGGTTTGTCGCGCACCGCGCCGGTAAAAGCCCCCGCCTTGTACCCGAACAGTTCCGATTCCAGGAGGGATTCCGGCAGGGCGGCGCAGTTGACCGTCACGAAGGGGCCGCTCGCCCGGGCGCTCAATTTGTGGATGGTTTTTGCCAGGAGGTTTTTTCCCGTCCCGGTTTCGCCGGCCACCAGGACGCTGGTGTCGCTGCGGGAAATCGTCGGCAGAACCTCGAACAACTGTCTCATGCCCGGGTCGCCGGTCACGATGTCCTGGAAGGGACGGGGGCTGCCGAAATCCTTCTCCGGCATTTTTTCCCGGGTCAAATTTTGCAGGGTGACCACGCCGCCAATCACCTTGGCGTCCTTGTCCCGAAACACCGAAGTGGACATGGAAACCGGGACCAGCCGCCCCAGGGAATCCTTGATCTTCGTCCGCAGGTTGACGATGGAATCGCCGGACTCCATGGTTTGCCGCAATGGGCAACCCTCCCTGCAGGCCGCGCCCCGGAAAACATCACAACACGGTTTGCCGAGGGCCCGGCGTCGTGGAATTTCCAGGGTTTCCAGAGCCGCGTCGTTCACGGCGGTGATCCTCAGGCCTTCATCAACGGCAAAGATCCCCAGCGGAATACTGTTGACCAGATCCTCCAGGAATTCAGGTCCCGTCGATGCGGTTCCCGGTTCGTCACTGATGATTTTGTTCAGATCAAACATGGCAACCTCCATGAAGACTTCACCCTATCTATCGGCAAAGATAGGGATTGGATTGCGTTTGGGTTATAAGGTATTATTGAGTATGTTTTGCCTATGGATTATAGGCACTTTGCAGCATCATGATGTATTTTAAGGAAATCCTGGAGCAATCGACCATGAGTAAATCCAAAAGCCGAAGTTTCCAATCCATGATGCGGTTGATGGAAGACGGTTTGAAAAGGATCGGCGCCCAGGAGGGTGGCGCGGACCCTGAGAAACGCCTGGACCTGGTCTCCCATTTCCTGCAGGAACGGGTCAAGGAGTTGTCCTGCCTCTACGGAATTTCAGAGCTGATCAGCACCCACGGCAACGATCTGGATGAAATCATGATGGGAATCGTGGAAATCATCCCCCGGTCCTGGCAGTTTCCCGAAATCACGGCGGGACGAATCGTGATCGAGGAACATGAATTCAAAAGCGGCCATCATCGCGCTACGGAATGGACCCAGAAAGCCCCCATTCGCAGCGGACAAATGGAAATCGGGTTGGTCGAAGTCTGTTACCTCGAGAAAAAACCCGAATCCGACGAGGGGCCGTTCCTTAACGAGGAACGCCTCCTCATCGACGCCATCAGTGACCAGATAGGAAAAGCCGTGGCCCGGATCCAGGCCGAGAAACAATTGCAGGTCGAGCGAAGTTCGCTGCAAAGTCTCAACATCGCGCTGAAGGAAGTGCTCAATAACGTCCAGGGAGAAAAAAGGGCGATCGCCGCCAGCGTCCAGGCCAATGTGGACCAGGTCATATCACCCATCCTGTACGCCCTGGACCAGGCCACGCCGACGGAAATTCCCGGCTACACCTCCCTGCTGAGGCAGCACCTCAGCGAGATCGTTTTCCCTTTCACGCGAAACCTGTCCACACAATTCAAGGACCTGACGCCGACCGAGATCCAGATCAGCAACATGATCCGCGGCGGGCTGTCCACCAAGGAGATCGCGCGCCTGCGGAACCTTTCGCCGCATACCGTAAGTCGGCACAGGGAAAACATCAGACGCAAACTGGGGTTGGCTCACGAAGGTATCAATCTCGTCAGTTTTTTGAAGACGTATGGTGAGGATGCGGTCAATTCACCCGCAAGGGATCCGTCACCGAGAATATCCTCGTAGATGGTACCGCCAACAACAGCAGCCCCGCAGCATATCTGGTTTTCGCATCATCATTTCATCTATTCTATTCATGCGGACCGCCCATGAAGGCCTTGAGAATAGTGCCCGCTGTTTCCTGATCGAACTTCATCCGGAACCGCAGGAAGGGACCCTTGGCCGTGAAATCCGCGGCCGAGAAATCCGCGTCATAGAAACCGGTGATGTTGTAGCCCAGACTCATCCAGACGTTGGTCATCACGTTGAAGCCGAACGAACCGCCGGTGCTGTATTCGATCTGTTTGGCATGCCATGAATGCAGGCCGCTGATCCGGAAACCCAGATCCATCCGCGGGCTCAGGTTCTGGCGCACCTCGCCGCCGACCAGATCGGTAAAACCCCTGTAACGGCGGCCGGCAATGTCGTCCTGGTTGAATTTGGCCCCGTACTGCAGGGCGATCTGCGTATTACGGCCGGAGAAGTAGGTCATGTTCAGATGGTTGACGATGCGCCAGCCCGACAGGTCCGTAGTCAGCGTGTACCGTTCTTCGGTGATCCAGTCCAACCGGTCCAGGATGACCCAGCCCTCACGGTCCGGACGCAGGGCCAACCCCAGGCGGATGTCATAATTCTTTCTCCGTGAACCGGCCTGTCCTTCGCTGCCCATGATCCGGGCCTTGCCCGCCAGACCCAGGCCCGACCGGGGTTCCACCAGCACGCTGGGCACCACGGCCCACTTGTCGTCCAGGGCCGAGTTCCGTATCTCGAAGCGGGTGTTCCATTGCCAACGTTCCGCCTTGTAACCCACGGCGGTTGAGACCGCGGTGAATCCCACCAGCGCGCCTGATGCCGGGGGCACGTTTTCGTTGACCCGCGGCGTATCGAAACCCTCAGTCGCTTCACTGTGGTCCAGACCGAAGTCCAAATTCCAGTGTTTGCTGACCTTCCACAACTGGCGCAGGCCCAGATTGGCGAAGGCCCGTGAACCGTTTTCGGTAAACCGTCGCTCCCAGCTGCTGGTGACACGCCCACCGGACCACGGCTTGGTCTCGAACCCGAACCTGGCTCCGCGGGTATCCCCTGAAGCTCCATGGGTCATCTCATAGCGGGACAGCAGGTTGAGGTTGCGAATAATTTCGTAGTCGACACCCAGGGTGGTCCGCGTGGGATAGTCCACATTGCGGTTCTGGTCCCCCACGGACTGCTCGTGGTCAGCCAGAAATTTCAGCCTGCGGTTGCGGGTGCTGATCTCGCCGCCACCGATGATCTGGGTCGAACCGTGGTCCTCCAGGATGGTGAACCGATCGTTGACCCAGCGCCCGCCCGCGTGCATGGCAAAGAACGATTCGCGCCACTGAAGTTTGCCTTCGATATTCTCCCGACGCGCCCCGGTGCTAAGGTTGTCCTGCCGCCAGGTCTGGCTCTTGAGGGTCAGTCGGGAATTCATCTTCCAGTCCAGGTCCATCCCCACCTTGCGCGTGCCGCCCTCGCTCCTGTTCTGTTGCCCCAGCCCGAACCCGACCTCGTTCTGGCGCACGTATGCCCGTCCACCCAGACGGCCGGCCGTGTTCTTGATCTCCGCCAGATAGGCTTCGCGACGGCCGATCATGTCGGTGTCGGTGACGACGTATTCACCCTTCAACTCGGTTTGGGGACCGAACCTGTAGCGGCCGTCCCAACCCAGCAGTTCGCCCTTGCCCGCACTTTCCTCCTGGTGGATAAACGTTGTGCCCAGTTCCAGTTTCCCGCCCGCGACGGTAACCGCCCCCCGCCCACCGAAGTTGTTGTAATCCCCTTCCCTGCCGCGTGTCTCGTAATTCACCACCACGAAGATCGGGTTGAGATTCTCGTCTTTGCTCGGTAAGGGCTCCTTGAAGTAGAGGGAGCCGTCATCGTAATCGATGTTGTAGTCCAGGTGCCGGGTCAGCTTTCTCGAGGAGATGATGATCTCGCTGCGGAACCGGTCGCGAACTTCGACCGTGATCTCTTCCGAATTGATCACCAGGTCGCGACGCGACAGGTAATACATGCCGCTGGTGCCGTCGCCCCTGATCTCGTCCCGCATGTAACCGTGACCGGTCTGGTTGGCAAACAGGTTCAGGCCGAGGTGCTCCGACTTCAGTTCCGACTTGATGCCGTTGAAGTTTCGCGTGTAACGGGCCAGTTCATTGATCGACAGGCCCGTGCCGTAGTCGCCAAACAGGGCGTAGAACTGGCGGCGTTCGATCTTGACGTAGAGCTTGCGCGAACTGGAGGCGTCGAAGTCCTGCCTCGAACCGTCGCCGTACAGTGTGAAGTACTGGTCCGGATCGATCTCCTGGTACAAGGCGCCCGTGTCCCCGTCCCAGTCCTTGCCCGTATCGAATGCCAGGGTCGCCAGCCACTCGCCCTTGACGGACCCTTTGGCGTAGAATGCCACCCGGCCGTCGCTGTACCATTTGTCCTCCGGGGCATTCCCGTCCAGGGGTTCCATGTTCCCGTTCAGGGTGTTGTAACCCACCGTTCCCTCGGCCAGGCCGACCAGGATCCAATCGCGCGCGCCGGGCTCCAGCCAGGTGCGCATTTCCTGCTGATGTTCCTGGAAGTGGAAGTGCAGGACGGCCTCACCCGTCTTGGTCGTCGCCTGCAACTGGATGTACGCCACCCCGTCGGGCCCGACCACGTAACTGGGGCGTTGCCGCCGCATGCCAGTCAGGGGGTCCTTCTGGAAATCCTCGAATTCCTGCTGGGCCATGTGGGGCGTGTCCACCGAAAACTCGCCGATAATGCCCTCTCGCGCGGGCTGGCCTTCGCGATCGGTCAGGCGAACGGCGATCACGGGAAGGGTTTTTCCGTCCGCGATCATGGTCGACTTGTGGGCCAGCATGGTGGCCAGAACCGGCGGACTGGCGTAGTGCACGTATCGCGCTCTGCGCCACAACTCCTTGCCCGCTGCATCACGCCCGACGGCGATGAAGAGGTTCTCTCCCTCCTTCAGGTCCACGCCCGTCCAGACACTGACGGCCACCATCCCGTCATCACTCAGCTTGACGCCCTCGAAATTAGCCACCTCGACGGGTCGACCGTCTTTCATGAGGTCAATGTGTTTGGCCTCGCTGTGCTGGATGGCGATTTTTAAGCTCGGGATGGACGGCCGGTAATCCACCGGCGGCCACACCCAGTCGTCCACGGGTTCCGCCGCGTCCAGCCAGCTCTTGTCGAAGTCCGGAATCACCGGCGGCGGAGCGAGTTGCGGCTTGTTCTCTTCCGCGCGACGCCTGGCCTCGCTGGCGGTAATGCCAACCGTGGGCGCCGTCACACTCATGACGTTGGTCACCGTGTCGGTGCTGGCCTGGTTGAATTTCTCGGCGGTGACCACCCGCAATTCGACGCGCCGGTTTAGTTGCCGCCCCTCACGGGTATTGCTTAAACTCAGGGGATCGTCCGGCCCAATGCCCACCAGGGTTATCTGTTGGGGATCCAGGCCCAGGGCTATTCCAAGATACTGCCCGATCGCCCGGGCCCGGGCCATGGACAGCACGTAGTTGCTGGCCCAGACCTTTTGGCCCCGCGGGCTGATGGGTATGTTATCCGAGTGGCCGGTCACGTGCATGTGCAGCACCTGCCGGGATTTCAGAAGGTCCGCCAGTTGGTTCAGTTCCTGGAAATAGTTTTCCTCGACGTCCGCGCTGAAAGACTTGAACCGGGGACGCAGAACCACATCGGGCTTCAAGTTCAGCATTTCATCCAGTTGCAGACCCACCGTCGTGGTGATCGGGTCGGTGCGGCCCGTCTCACCATTGGGCATTGTGTAAGCGAGTTGGGCGCCCACCGGAAGATCGCGACTTTCACTCAAATTCGTCAGATCCGATTCGAACCTCAGCACCAGATTCGAATCCGGAACGGCATTTCCCAGACGGTAGATCAGGAATCTGTCCTGGATCTCAGGATCGCCCAACACCTCACCGCCCAATCGGGAACTACCGGGCCGGTACTCCACCCCGTCCGGGAGAATTACCGTCAGACCCAGATTTTCCAGTTCGACGGCACCGTCCGTGATTTCCAGACGGCAACCCAGGACAGTGCCGGTCCGCGAGGTTGCCAGCTGCAGCGCCACCTCCCCCGCGGGGATGGGTTCGGGAATGTAGCGAAGGTTGAAATCGGCGCGCCACAGGGAGCCGCCCTGGATGTCGACAAAACGGGAATAGGGCCGGCCCGCGGAACGGGTGTCGTCCAGGCAGGCCAATGGTTCGTGGCGATCGGGAAGGGTGGCGACATCGACCTGCACCACGTGGGCCCCGGCCGGAACACCTTCGAAGTGGTAACGTCCACCATCGTCGGTAACGCTGAAGGTGCCGTCTTCGAGGAAGACGCGAACACCCGGCACGCCGACCCGTTCTTCATCACGGGACAGATCGCACTCTCCCACGACCACCCGGCCGGTGATGAAACCCGTATCCCGGAAAAAGGCGTCGCGCACCAGGGTCCTGACCACGGCCAGCCCCGAACCCACACCACCTTCGGCGTTGGCCCGGGCGGTGCTGACGGCCTCACCTGGTCTGACCCCCGCGGCAACCTCGACCACGTACTGGATATTTACGACCCCGGACATTGGCACGTCGCCCAGGTTGAAGATCAGCGTCCGGCCGTCGGCCGCCATCACCGGTTCCGGGGAACCGCCTTCGTCCATGGTCGCCGAACCCTGCTGGTAGGCAAATCCCGGCGGCAGTTCATCAGTGATCACCGTCTGCAGCGCCATGCCCGCCCCGCGGTTCTGCAAACGCAGGGAGTACTGGAAGAAATCCCCGTGGCTGACAAGTTCGCGGCTGGCGGTCTTGGTCAAGGCCAACTGGTCCGAAGTGGGAATCGGATCCACGGGCAGGTCCACATTCAGGGCCGGGCCCGGATTGACGGAGAACGGTTCACCCCGGGAACCCGGCTCGGCGATGGCAAACGGGGCTCCCAAAAGAAGTTGCAGATCCGCCGTCGGAACCGTCGAAGGAGATGTATAGGCCAGCGGACCTTCAATATCCAACCGGTAATCGCCCGCCACAACGAAGGGGAAACGGTATCCACCCGGAGGGAAATCATACTGATGTCCGCCGCTGTCCACGACCGTTCCGCCGGATACCACGGTCGCGGGGAAGATGCTGGCTCCATCGTCACCGAACACGACAGCGGGCAGTCCGGTATTCATGTCCACCAGGGTGATGGAGGCACCATCGACCATTTGGCCGGTGGCGCTGTCGAAAACCCTGCCCGTGGGATCGACAAGTGCCGATGCCCTTACGCTGTCCGACGGATCAAATGCGTCTACGTAATACGCTTCAGCGGTCCGGTCGGGCTCCACGGTGAGCAGCATGTCCAGGGCGCGTGGAGCAACTCCCCCTTCGGTCTGGACATAGCCCACGAAATCTCCGCTGTCCGGCCCTGTTTCCACCAGTCGAAGCAGGATGACATCCCCGCCCGGCATCACGGCAACCAAAAGGATGACCGTTTCACGTACCGTCGGATCCCGATTCTGGTCCGGATCCCTCACCCGCATAAAAACGGGTTCCCCCTGATGAATCAGGGTCCGCGCGGTCAGCGGCAGGGGCTGGTTCAGGTCAAGGGGCTGAATTCTTCCGGTCGGCACCGGTGGTGGCAACAGGTTGAAAACCCCCGCGTCCGTACCGTCGGTGCTGAAGGATGTCTGGGCCACGTTGACCATCTCGGCGTCCGTACGCACCGGCGAGTACTGCAGGAATTCGATGGAAGCCGGTGTCCTCAACTCGACCGTGACGATGGTCACCTGGTTGGACACCGAAGTAAGATTGTTCGTGCCGCCCACCGAATAGCGGGCGACGGCGGTATTGTCGATGACCGTGCCGGGTGGACTCTGTGCCAGAGCCCGGACCGGCGCGGCCAACAACCCAATACCTGAAATCAACAGCAACACGGCCAGGGCAGTGGTTCTGAACAGACGGGCGCCCGGACATGTCTGAAGGACATCTCCGGGCCACCCGGACCCATTCATGTTGCTAAACCAAACTGCCACCAGGAGCTCTTCCTAGTCGATCAGGACCGAGAAGTTTTCCTGGGCGGTCGCGGCGCCGGCCACGGTCGCGAAGACCACCCGGACACCCGTAACCGCGGGATCGGTGCCGTTGGCGCCGGCCACGGGACCATAGACCCACGTTGTGCCGCCGTCATTGGAGTAGGAAACCACGGCGCCCGCGGCCGGGACTGTGGAAATCGAACCCACCAGGAACGAGCTGTTGGCCGGAACCGAATCGATGACCTCGACGTTGTCGGCGGCCACGGTACCGGTATTGGTCACCAGAACCTGATAGCCGACTGTCGCGCCGGGGATGGCCTTCGGATTCAAAGCCAGGTTGAACGGATCACTGATGACGTTCGTGGTTTTCACGGCGGTCAGGTTGGCTGTCACGACTTTGTAACCATCCTTGCTCGAGAACTGACCGTCGCGCGCGGCGTCAGCCGTACCGGTACCGTCGGCGAACACCAGCTGAACAACAGCAGGATCGTCGGCTGCAGCGGCATCGTCGGTCAGGAAGGGCGCGCCCTGGGCTCCGGGGGAGCTGCCCATGGCCGTCTGGGCCAACAGGTCGTAGGAAGCGACATCGTCGTTGATCTGGGCCAACGGGATATCCGCCACCACGAACACGTTGATCGTGGCGCCGATACCCAGTTCGTCGATGTACAGGTCGGTGTCGGCGGCGGTGTAGACGTTGTCGCCGTTGGTGTCGACGTAAACGGCCGGGCCGGTCGCGTCGAAGGTCTCGGTCTCGCCGAACGCGCCGGTGGCCGAATTCAGGGCGGACAGGACGTAATCCTGGGCCGAGTTACCGTTGTTGGTCACGGAGTAGGTCAACACCTGGGCAAAAGTACCCGGGACAACCGAAACGATGGCACCGTCAACGGTGGTCACCATCAGATCGATCTTGTTATCCACCAGGAAGGTGGCGGTGTTACTGGTTACCTGGGCCTGCTGCGTGCCGCCGACGAAGTAGTCGAGGGTGGCGGTGTTGTTGATCGGGGTGTTCGCCGGTGTGTTCTGTGCCAGAGCAACCGTGGACAGACCGAACACCAGGGCGCCGGTCAGCATGATCATGAACAGGTTCTTTTTGCTACGGATAGACATTTTCAGCCTCCTTGCCAAAATGGCTTTGGTTTATTGCAACTGTGCCCGGAAGGACACGCTTCCTTCGGCGCCCGGCTCCAGAGGATTCTGGAACGTCCAGCGCACGTGGGTGAAATCGGATGCCTTGGCAGGGCGTGTCTGGCCCTTGGCGTCCGTTACTGTCAGGTTCCGAGGCGCGTCGTAACGTGAACCGCCGTCAGCCGAAATGCTGACCTTGGCCCCGCTCGGACTCTCCTCCACCTTGGTGAAGACCATGTGTTCGGGAACGGGATTGGTGATCACGACGTCGGCCGCGGGTTCCGTCCCGCGATTGGCGAAAGTGATCGTGTAGATGACCTCATCGCCCGGAACGACCTTGCCGGCCTCCACGCGAGTGGTCACCTCCTGCCCCGCTTCGTTGGTCGTGGTGATTTCCGTCAGGGCCATTGTGTTCAGCTCGACGTCCGCAAAAGCGGCGCCGGCCAGCAACAGGACCAGAACGGTGATCGTGAGTGTTCTTTTCATGACTCTTTCCTCCGTGTTTGAGTGAACGTTCAATCAATCGTGACAGTGAAAGTGATCGTTTGTCCGGGACCGCCGACGGCCACGTCACCAAGATCCACGGTGATCGCGCCGGTTGTCGTGTCGCCCACATCACCGCTGTCGCCATCGAGGGCGTCGGTGAAAGGGGTTCCGTTCAGCATCAGGGTGCCCGGGTTGTAGGTTGTATTCAGGGGAATGGCGTCGCTGATCACGACGTCGTTGGATGTGCCCGTGCCTGTGGCGATCACGGACAGTTGGTAGGTAATGGTCGCGCCGGCCACCGGCTGCGATCCCCCGAAGGGATCGACAACCACGGCGGATTTGAGAATGGCCACCTGTGCGGACAGGGCCATGATGCGATAGGAGCCCTGGCTGTCGAAACGGCCCCCATTTGCTCCCACCACCGCGTCGAGCCCGTTTTCGCCGGCACCGGTGAAAACCGTACCGGGCACACCCACTCCCGTATTTGAAGCAGCGCTCAGCATGCTGGCGCCCAACTGGTTTACGGTGGTGCTTGGTGGGATATCGTTCAGCAGGAAAAGCAGGGTGAACGCGTCGGCGGCCAACACCGGATCGTTGCCACCGGGAATGTAGAGTTCGTCGATGCCCGGATCGAACCGGCCGTTGCCGTTGGTATCGAGGTGGATGTTCTTCAGGACCGGATCGAAGTCGTCACCGCCAAGGGTGCTTTGCCCCGTGAGATTGTAGGCATCGCTGCCGTTGCCGATGTTGGTCAACCGGAAGGCCAAAGCCTGGCCAATGGCGCCGGGCTGAACCACGACCGCCGCGGCGTCCTGCCACACGAGACTGAGGTCCAGCACCTCGGCCACCGAAGTGGTCACGATGTTACTGACCCCGGTGTGACCGGTGCCGGTGATGGTGTAGTTGATGGTCGCCTGGCTGGTGATGTCCGTGCCGGCCGGCGTGCCGCCCGCCAAAGCGCACGTCACCGAAGGCAGGCTGATCGCCGCCACCAGAAACAGGCGAGATACCAATCTCACGAAATCGGTTCCTTCCCTGAACACACGCCGGTCCTTCGGCGCGTAACCTATTAGTAGCTCTCTGGTTTTCGGGCTTTTGGGAGGGTTGCTTTAGGGGGTTGTGCCCCTCGGAGGGATTTTGGAACTATAATGTTGTCAATTATTTAACTGCTGGTCTTGTTTTTTGTTATTTGATGCCGGGCGCCTCCTCAACACCAACTTTGACGGTTACGTAAAATGGGGGTACCCTACCCGGGAAACCACAGGTCCCAAAACCAAATTGATGCGGTGGAAAATGCTGATCATCGGATGCGGATACATCGGCCGGGGCCTCGGCGCCCGATACCTGCTGGACGGCAAACCGGCCACCGGAGTGGTGTTCTCCCTCGAAAGCACCCTTCAACTGCGGAAGATCGGCATCACTCCCATTGCCCTGAACCTCGACAATTCCCTGGAGCAACTGCCCCTTGAGGATGCCGGGCAAATCTTCTATTTCGCTCCCCCGCCTGATTCTGGAATTCGCGACGCGCGCCTGGGTCGCTTCCTGGGCGCCCTTCGCAAACGGCGTTGTTCGCCTCGCATCGTCTACATCAGCACCACCGGGGTCTACGGGGATTGCCAGGGCGAATGGGTCGATGAAAAACGCCCGGTAAAGGCCACCACCGACCGTGCGCGCCGGCGCCTCGACGCCGAACACTCCCTCCTGGAATGGGGCCTGCAGGATGAAGGGGAAGTGATCATTCTCAGAGTCGCGGGAATCTATGGGCCCGGACGTCTGCCGCTGAACCGCCTGCGTCAGGGGCTGCCCATGATCCATGAATCCGAGGCGCCCTGGACCAATCTGATCCATGCCGAAGACCTGGTTTCCGTTTGTGAAGCAGCCATGGCCCGCGGTACCGACGGCGAAATCTACAACGTATCCGACGGCACCCCCGGAAACATGGCGAATTATTTCAACCTGGTCGCCGACCTGATGGAATTGGACCGGCCTCCGGTCATCAGCCGGGCAAAGGCCCAAAAGGAATTGCCCGCCACCATGCTTTCCTATCTTCGGGAAAGTCGCCGCATCGACAACCGTAAGATGCTCAACGAGCTGGGCGTTATTCTGCAGTACCCAACTCTCGGGGTTGGGTTGCCGGCCAGTCTTTGACCGGACCCGCCAATTTTGCTTTCCGATTATTTAAGGATGCCTCGTACCGCCACGGCCTTGGCGTAAAGGTACAACACCACGGCGATCACGAAAATTGCCCCGGTAAACACCAGGGAACCGCCATCCCCCATGACTTCCAAACCATCTGATAAAACAAAGTTGTGAAATGTGGTCAACACCATCGCGCAGAGGGAAACCAGAAATACCAGGACCGCGAGCTTTCGTTTGAGCAACAGCAACACCGCACCCAAAACTCCGCCCCAGACCGCAATTGCCCAGGTGGCGACCACCCAAACAGGAAAGCCGGTGAAATAGGCCAATTGCTCGGGGGTGAACTGGCTCAGGTACGCTTCATTTTTGGTCTGCGTCATCACGTAGTCCATCGCACCCATGGCGTTCCACAGTATGGCGATGATACCGACCACCCACAGGTGCCGGGGAGTTCGTACCGCTTGAGTCTGTTGCGTATCTGTCATTTTCACTCCTTGAATTGCTCGCTATGACAATGTCGGCCGGACTGTCAGGCCTGCGCCGCCGCCCGGAATTTCCCAGCCAACTCGGCCGCGGTCATCCGGCTGACGGTCGGATTGATCACGATCAACAGACCATCCCGATCGGGTCGGGGTTCCATCAAATGGATGTCGCGCTCCGCCAGGTTCCTGATGAACGACTTCGGCTCGACTCCATTCAAATGCAACCAAAGGCTATTGCTACCATCGGGGATCAGTTCAAAATTGAACCGGGGGTCGGCGTTCAGATCGTCCATCAACTGGTCAGCTGTTTTTTTCGCCTGGCGATAGTTTTTAATGAAATCGTCCGCGAACAACAGCGCGACCGCGGCCATGGGCCACACGTTTGGAGGGCTGCCGCCGAACATGCGGCGCTCATGCAGAAGGTCCGCCAGGTTTTCCTTCGAACCGGCCAACACCGCACCGCCGGCCGCATTGAAATTTTTGTAGAGGGAAACGTATACCGAATCGAATGATGCCGCCATTTCAGCCGGGGAGAACCCCTGATGGGCCGCCTGCATGAACATCCGGGCGCCGTCCAGATGCAGTCCCAGATCATTTTTCCGGGCCAGTTCTGATATCTCCGCCACCTGCTCCAGGGAATGGGTCGAATTGAAACCACGCCTGACTGGAGATTCGAGACAGATGGCGCCGACCTCTGATTTTACGCGCCCCGTTTTCGAATGCTGGAGTATCTTATCAATGGCTTCCGCGGAATATTCTCCCTCGATCGGAAGGAGGTTCAGGCCGCTCAGCTTCTGTGCGCAATCACCTGAATCGTTGTAGATGTGACTGTCCGCCTGAACAACGACCCGCTTGCGGGAACCGGTCAGGCGGCGCAGCGCGATGTGGTTGGCCATGGTCCCGGTCGGCAGAAAAACGGCGGTCTCCTTGCCGAGAAGTTCGGCAAACTTCTGTTCCAGTTTCCCGATGATGCCGCCATTGGCGTAATAGTCACTTTCGAAACCCTCGGATGCGGCGAGTTGGCCGAGAAGGTGGGTGTATTCCACCGGGGTCAAGCTCAAACCATCGCCCTTGAAGTGCACGGCGTTATTCGTCAATTCAGGACCACTCCCTTGGCTTGCCTGCGCCGGGGTGAAGGCAAAACCCGCCCCCCCGACCACTCCCGACAACGCGAACACGCCACCGGATTTCAGGAAATCTCTTCTGTTGAAATCTAGCACATCCAGCACCTTTCTTCATCTGGTCCGCGACTCGGGAATCAGCAACACGAACGGCACCGACAGGGCCGCCATGCCCGCCGCAATCCGGAAGGTCAACTCCAGGCCGAAATGGTCCCCCATGGTCCCGATGAACAGGGCCGCCAATCCGCTGATGACGATGTTCTGCGTCATGAAGAGGCTGTTGAGAAAGGCGGGCCGGGCAGTGTTGGTATCCTGGACCAAAGCCAAAAGGATGGGACTCGATGCAAAAATCAGCACTCCGGTTAAAACCAAAAGAGGCAGCGTCCAAATACCTTCGAGAAAGGTCAGGCCCAGGGCAGCCACCGGAGTTAAAACCGTGACGGCCATCAGCACCGACCGGTGGCCGAACCGGTCGGCGATCCAACCGGCCCCGAGGGTCCCCACCGCTCCGGAGAACTGAAGAATTGAAAGGGCCCCTCCGGCCACCCACAAAGATTCCCCCTGGCTTATCAGGTAGGTCGGAAGATACAGGGTCAGAGCCGACTTCAGGCCCATGCGGAACATCATGAAGCCACCCAGACCGGTAAACAACGGGACCATTCGGAGAAACTGTTCCCGGCGGTTTCCACTGCTCTTTTGACGCGCTTTGCGTTCCATGGGTTGCAGGTTTTTCAACCGGAAAAACATCACCGTCGAGGCCACCAGGCCTACCGGAAGCACACGAACCGAGCCTTCCAGCCCCCACCAGGAAACCGCGGCGGTAATAAGAAGGGGCCCCAGGGTGCGCGCCATTTCCCCGCCGAACATGTAGAAACTCATTCCCCGGCCGGTATTGGACCCGGAGTAATGTTTGATCAGCACCGGACCGGGCACATGAAATGCCGCCGCGCTTATTCCGCTGACCAGCAAAAGAATGATCAGAAGCGGAAATGTTGGTGCCAGCCCCAGAAGGCTCATGCAAACCGCCGTCACCACCGGGGCCAGGATGACGAAATACTTCACGCAAATGCGGTCGGCCAGAAGTCCGATAAACGGGTTCAGGAGCTGCGGAATTTTCCGCGCGATGTCCAGAAGCGCGACCATCGAAAGGGACAGCCCAAGCTTCGCGATCAACAGGGGCAGCAAGGGAGCCAGGAAAGAGGAGAAAACATCGTGGGAAAGATGGGCCAGCGATATGGCGGTCACTTTGCCGGTCTGGAACCGCTCCGGGTCGGTATGCGACACGACTGCCTGCTGTAAGTTTTCTTCAGGAACTTTCGAAATCATTGGTCTTCTGTGGGAGCACGAAGCTCTTTATTCCGGGCCTTGAACTCAAGGTAACGTTTTAGCATTGGGTCAAAGGCCGCCATTTCTTCAGGGGCAAGGCTGTTCAATTTGGAACGGTGATCCTGTGGCTGTGGCAATAGCCGCCAATGTTCACCATCCAGCATCAGGAACGCTTTTTCAATCTCATGCATATCCGGTTTATTGGAAGAGGTCTGCATCACTACACAAACGGCATGGGAACCGCTCTCGAAGGTTTCCAACACGGTATTTGTGATTCGTTCCCTGGAAAAAAAGGTGATCCCGGTCTTGATGAACTCTTTTACTGCCCGTTCCTGGTCCGGGGTTTGAATAAGAACCAGCTTTTCCGCCTCATCCCCCTGCCCGTTTTCAACCAGATTGAAAAATTCCTGGAGTACCATACCGGGCGGGCTTTTTTCAGAATCAGCATAACCAATACCGGGTGTCAGAAAAGTACACCCAAGGGCAACAAGTAGAAGGATCCGGTACATTGTTCTCTCTTGATTTTGAGGCCGCTCGTTTTACCCCTGGAATCTCACACCTTTGATCAACATTCACAAGCAATGGGACAACTTTGGGATCCCATGGCATCGGAGACCTAGTCATCGCACTGGAGAGGCACTACCCCCAAACCACCTCCCGAGATAACACACATGCCGGATGGGGTAATCGCAATGTCCTTACCCTGGACGGAAAAATTGCCTGCCACGGCAACATACACCGGCAAAGCGGGAATTGTGATGTCGACCACCTTCAACCCCGCGAATTCATCCATGACATACGCATGGTTTCCAAATACTTCAACTCTGCTGGAGGCCGCGTTTGGTGATATGACACTCCCGACAATCGCCGGCGAGGACGGATCAGCAACGTCCACCACTTGCAAGCCGGAATAACCGTTCGCGATGAAGGCCATATCCCCCTCGACCGCGACATCACCCAACCTGCTGCTGCCGGAGGGAATCTTACAAGTGGCTGCAATATGAAGGTAATCGCGGTAGTCGATGCAAACCGCTTCAGGTCCGGGGGGCTCGGGCTGGGCTGGATCATCGTCGCCACACCCTGAGCTTATCGCCAATAACAGAAAGACCGAGACCAACTTCCCTGCCCTCTTCACGCCATGCATTCCCGTGATCCTCCAGGTTGTCAGTTACCCTCCGGCACTCTCTTGGAAGAGTAGTATTCGCGAAGCACCACCGGCGCAACCGACCGGTAGATATTATGGTGGCGAAGATCGGGGCGAGGCTCGTACCGCCATCTCAATCCCGACGAGGCACTCTCGTTCAAAACCTCGGCCAGGCGCGAAACCGCGGGCGCAATATCCTCTTCATTGGCGGATGTCAGATACAGGTCCAAATCGGCATCCGAACCGGCAGACAATCGCTCCGCCGCCCTCCGTACGATTTCCTCGTTGTTCCACCAGATACTCGGGCTAATCGCGATGTAGACATCAAACAGTTCCGGCTGCAGAAAAAACGTCTCCATAATGAACAGTCCCGCCGCCGACTCGCCGATTATACCAGATTCATCTGTTACCCGGTAACGTGTGTGAATCTGCGAAACGAGCTCTTTGGCAATAAAGCCGCGAAAGGCCGCCGAGCCACCCACCACCGGCGCGATTTTTCTATCCTCGGCAACTTCAGTCGGGCCTGTCATGTCGCGGCGCCGCTCGGTATTTTCGATGCCGACCAATACGATTGAACGCATTTCACCGGCGCGAATCGCGGCATCAATCGTATTGGCGATATGCGGAAAGTCTTCCCCGACACCGCCGTCAGGCATGTAGAGAACTGGGTAATTTTTTTCGGTGTCTTGTCCATAGTCAGGCGGCAGGTAAACGTTGATGAGGCGCGTTTCATCCATGACCGACGATTCAATGGTGAAAGTATCGTGTGCCGGCACAGGCTCCTCTTGCGGGCCCGAACATGCCCCGGCACATAAAATCGACAAGACAAGCGGAAGGGAAAGAATCTGACAATACACCGATTTCAATGAAGTGCTCCTCATCGTCTCAGATTGAATTAATGTGTTTCTGACGTTGGGTTTACCTTAACAGGGTCATGGGGCGGATCAAGTAATGTTTACCGGCTTCCAGGCGACAGAGGTAGGTACCCGAGGCCACCGAACGGTCACTGTCGTCCCTGCCGCGCCAGACAGTCGTACCGGGACCCGCCTGCATCTGGTCCATCTCGTGCAAGGTGCGTGTGTCGTATTCAAGCTACCGACCCCCAGGAACAACTTCTTACCAGCCTAACGCCGGGTTCAGTTGCAAAAGTTTGTTATGGCTTTTGTTAACCCAACTTTTTTGCGACATATACACCATAACTGTAGTGAGAATTATATTTCTCAAACAGGTCCATTTCCCGATTTTCCGCTTCCACTATTGCGCGTGCTTCTTCACTGTTACCGTTCCGGTTAAGAAAATCTTTAAGGCTATCCTGTATAGGCCTATAGTAATTATCCAGCCAACAATGCTCCGGCAAAACAAAATAGCCAACCGGAGAATAGCCGTTTTTCTCCAGCACTCCCATCTTTGAAGAGGTCAAATCTATCTCGGGATATTCGCCCTCCCAATGTTTCTGGAGTTCCGACGGACGGGAGTCTGTAATCCAGGTAATTTCCGAAACAACCAGTATACCGCCCACTTTCAGATAACGATTCCAGTCGATTACGCCCCGTTCAAAGCCAATATTGTATATCGCCCCCTCAGACCAGATAACATCATATTCCTCATTTCCAAACGGCAGGTTATCCATTGAACAGCAAAGAGTCGTTATTTTTTCAGAAAGCCCCATATCCTCGGCCCTGCCTTCAAGCACTTCAAGAAAGTCCTGGAGGAAGTCCACTGCCGTAATCTGAGCTTTCAAGAGTCGGGCGAGCAACAGGGTAGAAGCCCCCGTGCCGCAGCCTATATCGGCTATCTTTAATGGCGCAGTTCTGTCTATCATTGCCAGACTGAGAGCCTTTTCCGTCTCTGCTTCCCCGCCTGGCCCCTGCCGGTGTGCCCGTTTATGAAGGTCTATCAACAGTTGGTAATCATCCAATGATCCATCCATTTCTTTTTGTAGCCATAACGTTGGATTTACCTGCAAGCGTTTGTCAGGCATGACCTAAAAAAATGGCGGCATCAATACTGAGGACCGTGCTCGCTTGGATCGAGCTCGGTTAGCAACTTCACGTTGGATTCTCCCTTGACCCGATCGCCATTGGCATTCAAGCCAATGAAGTACCACTTAACCATCTGCTCGGGCACACAGTCTATAACGCTCCGATTCTGCGCGTCTGTATATGATCCGCCGGGCTGCAGCTCAGAATTCGGGCAACCATACCTCTCGGCAAAGTCACTGGAGGTATAGGTATAGGGAACCTCGAGTCCATAAGAAAGCCCCCACTGTCCGTTCCTCTCGACAAAATAGCCAAATTCAATAATCGTTACGGGTCCCGCTACGGAAGAAACCGTTGTGCTGTATTGCCAATTAACCCCACTGAGGCTGGGGATATGTGATGTGTATCGAACCGGATCAGGGGCGTGGGAGACCGAAAGGCCCTCAGTTAACGACGCCAACTCCCTGAGCTTTTCGCTGACCTCAAATGCCACTGCTGTTTCCTGTTCCGCCTGAGCAAGACCCGCAGCAGTACAGAAAATCAGAGTTGAAACGAGAAGAATATATTTCATGAGCTTGGCCTCATTTTTCGTTGAGATGAAATCGGAGTGGGGTGGGGTGGCCTTAAACCTACGTCCACTCACCCGACCTAAAGGAATTCATATGTGGACGCTAAAGTTCCCAATCACTTTCAGTTTTATGCCTAACATCTGCTTAAGCTACAGGCTCTGGTTAGCCACCCGCCACCTTGTGTCATTTCAGTCGTATCAGTTGGCTGTCTGGGTGAAATTCTTTCCAGGAGAACCAATATTCATCAGATATTGCGAGCGGTTCCAGGTCCGATTCGATCGAACCACCCAGGTACTTGCCACGAACATCCCATTCGGTACCACTGCCAATATCGGTTAGCGCGTTATCTCCGCTGGTGACCAGGTTAACCGACTCCCCGGCAACACAGCCCTTGTACGCATTGACCGTATCACCCACGGCGATAAAAAACACATTCAACTCTTCGTTCTTAACCACCCCCTGCCGGGTCAACTCGCTTTTGATATACACTACCTGGGGCTCAATGTCCGGGTCGATTGTACCAATGACAAAAGTTCTGGCCGGAAAGGAGTCATCCCTTTTATTCGCCGGTAATCCCGGAGTCGCCTCACTTGCCATGATCTTTTTCCACACACCCGGTATGGGCAACTGGAACTCGCGAAAATCATCTGTAGTGACCTGACACACCAGAGGAAGTGTTTCCAGACGTTTAACCTCGGCCCACGGCAGAATCTGAAAGGGAATCATGGCCAGCGTGTGGGGATGCAACCGGCCGATCAGCGATTCGAAGGTCGCTTGTTGGAAGAAGGTTTTGGTTCGCCTGTCGGCTACTATCAAGTTTGCGTTCTTAAACGACGCCACGAACAACGGCCCGATATCTGTGACATCAAACGGGATGATACTGCGACACATGGCGCAGTACGTAAGCGAAACGATTTTGTCCCCAAACCTGTCATTGACGATGTGATGATGGACCACGTAGTCCAGCGGGTAGGCCTTGGTTTCGCCACCATATTCTATGACCGCCAACTGCATGGTATCGGTAAGAGGAAGTTGCCGGGGATCATCCGACATGTCTGGATAGTCGACTGCCGGAAATGCGGTATCCTGGTGCATACGGTAGGTCAGAACCACGGCCAAACCCAACAGTCCAAGCGGAACAGCTGCTTCCGGCTGCACAGAGCCCGTACTGAAAGCGACCGCTGCCACCCAAATCAGCCCCACTCCCAGTAGCGACCAGACAACCGGCTTGCGGATGAAGTAGTGATAATAGAGCCATTGCACAGGAAAGATCTGGACCAGTGTCATATATATGGCCGCAGTGCCGACCAATAAAGCAATGGCGGCGAGTAGGTACAGCATTGTCACACCATGCTCTGCATTCGGCGTATATTCTCCCATTTTTCCGCATACGAGGTAACCGATGTTTGAATAGAATGAACGCTAGAGATCAAACTGCGTCCCCTTTGTGACGGCATCGGGCCGCTGTTTCCAGACGTCCGATGTGTCAACGTATAGCTCAACCATATTACTGTCGGGATCTTTGAAGTATATGGATTTGTTCACCTCGTGGTCATATGCCTCAACCTCGAACCCAGCCGCTTCGAGATGCAATTTCGCCTCTCGGAGCTCGTCGATTGACGTTCCAATCTTGAAGGCTACATGGGCAAGCCCCGGGCAATTCACCGGTGCGTCCGGCGCATCGTCGCCAACCGCGGCAATAGCAAAGTCGTGGTGGTTACCCAACGTAAAGAACGTCATCACAGGCGAAGCTAATCGAGCGACGATAGGGATTCCGAGAAGCCCGTTGTAGAAGGCTTCGGCACGCTGTTGGTTCCGAACTTTGACAACTACATGGCCTAGTAACTGGATCTTCATGTGTATCTCCTCTGAGCGGAACCGAAATCGCTTTCGTCACCGCTCTATTGTGGTTCATTCCCTGCTGTCTAACGTTGGGTTAACCTGCAAAGACTTTTGGCACGGACTGTGCGCAAGAACGGTGCGTTACAAGCGGCTTTGCCAGGTGGAAGCTCCTGTTAAACTGATACCCACCTGACTAAGATTCCGTAAGGAATTTCTCGAAAAACTCAATCACCTGGTCTTTGGACAACTCTCCTCTGGCTACACCCAGAGTGAGCTTTTCTATCTCATCGTCAGTGGCCGATAATTCGTAACCATTGATAAGCAAAAAGACTTCAGATGCAGCAACAGCCACTCGTTTGTTTCCGTCAACGAACGGGTGATTTGCACATAGGTGGAAATGGGATGCTGCTGCCTTGCCGGCCAAACCGGAATGAAGTTCTTGGCCACCAAATGAGGATTGCGGCATGGCAGTAGCCGATTCAAGCAAACCGCGATCACGGAGCCCAGAATCCCCACCGAATTCCTCAATAACACGGCGGTGGATTACCAAAACGTCGTCCACGGAAAGAAACGCGACAGGTCGCATTACTGAGCCAACCGCTTCAAGACGTCCTTACGTTTCTTGATGATGTACTCGAGCTTTTTGCTCATTTCCTCAGGACTGACTAGTTGAGGACGCGCCGGAGTCACAATTAGAACCCCGTCCTGAATTGTGAGTTGGACCTGGCCGCCCTCCTCCAGACCGAGAAGTTCCAGAATGGGCTTATCGAGAATTAAGGCATTGCTATTGCCGACTTTGCGGAGTTGTTTAATCATGTCAACCTCCATGGTTATAACTTAATTATAACCCAAAGAAAGCCCTCCGTCAACACCCAAGCTATTCTGTTTAACGTTGGCTTCACCTGCAAAGCTGTTTGGCGCGGACCGTGCGCAAGCACGGTGCGTGACATGCGGCTTTGTCAGGTGGTACTCCTGTTGGCAATTTATTGCAATAGCCTTGCCAGCAAAATGTCCTCCACATTTCTTCGAGAATCTATTACAGAAACAATAAAAACCTTGTTCCCCTCAATCCTGTAAATAACTCGCCAAGGAGCGGACAATATTTCTCGATAAAGAGATATGCCCTGACATAACAATTCCGGAACGACTCGACCCCGCATTGGAGAATGTTCTAGTTTTGAGGTTCTGGTTTTTATCTTGGAAAGGATCTTTAAAGCGTTCCCTGGACTGTCTTCCGCAATATAAATAATTATTCCTAAAAGGTCATTCTCAGCAACGGATGCCCAAAGAACCTCGTAGGACTTTTTCATAGTTTATCAACCGCTTTGCCGATTCTTGAAAAAACTTCATCCTGGGATCTGACTTTCCCCTTGCGGATATCTTCTTCTCCTTGCGAAATCAACTTCAGAAGGCCAAGAGCATATCTCATGTCCTCATAGCTTTTTGGGTCTTGAAGAACTGCACGAGGCTCCCCGTTTTGGGTAATGATCACCGGTCGTTGGGTCTCATTTACCTGCTTTAAAAGGTCTGAGGCCCTCGTTTTCAGGTACGTTATTGGTCGAATGTCTTTTTTCAAATTCATTTGAGCAGCCTCCTGAAAGAATGTACCCATATATGATACCATATTCGGTCCGGTGGTCAAGTGTTCCTAAATATTGCTAACGTTGGCTTAACCTGCAAGGGCATTTGGCGCGGACCTGGCGTCAGCCAGGTGCGTGACAAGCGGCTTTGTTAGGTGGAAGCTCCTGTTAGATTGTTCGCTCGCCCCAGCCTAAATCTCAGCGACTTTCTATTTCAAAATTGACCCAATATCTTGAGCACCACCCAGAATACGGGCGACCTCAACAGGGCTCGTGTCTGCCATATATACAACCAAGTACGAGTAGACCGGAAAGAATCGAACTGGGTGGGTGGTCAAGTCGTCTCGGAAATGCCCAATATCAGGATTCTCCCCTAAAAGCTCGAAGATTTCCAAAAAACGATCAAGAATTTTGGCGGCCGCATCAACGCTATCCTCTGCGATATAGTTCAGAATTTCTCGTAGGTCTGTTCGCGCCCGAGGCACCAGGTAGTAGCCAGGCATACTACGACTTTCTCTGCATTAGTTCCTGCCGCAGCTCCTCCATGACCGTTGGGCCATCGAGAAGTTCTCCCGCCACAGCCTGGTCGACACCCTTTTGGATCTCACCGCGTAGTGCCTGAAGCCTGGCCTCGAGAATGAGTTCGCGCTCCTTGAGGAGGCGAAGACCGTCTCTG
>Ga0164313_10000183_pt1 | contig 44874 bp, 46 predicted proteins | sample GuaBasSedimGuay4_FD_113735 | JGI IMG/M metagenome (GOLD analysis project Ga0164313, IMG submission 113735) | Subseafloor sediment microbial communities from Guaymas Basin, Gulf of California, Mexico - Guay4, Core 4569-4, 0-3 cm | ecosystem: Environmental > Aquatic > Marine > Hydrothermal vents...
AGACATCAAGGCCAAAATGAAAGATCCGGGTTGTTTTTGTGAGAGAAGTAATCCCCAAGGGGATTGTTGTCTTGGGAACGTTCAAGATTGGGTCACGAGTGCTAAGAATCAAAAACTCATCTAGTGATCATTTTCTTGAATAAGGATGAGACCAATTTTCGATAAACTTAAAAGCTCTAAGTTTTCACCTTCAATCAAGCTTCCTTTAGATACTTCCAAATCATCCATTTTTGCCAACCCATCAAAAAGTATCGCAACGAACTTGCCCTCGGTCTTAATTTTTTCACCACTACCTAGAAGTCCAATTTTACAGGTCATTGAACTTTTAAGAGTGTCCCCCTCGCCACCATGAACAGTGATAAGTTGATTACCTTCAATGGCAAAATTTTTGTATTCAGGATTTAGGTCATTTTGGGGAGGACGAAACCAAATCTGAACAAAATCTGCTTTCTCATCACTCATACTAAATTCAGAATGAGTCATGCCTGTGCCTGCTCGTTGGACTTGAACACCAGGGGATTGAATTGTTGTTCCATCACCTAAACTTCCTTTATGTCCAATTTTTCCACTTGATACAAAACTTACAATATCGACTTCTTTATGTGGATGAAGTGGAGCGCCATCATTTGGTTTGAAGTATCCCATGGACAAGTAAATAAAATCTCCTAATCCATGACTAATATCTTCTCGGTTTCTAGCTTGAGGCCAAAGTTCACGGTTAAGTACCATTTGTCTTTCAACAATTCCGGCAAAACCTCCAGGCGGTAAATCTTCGAATTTAATAACTCTAATATTTTCATTCATAGTTTAAATTATAATGAGTCTATAACCTCTTTTAAAAGAGCTTGTGCCTCGGTTGCGACGGCCCCTAGGTTTTCATTTTCCACTGCCTGCATAGATGACATAGGATCCACTGCTGAGATTTCCACAACTCCATTTTCATCTTTTTGTTGGACGATAACATTGCAAGGGAGCATGGTACCGATTTTATCTTCACTTTGTAGCGCCTGGTAGGCCAACTTTGGATTACAGGCCCCCAAAATTTTATAATTATAAAAATCAACATCCAGCTTTTTTTTAAGCGTAGCTTTTAAATCAATTTCTGTGAGTACGCCAAACCCCTTTTCCTTAAGTTTTAAGGTAATGAGATTAACCCCTTCATCAAAGGTAGTTTCCAGGGTTTTTGAAAAATAATAACTCATTTTAATTCCAATCCTTTTTTCTGATCATTACATATAGTGTGGGAAATGCAATCAGAATAAGCGCCGAACTCATTCCCAGTCCCAAAATTATGGCCCAGGCCAGACCTGACCAAACTGGATCATCTAATATAGTCAATGACCCAAGCATGGTAGTGATGGTTGTTAGAGCAATGGGGCGTAACCTGGTTGAGCAGGCATCAACCAGGGCATCAATTATACCTATGTTTTTATCTCTTAAGGAATTTAGGTACTCAAGCAGAATAATCGAGTTGTTCACCGCTATTCCGGCCAAGGCAATAATACCAATCATTGAAGTGGCAGTGAAATATTCACCCATAGTAAAATTTAGAATCATAAATCCTGGAAAGACGCCAATGATGCTCAGAGGAATGGTACTCATGATTATTAGAGCGTCCAAAAATGACATAAACTGCGCAACTAGAACCACATAAATTATAAAAACTGCCACCAACATGGCCAAAATCAAATCACGAAAAACCTCAAGGGTTAGTTCCCATTCCCCTCCCAAACTAATTCTAATAGCATCTCCCTTTGAGGATTGATAATCTACGCCAAATAAGTCAACACTGGTTCGAGCTCCTTTTTGATCATCTAGTTTGTAACTAAATAGAAATTTTAAAAGATCAATACCCGCATAGGTAATAGAGCGATCGGCCATCTCTCCAAAAATATAGATAGTATTTCTATGATTTTCCCTTAACAAGGGAGGAGAAGTCTCCACCTCCTCAACCTTGGCCAGACGACTAAGGGGAATTGAAATCCTAAAAGGATTGCGAAAGGTAATATTTTCAAGTGAGCTGATATTTAGTCGTGCCTTTTTATGAAATCTTAAACGAATAAGTTCTTGTTCTATATTTTCCTTATGATGGTAAATACCAATAACTTTGCCGGAATACATAGCATTTATGTTTGTGACAATTTGGGCGGGAGTAACTCTTGTCCTGGCACACTCGGCAGTGTCTATAATAAGTTGATAAGTTTTGGTCTTTTCTGGAAATGACATATCAGCATCAACTACCCCCTCAACCTTTTCTACTTGTGGCATAATATCTAGTGCTACTTTTCTTAGTAACTCCTGATTACTACTTTGAACTTTAACTAATAAAGTAGAAAGAACAGGAGGCCCTGGAGGGTCCTCAATAAGCTGTAATTTTACTTTGGGTTCCATCAACCTATTAAGCAATGGGCGCCATTTAAGAACTAATTCTTCCGATGTAAGCTTGCGCTCATCATCGTCGATCAATCCAACTCTTATAGTCGCTTGATTAAATCCTCTTCTGCTCTCAACTCCTTTAAATAGTCCATTAAAGTCAGTGATAGGGCCTACCCCTACATAACTTTGTACCATGTTAACTTCTCTATAAGTTAGAAGTTCCTTTTCTAGCGCCTGAGTTGCTTTATAAGTTTCCTCTAGAGAGGCCCCCGCTGGTAAATCAACATAAACAAAAAATTGATCTACATTGGCCTTTGGGAGCATTCTAAATTTAACCAGATAGAGAGCGGGTAGAGTAATCGATGCCAGCAACAGAAATAAAATACCCATTAGGGTAATATTTCGTTTTTTACGATTACTTAATATCTTTCTTAAATTTTTGCCATAAAAGGCCAATATGCTTTGCCCCCATTTTTTTATTCTTCCAGGTTCTTTTGTAACGATGGATGATTTTCTAATAATTACCGATGCCATCCAGGGATTTATGGAAAACGATATAAACATGGAAATGATAATGGCAGCGGGAACAAAAAATGGGATAGGTCCCATATAAGGGCCCATCATGCCTGAGATGAATGCCATTGGAATAAAAGCAATAACTGTTGTTATGGTGGACATAAAAAGTCCTGGGCCCACCTCATTAACAGAATCAATAAAACCCTGTTTGGTAATTTTTTTTCCACCTGACATATTGCGAGCAATATTTTCAATTACGACGGTAGCATTATCTACTAGAAGCCCTAGAGAAAGTATCAGAGCAAAAAGCGTTATTCGATTTATATCTTGACCCGCAAGGTGGGCAACGCCAAATACAGATAATAAAGTTAGGGGGATCGCGATGGCCACTAAAAGGGCAGACTTCATATTCAAAAAGAAAAAGAGAACTATAATGACAATAAAAATGGCGGCCAGAAGATTTTCAAGTAGCCCGTTTATCTCATCTCTTGCTGTATCACCATTATTGATAATAATTTTTGCCGAAACTGCCTCATCAATTTTCATCTGCCCCAGTTTTAGTTTTAGAGAATCAGTCACTTCGGTGATGTTACTTCCTGCTAATTTGGCCACACTTATTAAGACAACATTATCTTGTGGCGTGGAATTTTTGGTTAAATGTCTTACATGTTGTTCAATTTCCTCGGCACTTTCCCTAACGGTGGCAATATCTTTGATCTGAATTTTTTTCACATCCTTTGTTGCTACGACAATATTTTTAACTTGTTCAGGATTTTGAACCCACCCGATAACTTCTAGTGGAGTATAAACATCCGCACCTTTTATAAGACCGGATGGAAGATAAAGGTTATTGTTTTTCAGCGCCTGGGCTATATCGTTTATTCCAAGGGCATAGGTGGACAGTTTTTTTGATTCTATTGTAATTGAAAGCTCTCTTCTTCGACCTCCAACAACAAAGATACGAGATGTTCCTTTCACCCTAGAGAGTTGATCTCGAAGAACAAAAGCGTATTTGCGAAGAGCAATTGGATCTAATTCCCCAGATGTTAAAGCTATGACTGCCACAGGTACATTATCGGGGTCAATGGTTGTAATAATGGGTTCAGGAATACCTAGAGGGGCCAATACCATATCACTTTGAATACGGTCATTTAAAGAAATCTTGGCATCATTAAAGTCTTCCCCTACATAAAAATTAACATTAATGGTAGTTCTTCCTCCCCGAGTAGTTACAGAATATATATCTTCGACTCCAGAGATATCAGTAAGAATATTTTCTAAAGGTTTGGTAACTTGCTCGAGGACTTCTTTTCGACTGGCCCCTGGATAATCAACTATAATTTGAAAGGCGGGGGCCACGATGGTGGGATTATATTTTTTGGTGGATAGTACAAAAGAAATTATTCCCCATACAAATAATGAAATCAGGATAAGAAGAGTTAGTTTACCGTTCTTAATAAAAAAGCTTGCAAAGACCCCAGTCCAATTCATAATCCCGCCCATAAAAAAATTAAATCTTTAAAAAAGAATACTATAGGTGCATCAAAATTTTAATTCAAAAATTGACCAACTATTTCAGTACGCTAACACCTCCATGCTAATTTACAAAATGGAGCGAGAAATGTTTATAATACGTTATGTCTTAACCTTATCCAAAGGAAGTTGGATGGAATCCAATGATGAAAACAAATTGTTTACAGAGCCAGGTCATGAATTTACCAGTAAATCCGATGATCCATTTGTCGATTTTCTCCATAAAATAATTCGTATTGCTGTAAAGTTTCTCGCCGTGCTTATGGTTTTAGTCATTGTTTGGGGAATTGGTGACGTTATTTATGTCTTATATCAACGGCTCATGACACCTCCTGTGCTACTTCTAAGCATTAGTGATATTCTTGCTACTTTTGGTGCATTTCTAGCGGTATTAATCGCCATAGAAATTTTTATCAATATCACCATGTATCTTAAAACTGATGTCATTCCCGTTAGGCTTGTTGTTGCCACTGCCCTTATGGCAATTTCACGTAAAGTTATAATTTTTGACTTTAATGAGCTAACCCCGATGTATGTGATCGCAACAGCAGCGGTTGTGTTATCACTTGGAATAACCTATTGGCTCATAAGTAAAAAATCTTGAAGATTGTGCGAGATTTAAAATCTAAGAAGCCTTTTATTTCATATTCTTAAGGTCGGAAAATATATAGTAATTAGGGTCACGTTTCATGGCATCCCGATAACATTTTTCCTTCTTCATGGATCTATTAATAATCTCTTCCTTTTTTACTAGCGAGGATTTTGCAAAAGATTTAGGATCTGAAATATCATTTAAACATCTCATGGAAGATGGGCACTTCTGTGAGTCCACATAAAAATAGATCTTCTTATTTTTAATATCGGGAATTCTATATTTTACAAAAAGATGAATTCCCATACCTGCCCTGGTTAAAGGAATATTAAGCTCTTTTGCTAAACGAATAGCAATATGGGCATAATCCCAGCAATTCCCTGTATTTCGCAGTAATTTATTCTCCACTGAAGTTGCCACATGAGAAGTAAGTTTATAGTTGGTAAGAAGATTTGAAGATGAGCAGGCTATCTTCATTATAAGTTCAAGAGTCGTAATATTATTAGCTATATCATTTCGCAGTAAATCCAACACCAAATCTATCGCTATACGCCCGGGACTATTTTTGTATTTATCAGATCTCCCATCCAGATTTCGTCTGGATGATGCCCCATGCTCCATGTCAACAGAATGTAACGAGGCCAAAACTCCTCTCGGAAGAATTCTTAAAATTTGTTCTCTCTTGCTTTGATTGACACGAAATCTCCTATTGGAAAAACAATTATTTTTTAAATTGATAACCCTATAGGCCAAGGACTGATTAATATTTTTGAGTGTTTGCAAGCGGCGGTTAAATTGAGCGTTACTAAAACCTTCCCCCAGCGCAGAATTCATCAGGAATAAAAAAATACTTATATATTTTAAAATCTCCATATTAAGGCTATTTTACTCTAAAACAAAACCTGATTCAAGAGATACTTTTTAAACATAAATGATTTATTAAACACACAACATCTGCAGGTTAATTAACTCTGTTGAGAGTGTTTTTATCTGTATGATGAAAAATACCGGAAAGACTTGGGATCTTTAATTGAGTATCCTCTTCATAAGAGAAACTGTTGTCATCGTATTTGGTGATTTTAAGTGTATAAATTTCCGTCTGAAAGTTTTCATCTAAAAAAGGGTTTGAACAAATACCAAAGGTTTGGGAACCAAGAGTCGCCTTCATTTCTAAAATTGTTGAATCAGGACTGGCACTTCCTCCAGCAATGACTGTAACCCCTCGAGGAACCATAAAGCATTTCATTACCTGCAAGGCCTTGGGATCCCAAAGCCAGTAACCAAGTTCTTCATGAAATGGATCTTCAGCACCAATTGGCCAAACGGTGGTCTGGTAGCGAAGTCCAAAAAGTTTTTGTTGATGATTTTCCACTGGGGAAAGAGGGTCAAAAACTAAACGCTCACGATAAGGGGTCTCCATAACTCCTAAATCTTTAGCAGGTGCAGTATCTATTCCACTATCTCCCTCCCAGGTTCCCACCAAGGATGCGAGCGGTCCTAAATTTTTAATTTCCTCATCAGTCATGTTTTCCCTCCAAGTTTTCACCTAAGTTTAATTATTTTCTACTGAAAGGCTATAATTGTCATCAATTTTTAATCAATGGATTTTAGACATAGATTTATGAAACTCTTCTTGTGAAACAATCTCTTGCTTAAAAGTGGAATGACAAGAGGTGCAAGTCCGAAGAGTAGCACCTAGTTTTTTAACAAAAAGGTCGTAATCTTTTTTCTTGGCAGCATGAACAAGCTTATCAGCGGTGCTATGTAAGACAAGTCCCATCTCAGTAAAACCAGGTGTGGCCTTACCCATGTTATTACACATCATTTTCATTTTTGGAGAACTAGCAAGACGTACAGATTCTTTTTGCATTTTTTCAAAATCTTTTATTGCCAGCGCACTGACAATAGATGCAATCGCCTCCAAGTGATCTCTCATATTTTTTAACTGATGTTTACTCATCTCAGCTGTCATTTTAACAGGTCGCCTTTTATCAGAAGAGTTAATTTCGTGTCCATTATTTAAAAGAGACATATTATAATTGTGTGCAGAGTTTTGTGTCCACCCTTGAGAGGAAATAAAAATCGAGAATATAGGCAGCAATATTTTTTTAGATATTTTTTTCATTTTTAACCTCTTTAAGCAAGCTATTTGCTCTATTTAATACTTCCAAAGTTTCAATTAAGTCCTTATGTTTACTTTTTGGAATATGACCTAATAGTTCTTCAATATATTTTTTAGATGAAAGCTCTAATCGCTTACACATCTTTTTTCCTTTTGCCGTTAATTCTAATAAAAGAGCTCTTTTGTCTGAATCAGAGATGACTCTTTTTATAAAACTACTTTTCTCTAAAGATTGTATTAATCTTGAAATATTACTTTTATTCAGACCCAGCAAAGTGGCCAACTCCTTCTGATTAAGACATTTCCCATTAGTCGCACCAATCTCCATAATGGCATGGGCCTTAGTCGGGGAAACATTTGCACCACATGGAGTTTGAATCGAACCATTCCCATCAAATTGCCGTGCAAAGCTTTGAAGCGCAGACCGAAATTTAAGATAGTCTTTCACGATCCTAACTTAGTGCAGATTGGTTGCATTCGCAACTAATTAAAACTAAGATCCAGCTGTTCGACACTATCCAATGGTGGATGTGGCGAAATGTTCCTAAGAACCCGAAATCCATATTTTTGCAAATATTAAAAACTACAAACTATCACTTCCCTTACCTGCAAATGTATTCAAATCAACCTGTTATTCGCTTGTACTTAGAAAATATAAGGTCTAAGGTTCATCAACTACGCTTCTTTACAGAAAATCTTCCTTTAATTCTGTAATCGATCTTAGCTATTACAAAATATTTCTATTTTTTTTACTCTAAAGAATATAACCAGGAGACAAAGCATGGCAAAAGGACAAGACAGAGGTAGCAAAGATAAGGCCCAAAACAAGGATAAGAAAAAATTGGGAATTAAAGAAAAACGAAAATTAAAAAAAGAGAAAGAACTTGCAAAAAAGAAAGGTATTTAAAACTCCAGATAGCATGGCCAGGCCATTCTCTGAAAAAACCATCGGAAGTTTTTGTTTACCACCTCGCCCTACCTTTGAAGTCGCAATTTGCGACTTCAAAATATCGTATTCTTCTTTAGATTTAAGTTAGGTCTCTCATATGTTTTTTATAATACCCTTTAATGGCGTAAATTTGATCTTCACTAAGACCCCTTAGGTAAGTTTTTAAAACAAAAAATCTATAAAGAATTTCAGCTGAAATTTTCCTGGCCGAGAGTATAAAAAAGAATTACCAAATACAGTCAATTATTTCATTTACCGTAAATAGTTATAGATCAAGCCGTATAACGTACTGTTTTTATAGACTTCTATTCAGCTCAATATTGAGCCGAATGGATTTTCACTTCCGCCACCCTTGGCCTTAAGGTCTGTATTTACCAAACAACGAAGTAAAGCCGCTTCCTTCTTTTGAAGTTCCAAATTGGCACTTCAAAGATTTAACCTCATCCTCTGTTAACAAATTAATCCAAAGACTTTAAATCAGATGGTAATTCGACTTTCTAACTATTCCAATTAAAGGAAATTTGATAGCTTCGGCACTAATTGGAGACAATCCAGAAATATTCTCAAATATTTTCAAGGAATTACAAGCTATATGCCTGAGCTACCAGAAGTAGAAACCATAAAATCTCAGCTCAGCGAGCATCTTCCTTTTAAGATTAAGAAGGTGAACTACTCTCCAGTAGTGGGTTCTCTTTTTGGGGAGAAGAGTTTTGATCCCGAGGGGATGGAGATTTCTGAGATTAAAAGATACGGCAAGGTTTTAAACTTTGTATTAGGAGATCAGCATATCTTATCAGGACTTGGTATGACTGGCGGTTGGATAATTTCTAAAGAGTCTCTTAATGAAAAACATAAACATGTGGAATTTGTCTGTGATGATATTTATCTAAGCTATGTAGACCCTAGAAGATTTGGTTTTCTTCATTATTTAGATGAGGAGGGAAAGAAATCTTATCTTACTCGTTTAGGTCCCGATCCTTTCTCTAAAGATTTTAGCGCTGAATATATATACGGAGTTCTTAGAAAATATCCGGGAAGACAATTAAAGCCCTTCTTGTTGGATCAAAAATACTTTGCTGGGATTGGGAACTATCTCGCTTCGGAGATCTGCGCCTTGGCGGGAATTAGACCTACTAGAAGGGCCGGCAAAGTCACTAGGAAAGAATCCGTTAGGTTAAAAAAAGCAACCGATGCCATTTTAAATAAAAGTATTAAAGCAAATGGCGCTACTTTTTGGGGAGGCTACCGGGATGCCAGTGGGGAGAAAGGCGAGGCGCTCAATCACTTGGTCGTCTTTTTTCAAAAAGATTGTGGTCTTTGTGGTGGTGTTGTTAAGAAGATTACCCTGGCGGGAAGGGGGACATTTTACTGCCCCCATTGCCAGCATTAATTCTCTTCTATGATTTTATAAGTTTCATGGCAGGCCAAACAAGAACTCATAATCTTATCAACTCTTTTTAGTACTTGTTTTTCATTCATTTGATATACCTCACTGGCCAATTGATCAAAGGCCTCGTGAACCCCCATTCCCATTGTCTTGAAACTCATTGGTAGCTTAGACATTAAAGAAGGGTTTATATCAACGGCCATTACCATACCAATTCCACTTGCTGACTTTTGCACTTTTTTAAAATCATTATCAGCAAGGCCCCCTAATATTCCTTTTAATCCCTTAAGCAAAAGCCTCATCTCTCCTAGCACCAACTCCCGATCCTCTCCATTTAAAGTGATCTGAGTTCTTTTATCTACCACTTCCGCCGTTCCATACATAACCCTGTAACCAATGTATGAAATACTAATTACCCAAAGAAGAAGGGATGTAATCGCTAATTTTTTCCACATTTATATGCTCCTTATATTTTTTTCCATCTGGTCTAATACCCGATTTGCAATTTTTAAGTCCTCTTTATCAATTCCTTTTAATGCTAATGATATTTTTTCCAAGACAATTTTTCGAAGTTTATTTTTTAAATTTTTTGCTTTTGGGCATAAAAAGATTCGAAAAGATCTTAAATCGTCCTTGTTATTTTTTTTTGTGAGTAAGCTTAACTCTTCCATTTTTTTTAAGGTGCGGGTTAAGTTTCCCTTCTTTTGCATGGTCAGCTCTAAAAGAGCGTGTTGGGTTAATCCGTCGTGGTCCCAAAGGCGGTTTAGTATGACCCACTGTTCAAAGTTGATATCTATCTTTTTATGGTGAAATTCCTCAAAGATTAGACCTTTTAGCAGTGAAAAATTCTTGTAGAGCTTAAAGCCAAAGATATCATCTAAATTCATTTGGTTATCATGATAACTAAATCAGGGGATTGTCAATACTTTATGCGAGGTGATAGGTTTGGCGGATGGAAAATAAAATAAAAATAAATCAAAGCGTTGCTATCTTAATAGATGGAAATAATATCGAAAGAAGTATTCACGGCATCACCAAAAATGAGGCCACCATGATCAATTTTGATACCCTTATCCCCAGGCTTTTAATGGACCGGGGACTCAATAGATTAATCTATTTCAGAGAAGGAAAAAATATTTCCACTAAGCTAAGTGAGCGGTTACACCAAAATTATCACGGCTCGGTAGTCCCTTGCCATAAAAGTGCTGATATTCCCCTTTCAATTAAGGCCACACAGCTTGCGAGTAAGGTGGATACTATTATTCTACTTTCGGGAGATTCAGATTATGTGGAGCTTGTTGCTCACTTAAAATCTGAAGGGGTGAGAATAGAAATTGCGGCGGTTGAAGAAACAACTAGTCGTCTTTTAGTTGATGAGGCCGATTACTTTCATCCCATCATCAAAGATGATTGGTTTACCTTGCTTCCCAAGAATAAAACTAAAAAGAAAACGACTAAGAAGAAGTAGAAAGGTCAAAGAGATGAAAGGCCGCCACTACTAATGAGTGCGTGATTTTTCCCTCTTTAATTAGGGTTGGAATATCCTTTAGTGGAACCAGCTTAATATCAATTTCTTCAAGAGGATCGAGATTTTGTGGGCCTGCCTTTTGGCAGTTTAAGGCAAGGTAGGTGGCACAAGTATTGCTCATAAAAGCAGGATTGGCATCTACTTGGCCTAGTTTTACCCACTCAGTAGACTGATATCCGGTTTCCTCCGCAAGTTCGCGTTTGGCACCATCAATTATATCTTCTCCTGGATGTCCTACTCCACCAGGGATTTCCAAGGTTATAGAATCTATGCCCTGACGGTATTGTTCCACCATCACCACTTCATTTTCTGCAGTTAAAGCGACAATATTGACCCAGTCCCAGCAGTCGAGAACATCAAATTTGCCAGTTTTTCCCGAGTCTGGAGAGGTGCGCTCTACCTCACGATATTTAAAAACCTTGGCACTTAGGACTGATTTTTCCGATTTTGTTTCCCATTTTTTAACCATTCCATCAATCTAGCAAAAAAGAGTTCCCAAATGGAAATATTTTGCTATCAATGCACTGAGAAAGCATGGCCAAGATGAAGCTTGAAGGTTAATTTTACGAATACTTAAATATCCTAGAGGACACAATCGATGCAACAACAACTGATTCCTTTAAACATCCCCCAAAAACTCGCTGAAACTCCCAAAGATCTCCCCAAATACCAACAAATGGTAAAGAATATGGGGGGAAAAGATATTACTCTAGCAGATCCCAAGGCCACTCGGGCCTTTGTTGCTCTAATGAATCAAAATGCCGTCACTGGTGGCGCCGCTGCTCACTGGGGTGGCCCTGCAGCTTTTGCTGAAATTATGTCCTCAATTCATGAGCTCATGTTTAAAGAGAGTGCCTGGTATAAAAGTTATAACTTCGTAAACGATGCAGGACATACCGAAAATGGTGTCTATGCCCTTCGGGCCAATTATAAATTTGACGACTTAACTCCTGAAGACCTTTTTAAATTTAGATCAATTGAATCTAAGTTGACCGGTCACGGAGAGGCCCATCTCAACCCCGAGGGAGTTTATATCTCTAATGGACCTCTAGGTTCTGGACTTCCTCAGGCCCAAGGTTTAGCGATTGCTGATAAACTTTTAAAAAATGATCGAGTAACAATTTGTACTATTTCTGATGGTGCATCAATGGAAGGAGAGGCCAAGGAATCCTTTGCCGCCATTCCAGGGTTCGCCAAAAAAGGACTAGTTAATCCCTTCTTGATGGTGGTGTCTGATAATAATACCAAACTAGGTGGACGAATTGATGAAGATTCTTTTTCTATGAATCCCACCTTTGATTCGCTTGCTACTTTAGGTTGGAAAACAACTGTTGTACAAAATGGTAATGACCTACAAGAAGTTTATCTAGCGATTGAAAAAGGATTAGAAGATGTCAAAAAAGATCCTTCCGTTCCTGTTGCCCTGATTGTTAAAACCGTTAAAGGCTTTGGCATAAAATCTACTATGGAAGCAAGCTCTGGTGGACATGGTTATCCCATAAAACCTTATAGTGCTGACTTTATTCCTTTTCTTGAAGAAATCTATGAAGGGAAGCTTCCCAGCGAGTTTTTAGGCTGGGCCCATGAAATTTTAAAAAAACCAGTAGATGAAAAACCTAAGACTAAATCGGACGTAGTGGTTGAAAAGGTCCAACCAGGATTTGCCAAAGCGGCCATTCGAGCGACTAAAGAAGGACTTCCTGTCTTCTCTATCTCTACAGATCTTCAAGGCTCAACCGGAATTGCCCCTTTTCATAAAGAATTTCCTGAACGTTTTCTTGATGTTGGTGTAGCGGAATCTAATATGATTTCAACTGCTGTTGGACTTTCTAAACAGGGAATGATTCCAATTGTAGATACTTTCGCCCAGTTTGGAATCACGAAAGGAAATCTCCCACTAATTATGGCCTCTCTTTCTCAGGCCCCAGTTATAGGACTTTTTTCTCATACAGGTTTTCAAGATGCCGCCGATGGTGCTTCTCATCAGGCAACAACTTACTTAGCTGCCGTCTCTGCGATTCCTCATATTACCTGTGTACAAGTTTCTTGCTCTAGTGAAGCAGAGTCCTTGATGTATCAGGCCTTAACTAATTTTGCCAAAGAGCGAGAGGCGGGAAAAACCCCAAATAGTGTTTTATTCTTTTTAGGTAGGGAAAACTTCCCAGCTTATTATGATAAAAATATGGACTATCCATGGATGAAATCTCAAGTTTATAAAAAAGGTCGTGACCTAGTAATTGTTTCTAGTGGTTCCATGCTGCCTAAAGCTCTTGCTGCCGGTGAGGCCTTAGAAAAAGAGGGAGTTAGTGCAACAGTTATAAATAACTCTTTTGTAAATTATCCTGATGTGGAAACTGTTAAAGAAGCTCTAAATGGTAATGGAAAACTAATCACCATTGAAGATCACCAGTTAATTGGCGGAATGGGAGCTCAACTAGTTCACAAATTAAAAATTGATGGCGTAGATTTTAAACTTAAGTCTATTGGTAATAATGGAAAATTTGGTCAGAGTGCCTATAAAGCAGATCAACTTTATGATTTACACGGTATGAGTAAAGATGGAATTATTGCTGCTGCACGAGAGCTTCTCTAGACGAAAGTGTCGCCACTTTCACCACCACGAGTAATGATCGCCTTATCCTTAGCTTCAAGGTCTTTAATTTTTTGAACAATTTGACTTTGAGCACTCTCCACATCAGATAGTCTGGTAGGCCCAAGAGACTCCAAATCTTCGGTCAATAACTTAGCGGCCCGAGTAGACATATTGGCAAGCATTTTGGCCTTAACTTCTTCAGGCGCAGTCTTTAAAGCGATGGCCAGATCTTTAGAATCAAGTTCTTTTAATAGATTTTGAATACCTTGATCGTCAACAAAGACAACGTCTTCAAAAACAAACATGAGGTTTCTGATTTCTTCCGCTAATTCTGGATCCTTCTCTTCCACACGACCCATGATATTTTTTTCTGTATTTTTATCCATAAGGTTTAACATATCTGCCACCGGCTCAACACCACCGATATTGGAGGTATCAATAGAGCCCAGAGTTGATAGTTCGGTTTTTAAAACCTCATCTAACTGAGAGATCAGGTCAGGAGAAACATAATCAAGGTTGGCAATTCTAAGAACTACTTCTGCCTGGAGTGCCTCGGGTAAACGTCTAAGAGCATCCACACCTTTTTCAGGACTCAAGTGACTCATGACAAGAGCAATGGTTTGCGGATGTTCATTTAATAAAAAGTTGGCAAGTGTTCTAGCGTCCACAAGTTCTAGCGATTCAAGTGTGCGGGATTCCCCCACTTCTACGATCTGTCCTAAAAGAGATTCAGCTCGCTCTTCTCCTAAAGTTTTAACAATGAAATCTTTTCCTTTATTTTCAGAAAATAAAAGTTCAGATTCTTCAGCAATTCGCGAATAGAATTCTTCCAAGACTCTTTTAGACATCCAAATTGGGGCCTTCCTCACATCAGACATAGAGTTAATCATTCTTTTAACGTCATTATCTTTTAAATGTTCAAAGATTAGTTGTGAGGATTTCACCCCCAACAGACTCAGTAAAAGTCCGGCCTTTTCCTGGCCACTAAGTAGAGCAAATTGAATATCTGGATCGAGGGACTGTTCTGCCATAAATTTATTATAGCAAAGGGAATGATTCAGAGCAAAAAAGTCAAAAATTGTTGGAAAATAGATCAAATTTAAATATGGTGGTTAAATGTTAAAAATCGGAATTACCCCATGCTTTTTTTATCCGGATAAAAACCGTGATGCCTATAGTAAGAAGACCCTCACCTACGTAGAAAATGATATGGTAGACTATCTTTCAGCTCCTGATATCATGCCTATTTTAATTCCAGACATTAAAGGGAAGGCCTTAATGGGGTTTCTAGGTGAGTTAGATGGCATCGTCTTTCAGGGTGGCAATGATGTATCTCCCCAAAGCTATGATGAGGAAATGATCGAAAATGGCCGCTGGCCTGGAGATCAGTATAGGGATCAATTTGAAATAGAAATCATGGATTTTGCTTATTTTAACAAAATTCCTGTCTTGGGAGTTTGCCGAGGTCATCAACTCATCAACGTCTATTTTAAAGGTAAGCTCTACCAAGATATTGCCCTAGAGACGAAATCCCCTATAATCCACCGAGAGGGTATGGCCTATGATGAAATTTTTCATGAAATTGCTTTCCACCCAGAGTCTATTTTAAGTGAGATCTATCCTGATGGGCCTATGGTAGTTAACTCAGTCCATCATCAGGGAATCAAAGTATTGGGGGAAAAGCTCGTGGCCGAGGCCTACTGCCCACAGGACGGAGTTATCGAGGCCTACAGATATAAGGATCTAAAGGACCGATTTATCTATTCTGTACAATGGCACCCTGAATTTTCTCATACTCTAGGGGACAAAATACTTGATCCAGGGCCTTTGTTAGATTATTTTATCAAAAACGTAAGAAAGCGTAGGAAGAGATAATGAGCAGTCTAAAAGATCAATTAATGAAAGCAGGTTTTAAATCCACTGAAAAAGTGAAGGTAAAAAAAACCCGTTTTGATAACACGAGAAAGAAAAAAACCCATTCCCACCATGGGCATAGAACCTTTTGTGAAAATTGCAAAGGTATTTTACCCGATGTTGAGTTCTACGATCACCGTGTTCCTGAAGTAACCGGTAAATGGATCTGTACTGATTGTGCTGATAAAAACTGGGTCCCTGATGAAACGAGAAAGACCGCTCAAAGTGAAGCAGCAAGAAGAAATATTTTTAAAAGAAACTTTGGTAGAACTATAAAAGTTGCCGCTAAAGACTCACCTCGTTAATATTTCCTAACTTAAAGGTTAAAATAACAAGAGTTCCGCTAGTTTCTCCTGGAGGCGGAGAAAAATATTCAATTCCTCCTCCATAAGCATCCATAAATTTTTTAACTAGAGGAAGGCCATAACCAATGCTTGGCTCCCCTATGGTCCCTGTTTGCAAAATTACTTTATCAAAAGTAAAAAGCTTGGGAACAGATTTTACAGGGATACCAATTCCCTGATCCTTAATCATAATTTTAACAATATCCCCTGCCACCTTGGAAATAATCTCAATAGTCCCATTTTCATGGGAAAATTTATAAGCATTTGAAAGAATATTGGGAAAAACCGATTGAGTGAGAGATCTTTCATGAGCGAGAATACATAAATCATCAGGAATCTCATCCCATTGAGCTACTATCTTTTTATTTTTATATTTAATTGCGAGAGGTTCAATTGCCACCTTTAGTGAATCCTTTACCACCACTGAGGTTAAATCCCAGTCTTGTTTTTTATCATCGAAAAAAATCAATTCTTTAATGAGCTCTACGATGGCCATAGAATTATTGGCAGCATTTTTTAGCATAGGGAGATAGCTTTTCACTTCATTCTCTTGATCAATAATATCTAAAATACCTGATATTCCAAAAAGTTGATTAGATAGATCATGAGAAACCATTTGCATCAGCTCATTTATTTCTTCGATTTTCTTAGCTAATCCTTTTGTATTCCTAACCAGGTTGATATGAGTAAAAACTCGGGCCAGGAGTTCCGCAGAATTAAAAGGCTTGGTTAAGTAATCGGCCCCTCCAATTTCAAAGGCCTTAATAATACTTTCAGGATCTGTTTTTCCTGTTAGAAACACTATGGGAATTCCTAAAGTAATGGGATCCTTTTTTAAACGCTCACAGACTTCAAAACCATTTATCCCCGGCATCATCACATCTAAAAGGATCAAGTCAGGTATCACCTTAAGGGCCCGTTTAATTCCCTCTTCACCGTTAGTGGCCAAATATATTTTATAATTTTCTGCGCTGAGAATTTTTCCTAGAAAATGCAAATCACCTGGATCATCTTCAATTATTAATACTTTGGCGGCAGCTATTTCATCCATGAGCTTAGTATAACAACCCCTAAAACTTAGAACCAGTTTTTTTTATGAAAAAATTTAAGACTTCACTATCATGAGATTAAAAATGAGTTATATTAGGAATTATGAATATAAAAAAGACATTAATATTTTTAATTTTCATTTCTTCTACATGTATTGCTCAAACCGATGCCGTTAAAATCTATCAAGAAATGTTTAAAGATTATAAAAGTAAACATCTAAGACCTTGGTATCCTACGACCCTACCCGATTTTAAATTAAGTGCTAGTGATTTTAGTCGCTGGGCAGTTTTAAATAAACCAAATAAATTAGGGCCATACTCTTCGGCCTCTTGTTTCGAAATTATTTTACTTTTTGCTGTAAAAACTGGTGTGGTGGATCAGTCCTGGGTAAACAGGCAATATATTTTTATCAACGATAAAATTAAAAAAAAGAAATTTGGCAAAGTAGTCTATTGGACTCAGGCCTGGTTATCAGTCTTGGCCGGTAGGATAAAGAATCGTATCCGGTATATCAGAGCAAGAAGACAAAAAAGACCTGATGATATCGATTGGGGTATAGCTCGAGATGAGAGTAATTCCGTAGGGGTAAGAATCTTCCCTAAAACCGGTGATATTATTTTCTTTAATCCCATCAATAAAAAAACCAACCGTCATTTTGATCACGTGGCCCTGGCCACGGGGAGAAAACTTACTCGCCGCCAGCTCACGGGAAATTTGCGAGATGACAATATTAATCTCGAAGCGGAGATTCTAAGTTTTTATGGGCGAGGCGCTAAAAAAGATACTCTGGTAGAGCGAGATACCATTGAACATATGTTGGATAAACATTCTATGATCCACCGAGAGCCTATTGAGGGCCCAGATCGCCAGGTCTTTTTCGCCCCTCCTCCTTGGTCTAGATAGCTCTTAGTCCCCTTTATCATTATCAGAATGCACCATGCGACGCGTAACGCCGTTGTAATCTAGTGCGTTGACCTGGCCTAAAAAATGCAAGGTAGGGAGATCAATGCCCAAATAAGGAGAAAGGAATGAAAAAATTGGCAGTAATAATAGCATCAGTATCTACTATATTTTTAGTGGGATGCTTTGGTGGTGGAGGTGGATACACCCCTACAAAATATGATTATGCGATAAGTTTCGTAGATAATCTCACTTTTAATCCTGCCGCTTTTGGTAACTTCTGGCTTGAAAAAACTTATACCTACCAAGGTGGTGGTTGGATCGTAGTTGAAGCTGATGATGGTTTTGATTACGCCATCGATATCTATTCTTACGTAAGAGATTATTATGCCTATGACCTAGATTATTTTGACGATTATGCCGTTGATGTTTGGGGTGTTGGAGGTGGTTACTGGGAAGATATCAACGGAAATCTCTACGAAGAAGGTACAGGATCTGAAAAGGATCTTGAGAAAGTTGCCGCTCAAATGGAAAAGCTTCAAGTTGAAGCAGTCGGTGAAGGAATTGCACTTAAGTTTGGTCTAAGTGTTGAGAGAGGGCAGAAAATGGCGAGAATCGCCAAAAACTGGAAAAAAGCATCTAAAACTAGATCGATGACTGATCGTGATGCTGACGCTCTAGCTAAAGAACTTTTTGGTTTTGATCTAAATGAAGGGATGAAAGCAATCAAAGAATTCAAAAATGGTGATGGCGAAAGTCTAACTCAATTAATCGAAAAAGCTGCTGAAGTTAATGGTGTCACCCCTGAACATCTAAACCAATTATTAATGGAAACTATGCAGTAAGAAATTAGGGCCCTTCGGGGCCCTTGTTTTATTTAAGATTATCTCGAATGGTCTTGATCAAAGTTTTAACATCCTGATCAGAAAGTTTTCCATCTTTTCTAAAAATAGGAATTCCTTTTTTATTTAAGACCATATAACTGGAACTATCATCTTTAAAATTCCATTCGTTAACAAAAGTTTTCGAATAATCTAAAACATAAATAGTATCTGGATGTTTTTTACGTTGGCCTTTAAGGGCGATCTTAATAATCCCATTGGGCATCCAAGTTGCTTTGGCATTAATAATAGCAACAGATCCGTAATATTTTGATTGAAAATTTGCCGCCTCTAAGGCCTCATCAACATGTTCGTTTAAACTTGCAGCATCTGGATCTATATGAACTACCATATAGATTTTTTCTTTAAGAACAGCGGTATCAAACGTCCCCCCATCTAAAGTTTCCCCTTTGTCACCGCTTAAAATAACGTGAGGTAAACCGGCAAAGCTTGGTAGCGCCAGTAAAAAAATAGTTAATAACAGCGTTAATTTCACAAATATCTCCTAGTGCGTCATTGGTTTTATACGACGTTATGACACGTTTAGACAAGGATTAATTGTCAGCACTAAATATAACAAGAAAATTGTGAAATTTTTACTTTAAATTACGCCTATATCTAATTACTATCGCCCTCTCTAATTTCTACTCAAGGAAAAAATATTATGAAAAATCTCATCTTAATTACCATGATGACACTTCTTTCTACATCGGCCCACACTTTCTCAAGATGGGACGAATTCAATAAACCAGGACAATTTTCTAATGATTATGAAAAAAATCTGGAAACTCTCCCGGTTACAGGGCAATTAACGGTAATTCCTTGGAGTGGAGATTATTGGCCAACGGAAAAAGGAGGCATAACTTTTCGTTGGAATAAATATACCTCTCAAGAGCATGAAAAATATGGTTACTCTCTTTTAAATATGGATGATCTCAGTGGCGTAGATTTATCCAAATTATCTCCTGCTGAAAAATGGGATATTTACCTGGGAGATAAAGATTGGTCACTTACAAGATTTGAACGAAAGAGAACTGATATTATGAGAACGGTTCCTGGAAGCTCAACTTTTGATCAAGATTTTGATATCCCTTATTGGGAAGGACTTTGTCATGCTTGGGCACCGGCCACATTGGCCTTTGAAGAACCTGGAGCTATTTCAGTAAAAGGTGCCCTCGGAAGTGAAGTTGAATTTGGTTCCTCAGACATGAAGGCCCTTCTAACTATGTTCTTGCACTTAAACCCCGGTGAATCAAAATTTTTAGGATCTAGATGTAACCTGGATAAAAAAGATCTAAAGGAAAAACTTGAAAAAGGTGAAATCACTGTTGAAGACTATGCTCTCAAAATGGCAGAACTGATAGGACCTAGTTGTGAAGGAGTAAATGCTGGTGCCTTCCATATTGTATTAACCAACCAGATTAAAAGAGATGAAGGTTTTGTAATTGATATCACCCGTGACATGGAAGTATGGAACCAACCCGTTGTGGCCTTTGATTCCAAAATGGGCAACCCGCAAAATGGAGCTACTCCAGGTGCGGCCGAAGGAACAGTACAAGAAATTTTTGTTAAAACTACCATGTACTATATTGCTGAAATTTCTCAATCGTGGGGGCCAGGTTTTAATCAAGATTCTATCGCCACAAAAAATTATGAATATGTTTTAGAGCTCGATAAAGATGCAAATATTTTAGGTGGTCGTTGGCTTTCAAGTGATCGCCCAGATTTTATGTGGACACAAAGTCGAGCAAAATTTAAAAAATATTTTGCTCCTCTTGAAGATCTATATAAAAAATCGACTAAGCACTTAAACTCTCTCACCTGGATTCGAACTGTTAATAAAGTAATGGGACTTAAGGAAAAACTCAAAAAGGCGAGAACTGCCTTAAAATTTAGACATCTAATAGGTCAAAATGTTCGCATTAATAAATTTGTGAATGCTATTAAATCTAAAAGAAGATTAAGAAAGCTAAAAAATTACTCCAAAAAATTAGAAGTAGTGGCCAAATTTAAAAATATGACTAAAATCCAGGCCCAGTTAGGTAAGAGCTTCGTTGAGGCCGTTGAAAGAGGTGATAATACAGAAATAATTTCTCTTATTATCGAGGGAGCAGATGTTAACGCGAAGAAATTTAACCTACCTAAGGGGTACCTGTTAAATAAGGTTATTAAAAAAGGCAATCGATCTATTGTTTTGGCCTTTATCAATGCTGGTGCATCTTTAGAAACAGGTCTTGTAAGATCCATTGAAGTCGGGGCCTATGATATATCTGAGCTATTTTTAAAGCATGGAGCAGGATTAGTTTATAAAAACGAGAATGGAGAAAATGCCCTTATGTTGGCCGCTACAATGGGATACTCTTCTATTGTAGGTAAAATTCTAAGCAAATCTAATCTTGTTAATGAAATCAATAAACATGGTAGAAACGCCCTTATTTTGGCCATTACTGGTATGGGGACGGCCCCAGGCCCTGAGAGAGTAGAAATTGTTAAAATGCTTCTAAAGAAAAATATCGATTTATCGACGCGAGATAATTTTAATCAGTCTGCTATAGATTACGCGGCCTCCTTTAGAAGAAGTCCTAAAAATTCTCATAAGAAAATCAAGAAATTGATCAAAAAAGCTAAAAAAAGAGCAAGAAGAAGGGGTTTGGCCCTTCTTCTTTAGTTTTTTTTTCTTTATCCTTTAAGTCATGAAAATATTTATTCTTTTATTACTGATCCCTTTTTCAACCTGGGCCAAAATATTTAAGTGCGAGCTAAATATTGCGAGCCCAGGACAAACCGTTAAGGCCAATCAAATTCAAAATTTCGTTAAAGAAGTAAATTTTGATACCACTTCCAAGCAGGGAAAAGTGATTAGCTTAGGTGGTATAAATATTTACCTGTGGAATAAAAATTTTTACGTCAATTTAAAATATGAAGAGAAGGTACGAAACCTTTCTTTTACAAGTCAGTATTTCCCCGCCCGAGATTCATTTTCTCTTGAGGTAAAACCTCATTACCAATTTAAGTGTTCTTCCAGGGGAGCGGCAAAAAGAGTTGTTTCTGAAAGTAAAATTGATCCTCAACAAAGCTTAGATAAATACCAGAGGAATCTTTGGATAAAGACCAGTAGCAATTTGAAATTTGTCTATTATCAAAAAAATGTCGTCGATCGGATGCGACCAATTATTTTCCAAAATGGAATGCTCTACACAGCGGATTCGTCCCGAGATATTCAAGGCAACTGGTGCATATTCAATGTTCAAGTTAAGTTAGATGAAGATACCTACATTAACTCTGGATCCAAACTTCAAGTAATGAGTTTTAATAAACTCTCCAATAATCCAACTCATAACGTCTATGCTTATAACTTTGTAGATATTGTGCAAGGGAAAAAACGCTCAGAGACATCACGCTACGCACCTTTTTCGCTTGAATGCAAAATAAAGAAGTCCCAGGTTTTCACCCTTGATCTTTTTAAGAAAATTACGGGAAACCGACTCTCCCTTTATATAGCTAAAGATTGATGATATTAATGTCCCATTATTAAATGGAGATATCATGACTAAATTTTCCGAATATGAAAGCTTTGATGGACTAGGCCTGGCCGAATTAATCAACAAAAAAGAAATAACTAAAAAAGAAGTTCTAGATGCGGCCATTGATCGCGCAGAAAAATGGAAAAAGATTAATGCAATTATTTTTCCCATGCATGATATGGCCTTTGAACACCTAAAAAAAGATATCTCAGGCCCCTTTAATGGCGTTCCTACTTTATTAAAAGATCTCATTGCTGACTATAAGGGAACACCTATTACCTCAGGTTCAAAATCCTTGAAAGATCATATTTCAGTTTTAGATAGTGAACTCGTCAAAAGATTTAAAAAGGCCGGGGTAGTCATCTTTGGTAAAACCAATGCCCCTGAGTTTGGTATTATGGGAACTACTGAACCTGAATTCTTTGGGCCGACCTTAAATCCTTGGGATCAATCTAGATCTTCAGGTGGTTCTAGTGGTGGTTCTGCCGCTGCTGTTGCCGCAGGAATTGTGCCTTTTGCCCATGGAGGAGATGGAGGTGGTTCTATCAGAATTCCTTCTTCTAATTGTGGACTCTTTGGCCTTAAGCCAACAAGGGGAAGAAACCCCACCGGGCCTTTATATGGTGAAATTTTAGATGGAGCGGTGGTAGAACATATACTCTCTAGAAGTGTCCGTGATAGTGCGGCCATGCTAGATTGCACTAATGGCCCAGAACTTGGCGCTCCCTATAATATTTGTCCTCCAGATGGGAGCTATCTTAAGGCACTTGAAAGTGATGTCCCAAAATTAAAAATTGGATACTCAGTTAAGTCAATTATGGGAGGGCCTATTCACCAAGATGTAGTGAAGGCCATTTTAGATACTGTTATTTTATTAAAAGATCTAGGTCATGAAGTACAAGAAATCTCTCCAGAAGTCGATGGTGAACAACTTGCAAATTCTTATCTGGTAAACCTTTGCGCGCACGTAGGTGCAGATTTAGATTTGATTTCATCAAAACTAAGTAAATATGCTGCTAAAAATGAAGTAGAACTTATTACTAAAACACTTGGGCTAATTGGTAGAAATCTTAGTGCCACTGAATTTGTCAGGGCCAAAAGATATTGGCATGAAATTTCTCTTTCCTACGCAAAGTTTCATGAAAAATATGATCTCCACCTCACTCCAGTTGGATCCCAACCGCCAGTATTACTTGGTTCAGAAGACATAGCTACTACTGATAAAGTTTTAATGGGAATGGTAAATTCAATTGGAGCAGGAAAGCTACTTATTAAAACCGGCAGAGTGAAAATTATCGCTAAAGAGAGCTTTGATAAACTTCCTTTCACCCAAATGGCCAACTTATCAGGAAATCCTTCCATGTCCGTTCCACTTTTTTGGGGTGAAAGAAACTTACCCATAGGTTCTATGTTTTCTGCAAAATCAGGAGATGAGATGACCTTATTTAAACTGGCCGGGCAACTCGAAAAGGCGAGACCTTGGTTTGATAAACGACCTAGTTTAAAATGAGGAGCGAAATAAATCTTTTCTCTTAGCAATCGTTGTATCAGTTTCTTTATTGATATCAATTTTTGAAATCTTAACCTCTTTAGGGCCCGAACAAGCTAGTAGATATAAACAAAATATACTTAGGATAGTTTTCATAAATATTTATCGGAAAAGGAAAGAATTATTTAATAGAAAAAGATTCCACGAGACTATCAAATACTTCTTTGACTGCCAGGCCTTGCGTTCTATTTTCTACCCAGGCAATGCTGATGGGGTTTTGTAGGGGTTTTCCCGAACCTTTAAAAATATATATTTTATGCCCTCTTCTCTTTAAATTTTTCTGAACATGCTTGGGAATTATTCCTGCACCAAGACCGTTTTTAATCATCTGACTCATACCTGTAACATCCATAAGCGCCGCCCTAATATTTAAATTGGGATGAGATATTTTAAAATGATGTTTAAACCAAGATTTAAGAATTAATGCTTCAGACATATAATCGACATAATCTAATTTTTCAAAATAATCTTTATTCATTCTCACCGGGCCTTGGGCCTGAACATAATCCTCTAAAGCACACAGTAAGAGAATTTCATCATGAATTTTTTTAGTATTAATTTGCGGATCAAATTTAAAATCATCTACAAAGGCAAAATCAAGTTTTCCCCTAAGTAAAAGATCATTCATGCTAGCAGCATGTCCGTAGACTAGATGAAAGACAATTCGGGGATGTTTTTTTCCTAGTTCAACAAGCTTCGGTAGTACGAGGTTATTTCCAAATTCAATAGGTATGCCAATAGAGACATTTCCACTTAATTCTTTTTCTGTCCCCGTAATCTCTAAAAGGGAGTTTTCTATGTCCATGAGAACCTTGGAGCACACTTCAAAAAGGCGTCTGGCCTCTTTAGTGGGAACTGGTCTTTGCTTTATCCTATCAAAGAGTTTTACTTGGAGAAGATCCTCTAACTTGCGGATATTCTGGCTGACCCCTGACTGGGTCATGAACAATTCATGGGATGCAGCGGTCATAGATTTCGTTCGATAGACCACTTCAAAAATTCTCAAAAGATTTAAATTAATATTATCGATAAGCATAGAGGACTCCAGATGAAAGGAATGCACCTATTAGTATAACTTATGAGCCCGCATAAGGAAACATAATTTTTGATAATAGGTTATGAACGTTATAAACCCAACAATTGAGAGGAACAAATGCTTAAAATCTTTATTTCACTACTTTTTATTTTATCTTTAAATGCAAGTGCCAACGTGGCCTTTGAAGTAAAAGGAAAATTAAAATTATTTAGAAAGTCAGATAATTCTAAGATGGAAATTATTTTAAAATCAAATGAAGGTGAATTTAAAATCACTAATAAAAATTACTTCACCTATGGTTGTAAGAAAGGTGAGTTTCTAATTGTCTCAAATTATGTTCCTGAGGATACTTACAGCATTATTGAGATTTTAAATTGTAAAAAGTTTGGAGATGATCAAGTTGATAGCTTTTGCCCTAAAAATTTAGATTTGGTCTGTGGTGCTCCCATAGATTTTAGATGTGAAAACTATTACTGCGATGAGCTTGAACTCACACCTCAAACTTATTCCAATCGATGTGATTTATTAAGAAATGGTGCTCGTTTTCTTTATCAAGGGTCATGTCGCCCTTAGTTAAAGATTGTTGCTAGTCCTTGTGTTTCAAGGACAATGTTAAGGTAAAGGTTGCCACTGGCTCATCCCCAAAATGTTTGGGGACAGTGGCAACCACTTTTATAGGCATATTCATTCGTTCTTTAGATTTAATAACCTCATTTACAAAACTTTTAATCTCCAGGCCCTGATCACAGGTAAAATAAGTTGCTCCCTCTGCTCGTTTTTTAAAATCGCCACTAAAGTCTTTAAAGGAGAGATGGATATTTTTGCCACTGAGAACTATTTGTTTCATCGCCGCTAGACCTGAACAAATATCTGCAGCAGTTGCCATTACACCAAAGTACATGGAACCAAGGTGGTTTTTATTGCGCCAATTAAGAGGGATTTTTATAACCGTTTTATTTTCATCAAGGGTGATCACTTTGGGTCTTACGTACCCGATGAGGGGAACTTTAAAAAGTCCAAAGAAAAAAATCATGGCGTTATCACGAAATTTAGCAGGAAGTTTTTTTATTAATTTTTCTCCTACAAAATTCATTTATTTTCCCCTGCTAATTCTTGTGCCCTCGTTATATTGGCCTTGATAGCAGACTCTATCATCCCTTCAAGATTTTTAGCTTTTAAAATATTTAAGGCCGCCTCTGTGGTGCCCCCTTTTGAAGTCACATCATTTCGAAGTTCTTGGGGACTCTCACTCGCTTTAGACATTAAGGTTGCAGCACCTAAAATCATCTGTTCGACTAATTTTTGAGCTACCTCTTTTTCAAATCCCTGCTCACTCATTAATTTAGATAAAATATTTGCTACTTCAAAAATATACGCTGGCCCTGAACCCGTAAAGGCGGTGATAACATTCATAAGTTCTTCATCTTTTAAAATTTGAACCAATCCCACATTTGCTAAAAGACCTGTTACAAAAGATAGTGTCTCATCTTTTACTTCTTGGGAGGCAATTAAGCCAACGACCCCAACCCCTACCAGGCAGGGAGTGTTAGGCATTAAACGAATAACCCTTTCAAGACTAAACCCTTCTTTAAGTGAATCAATAGTTATTCCTGCCATCAGAGAAATTAAAGTGGCATCTTTTGGTGGGGAAAAAGTTTTTTTCAAAACACCTAAATGTTGGGGCTTGGCGCCTATCAAATAAAGATCACAAGCGGGAATATCGTCTAAATTAGAAACGGCAGTACCACCAAGTTTTGCCATTAGATCTTCGGCCTTTTTAAAGGTTGGATTATATCCAAAAAACTCCAACTTATCCTTAGGCATTCCAAGAACCATAGCAGTTGCCATTTTCCCACAACCAATTATTGCCATTTTCATTTTAATCAAGCTCCATAGGTGCCCCATGCCTCATAATATTCACGGCAAAAGATCTAACCAAAATAAATTGTTGTACTAATCTTTTAAAGTCGCTGACATCGGGAGAATCTAAAGGCGTGAGAAGATGTTTCATATACTTTTCACTATAAGATCCATCATAGACGATATCTAGCACTTCACTAATTTGCTTTCTCCCCCCATCAATAATGATGGTTCGAAGTTTTGGTTCTTTCAAGGACTTATTACACAGATCCTCGGTAGGAAAATAGACATCAAAGTTTCCTTCTCTAAAGAAAGTTCCAAAAATTGATTTCATTTGATTCCACCAAACAAAGGCCTTCTCATTCCTAGCTATTACTGTTACTCCAATTCCCATGGAAAGTGCTGTTACAAATTCCATCATTGATGAAAAATAGGCCCTTGGTTCATAAGCTACGATGAGAATTTTATCTTCTTTTAGTGTGAAATCATTATAACTTAACTGTCCGGGGATCTCCTGATTTTTATGTTCAGAATTTAAATAGGTTTGTAAGTGTTTATAGGCCCATTTATTATAATCTATAAGGATTTCTTTTTGATCACCATAAATGCCTTGAAAAAAGTTTTCAAAGTTCCCAATCAATTTATCCATTGCCTTATGAAAAATCTTACGGTGATCTCTCATTTTTCCTTGATAAGGGCCACATAGGTCAAAATCATAACTACTACCCGCTCCATTTTTAGGAACATCCTGAATATTTTCTGTTTCACTAGGAAGATTAAGGGGAGAGACATGAAAAGAAGGCACATAAAGAGCGCCTCCGGCCTTCGGCCCAGTACCGGATAGTTTAAAGCCGCCAAATGGTTCAACTCCCACACGAGCACCAGTTATTGCCCGGTTAACATAGATATTTCCAGTTTCCATTTTCTTAGTAAGGTAGTCTATGTCATCTTGAGATTGACTAAATACTCCCCCAGTCAGGGCATATTCGGTACCATTAAAAATTTCTAATGCCTCATTAAGAGAGCTATATCCAATAATATGAATTATTGGGCCAAACAATTCTTTATAAGCATAGGAATCTTTATTTAAAACTCTTGAAGAGGGAAGTTCAATTAAAACAGGACCTATACATTGCCCGGGTAGCTCTTCTCGACTTCGATCAAGGTGTACTTTTCCATTAAACCTTTGTGACTCTTTTGTCGCTTCCTGGGCATCCTTAATTAATCTTTCTTTTTCGGCCAGGTTAATAATGGGATTCATTGTAGAGGAAAAATCATATGCCGTTCCAACTTTAATATCCAAGCAGGCCTGTTTAAGTCTGGCGATTAATTTATCTTTAATTCGATTATCTACAAGAATTCTTGATGCGGCAGAGCACTTTTGTCCTGAATGGCCAAAAGAAGAATATAAAATTCCCGCTACCGTTTCATCTAATTCAGCATTAGCAGTGACAATAATGGCATTTTTTCCTCCCATCTCGGCAATAACTTTGGCCGGCACTGGATGTTTAAGGGAGGTATTTTCCAAAATCCTTTTTCCCGCTATATGGGTCATATGCATGCCAACTTTTTTTGAACCAGTAAAAACTATTCCTGCAATATCTGAATTTTTTACTAGTTCTTCCCCAACTTCTGATCCTTTTCCGGGAAGGTGAATAAGGGCCTCAGGGGGAACTCCTGCTTCATGTAAAACATCAATCAGCAGCTGTGCAATTAAAGGTGTGGGTCTGGCCGATTTTAAAATTATGGAATTTCCAGCAACTAAGGCCGACGAAACCATACCGCAAGGAATAGCGAGGGGGAAATTCCAGGGAGAAACAACTGATACGACTCCCCGTGCCCCAAGGGAGTCATGCTTTCTTTGCATCTTGGCCTCTTCTCTAGCGTAGAAAGTTAAAAAATCGATGGCCTCATCTACATCGGCATGGGCCTCAGGAATAGATTTCCCTCCCTCATAAACAATCAAAGATGATATCTTATTTCTTCTCGCCAAGAGTATTCTAGCTCCTTTTAAAAGTGCTAGAGAACGATTAAGCCAAGGCCCATTGGCCCATGGGCCTTCATCAAATGCCTTTTTGGCCTGAGCTACTGCTATGCTTGCATCTTCTTTATTGGCGTATTTGATTTCACCAACTTTTATATCAGGATTGGAATTAGAAAAAATTGAATGGACTTCGCCATTTAGTTGTAATTTGTTAGGATATTTCTTTGCCAATGACTTATCCCTAAAATCTTTTAAATCCTTTTCCATCCAAACCCTTTCTTTTTCCAAGTAAAGTCGGGCCGGAGAAACATTAAAAAACCTGCGGTTAAGTTCAAATCTGGTACCATCTTTTTCTATTTCTTTTTTTTCTTTCTTCCCTTTATGAATTACTTGAGGTGGATTCATTCCCTTGAGATTTTTATGAGAGCGCATAATGGTTAAAACTCCAACTTGTGAGGAGTTCTCCATAATTCTTCGAACTAGATAGGCCATACCAACGAGAAGCGAGCCCACGGGAACATAGTTTCTAGTGGGGTATCCCATTTTTTCCAGTGCTGTAGATAGGGCCTCATAGGTCATGTGCAGACATTGATGCTCAATAACTGGTGCCTGTGGATAGTATTTATCTCTTAGAACTTCTACAAAGCAATGATCCGAAAAATTGTGAGAGCCAAGGCAGAGTTGCAAGTGCTCTCCTGCTTCCAAGAACTTCACCATTAACTGTCGGCACATGATATCTGTTTCTTCTTTGTTTAAAAATTCTGGGGCCTCATGGCCATGGGCCTGGGCCTCAATCGTCTCGGCATCCCAATAGGCCCCCTTAACCAATCTTATGGGCATTAAAAGCTTTCTCTCTCTGGCCAATTCTAAGATATCTAAAAAGTGCTCATAGGCATCTCTTAGATATGATTGTAGGACAATTCCGGTTGATTGATAGTTTTTAAGTTCTGGAGTTTCCATGAGTACTTTTTTATAAACTTTAAAAACTACATCTCGGTAATGATAGTGTTCAGCATCTATGTTTATAAAGACATCTTTTTCACAGGCCTCAATTAATATCTTTTTAAGTCTTGGGGAAACCAATTTATAAGTATAATCAAAAGCATGTGGTTTAAAATCTGAGCAGAGAGCTGAAACTTTTATAGAAATATGCGCTTTATTTATTCCCGCAAGATTTCTTTTTCCCTTTTTTACATAGAGAGAAAACCCGCGAATTAATTTTAAAACCTCATTTTGGTAGTGATCTGCTTCTTTTTCACTGACTACTAGCTCCCCTAACTGATCTAAGGTTACATCCCTGCCCGACTTTAAAAGTTTTTTTAAAGATTTCTCCGCTTTTTCAATAGTTTCTCCCGCGATAAATCTTCGGGCCATAAATTTAACTGAGGCCCTCACTAAATAGGCCAAAAGTCTTGCCTGTATAAACTTGGCCAGAAAATAGATGGGCCTAAAACAAAATATAAAAAATGTAGGTAAAGGGCCATCTTGCCCTTCTTTCTCTTCCACCTTGGCCTTATGATGGTCCTCAAAAAGTCTTCTCATAGACTCAAGCAGAATTCTTTTTACCTCACTCCCTGATTTATCAAAATCCAGAGATGGTAAAATGGCCAAAAATTTTAAAAGATGAATCCTAATTAAAGAATAATTAGCAGCAAGAGAAAGACCAAAGTCTGAGACCTTTTCAAATGTGGTTGATTCATATTTATTAACATATGTGAGTAAATGATCGACTAAAAGATTATTTTTATCTTCTAACTGGTCAAATTTTTCATCTTCTAGAAAATCGGGAAGGTCATATATTTTAGTATTAAGTTCAATTTGTGAGGGAAAGTCTGAAGAACTAAGAGTGGCCATCTTTTGAGTATGTTTTTTAAACTCCTCATATTTGCCATCATTTTCTTTATTTATTTCTAAATTATGGACAATAAAGAGCTCTTGACTCAATTTTGGGGTATAAAATCTAATTTCTTTTTCCTCTGAAAAAATACCTGTGAGAAAAGGAATGGATTTTAAGATCAACTGGATACGAAAATTACCAAAGTCATTTGCCATATAAGGTGCAATTGCTTGCGTAATGAATTCATCTAATTCCCTCTTTTCATTTAAAAATATCTCTGAAAACTCAGGGTAAAAATAGAAGTTCCATCCATTATGATTTACTTGCAAAACTGTTGGTATTGAGTTCATTTATGACGCCTCACGTAATAATATAGATTTCTTTTCAAATAATTACCTTAATATGGCCGTTTCGACTAGATGAAGAATCAATTACTTTACGCATTAATTTGACGTCAATCCCCTCTCTTCTTAAAATTAAAGGGTGTTATTAAAAACTATTTTAACTTTTCTCATATTTTTAACAGGGCCCTTACAGGCAGTAGATAATAGTAGTTATTCCAGTGATGATTTAGAAGTCTTGGCCCAGCAGAAAAACTACCCAGAATTCCTTGAGCATGCTCATGATATAAGACCCTCAAAAAGAAATAAGAAATGGAAAAAGATGGTTCGAGATATGACCTTAGGTTATATGAACCAGACCTTAAAAGATAATAAGCATGGGCCTAAAATATTCCAATTTGTAGAACAGTTAAATTCTTGGCCATCCTTAAGAAATGAAGAATTTTTCCATCTAAAGCGAAATCAGTTAGGAATAAAGTATTTCAAGTCCTGTGTTAACAGTAAAAAAGATTGCCTTCCCCAAGCTTTAAATTTTTGGACGAGTAATCAATTAAAATCGGCAGAGCTAGGCCTTAAGATGATCGACTTGCTTGAAAAGGTTAATTATAGAGGTGATTTGTTTAAGTTTATTAAACCGGCCACTACAAGCGATATGTCAGAGTTTTATTGTAATCGACCAGAAGTTATAACAATTCTCATAAAAAAAATTCATCATATTTCGCTTAAAAATGCACCTGACAAAAAGTATTTTAAAAATATTTTTAACCAGGACTGCATAAAAAAGATCATACCAATACTAAAGCAGGAACTAGTGAAGTTTTCTTCACCTGCTATGAAAGAAATCTTTTATAACTTTTTGGATCTCTACAAGGGCATTAATCAAGAGGAGAGCGATTTTTTTCTCACACTATATATTCTCCAAGGGCCTATCAAAGGAGATGCTTTCAATAAAGGCTGGAATACCATCAGTATCCTGGGAAAGAACTTTAAAAGGCGCCAGAAGGTGCTTAGAAAGCTGAAAAAGTTCGAATTACTTCCTGATGATATCTTCACTCTGACCAATAAAAAGGCCAAAAGAATTTTACTAGATCATTTCTTCAAAAATATCCCTGAATATCTAGATTACTATGCGAGAACTTGCCTAAATTACTTAGAAGGAACTAAAGAATTTCCTCGAGGAAACCCAACTCTTCACTGTAAAGAACTTTTTTATGAGGCAAAGGGAACCAAGTGGATTGACCCAGGGCTTCAAACAAGTTTTTTAAAGTTTAAAAAATTATAAAAAAAAAGGGCCTGTAAAAACAGGCCCTCTAATAAATTCGATTTGAATTATTTTAGCTTAGGTGCTTCCCAATAATTCCTGCCAATTCAAACATGGTAACTTCTTTTTTACCGTTGAAAACTTTTTTCAACTTGTCATCTGCAAGAATATTTCTTTTGTTCTTAGGATTTTGTAGGTTGTGCTTCTTGATGTAAACCCACATCTTTTTGATAACCTGAGTTCTTGGAAGGGCCTTATTCCCTACAATCGCTGCTAGCGCTGCAGAAGGAGTCATTGCCTTCATGAAAGCTGCGTTTGGCTTTCTTTTTGTTTTTTTCTTCGCTGCTTTTTTCTTTGCAGTTTTTTTCTTCGCTACTTTTTTCTTAGCAACTTTTTTCTTTGCAGTTTTTTTCTTCGCTACTTTTTTCTTAGCAGTTTTTTTCTTCGCTACTTTTTTCTTCGCAGTTTTCTTCTTTGCTACTTTTTTCTTAGCAACTTTTTTCTTCGCTACTTTCTTTGCCACTTTCTTCTTTTTCTTTACTGCCATGTCTTCCTCCATAAAATTAGTTGTAAAACAGTATATATAAACGTGAATTTCGTACTCAAGTAAAATTATTGCCTACTTAAATTTAGATTGTCTATAGGCAAAATAAAAAAAGAACCTAGTCGAGGTATTTAATCCATTCAACTACCTGCTTATCGGGGCTACTAGATTCATTCAATTTCTTGTAACCATGACTCTCATTGAGTGAATACATGCGAAAATTGTCAATGCGACAAAAATGATGAACTTCATCCAATTTTAAATCTCTGGCCCGAAGTTCAAAGAAATCTTTAATTTGATGATTGTATCCAAGACCCTGGTGATGGGCCTTTACAGTAGTATTCTTAGTTAAAAGCTGATTTTCAGCCTTTTTAATGAGAATTGCTGCGATAACTTCATCCTCTTTATATCGTACAGCAAAGACCTTCCAACCATTTTTCATTTCTTTTTTTAATCCTTCTAGATCCCAGGTAAAATCAGGAGAATCAGTAAAGGCATCGATGTTATAATCTAAAATCTCTTTAATTTCTTTGTCAGTTTTGGCCTGTTTGAAATTAAGTGGCATAAATATATTCCTATTTAGTAGTCATTTTTAAGATATAAGCTGCCAAATCGTTTATATCCTTACCAGACAGTTTTTTAATATAAGGCATCATTTTAGAATTTTTTCGGTCGCCTGAGAGGAATTTTTTAATTTGAGTTACGATATACCAAGCGAATTGACCGGAAATTCTAGGCGCTTCCTCTTTAGGATTTCCCTCTCCATTTTTTCCATGGCACTGATATAGTTTTTCGCCCCTTTTAGCATCTTGAGCAAAAGAGGAAAATGAATGTGGAAGTAGAACTAGTGTTAACCATTTCATATTTTTAGGCCCCAAATTTAAAGTTGAAGTGAAATGGATTATATACAGGTTTTTCCTAAGTTTCCAAAAGAATTTCGAGTTCGGGGTTACCTAATTCTTTACGAAGCACCTCACGGACAAATAGTGCGATGGAATTTTGGATAGGAGCAGAAACTGGCCCATCCCAATTGATTGAAATAACTCCCTCCTCTAAGAGCTCTATTAATTCGACCTTAAAACCTATTATTTCTCTCAACACCACTTTTGTTTCTTTAATTTTTTCTATTTGAGAAAGATCATTCCAAATTCTAGGTTTTTCAGACCATTGCGTAGTACTTTCCATCACCTCATAAATTAACTGCCCTACCCAGCTATAAAATAGCTCTTCAGGGACTGTTTCTAGGAGAAACGCTGGTACATCGTTAACGTCTCTAAGGAAGTTTTCTATCTCTCTGAGGGAGATATAGGTCCAATCAGTGATTGCTTTACCCTTGAAAAACTCTATTAATACATCAACTAGACATTTTTGAAGTTCAGTCATCTTTAGCGGGGAAAAATAAATCTCCTTCATAATGCCATTTGAAGCAGTCCGCCAAAAAAACTCTAAAGAACCATCTCTAGTTGAAGTCTTTGATAATTTTTCAACTTTTTGTAAGAATTTCAAATTATCTATTCGCTGGTGTATACGCTTTGAAAAAGTATTCAGTTTTTCCTCCAATGCGGGGTAAAGTATAAAAAAATATGGAAAAAGACCAATTTATCCAAAAATTAAAAGACTGCCCGGTAATTACTCTAATCGGTCCCTTGTTTAAAGGAGAGATGGAAAGATTAGACCATCCCCATATATTTGTGGATCGTGGAATAATTTTTCAAAAGGATTTTCATCAGAAAAAGCAAAGTGGTTACTGGGATTTTAGTGTGGGCGATGGAGATTCGTCCCCATTAGAGTTGGATTTAACTTTAAATCCTGAAAAAAATTTTTCTGATTTAAGTTTTGCGCTCTCTTTACTACCAAAAAATTTAAAAAAGCTTAATCTGTTGGGCTTTCTCGGTGGAAGAAGAGATCATGAACTTATTAATCTAGGAGAGGTCCACCATTCCCTACTAAATAATACTCTCGAGGCAATTGTCTCCCTAGATGGGAAAATACTAGCGAAAAATGGAAATTTAGGGGTTAACATTGATGGTACTTTTAGCTTAATTGTCTTTAATGAGACGGAGATTAAATTAAGAGGAGAACTCAAATATCCTCTTTTAGAGTTTACTACCATAAGGCCTCTTTCTAGTCATGGCCTTAGCAATATTGGGTCAGGTCTTATAAATATAGAATCTAAAGGGCCCTATTTTATCTTTCTTCCCTGAGGCGGAGTTTATGAAAAAGGTTCGCTACAATTTAGTTGATGAAATCAGAGGTCTTGCCATCATCTTGATGATTATTTTCCATTTTTTTTACGATCTCAATATTTTAAGTTTTGTTAAAATTGATTTTGCTAAAGATCCTTTTTGGTGGGGTTTCCCACGAGTGATTGTTTTTTTATTTTTTCTCTCAGTTGGCATAGGACTACCTCTGGCCCATACTCCTCAAATAAAATGGAATAAATTTTGGCAGCGATTTTTAAAAATATCAGGTTTTGCCCTTTTAATTACTCTCGTTACTTATTTTCTTTTCCCAGATCGATGGGTTTATTTTGGCACACTGCACAGTATAGCTGTGTGCAGTGTGCTGGCCTTACCCTTTTTAAAATTACCTAAGGTAGGTCTAATTATCTTTTTGGCACTGGCCATTCCTTCCACTTTTTTTAATTTAGATATCCCTTGGATTGCTCTCCATGACTTTTCCATGGATTACATCTCTCCTTTCCCCTGGTTTGGGGTGGTGGCCCTGGGAATTTTCTTTTTTCATCTAAAATTCCACCATCTTAACCTGAGCAAGTGGGGACTTGGCCCTTTACTTGGACCCCTTCGATATATGGGAAAACATTCTCTAGTAATCTACGTACTTCACCAACCTATTATTTTTGGAACATTATTCGCTCTTAGTAAGCTGATTTCTTGATTTTTTGTACTTCTTTTAATTTTCATATGTTAGTCTCTGGCCGCTATGAAAACCTCCTTTTTTACCAAATTTGAAAAGACTGTTGGTGGCCTTAAATTTGCAGTAACCATCATCTTAATTTTTAGTGCCTTTATGGTAGCTGGAACCTTTATAGAAAGTTCTGGCGGAGCTGATTTTGCCAATCGATTGATTTATAAGAGATGGCCCTTTATGGGGATCCAATTTCTTATGTTTTTAAGTATTCTCTTTGCCGCCTTTTTAAGACTGCCTCCTAAAAAAAGGCTCTATGGTTTTTATGTTATTCACTCCGGCCTAATCCTTTTGGGAATCGGCTCTTTTATCACTTGGAATTCGGGCGTAGATGGAAGTATTGCTTTAACACAAAATGATCCTAATCGCAGGGTTGAGTTAAATGAAGATATTATAAGCATCCACGATATGAATAACGGAACGGTCTATAATAAAATTCTACCCTACCGTGCCTTCCCGACTAAATTAAATGATGAAATTAAAGGTATTAAAGTAAAAGAATTTCTTCCCTTTAGCGAAAATAAACTCGATTGGAAAAAAACAAAGCAAAAATATGCCTCTGCCAGCTACCTACTTTTTAACGATAATATGTCTCAGGATTTTACGCTCTCTCTTCACCCTCAGGCCAAAGAGTTTCAGTCCACTTTGAAAATGGGAAAATTAAATCTTCATTTTCTACCATCGGCCTTAGGAAGATGTTTTGCGAAACCCTCAAAGTCCAAGCTTATTATCTGGAATATTGAAACTAAAACTTGTTTTACTCCGGAAGAAAAAAAGGTCCCCTTAAAGAAAACTAAAAAAGGAAGTCGCTTTTTGGCCTTACCAACCAAAGTTACTGGCAGTGATACAATCATTTCTTTTTTTCCTGATTTTTCTCCCATTCCTTTAGATGAAAAGCTCCAGGCCAATAGAAACTCTCCCTATAGAATTTTAAGCAAACAATTATTTGAGGAAAAACCCCATCTGTTTTTATTTGGTAACAAACTATCTTATTATGCCGATGGTGCGTGGGAGAGCGAGGATATGGGAGATGGAGCTGTCTCTCTTCCCTGGATGGGCTTTGAATTAAAATTAATCAAACACACTACTGATGAAATTCCTATTTTTGTTCCCTATTTTACAACTCCCATTCAAAAAGGTGGAAAGCTAGAAAAAGGCGGACAAAAGGCCGTACTAGTTGAGTATGCCGGAGAAGAGTATTGGGTGACAGACAAGGCCCCAGTAACCTTGCTGGCCGGAGATAAAAAGATGATGCTTAATGTGGGAAAATCATCCTTTTTACTGCCCTTTGAATTCACCCTAACCAGGTTTAAAATGGATACGAATCCTGGCACGATGGATCCTGCCAGCTATGAAAGTTTTGTCCGCCTTTTCACTCCAGATGGCCCCTCCCCCCATCATATCTATATGAATAATCCTCTGAAACATTCAGGGTTTACTTTTTATCAGGCCTCTTATTTCCAAGATAATAATGGAGGTTATGGTACTGTACTTTCAGTAAATATTGATCCCGGAAGAACTTTGAAATATCTCGGTTCTCTTTTGGTTATCCTAGGTTCTATTTGGCATTTTGTTATTCGCAGCGAGTTTTTTTCTCGAAGACGTAAACTTGCAGGAGTCCACGTATGAAATTTTTAGCATTCCTTACCCTTTTTATAGCTAATATTGCTTTTGGGGCCAATACATTTTTTTGTAACCCAGAGCTTGAGGCACTGCCGATACTAGATGGGGGAAGGCTAAAACCTCTTTATGTTACAGCAGAAGATTCCATTAAATTTCTCGCTGGTAAGAAGAAAGTTGATGGATTAACCCGAACTCAGATCTATTGTCTCTTGAGCTTAAAATCCTTAGTCCCTATGAAAGACTTTGATATATCTCGTAAAATTGAACATGTTAAAGTGATAGAGCTTTTAGGAAACACTTCCCTCACCTATTCACAGTTAAAGGAAAATTCTAAAGAAATTAGAATGGAGTATTTTAAAAACAAGGATAAGAGCTCCTATAAAAATGCCCTAGAGAAAATCCTACGCCAAATTACTCTCTACAATAAGATAACTAGTGGAGAACACTGGCAGCTTCCTAAAAATGTAGAGGGAAAATTCGAGTGGATGCCCTTTGGTTCCTATTTTTCTGAAAAAGATTTTAATATGGGGCCAGAGTTAGTTTATGACATCCTCCTTAAAGCAAAAAAAGACTTCATTTCTTCAAATGGAGATAAATATCTTTTTGAGCTTAAATTTTTAAAATGGAATCTACCTTCCTGGGCCTTATTAAGTACTGCTTTAGCGCTCATAAGCTTAGTGCTTTTTAAAAAGGTGGGAGTCGGTCTAACTCTTTCGGCCTTCACTTTTTTAATACAAATAATTCTTATGGCGGGAAGAACCTATATCTCAGAGCGGGCCCCAGTTACCAATATGTATGAGACGGTGATGTTTTCCGGCTTTGGATCTCTCTTTTTAGGGGGGATTATCGGCTGGTTTTTGAAAGAGAAAATTTATCTCTACCTCGGACTTGGGTACAATATGCTAACCCTTTTAATGATGAACTTTGCCACAGGATTAATTTCTGCCTCAATCTCCCCTTTGGTACCAGTACTTAGAGATAATTTCTGGCTCAGTACTCATGTTACTAGTGTAGTTTTATCCTATGGCGCCCTGGCCCTCAGTTGGATTCTGGCCAATACCACTCTAATTAAAAAGGCCTTTTTTACTCTCTCGTCTAAAGAAGAAGTCTACTATTCTAAAATTATTTACAACTGTCTTAAGTTTGGCACTGTCACCTTATTTTTTGGTATTATGCTAGGTGGAGTTTGGGCCGATTACTCTTGGGGAAGATTTTGGGGTTGGGATCCTAAGGAAACTTGGAGTTTAATTGTCTTTTGTATTTACATGGCCATCCTGCATGGAAAATATACTTCCTGGATCCCTAATAAAGTTTTCATTCCCCTTGTGGCCTTGGCCTTTTTAAGTGTCATGATGGCCTGGTTTGGAGTGAACTATATCTTAGCAGCGGGACTACATTCCTATGGTTTTAGCCAGGGTGGTGCCTTATTTTTAGGGATATTCTTTCTCGTTCAAATTTTATTGCTAGTGATTACTACACTGAAGACTAAATTATTTAAATTCAGTAATTAGCGAGAGGTTGGAAAGGTTATATTGCTGCAAAATAGATAGAACTTTTACTACTCGATCATAAACTACGGCCTTATCAATTCTTAGATCTACGGGAATGGCCGGATCAGATATATTTTTACAATACTCAGTAAACTCATCCAAAGTTGTTTTTTTACTATTGATGGCAAAACCATCTTTAGTTAGCTCCAGCAAAACATTTTTTGGTGCCTTGCCAGGTTTAGGAGTTCCCTCTGCGGTAGGAAGCTGAAGATTAAGTAGGGCCTCATTTTTTTTAAACACTGAGGTTACTATAAAGAAGATAATTAAAAGGAACATAACGTCCATTAAAGGCGTCAGATCAGGAGTTAAATCCTCTCTCTGTCTTCTTCTTTTCATTTTATAGGCCCTTTAACATATAACCTCAAAAGGGCCTCCTCAAGTTTAACTTCGTAGGAGTTGAGCCATCCAATAAGGTAGTTATAAGAGACAAAGTGAGGAATCGCTACCAGCAGTCCTCCAATAGTTGTAATTAGTGCCATGGAAATCCCTCCGGCAAAAATACTGGGATCTTTAAGTCCATGTTCGGCGATAGATTGAAAAGCAGATAAGACTCCCATAACCGTCCCTAAAAGGCCGAGCAGTGGAGAGATTGTGGCGATAATCTTAACTGTGTTTAGACCCCGCTCCAATCGATGTCCCGTTGAATAGACCTGATCTTTTACCAACTCCAAAAGTGCGGATTCATCGGAAATATCCGAAGTATTCTCCCCGATCTTTTTAAGAATATTTACCGCATTGGATTCAATATGATTTTTTTCCACATTAAAATAAAAAATCTTCCAAATGATAATGGACATCCCAATCGTACTCATCAAGAGCAAAACATACATTATGGGGCCACCGCTAGAAACGTAAGAAAATATATTCATAAAACTTCCCTGTTTTATTAACTAGATAAAATTATATCGGCCCAAAATTTGGGCGAAAGGCGGAAAAAAATTTAGGAAAATGGGAGAGGGAACCTCTCCCCTATTTGGGCTATACGCCTAGAGCAGATTTAACTTTTGACTTTTTAATGGCCCAAACACGACACCAGCCAGTTTTATAGACAAATCTGCCGTCTTTTTTACCAGTGGCCAGAACCATAGCACAAGTACCGTATCCATCCTTTTCGGCCTTTTTGTACTGAGTACAATTGGCACACATTGGAGAATATCCTTCAGGTAATTTAGCACCTTTATGTTTTGCAACTTCTTTATTTATTTTTTCAACATGCTTACCATGTTTCTTTTTAGATTTATCATCTGCTTTTTCTGCGTCCCAGGCATGTAGATAACCTTGCTTATTGACTGCAGAGTCATCTCTAACAAATGCCCAGGCCTTATTCAAAAGACCCGTGGCCTTAGAGAAAACAGCTACTGAAAAAATACTCATGGCAGAGTTTTTAAAGAAATTTCTTCTATTTAACTTCATCGTACTTCCTTTTAAAGATTTAATTATTTGTTAATAATACAATGAAACAGTAATTAGCAATTACTTTTATTGGCCGAGCAAGCAAATTAATTTTTGATTATATTAAGAAAAGTTTTAGGGCCCAAATTTTGGGCCCTAAGGAATTATTCGTTGGAAAGCTTTTCAGCTCTTTCTTTCATAACTTTTTCAGAGATATTTTTTGGACATTCTGAGTACCTAGCAAATTCCATAGTATAGGTTGCCTTACCAGCAGACATTGATCTTAGCACACTGGAATAACCAAACATTTCAGAAAGAGGGACTTCGGCGTTCACAGTTATCTCTCCACTCGCATCAGTCTCAGATCCTTGGATCATCCCTCTTCGTGAGGAAAGGTCACCAATAACTGAACCTTGGTACTCATCTGGAGTTACAACTTCAACTTTCATAACAGGCTCTAAAAGAGCTGGAGTGGCGTTTTTAACCCCTTGTCTCATCGCTTGTCTAGCGGCCGTTCTAAAGGCCAGGTCACTAGAGTCAACGTCGTGATAACGACCATCTTTTAAAAAGACTTCACAGTTAATAAGAGGGAAGGCCGCAAGTGGACCTTTATCCATTACGTCTTCAAAACCTTTTTCACAGGCACCAATATATTCAGAAGGAATAGATCCACCTTTAATTTGGTTATGGAATCTAAAGATTTGATCTTCGTTTTCTTTATTTTCTTCAGTTAGAGGCCTTAGTATCCCCACTACCTGACCAAACTGACCAGCACCACCTGTTTGTTTTTTGTGGGTGTAATCAAATTTAGTTTCAGTTGAAATAGTTTCTCTATAGTTAACCTGAGGCGCCCCAACTTCAACTTCGCATCCGTATTCACGCTTTAGTCTTTCAACGTAAATTTCCAGGTGAAGCTCACCCATACCGGCGATTCTCGTTTCCCCAGACTCTTCATCAGTAAATACATGGAAGGTAGGATCTTCTTTAAGAAATCGTTGTAGTCCTTTAGACATCTTGGCCAGATCGTTTTTATCTTTAGCAGATACCGAGAGTTCAATAACTGGAATTGGTACGTGAATACCTTCACAAGAGATATCTAGGAGTTTGTCGTCACCTACAAAGGTATCTCCGGAAGCACAATCAACACCTACTAGGGCGATAATATCTCCAGCGTGTGCTTCTTCGATATTGTCTCTATCGTTTGAGTTCATTCGAACCATTCGACCAATTCTAATTTTTTTCTTGGTTCTGGTATTGTAAACAGTTTCACCCTTATTAAGGGTCCCTTGATAAATTCTGGTATATGTAAGCTGGCCGAACTGCTCATCAGTAATTTTAAAGGCCATCATCACTAGAGGTTCTTTTGGGTCTGGCTCAAGAATAACAGACTCGTGAGTATCGTTATTAACCGCAACAGGTTTAACAGCTTCTAGTGGCGATGGAAGATATCTGGTAACGGCATCTAGAAGAGGTTGAACCCCTTTGTTTTTAAAAGCTGATCCCATATATACGGGAGTTAGGGCCAGTGAGTTAACTCCTGCTTTAACCGCTCTGTGAATCTCTTCTTCAGAAAGCTCTTCACCTTCAAGGAATTTTTCCATTACATCATCATCAAATTCAGAAACGGCATCAAGCATGATTTCTCTTTGCTCTTCCATTTGTTCTACAAGTTCTGCTGGACAATCTTCAGTTCTAACGATTTCACCGTTATCGCCATCAAAGTAGTAGGCCTTCTTAGTGATAAGATCTACAACACCTACAAAATTTTCTTCAGCGCCAATTGGAATTTGCATTAAAACTGCATTGTGATTTAATTTTTCTCGAAGGGCACCGGCACCATTAAAAGCGTTGGCCCCCATTCTATCCATTTTATTTAGGAAACAAAGTCTTGGAACTTTATATCTTTTCATCTGTCTATCAACAGTGATTGATTGAGACTGAACTCCGGCAACTGAACAAAGAACTAAGATAGCTCCGTCTAAAACCCTAAGTGATCTTTCAACCTCAACAGTAAAGTCAACGTGACCTGGAGTATCGATGATGTTTACACGAACATCTTTATCAATACCTTTAGCATAAGTTACACCTTTTCCACTCATACCATCCCACGTAACGGTGGTTGCAGCTGAAGTAATAGTAATCCCTTTTTCTTTTTCCAGCTCCATATGGTCCATCTTCGCACCATCACCGCCACCCCTTACGTCTTCAATTTTATGAATCATATCGCAATAAAATAAGATCCTTTCAGTAAGTGTAGTTTTCCCAGAGTCGATGTGGGCGGAAATTCCGATATTTCTTGTTTTTGCCATCAATTTCATGACTTAATCTCCTAATAATAATAAGGCTTTAAAGTGTCGCATACTAGGAAATATCGCTCCATGAGTCAAATAATATATGGATATTTCTTAAATCTTTTCGGTATGAAAGGGAGAAATATTACTAAGCAGTAAGAAAATGTTTTACAGAAAATAAAAAGTCCCTTACTTTCCTAACACAAAATTTTATTTGGAAATAAATATGGTTGACGATTTGCCCCGAGGCGAACTTTACCAGGCAGTTAAGGGCCTAACAGACCTTAATGAAGTGCCTCACTTACACCTTACCCAGCACAAACTTTTCACACTCACCAGTGTGGCGCTCCAATATCTTATGTACTACTCAGGGCAAAATCCGGGCTCTTATATCCTAAGAATCGAAGATAGCCTGCTCTATGAAAAGCTGGTTAAAAAATCAAAGGACCCTACCACTAGAAATTTTCTTAGGGCCCTCTTCCTACCCAGGAAAATTAAATATAAAAATTCCCTCTTTTTCCTAGATTATTTCCACATGGGAACCTGGCAAAAGACTAATGAAATACCCAAAGACAGAATAAAAGGGGCCTTAATCATTAAAAACTCTCATACCCGCCCAATGGTGGAAACGGGATATGTAGAAAGTGAAGACGAAGGTCAAATGCCTAATATCTTCCCTCAAGATTTTTATTATACTTCGCTACAAGACATGGTCCCTAAAACTATTATTTTGGCCTATGGAGAAGACTTTGAAGGAACTCAAAAAGTCGAATTCCCTTGGATAAAAAAGGAAGATCAGAAAATCAATGGAATGACTTTTTCTAAAGATCTTGGACGAGAAATTTTTAAATAATCAAAGGTTATGGTACTTGCGGAAAATATCCCTTACGGTACCGTCTCTTCTCATTCTACCTAATTCCTCATTGAGAATACGTACCAAATCTTTTGAAACCTTCTTATTAAAGGCCAGATACAAAAACCTATGCCTTTTAATAACTCCTATTCTTTTTGCCTTTAAATGAACTTTTTTGGACCAATAATGTCCCTGCTGTCCTTCAATGGCCCATAAATCTATGACCTTATTTTTTAATTTCTGGGCCGATTTAAAAGGGTCATTTTCCTCTATAACGGGAATGCCCATACTTTTTAGGTAGTTGGCAATCGCCCCTTGCTTAAGAGATTCTATTTTTAATGTTTTTAGGATTGGGTCCTTTAAATCTTTAAATTTTAAATTATTGTCTTTTCTACCTATAAAATACCAATCGGCCGCTACCAAAGGGCCAACCCAATGAAACTTTTCTTCCCGAGCAATAGTTCTTGTTGTGGGAAAGACTCCCTGTTTTTCTCTTCTTAGTGCCCTTTCATAGGATTTTCCCCAAGCATCGACTCTAAATCCAAAGGAAATCTTAACTCTTTTAAAGAGGATTCCAATTATGTCTACTGAAATGCCCATTAAGGGATCATTTGGGTTACCGAAGGTCTTCTGATTTTTCCTCATGGAAAAAGGGGGATTAATTTCAGTATTTAATATATATGTTTGGGCCTGACCTATCCAAGAAAAAAGGATGGTCACGATGAAAATCCATTTTCTCATACTTTAAACTCCTAATAAGTAATAATAACCCCAAAAGGGGCGGCCTTGATAGGAAGAAAAATGTTTAGAGAATTTATAGATTAATTTTATGGACAAAATCTCATTCGAAACTTTGCAATTGGTTGGTATTGGATTTGATTGTGGATAAACTTTTTTCTGTCGATCCCTGTCAAGGCCCTCACCTAAGGTTACCAACCGGCAAGATATTATTTATAAAGCATGTTCTATGCCAACGTTAAGCACCTATTTTCAATAACTTAAGTGCTAGCCCCCAGCTGTTATTACTCTGTGCGTGAGGCAAAAAGAGACCTTTTTTAGGTCCTATTTGCCACTGGGTTCGCCTTTTATCTGAGGAGGTCTTTTCTCTCTTAAGTAAAAATTCTGGTGTTCTTGGTAATTTTCTTTTCGTTTTCCTCATGGATATATTTTTAGAGGAATAAGATGAGTTGGTTGTCAGGGAATTATCAAATTTAGGTAAAATTTTTGAATAGTTATGATGTCTGGCGAAATTTTTCGAGGACGTCCTTTATTTTCTCCCAGATCAGTCCTATCTGCTCTAAGGAGGTATATGGGCCTAAGCTTAAGCGAAATCCTTTTAAGGCATCTTCTTCACTAAAACCTAGGGCCTTCAAGATCCTGTCAGGAACTTGAAGTCCAGAAGAGCAGGCGGACCCGGTGCCTAGCTCAAGGCCTGCCAGATCAAAGGCGATTTGGACTATTTCAGGATTTTCTAAATCTTGTAAAAAAAGAATAGTGTTATTATTTCTTGGTGCTTTTTCTGCGACGATGGTCGCATACTCTTTAATAGATTTCTCTAAAATTTCTTTGGCCTCACGGAGTTCTTTTAGATTTATTTTTTGGTCTAATTCTTTCAG
>Ga0164313_10000184_pt1 | contig 44762 bp, 30 predicted proteins | sample GuaBasSedimGuay4_FD_113735 | JGI IMG/M metagenome (GOLD analysis project Ga0164313, IMG submission 113735) | Subseafloor sediment microbial communities from Guaymas Basin, Gulf of California, Mexico - Guay4, Core 4569-4, 0-3 cm | ecosystem: Environmental > Aquatic > Marine > Hydrothermal vents...
AAACATTCCCTGAACCACTTTTCGTAATGGTACCCTTATAGGTACCGACAATACTCTCTGTAAAGCTCATAACCGGGTTGCTCTCTTCATTTTGGCATGACAACATAAACACCAAAATAATAATCATTCCTCCAACTACTAAAATCCTACTCCTTTTCATAATCATTCATTTTTGTTAATTTTAAAACATTTACTCCATTATATAATCCGGCAAACACATATATGCTGCCTGAGATATTTTTCTTATTTAATGACTTTGGTTACTTCGCCGCAAGTCAGCATGGCCTCACCGAAATATGGGTTTTTAATCTCCTTTATTTCGCTGATCCATGAAGCGCCTTTATTATTAAAGGCCATGGGGCAAAATTCAATATATAAAGTGCTTGTCTCGTTGCTATGTACTCCAAACAGATCAATGGCTTTTGACAGTTTATCCGAAACAATGCCAAAATGCGACCGCTTCATTTCTATACCCTTCATTTGGATGATTCCTTTCAGATTGTCTTCAATGGGTTTTTGCAATTTCATCCATTGGACGTGAGAATCACCTTTAAGCAAGGTCATATCTACTTTACCCAAAGCCTCAAGTGTTTTTTTAGCCGCAGCCTCTACTTCCTGCTCATCTGATTTGACAAATGCATTCTTAAGCAACAGATATTTATCCACCAACTCACCAAGCTGCATTTTAAAATCCATAGGTGTCTTTGCCGGCACCTTTACTTTTGCAGTGCTCTTCTCATCCATATTTTCCATCTCCTCGTCACTCATCTTCCCTCCTCCATGGTTATGACCCGTTGAAACTTTACCTCCTCCAGGGTTCATCATACTTGGTTTGCCCTGAAGTTGGGCCGCAGCATCAATTTTAAACGCACCATTCGTAACAATCTCTTCTCCTTCACTTAGGCCTTCCGCAACGACATAATATGGGCCTGTATCTTCTCCTAAAGTTATCTTACGATAGTGAAAAACAAATGATTTACCGTGATCTTCTTTGACATAAACAACTGCCTTTTTACCGGTCCACAAAACAGCTGATTTTGGCACAAGAATAGCTTCCTTTTTATTTGAAAGTCCGGACTTTATTGAACCCTGAGCAAACATGCCGGGCCTTAATATTCCTGATTTATTACTAAGTTCAGTTCGTACAGTGGTAGTCCTGGTTTTTACATTTAATACCGGATCAATAAAGGTAACCCTGCTTTTAAACACCCGTCCAGGGATAGACTTGATCTTAATCTCTGCCTTAGAACCTTGTTTAACCCACGGTATATCGCTCTCGTAAGCATCAAACTCTACCCACACATGGGTGAGATCTATGATTTGAAACATCGACATTCCCTCCATCACATGGTCGCCCTGAGCGATGTTTCTTTTGGTCACAGTGCCACTTCCCGGTGAAAGTATTTTAAAATAGAATTGTACTTCACCTGATTGTTCAATACCATCTATCTGCTCATCGGTGAATAACCATAGTTTCAATTTGTTCCTGGCCGCTTCATGAAACTGAGGATTAGAATCCTTATATTTAATAGCCTCAAAGAGCTCCTTCTGTGTCGTAACCAGCTCAGGTGAGAAAATAGTGGCCAAAACTTGCCCTTTATGTACTTTTTGACCCGTATAGTTAACAAATAGCTTCTCTATCCTTCCGGAAAAATGAGCAGTAAGCACATGTATTTTCCGTTCATCCGCCTTGACCATCCCCGGAAGAATCACATTCTTTGTCGGAATATCCTTTATAACAATCGAGGTTTCCACTTCTGCTATTTTCATGGCTGAGGCCGAAAGGACAACAGCTTCATCACTTATTTCATCATCTTCTTCTTCAGTCGCTAAAGGAATAAGCTCCATACCGCAAATAGGGCAGTTACCTGGCCCATCCTCACGGATTTGCGGATGCATAGAACATGTCCATACAGTGCCTTCTTTATGTACATGTTCCTCTGCCGACGGTTCACTCACATTATTGTTGGAAGTGCCACTGCTACCACCAAAAATCAGCCATCCTAAAAGAAGCCCGATAACCAGCGTGCCTCCAATAACTATAAAAGGCTTATCCAATAGTACTTTTTTTATCTTATTCATTTTATAATAGTTTTTTCGTGTTGAATATTTTTTTGTTTAATGCCCAAAGTTGACAGTCATTAATCTGGGATCGATAGCTCTGACTTCAAACTTTAGGCATTTTGCTTTATTTTTCATTTACTTACCCATTAAATAGTCGATATATGCAGCAGCTGTATTATTGTCTGCCCGGGCTTCTTCAAGTTCAAGTTCATATTTTAACAGCTTTCTATCCATTCTTATTACTTCTTCAAAGTTTGTATCTGCCGATGAATATTCCGCAATGAGAATATTCAGGGCCTGCCGGGCATATTTTCCCAACTCTTCGTACAAGGCAATCCGCCTGACAGCATCTTCATAATCACGAAATGTGCTTTCGAGAACTGTATTCAGTTCATTAGTCCTGTCAACTTTTTTCAGCGTAACAGATTCTCTGGCTAACTCCTTTTCCTTCACCAGGCTTTTATACTTTTTTCTGTACAACGGAATCTTAACTCCTATTGTGGGCAGAATAGCATCTCTGCCATTGTTTTCACCTACATAGTCAGGCCTGTCTCCCACAAAAGTGTAATTCAACCCTACGACGAAGGAAGGGCCGCCTATCTTCTTTGCGGCAATTACATCCTGGTTGTAGGAAAGAATTTCATGCTCAAGGCTGAGGATGGATGGATTAAGAATCTTTACCGAATCCATTATCTGCTCTTTACTTATACCCAGTTCATTACTCCATAGCACTTCCGGGAGGGCCACTTCCTGATCCAGCTTAGCATTTAAAAGTTGCTCGAACTGAGCTATGAGAGGACGTTTACTGTCCTCCAGATAGTTTATTTGATTCTGCAGCTCGCTGAGCTCCATTTCTATGCGCAGCACATCAACCATAGAACCTTTGCCGGATTCAAATCTCACATTTGCCAGATCTTTGAAAGTATTCAGCAAAACGATGTTCTCCTCAGTAATTCTAATTGCCGACCTCAACACATAAAGGTTGTTATAAGTAGCCTCCACATTGAAATTCAGCTGTGCCCTTTCATTATTAAATTTTTCAAGCACAGCTTTGGCGCGTTCAATAGTAGCCTGTTCCTGAGCCCCAAGCTGCCCAAACCATGGAAAAGACTGTGACAATGAAAGAACTGCCTGCTGGGGTCCTACCCTGGTTTCAACTGAGTTTATAAAATACCCAAAACCAAATTGAGGATCGGGCAAGACGCGATTTTGAGGCGCTATCTGCATTATTGATTCATACTGCCTAAACAAGGATTTGATCCCCGGATTATTTAGGGCGGCAGTATCCTGATAGACCTCTAAAGGCGTTTGTGCCCATAAGCCATTCATACTGAAAGCAAACACCAACGCTATTATATATTTTACTTTATTCTTCATAATAATTTTTTGTCTAATAGTGGTTATTAAGATTTTGACTTAGACAAGTTATTTTCCCTCCACATACTGTATAGTACCGGAACCACAAACATGGTCATAACCTGAATGAGCATTCCACCAACAGATGGAATAGCCATTGGTACCATTATATCGGAGCCCTTACCTGTTGATGTAAGTACCGGAATAAGCGCTATAACAGTTGTCGCAGCAGTCATCATTGCCGGTCGAACACGCATTTTACCCGCGTGTAAGACGGCCTTACGAATGGCTTCTTTTGTTTTTGGTTTCTCTTCATCGAAAATCTGTTTAATATATGTGCCCATAATCACGCCGTCATCAGTAGCTACACCAAACAACGCAATAAAACCAACCCAAACAGCCACACTCAGATTGATGGTATGCATTTGAAATAAATCCCGCATACCTATTCCAGCTACATCGAAATTCATAAACCAACCCTGGCTATATAACCAAATCATGATAAACCCGCCTGAGAATGCTACAAAAATACCTGAAAATACCATGATGGTAGTTTGAACATTGCCAAACTGAAAATACAGGATAAGAAAAATTACCAATAATGATATAGGGACAACGATGGCCAGTCTTTTGGTTGCGCGAATCTGATTTTCGTAATTACCGGTAAACCTATAGTTTACTCCGGGAGGCACTACAAACTCTCCGGAAGCAATTTTAGCTTCAATAAACCTTTGAGTTTCTTCCACGACGTCTACTTCGGCATAGTTTTCCTTTTTATCGAAAATCACATACCCGACGAGAAAGGTGTCTTCGCTTTTCACGACTTGTGGCCCTCTTCGATAAATAACTTCCGCCAATTCCCCAAGAGGGACCTGAACACCGGTTGGTGTCGGTATCAAAACTTTTTTAACATCATCCGGATTATCCCGGAACTCGCGGGCATAACGCACTCTTACAGGAAAGCGTTCACGCCCTTCAACTGTAGAAGTTAGTTTGTTTCCGCCTATTGCAACACCGATGGCCATTTGAAAATCTTCTACCGTTAAGCCATAACGGGCGATCGCCTTACGGTCAATTTTAAATTCCATATATGGTTTACCCACAATACGATCGGCAAATACAGATGAAGAATTGATACTTGGCACCTGCTGAAGTATCTTTTCCAGATCCAGTCCTACTTTCTCTATGGTTTTAAGATCCGGTCCATAAACCTTTATGCCGATTGGTGCCCGCATACCTGTCGACAACATTATCAACCTCGTCTGGATCGGCTGCAACTTTGGTGCTGAGGTCATGCCCGGTATTTTGGTGGACTTAACTATATCATTCCAGATATCATTTGGCGAAGTGATTTCAGGACGCCACTGTCTGAAGTATTTTCCCTTCTTATCCGGAACCAGCTCTTTGTAGTCAACTGTTCGATAACCATCACGTTTCACATCATAGGTAGAACCGTCTTTGAGTACATAGTCACCTTCATCGTTCATCTTAAACCGTAATCTTCTGCCGTCTTCATCAACCATGTATTCCGGCTTGTAATTAATGGTATTTTCAAACATGGAGATGGGAGCCGGATCAAGTGCCGAGTTTACCCTGCCCCACTTGCCAACAACAGAGCTCACTTCCGGAATTGATGCTACATATCTATCTACTTTCGCTATCACGTCAATATTTTCTTCTATTCCAGAATGTGACATGGTAGTTGGCATTAATAAGAATGATCCTTCATCAAGGTTGGGCATAAACTCTTTACCTGTGCCGGGAAATGTCTTTGCCATAGACTGCCAGGCCGAAGATTGACGGAAATCTAAATTTATTTTTTCAGCACCATCAGCTACAAAACCAAATATTTTGTTAAACCCTTGCCAGGTCATCACACCGAAAAGAACCACAAAAATGGGTATCGAAAGAAATTTCCATTTATTGTCTAAAGCCCAATTCAATATCTGTGAATAATAATGGACGATTGTCATAAGAACACCCAAAACAACTCCTACTATAGTTATCACAAAAAGAAAATTGATAAACAAGCTGTTCTGTGCTCCCAAAGGCATCCATCCTTTAGTCAAAAAGAATACTACAGTGATAACTAAGATAATCATGTTGATTACGTTTGTGTATTTTTTCTTATCCTCCGGTAAATAATCTTCAACTAAGTTGTTTATACCTATTGCCACCAATACCAATGCCAGCCAACTACCGTAGTATATGATTATTCCGATACCGAGTACGATCAACCCAATATTCCAAATACGCTTAATTCTTTTTTTATCGAAACGGATAGAAAAAACCCAATGCGCCAGTGTAGGGATCATAATCAGGCCCAGTACTAAAGCTGACAATAAGGCAAACGTTTTAGTGAAAGCCAGCGGTCTAAACAATTTCCCTTCAGCCGCTTGCATGGCAAACACAGGAAGAAAACTTACAATGGTAGTAGCCAGTGCTGTTATGATGGCCGATGCGACTTCAACAGAAGCTGTGTAAACCACTTCCAACAAGGCTCTGCCTTTTACACCTTCATTTTCAGGCATCTCTAAATGCCTTATAATATTCTCCGTAAACACAATGCCTACATCGACCATTACCCCAATGGCAATGGCAATGCCAGACAAAGCCACTACATTTGCATCCACTCCAAAATGACGCATCACGATAAAAGTCATCAGCACAGCCACAGGCAGCAAACTGGAAATAATTATAGAAGCCCTGATATTCATTACCAGCATAAGTACTACCAGAATACTTATAAGTATTTCATGTTCGAGCGCAAACTCAAGAGTCCCCAATGTTTCCTTTATCAAACCAGTACGGTCATAAAAAGGTACCACTGTAACTTTTGAGATGGTGCCATCGGCCAGGGTTTTGGACGGCAGTCCGGGAGATAATTCTTTTATTTTCTCCTTTACATTTTCAATAACTTTCAAAGGGTTAGCCCCATACCTGGACACTACTACAGCGCCGGTTGCTTCAGCGCCTTCCTTATCAAGCCCCCCTCTCCGGGTAGCCGGACCAAAATGTACAACTGCTACATCTTTGATTCGTACAGGAGTATTATCCCTCACTGTAACAACCGCTTCTTCAAGATCTTCAAGACTTTTGATATATCCCAATCCACGTACCAGATACTCTGCCCTGTTAAATTCGATAGTGCGGGCACCAATATCCAGGTTACTCTTCTTCACCGCAATCATGATCTGGGCTACAGTCACATTATTTTCTTTCATTGCCACCGGATCAATATCTACCTGGTATTCCTTAACAAAACCACCAATAGCAGCTACCTCTGATACTCCTTTAGCCGAGGTAAGGGCATATCCAACATAATAATCCTGAATAGTCCTCAATTCCTGTGGATCCCAACCACCCGTGGGCTCACCTGTTTCCGGATTTCTGCCCTCCAAAGTGTACCAGAAGATCTGTCCCAAAGCTGTGGCATCAGGCCCAAGGGCAGGTTGTACCTCGGATGGAAGAGTCCCTGATGGCAATGAGTTCAGTTTTTCAAGAATCCTGGTTCTGCTCCAGTAAAACTCAATATCCTCATTAAAGATGATATAGATACTAGAGAGACCGAAGATGGAATTACTCCTTATTGTTTTAACACCTGGAATTCCCAATAACGCAGTGGTCAATGGATAGGTTATCTGGTCCTCAATATCCTGGGGTGACCGGCCCATCCACTCGGTAAAAACGATTTGTTGGTTTTCACCAATATCCGGGATCGCATCAACAGGAACAGGGTCTTTAGGTAAAAAACCTGTATCCCAGCTAAAAGGTGCCGATATAATCCCCCAGAGAACAAAGACCAGCAAGAACAAAACCGTAACCAGTTTGTTCTCCAAAAAGAATCTTATAATTTTATTCAGCATAACTGATATTTTAAATGTTATCTATAACTCTTTGAAGTCTTTCTAATATTTCTTCCGCAATTACTTTCATCTCATCATTATCAATCTCACTAACCATAGATACGGGATTGATAACAGCAACTTCCGTCACCTGCCCAAAAGTCTGTAACATTACATTGCACGGAAGGATCGTCCCAATTTTATCTTCAGCGTTTATTGATTTTAATGCAAACGGCGGATTGCATACACCAAGGATTCTGTATGGACGAAAATCCACATTAAGCTTTTCTTTCAACGCTTTGTCAACATCAAATTGAGTAACTACCCCGAAACCTTCTTTTTGAAGTTCCGACGTCACTCTTTCAGTAGCTTTTTCTATCTTTAAGTCAATTGTTTTATTAATGTAATACTTCATATGTCTATATTTTTTAAGTAAAAATGTTCTTTGTATTTATTATATGCCCACAGGACTTTGGATTTTTATTTGCTCAAAAGCAAAGCATTATATACCTTTTCACCACAATAAAATGGTTGGCATAATTCACAACCCACCCATCGGTTTGTTTAACCTGAGGAGGTTGCAGAAAATAAATCAACAAAGGAATACACCATACTCGACCTGCAGGTCATGTGGCGCTTTCGGAAGGGAATGGTTGAATAGGATATTTGCAACCCTATTATTAAATAAAAGTGCAATTATATCTTCACGCTGATATGAAACCAACATATCGACCTGAGATATTGCATGAATTATGCTTTTTTTAATTATTAAAACATCACCGGATGTGAATAATCTCATTTCATGACTACATGAGCAATCTCTTTCATTATGCGATTCACAATCATAATGTCCTATATGTTGATAATTGCAAGTATTGTTTATGTCAGTCACATAGCCTTCAGTTGATTGTGCATGAGTTGCACAACAACCTTTTACCTCTGAATTGATTGATATTCCAACAAACCGCAGATCACAATTATGTTTAGATAAAAAAAGACCCATCGTTGTTGACAACAACAAAAGAGCCAGTACAATATTTGTAGCATTTCTAAACATGCCTCAAAGATAATCGGCGCTATTTAGAATCGTTTTACATAATTTTGGAAAAGAGTTATATCTTTTTTGGATTTTTGGGTTTGAAAAATGGCCGCGAATGCGCTAATAATAAAGAGACAATTATCAACAATATAGCACAAGCGTACGCTTGCGCTTGGCGAATTCTTAAGAATAAATATTAAAATTCATGAAACTCGTGGATAAAAAGCATTAAATCAACCCATTATAAAACACGAATATCTTCACCAGATCCTCTCTTTTTGAAAATTTTAAATGGTGATCTTTTGCGTATCGTTTTACAGTTTCAAAATGCTCATCAAAGAGATATTTATTCTTGTTTTTGCTGTTTTCGATTTCATAAACTATTCCATCTTTCGTGGCAAAATAGTCTTCACGGATAACTATCTTATTATCCCTACGGCCCATATCTACGGTAGGAACATAATTGGATTCGATCACCTCTATTTTACTTCTCGAATAGAGCGGCACATCTCCTCTTGACAAAACTTCAAAAAACCCTATTAGTGGAATGCCGTCTTCAAAATTAAAATTATTCGTGCTAATAAACTCAAGGGTATCGTACAAACTGCTCAGAATATTAAATCTGTCAATTTTATAAAAAGCGCAGACTCTTACCTGATGTTTATCCCTGATCTCAAGGTGGTTCTTTTGAACATCAAAACGGATCGCATGACCATTGATTACTACATCATTAGTCATGTAGATCGTACCAGTTTTCCACGCTTCATCATAAAAATACGTTCCCAGTGTACGTGTAGGGGGCAAGCGCATTTCATCCAGGATATTGCCAGGGTTAACAGCCGGATCTATCAGATCTTTCTGGTTATTATATGTTTTCTGTCCAAATGCAGTATTTAGCAACAAAAAGCCTGAGATTAGACTAAACAAAAAAATTAAGCGCTTGTTCATATGGATAAGAGTTTCGAGTTTGAATAATATTCAGTAGGTTCAGGGCACAAGCGGACGCTTGCGCCAGGTATGGCCAACTGCCAACTGTTGGCTGTCGACTGCTGACTTCGTATCACCGTTTAATAAATTTAAATTGATATAGTTTTCTGGCAGATACTAAATCTATCATATAAATCCCGGATGCCAGGTTACTGACCTTAATCAAACCACTTCCCTTTTTAATATTTTGATGCCGAATTAATGTCCCTTTAGAGTCGTAGATATATATCTCAAAGTTATCTTTACCAATCAATTCTTCATTAAAAGAAATATTGATCACATCCTGTGTAGGATTAGGATAAACCTTCAATAAACCGGCTTCTATCTCACCCTCGATACCGGTAATGACAACTACTACCTCCTGGCCTGTCGAATCTTCACACCCCAACAGATTAGATGCCACCAGTGAAACAGCAAATGTGCCTTCATCGGCAAATCTATGGGTAGGATCTTGATCTGTGCTATTGCTCCCATCACCAAATTCCCATTTCCAGGCATCAGTATTGATACTTTGATCACTAAAAGAATAATTAAATGGATCACTGTTAGTCACTAATTGATAATCAAAATCCGCTTCGGGCACATCATCTGCCACATCTATGGTGTCCAGGGCAATATCGCGACATCCGGATTGATTGGAAACCTCCAGACTTACAATAAAGCTACCAGGTGTACCGAAGGTATGCTGTACAACCTGTCCTCCAGCAGAATTTCCATCGTCAAAATCCCAGGAAAAGGTTTCTGCATCCATTGATCCATTAAATGTAAATGTAATGACATCCTGCTTGCAAAGCGAAACCATATCCTTATCTACAGCGAAGCTTGATTCAGGTTGTGGCGCTTGCAGTAAATCAAAAGGATCTGAATCAGAAGTGCAGACGGGATCAGATGTAGTAACCTGCAATGTATAATTTCCAGGCAAAGATGCCTTTATACTACGTATCCGAAGATTAGAGTTATCCGGCAATGTCCATAAATAACTATCTGCTTCATTGGCAGTGAGTGTGGCTGTATCACCCGGACAAATCGATGTTATGCCCCCCTGGCTCGTGATTTCAGGAATAGCACTTATCTCGATCTGAACCGGAACCCGCACACTTTCAAATTCCGTATCGGCATTTGACACAAACAATGTTGTATCGTTGTATAATCTGGAGGTAATGATCCTATCCGTATCTATAGCAAATGGATCTCCTTTAAAGCGATCAGTGTACCAGTTAAATGATTGAGGTTCGCCGGATGCAACTACCTCTGTAGAATCACCATAGCATATTATTTGATCCTCTACCACCGGCACCGGAGCCTGTAAGGTGTGATTATACCTTTCATCTGCATTATGTGCTGATTGCACCAGTTCCTCAAAATCAGAAGTACCATGTACTGCAAATGCTATAACAATAGAGTCATTTACCAATAACTTAAAGGGGCCATTACTCACCACATGGCTTATATCACTTCTTGTGGAATCAAGATTACCCGATTCTGTATAAGTGTCTGTACCGGAACTAAGTGATTGAAACTTCTCTTCATCCGTAAAACCATCATATAATCCCCAGGGATTATCTGGCCAACTTTCATCATTTTGTATGGCAAAATAGTTTGGGGATCCCGTCAGCAATTGAATACCACCAAAGGGCATTTGTCCAAATTTACTTCGAACATATCCCATATTTATCCCATCCTGACCATACCATTCTGCTTTATCAATCACCACATCATCAGGGCCAATTATATCCCAGTCGGCAAACATCCCTGCATACAGGCTGTCAAAATCCTCTGTCCCATTGTTCTTAATTTGATATTCAAAGATTACATATTTCTCATTTCCATCATCCTGCCAGACCAATGATGTATAATCAATCTCCAATCCAAGTTTTTTGCTGCCTGCACCGGAATCATCGAATGTGCCGCTTATCTCGGAATACGAGCGCAAACCTTTACCCGGCAAAGTTTGACTGATCTTGGATATAGGCACAAAATCATCATCGTATGCCGCGCCTGCATCGGTACTCGCAGGTCGCAGGGTATTAACCAATTTTACAGCTGATGAACCAATCATAAGACCCATTTCAAAGAGCATGTCCGTTTCATCGCTTACGAAGCCCAACCCTTCTCCTGGGCCATCCGTATTATAACCAATTCTTCCTTTAGCTGTCATGGTTGTAGCTAAAAGATTTTCAGTAATATTGATATAAGTTGGGTTTACGAGAATCGTAAAGAATTCAACATCTTCATAACCACCATCCAGATAGGACAGCTTAAATTCAACTAGTGTGTTTTCCGGAACATTTTCATCGATTTTTATTTTAAAAGGTGAAAGTTCATTGCTGGTCTCTCCCATGGTGCTCATTATCCCCAACTGAAATAAGTTTGCAGATCTGTCCACATCGACAAATTCTGATTCGCTGCTTAACAATACTCTTGCACTACTTGATGTAGGGGATAGGTAATTAATGAAAGTAGCTTTAATAAAGGCATCATCACCAGCCTGTGGGGCACCCCCCTGATCGTTCTCTATTTCGACAGTGTTCATACGTACGGAGGGTGATTGAATCGTTAAGGCCGCGTGAACATCCAAAATTCCTTTACCTAATAATCCTTCAAAACCTGGATTTGCATCATATAGATCCTGATTTGCAGTAACCCGTACCATTTCTCCCAGTTGCATCGCTGAAAATTCCGGATACAATGCTTTCACCAATGCAGCACCACCGGCAACAATCGGTGATGAAAATGATGACCCTTGCACTGATACATACCTGTCATTATATGTTGTAGTAAGAATTGCAGAACCGGGAGCGCTAATATCCACGCTCGTACCATAAGTAGCTGCCTTTTGATTATCTTCATCAGTCCATGCCACTGATAAAGCGTATTGATAACTGGAGGGATAATGTGGGGCATCGTCATCCGAATTTCCGGCTGAAGCCACGATGAGAGCACCCATATCAATTGTAGCATAAGTGATAATATCCTGTCCGATTTGAGAAAAAGCCCCCCCTCCCCAGGAACAATTGATGATATCGGCTCCCATTTCTGCAGCATAAATAAGACCCGAATAAGCAAAATAAATGCCATCATCATCCTCTTCCTGGTTATCATAAGTGTGTTTTGTGACCAGGATCTTTGTCCGGGGTGCTACTCCGGCAATACCAATGCCATTATCTGAAGTGGCCACCGCACAACCTGCTACCTCAAGGCCATGTGAATGTGCATCATCTATGAGGTTCGGATCACCATCCTGCTGACGGTTATCGATATCCGCACCACAAAAATCCCATCCGGCATAATTATCAATATACCCATCGCCATCATCATCTATACCGTTATTGGGGATTTCATCTTCATTGTAATAAATTCTATCTGTCAAATCTTCATGATCAAGCTCGACACCGCTATCAACAATAGCAAGTATTACTTCCTCACTGCCCTCTGAAATGTCCCAGGCATCAAAGGCTTTGATGGTATTCAGATAATATTGTCCGTCGAGTCTTGGATCGTCAGGTATTTTATCCATACGTGGAATATATACCGGCTCGATGTATTCGGCTATATTCAGCGCAGCCAATTCAGCCATAACCGATTGAAGATCATCATCCGGACCAATTATCACCTGATGATAAAGATCGAGATCGATGGTGGGAGTCTTGCCCAATCGTGCTGATCTGGTTCCTGATGTGCGACTGGGTGCAAGTGGCCTGATCTTTCGTTGTGCATTTGCCTTATTAAAATCCTCAACCCGCACATCAGGGCTATTTAGTATTCCTTTAAATTCAGGTTTCAACTTCACATAAAAACGGTCCTGCATATAATCATTTGCATTGAGTTGTGACAAGTCAATGATGGATATTTGTTTGTTTTTAAGCACTTGTCCATATACCGAACAAGGTTTTAAAAATACCCAAAATATAATGAAGATAAACAGGAAGTACTTTTTCATAGAAACAAGAATTTTAATCTGATTCACAAGCAAATATAAGCTTAATACTTTCTCTATGGCTTACAGAACCATCAAAAAAAAGGCCGGCCCTAAGGTCAGCCTTTTTTTTAGTAATAATGTTAAAGAAAATTAAATAGGAGCCGGAGTACAGACAACTGTTCCTCTGTCACCCCAGGTATTACCCCATGCAATATGGACAGTTCCATCTGCATTAAGTGTACCCGTTATAGTAAATGGATCTCCGTATTGATCCGTATCTCCACGATCGCTAATATCTGTTCCGCAGAGATTTACATTACCCGGAGGGGGAGTATCGCCATAACCTTCCGGATAAAGGCCAAATGACATATCATCAACCTTATACTGTCCCGGACGTATTTCCGTAAATGTGACTTGGGAGGGAAGATCAGTATATGGAGAAGCCGGTCCACCACCACCATCACCTGTAAACCCACTTGCCAATGTGGTATAAGTACCTGCGAGGCCAACAGAAGTGCAGGCCACCAGGGTCACATCATATGAATCAGCAGAAGTTTTACGATACTTTACTTCTTTTCCAAACCAGTCGAGTGGTTGCTGGCCGTCATATAGTGTTACATCAAGAGTAATATCAGCCTCAACAGGAATAGCATCAGGAGAAGTATAAATTACTCTGATACTTCCTGTTTTTTGACCACGTACAGCACTTAGAGATGCCTGATCTACAATGGCTGTTCCCAAAGTATCACTCAATACAACTCCAACCGAATCGATCAGTCCTTCAGCGCTTATTACCTCAAGCGTTAAAAGCAAGTTGCTCTGAGCTCCCAGAAAATTCCCATCCGCCGGAGTCTCAATAACATCACCACCTCCGGATAAATTAAAGACCGGACCATCTTTTGCACGTGGCGGATTGGCATCCTCATAGCTATCCACACAAGAGGATATTGCCATGGAGGCCACAGCCATAATAATCAATATTCTATTTATAAGTTTTTTCATTTTTATATACATTATATAATACAATAATTACGGCACCTTAGTAAGAACAAGCGTAAGCGGTTCATCCACTGGAAGCCCGCATCCACCGGTACTGTTTTCCAATAACTTTATTATAATCACACTGTCATCAGCTTGATCATAAGTACCTGGAGGAGTATCTCCTTTCCAACCCAATCCCGGGCCTCCACATCCTATTCCAGAGCCAGTTTCAGCAACTAACACTACACCGCAAATCAAAAGGAAACTAAACCTTCGATTATCAAAAGTAAAATATGTGCCATTGAAGGTCCTTTCAATCGGACTTACAGCGGTGAGTGTGACTTCTTCAGTTAACCACCGGTAAGGATTTCCGAAGAAAGGATCCGATGGCCCTTCAGTCTGCTCAACTATATATTTACCTGTAGCAAAACCATCTGGTACCGGACAGGCCACATAAGATGTGAACCCAACACTGAAGCTTGAAGTGGCAGCACTATTAATAATATTTGGAGTAACATTGACCGTTTCAAAACCGGTTCCCTGAAGTATGGTATCCGGAAATACCATTCCATTGGTCAGGGTTGTTGTATTGAAAAAATCAAACCTGTCTCCTCCGCCAAGGTCATTAACACCTCCAGGAAGCCCGAATTTTTCAGCAAGAAATGCACTTGAAAGTGCAATGTCCATTATAGAACCATCATCAGCATTGAAATCTGATTGATCAAGAACTAAAATTTCAACCACTTCTGAAAGTGAATCTTTGGCAAAACTGTACAATTGTGAAGTTAAAACCACGCTCTGGAGATTTGTGTTTTCCGAAAACATGGAAAATTGCAACTTGGCATTCGCAATATCAGAAGCGTCAAGTGAGGAATAATCCGGATCGAGCTGGATTCTGACATTGGCCGCCTCAATAAATTCCGGAACACGTATCTTTTCCTCATCCACACAGGAAGTAATGCCTAAGAATAAAAGCAAGACCACTGCGGATATTGATAAATATTTATATTTAATCATCATTTTCTATTCATTTATTTTTTATCAATCAATTAGCATCCCAGAAAACATTCGCTGTTCTGATGTTTTTCTGACTCGGTGCATTAGAATTCACATCGAGATCATCAGATTTCCAGGGAAATGATAACGGATAATCCCTTAACCGTTGAGTAACTCCAAGATTATCGGTGTTCCCATCGTGAATTAAAGGGAAACCGGTTCTCCTGATATCATTGTAGGAATCAATACCAAAACCATAACTGGCAATCCACTTCTGTGTCATAATATGACGTAGTTTGGTCTCATCGTCCGCCGCATCGTATAGTGCCAGAACAGCTGTCTTATAGCCATCTACATCAGCTGTTGCCAACATAGGAGCTCCTGCTGCTGATGCTATCTCATCCACTTTGGAAAAGGATGCATCCATAGCTGCTTCAAGCAGGGCTTTTGGATCCTGGCTTGTTACACCCGCTATAGCCAATTCCGCCTGAATATACAATCTTGCAAAATAGGTCAGCATTCTTTGAGCCACATCACCGGCACCGTTAAAACTGGATATTCCACCAATCCCATCATCGTATCTTCCGCCCAATGGATACAAACCTGCAACTGTTTGGGAAGAAGCCTGATCAAATCCTTCGTTGGGGTCAATATTAAACGAAAACATATAAATCGATACAAAATCACCATTTCTATATGCTGTAGGATTTTCAGCGTCCTGGCCCGGAGCCAGCTGATTATAAAAATAATACGGGATCCTTGGATCTGCAACACCTTCATACAAATTTCCTTCTACAGGGAAGAACGTGTTCTGCCCATTCATGATTTCAAAGAAAAACGGATTGATATAATAATACGATCCGCCCGGTGTGTACTCCTGCTGATAACCGGGATTCCTTGTCATTGGTGAAACAACATTTCCATAGGGAAATTCAAAGTCGTCTCCCGGTCCGATTAGCAGACTTTCGTCTTGCAATAACGCGTTTACTTCTGTTGAAACATCCTGAACCAATCTTATCTGATTATATAATTTCAGCTTAAGTGTCCTGGCAAATTTCTTCCACTTGGTAAGATCACCGTTATAAATGATATCATCTGCCCCGGGTGAAAGTGGAGAAGATTTATCGAGATTGGCCATGCCTTCATCGATCATAGCAAATATCTGCGGGTATATTGCAGAACCCTGATCATACTTCGGTGCTCTTACTGCCGCACCGAGGTTAGCTTCCGAGTAAGGCACATCACCCCAGATATCTACCAGAATACTATTAACATATGCTTTAATAATTTGAGACATACCCACATAGTGCCAGTTTTCATTTCCTTCCTCTGCAGTGGCCAAAGTTTGTATTTGACGAATATCTGTCAGAAGACGGGAATACAAGATATTCCACGGTGTGATCACTTCAAAGTCGGTTCCCTGTAGATCATAATCCTGATGCGTATTCCCTCTCTGGAACATCTGATGAGCCATTGCCGATGTGTAACCGGATAACCCACCAACACTTGAGCCCAATGCCCCAGCCAGGTCAATCTCTACAGCAGATAATAACTGACTTTCCGGAACTGTTGCAGGATTATTAGGATCTTCATTGATATTCAAATCACATCCACCCAGCAGAAATACCGTTATAAATAATACGGATGATATAATATATTTTAGCTTCATTTTTTCTGGTATTTAGAAAGTTAAACTCAGGTTCACAGAAAATCTCCTCGTAGTCGGGGTCGCACTGTATTCTATTCCCTGAACATTAGTATTACTAAATTGATTCACCTCAGGGTCAAAATTGGTGTGCTTAGGCACATTCGGTGCGTTGTACCACAAATTCCGTCCTGAAAGTGAAATGGAGGCTCTGCCAAATGGCGTGCTTTGGAGTAATGACTTAGGGAAATCATATCCCAGGGTAACTTCTCTCAATCGCACATAAGTTCCATCAAAAACAGACCATTCATTGGCTGCGTTGATAGCAAATGTTTCGCCAAACCACAAGGTGTTTTCCTCAACCATTGTCTGGTTTGTGATCTTATTGCCGGCATCATCCCGAATGGGCTCCAATGTATTTGGATCACCATAAATTCCCGGGATGATCTTATTCATCTCACGGTCTTCGGTAGCTTTTGTAACGCCCCTTCCCTGCAGTGAAAGGATAGTGTTGGAGTAGAAATCTCCACCCTGTTTCCAGTCAAATATGGCCGTCAGGCGTATCCCTTTCCAACTGAGGGTATTAGTTAAACCAACGATAAAATCCGGATTTGGATTACCAATAATTGCTGAATTTGGATCCTGGATCATCTGGCCATTTGAGGGATCAATTAAAAGACTGCCTTCCTGATCGCGAAGGTCTACACTTCCTTTTATTAGACCATATTCCTGACCCGGTCGTAAAACGGCAGAAGGTCCGCCGGTAAAGAACTGCTGGTTCAAGGAGATTTCTTCTACACCCTCAGCCAATTCCTTTACGAGGTTTTTGTTATGAGTAAAAACACCAAATATTCGCCATGTAAAACTATTATCCAGTTGTACCGGAACCAGTTCGAGAGCTATCTCCACACCTTCATTTGTAACTTTACCGAAGTTAGTATTCAATGCGCTAAAACCCGTGCTGACCGGTAATGTTACCAGTGCAATCTGATCTCTCGTTTCTCTGTGGTAATAGGTGAAATTAATTCCCAGCCTACTACTAAAGAAATACATATCTACACCAGCTTCAAATTCCCTTGTCCTTTCAGGTTTCAGATTTGGATCATATTCTGTATTTTCCAGCGTAGCACCGGCTACAGTTGTTCCTCCGGTTGGAGTAAACGGAAGATCCGCCGTAGGTTGGGGATTGGTATTGTATACACTATTTATAAAATAGACAGGCGACAACTGATAAGGGCCTGTATCATTACCAACTTCTGCAACAGCAGCTCTCAGCTTAATTGAACTAATTGCCTTGGATTGCCAGTTAAATGCCTCATCCAATACAAGAGAGCCAGTTACCGCAGGATAGAAATAACTATTGTTTTCCGCCGGTAAAGTGGATGACCAGTCATTTCTTCCTGTAATGCCCAGGAATGCCCAGTCTTTCCATCCGAGACTCAAATCAAAAAAGAGTCCCCAAAGTCTTCTTTGTGAATAATCGCCACCAAAAGGTACTACGTTGTTTGTGTTATCTATATCATCGATATCAAACACTACATAGGTGCTGCCTTGTATGGATTGCGCGTCACGTGTTCGCTGATTCCAGTTATGTCCGAAAACTGCTCTTAAGTTAAGATCTTCGGTCAGATCCCTGTTCAAAGTAAGTAACAAGTTGGCATCGAGTTCTTCCCAATCCACATCATAAGATGTGAAACGGCCAATCCCACCTGCTCCGGTAGATCCGGGCCTGAGATGATCCTTTTGTCTTTCATTATATGCATTAACACCAATTTTGTAACTCAGATTGATCCAATCATTGAAATCATATCCAAGGCTTACATTTGCTGCTACACGGTTTACCTTTGATTCGAAGCCTACATTATCGTATGACCACAATGGGTTGTCAGCCTGACCACGACCTACCATAAACTCGGAACCTAGATCCACAGGATTCTGATAGGGTTGGCCATGAATATCCCAGTTCCGCCCCAGATACAAGGCGCGGGCAAAAGCGGATTGGTTATTTGCACCAAGTGATCCAACACCACTACTAACCGCTTCTTGTTCAGAACGAATGTAAGAAACAGAACCGCCTACGGTGAATCCATTGACCAATTCTGTATTTCCTCCAACGCTTATGTTTGTCCTTTTATATTGAGTACTGGGGACATAACCTTCGTGCAGGGTATGTGAAACTGTCAAGGATATGGCAGAATTCTCATTACCGCCATTGACCGTAATAGCGTTTTCATATAATTTACCCGTTCGGAAAAGGTTCTTTACATTATCGGGATATGCTCTGTAAGGAACTGTTGTGCCCCAAAATTCTTCCATACCCGGACGACCATCATACCAGTGCGGAATTTCCTCGGTGTTGGCGTATGGCCTGGTTCCAATGAAAGGAGCTCCCCAGGAACCATTGGCCTGCTGGTAACCAAAGTTGGTGCCTGTGCCATATGTGTTCTGATATTCCGGGAGGTTAGCCACATTCTCCATCCCGAATGACCCGTTGTAGGTAATTTCTAGACCTCTCTTCGACGCACGGGCATTTCCTGATTTTGTAGTTACAAGCACTACACCATTGGCAGCCCTTGAACCGTACAAGGCCGCAGCTGCCGCACCTTTTAATACCGTAATAGATTCGATATTGTTTGGATCGAGGTCACCAATCCTGCTACCATAAGCAGAACCGTTACCCAATTGGTTGAATAACCTGTTGCTACTATTGTCAAATGGCACACCATCCACAATAAAAAGTGGCTGGTTTGCACCTAAGAGCGAGGAGTTACCCCTGATGGTGATCCTGGTAGAACTACCCGGTGCACCACTGGTACCCTGAATATTCACTCCCGGGATCTTTCCCTGAAGGGCTCGCAATGCATCAGGCTCTGATACTTGCTGCAACTGATCGCCTTTAACATTTTCCACCGAATAGCCCAAAGCTTTCTTCTCTCTCTGAATACCGACGGCCGTAACTATGACCTCGGACAACTCAGTTATATCGGCTGTCATAGTAACATTGACCACTGATTGAGAACCTATCTCAATAACTTGTGTCGTTAAACCGATAAAACTGAAAACCAATGCACCGCCTTCAGATGGGACATTAAGCTTATAACTCCCATCAATATCGGTAATTGTACCTAACGTCGTTCCCTTTAGAATAACGTTTACTCCTGGCACAGGCGATCCATCTTCACCCGATGTAACCGTGCCTGATAGTGCCCTGTCTTGAGCCTGTACGCTTAAAAAGGACAGACACAAAACCACAATTAAGAAATGTAATTTGTGTTTCATACTACTTATTTAATTAGGTTAGAAACAAATTGAATAATAATACAACGTAAAGTGTCAAAAATCGTCCGGAATCAATGTCCGGAAAGGGACAACAAAACGTTTTTCAAAAATGGCCACTTTTGGACAATTAAAATATCCCCCAAACAAGGTGAAATTGGAAGAAGAATAATGATTTTTGTTTAAAAATAAAATTTGCCAGATAACGCCAGAATGATGAATATTATGCTAAACGCTTGATTAATTATCATTATGTTGATAAATATAGATGTTGGACTAAAATATTTGCAATTTTTTCCGGGAATGTGTCTCCCACAATAAAGGGTACCTCTATTGGTTTTGCAAAGTATTTCTCTATATCTAATTAATGCGATAATGGAAATTTCAGGAAATACTACCCTGATATATTAAATCATTATTGCATTGTCGCATTATTGCATTATTGCATTAAATAAACTTATATTTCCTGGCAATTTCCAATGCGTCTGCTTTGCTGTTAACATGCAGCTTAAAGTATATATTCTTAATATGTGACTTAACCGTCTCTTTATGTATAAAAAGATCATCAGCTATTACAGAATAGCTCTTTCCTTTCGAGAGAAGATCAAGGACTTGTGTTTCCCTGGAAGTTAATGGGGTGTTTTGGTTCTTTTGAAAGGACTCAACCACCATTCTGGCGATATTACTGCTCATAGGTGCACCACCTGAGCTTACTTCCTCTATGGCATCAAGAAAACTAGTGTGATTTGAGTTTCTGGTAATATACCCTGATGCCCCTGCACCAAATGCTTCAAACACAGATTCACAGTCTTCATGGTCAGTAATAACAATTATATCGATAGCTGCCCGTTTCTTTTTAATTTTTTGAATCCCTTCTACGCCGTTCATACCCGGAAGGTCAATACCCATTAATATAATTTCAGGATCATCTCTGTCAAGATTCCTGATTGCCTCCTCGCAGGATATATATGTGCCCACTACAGAATGATTTGTCATGCTCTTGATCAACAAGGACATCCCATCCTTTAAAACCTCATTATTTTCAATTATTTCAATTTTGATTGCCATTATTATTTAAATATACGAACCCAAAGGCATAAACGTAAACATATATCACCCAATTTTCGGTAGATTATTAATATAGTTCAAGAAATATTATTTAAATAGAGGTATTTTTATATAGACGGTATGCAGCATATTATTTCAAAATTTAACAAATGCCAAATAATATTTCATAATTCCCTGATTAGCTGTGGTTTTATTCCATTCATGAGACTATTTTGCGGAGTTATTGAATTTTTATATAAAAAAAAATATTGGTGATTGGTCAAAACATAAATCACAAATATTCAGTTACCCAATGTAGTTAACGAACAAAAAATCTCAACCATTCGTAAATGGCTATATATCAATGACTTAATAAAAATACATATACCATGTGCCGACTCTAAATATTTAAAAAATCCCTTAAACACGGGGATTACGAAATTCATTTTTTATCCTGACCTTTGAATCAGAAATAGTTAAAGGTTAGAAGTCTTCCCAACCCAAGTAGAATCCTCTTCATACAGCTCTACATTGTTGGGAAGATTTTTTTTAGACCAATCTTACTTCTAATTTTCCCACAAATGAATCGGCTTTAAGCTGGTGAACATTGAAATACCGGGATCCTGCCTACTTTTCACACTAACCAAATACGCTGGCAAGTCCGGATTGACATAAACTGCTGACAGCGACTGCTGGCTGCCGACTGCCGACTGAAGACTTATTTATACTCTATCAAGAGGATTTCGCCTGTTTTCTTTCTGCTTTTTAAATTGTGAAGGGGTCAAACCAGTAGTTTTTTTAAACTGGTTTGATAAATACTGGACGGAACTGTAGCCAAGCTGATGCGAAATCTCGGTTAATGACAATTCATTATAAGATAACAGTTCCTTGGCTTTTTCAATTTTTTGCTGGACGATAAATTTCTCAATGGTTGTGCCTTCAGCGGAGGAAAAAAGATTACTTAAATAAGAATAATCGTAACCCAATGCTTCTGCAATGAATTCAGATATATTTACATTGTTGGAAACCTCCTTATCATGATGGATAATTTCTATAATGGTAATTTTTAATTTTTCAATTATTTGACTTTTTTTATCATAAATAAGTTCAAATCCGTTTTCAGCCAGGACTTTATCAATTTCTTTGATGGCTTCAACCCCAATTTGTCCTTTCAATTCCACTTTACCCAATTCAATATACTCAACTGTGGCACCAGTTTTTTTCAACTCTTCCTCCACGGTTTTAACACACCTTGGACAAACCATATTTTTGATATACAAAACTGTATTTTCCATTATACAAAGATAATGATAGATAGCTCGCAAGACAATATCGATAACTCATATAGTGGAAGCTCAAAAAAGTGGGTCCACAAAGAGGTAAAGAGGCACTTTACATATCTGGTCGCAGGATTAATTCACTTAACCTATTAGCTTAGAAGAGCCTGTCCATAAATCGAGAGTATATATTTTCATGACATTATGGACAGCCCCTAAGCAAATACGATATATTGATTAAGGTATTTAATACATCTGTGTATCAAACTTCTGGCCACCTACTGATGCCTCAAACATCAATCCTCCTATTGCCATAGTAAACACAAGCATTCCATCCCTGTATTCGGCATCTGCCGATACTCCTGCCTTTAAAGCGACTGCTGATATTTGCGCAGAAAACTCATAATTGTCTCCAATGAAACGCTCATAAGCTTTTGCATTCTCAAAGAAGATTACCTCAGCATACTTTTGACCACCGGCCTGAAATCCTACAGTTACCTGAGACATTTTCGCATCACCAACAGCAGTTCCTCCTTTAAAGACTGTTCCTTTACCTCCTGCACCGCCAACTACAAAGCCACCTTTTCCAATTCCCGGAAATACAGCATATCCATATGCAGAGTTAAAAAACTTACTGATTCCTGGATCTTCCTCTTTAAAATCTTTGATTGTCTGCTTTGATTCGCCGACATCATTTTTTTGTGCAAATCCTGTCATAAAACATATTACTAGGATAGTTGAAATTAATATGGTTTTCATGTTATTGGTTATTAAGTTAAAATTAATTGAATCGCTCAATTTAGGTTCAAATTTAATAATACAACGAAAATTACGTCATAATGTTCAATAAAAAATTATGCCATTACAATCAGGGATAAAACCTGAGTTTCTCAATATAATTCAACAATTCCCTCGCTCTTCCTTTATCCTTCTGCCCTCTTACTTCTGCCTTCTTCCAAAACCTACTTCTCCTCCAGAAGTATATCCATAAATAGGTTGAACTCCTCTATATATTGCTCAAAATAATGGCCTGTACCCGGTCCTGAGAATCCGGTATGGATACGTCGGATATTATGTTTGCGGTCAAGGTAAATGAGAGTTGGAAACGACACTATCTTCTCAAGCATAGGCAAAGCGGCCTCTTTTGACTCCGTCGATGTAGACCCTGCTATGAGAACAGGATAATGAACCTTTAGTTTGTCCTGTAGCCGGCTGACTCGTGCAGAGGCATATTCAAAATCATCATTTCGTTCAAATGACAATCCTATGATCTCTACTCCCCTGTGTTTGTGTTTCTCATACCATTGAGCCAAAAACTTCGTTTCATCCATGCAATTTGGACACCAGCTACCCAATATCTGAACAAGTACAACTTTTCCCCTAAACTGTTCATCTTCAAGGCTGATCAGCCGACCATCGACATTGGGAAATTGAAAAGTTATATCTTCATAACCCGGTTTCAGGTGTGTGAGGGTTAGCGGATCCGGTAAAGAAAAATCATCGTCATTATGTGCAACCCATTTAGTATGTCCGGATTTACCTGACCAAAAGTCACCTTGTAAACTACCATCTTTTTGTATTGTCGCTTCGAAAAGAAAAGCATGAGAACCATCGAAAGTACTGAGTTTCATGGTTTTTCCCTCAACAATACCATCAAGGAAACGAAAATCACCATACTGAGTCATAAAAGTGCCTTGTATACGCTTACCTTCCTGTTTAAAAATACCAACTGCCATATAATTGTAAGTATCCCTTAAAAATTCGACAGCCCATTGACCTTCAAAATCAGCATCTGCTTTTTTCCCACTATCCTTAAAGCGGTAATCAAGTCCAAAGGTTGCCTCAAAAGGAATTTTGTAATCATCTGCGTAAAGCTTGATCCATGCACCCTGAAGTTGCCCCTCAGAAACAATTTTCGCTTTGATCACAGCATCGAAAATAAACATAGGAATCTCGATCGAGTCACCGCGGATAAATACTTCATCAAGGTACAGCTGCTCTTTCCCATTAATGAGTTTAACAACATATTGTCCTTCTTTCCTTTCGAAAGCCAATTGAAATGGAAGATCATGCCCCTGTATTGATAATACCCCCCTCCAAAGACCCGTTTTGAGTGCGTTTTCACCGGATCCCACATCTGTTTTCTTTTGACTGCAATTGCCGAAACACGTTAATAAAAAGACAAAAAACCATATAAATATTCGTGGCATAATAAGAAAATTTAAGTGTTTACAGAAAAGGGTTTGCTACATGCCAAATATAAGGATACACAATAAATTATTTAAATATACAGGTGTAAATAGAAATTATCAACACTAATAACCACATTATCCCACCGACACTAAACTAATGTATATATGATATTAGTACCGATACAAATATTATTCGAAAATAGGTTAAAAACCCGCAAAATGCAATGGTATTTATCTGAATCACAATATGTTATATATATAAACGCATTCTCTTTAATGAGATTTTTTTTATATGCTAAATTATACTCCAGCTTAAAAAATGACAGTTAATTTATCGCAAATAGCTTTCAGATGGCATAAAAACAACTATTTTTATAAAAAAGTGGAATAAAGTGGGAGAAAGTGGTTGAATTTGTTTCATTATTTGATATATTTGTAAATCATGAATTGGAGTATTCCATCAACAAATGGCATTATTTACCGGAGAATATGAATGCAAACTGGACGCCAAAGGCAGATTAACACTGCCTTCAAAGGTGAAATCCAGGCTGCCGGAAGTTTCCGGCAATCAGCTCGTACTCAGCAAAGGGCTTGAAACCTGTATTGTGGTTTATCCTCAGGTTGAGTACATGAAGATCTATGCCCGTATCGCTTCTTTAAGTGAGTTTAACGAGGAATACAGAGAGTTGCAGCGGAATCTTTTCCGCAGAATTGCTGATGTAGATCTCGATAGTGTAGGCAGGATACTGATACCCAAACAGATGACCCATCACGCAGGACTGAAAAAGCAAGTCATTATTGTTGGATTGGGCAACCGTTTTGAGATATGGAATGCAGACACTTATAACGAAAATATCATCAAAGACAATGAAGCATTTTCCAAACTTGTTCAAAAACATTTAACCGAATGATGCATGTCATGGACTATCATACACCCGTACTACTTCAGGAAAGTATTGAAGCTCTGCAGATCAGGCAAGACGGTGTATATGTAGACCTTACATTTGGTGGTGGCGGTCATTCACTGGCCATGCTTGAGCACATCAGGGAGGGCAAGTTATATGCTTTTGACCAGGATAAAGATGCAGAAGAAAATGCAGACCGTATAGATTCAAAAGCATTTGAATTTATCAGAGCCAATTTTCGATATTTTGACAAGTACCTCAAGCTACACGGCATTAAGCATGTGGACGGTATTTTGGCGGATCTTGGCGTTTCCTCACACCAGATAGATACAGCAGAGCGAGGTTTCTCTACACGTTATTCTGGTCTGCTCGATATGCGCATGGATATGAATATGCCTAAAACCGCCCGGCAGATCTTGAGTAAGTATAGTGAAGGTGATTTGCATAAGTTGTTCGGCATGTATGGAGAAGTCCGTAATGCTAAAACCCTGGCCAATTACATTGTAAAAACTCGAGCAGGATCAGGACTAAAAACCAACGACGATTTGCGTGTGCTGTTAAAGGAGCTGGCACCACGTGGGCGTGAGAACAAGTATTTTGCCCAGGTATTTCAAGCATTACGAATTGAAGTTAATGACGAAATGAGCGCTTTAAAGGAAATGCTGGAACGAGTTCCTGCTATTTTAAGTCCGGGAGGAAAGATCGTAGTGATATCCTATCATTCACTGGAAGACAGGTTAGTAAAGAACTTCTTTAATAAAGGAAAATTTTCAGGCGAGGCAGACAAAGATTTTTATGGTAATCTGATTCGGCCATTGAAGCCGGTAGCAAGAAAGCCGGTTGTACCGGATGGCGAAGAGATATCAGCCAACAGGCGAGCGAGAAGTGCAAAAATGCGAATAGCTGAAAAACCATTGAATCATGCCCGAAAATAAATTCAAAATACATAAAAAAGCTTCAAAGGGAGAAAGTTTATTTTCTGTCATAGAACGTATGTTGCGGGTAGATCAGTTATTCGATCATGGCGTGCCGGCCAAATACCTGCCACACATTTTTTTTATAATCATTCTGGGCATCTTTTATATAGGCAACAACCATTGGGTAGAACGCACCATAAGAAACACTGATAAATTGCAGACAGAGGTAGATGAGCTCCGGGCTGACTATACTTCCCTTAAAGCTGATTATATGTTTGCAAGCAAGCAATCGGAAGTAGCAAAAAAGGTAAAAAAGAAAGGTTTGAGGGAAAGCAAAATTCCTCCGACAAAAATAGTAGTACACAAAGGTGAATATTAAGAAATCGATCATATTGCGAGTGAGGATCGTATTCCTTTTTGTCGTTCTGTTCGCCGGAGCGATAATTGGGCGAATCTTTTATCTTCAGAATGCAGATGATAAAAAATGGGCAAAAATGGCAACTGCCACAGACCTTCAGTACCGAAATGTAGCTGCTACCCGTGGCAATATTTATTCAGACAATGGAAGTCTGCTGGCCACATCATTACCATTCTACCGCGTTGCAATAGATCCGACTATCGCTTCTGACAATCTTTACAGAAAGAAAATTGATTCGCTGTCTATGTTACTCTCGAGGCATTTTGGCGACTATGGAGCTGCTTATTATAAGCGTAAGATCAATAATGCCCGTCTGTCAAAAAAACAATACATTACACTAAACAGACAGCTGGTTAAATATCAGGACAAGAAAAAAATGATGAGATGGCCCATATTCAAAGAGGGTCGTTTAACTGGGGGTGTGATTTTCGAAAAGGTAGACACGCGTGTCAGGCCATTCTCCTATCTCGGATACCGCACCATAGGATTCGTAAATGCCAACCAGGTAGGCGCGGGTCTGGAATACAGTTTCAATTCAAAATTGGCGGGCAAAGACGGGCAAGCACTGTACCAAAAAATGGCCGGGGGCAAATGGCGGCCCCTTTATGATGGTTCAGAAGTACGGCCGGAAGAAGGTTTGGACATAGAAACCACCATAAATGTCAATTTGCAGGACGTTACTGAATCGGCCCTGTTAAGAGCATTAAAAGACCACGATGCTGAGTACGGTAGCGCTGTAGTGATGGAAGTAAAGACTGGTGAGATCAAAGCAATATCTAACCTGACAAGAAATACCCGAACCGGCGACTATCGCGAAATATACAATTATGCAGTCCAGGGCTTGACTGAGCCGGGTTCCACATTTAAACTGGCATCGATGATCGCTTTGTTTGAAGATACTTATTTGAGCCTTGATGACAGCATTGACACAGGTGACGGGGCCTACAAGTTTTACAATTCAGTAATGCGTGACCATAAGCCTGGTGGATACGGCAGAATTTCGGTTCGCCAGGCTTTTGAATACTCCTCAAATATTGCCATTTCTAAGATGGTATATGCTCGTTTCAGTGACAATCCAGCTCGCTTTGTAGAATATTTACGTGGTATGGGATTGATGCAACCACTCGGTTTTCAAATGATCGGAGAAGGTATTCCAAAAATCAAAACTCCGGATGACCCCTCCTGGAGCGGCATTTCATTGCCATGGATGTCGATTGGGTATGAAGTAGAGCTCACGCCATTGCAATTGCTTGCTTTTTATAACGCAATAGCTAACGATGGTCAAATGATTCGCCCCATGATCGTAAAACATGCTCGCCATGCCGACAAGGTAATAGACACCTATAACACCGAAGTGTTAAACAGAAAGATCTGTTCGGACAAAACGCTAAAAAAAGTCAGAAAGCTGCTGGAGGGGGTTGTAAAGGAAGGAACAGCCAAAAACATTCGCAATCAGTATTACCCAATTGCAGGCAAGACCGGTACAGCCCAAAAGATCAAGAACGGGCGCTATACCAGGAAATATTATACATCGTTTGTAGGATATTTCCCTGCAGACCGGCCAAAATACAGTTGCATTGTTGTAATAGACCAGCCAAAAGGCTTCAGGCAGTACGGATCAAATGTAGCTGCACCGGTATTCAAAGAAATTGCAGATATGATTTTTGCCCAGGATCTGGAGTTACATCCCCCATTTGAGGCTTCAACTGAAAATTCAAAAGGGGTATTCCCCGTAATCCAGGTGGGGAACATTAAGGATCTAAACCTCATTTGTAACGAGCTAAGCATCACTTGTGAAACCAAAACAACCGATGAATGGGTACGGGCAAAACGAAAAGAAAATGCTGTGTTATGGACGACCGATAAGATAGCCCCGGGGGTTATACCCAATGTAACGGGTATGACCCTCCGGGATGCTATTTTCCTGTTGGAAAACCTGGGGGTTCAAGTACAGTATTCAGGGCATGGCCGGGTCATTTCTCAGTCAAAAACCCCCGGAGCAAAGGCGTTAAAAGACAGTAGGATAAAACTGAAGTTGGGATAATGAAAATACTAAAGGACATATTGTACAAAGTGCCTTTGGTATCCACATCAGGGGATATGAACACGACTATTAACCGCATAACCTTTGATTCAAGAGAAGTGGCCCCCGGCGACCTGTTTGTGGCCCTACGGGGAACACTAGTAGACGGGCACGTTTATATAAATCAGGCAATTGAACGTGGTGCAGCAGTCATTGTGGCAGAAGAAACGCCAAAAGAAAAATTTGATGTTCCCATATGCATTGTCAAGGACAGCCAGGAAGCATTGGGATGGATCGCCTGCAATTACTTTGACAATCCCTCAGCAAAACTAAAACTGGTAGCTGTAACGGGCACTAATGGTAAAACAACTATTGCATGGATGCTTTATCATTTATACAAAAAACTTGGTTATAATACCGGGCTGATGTCAACCGTGTATAATTTGATTAACGACCGGAAATCTCCCGCCACACATACTACATCAGATGCAATCCATATTAATGCCCTGCTGAAGGAAATGGTAGATGCCAATTGCAGTCATTGTTTTATGGAGGCCAGTTCACACGCCATTGATCAGCACCGCATTACTGGTTTACAGTTTGACGGCGCAATTTTTACCAATATTACCCATGAACATCTAGACTACCATAAGACATTTGACGCATATATCTTAGCTAAAAAACAGTTATTCGATACTTTACCGGCAGATGCATTTGCATTGGTAAACATAGATGACCGGCGAGGCCGGGTAATGGTTCAAAACACTAAAGCCCTCGTGCACACATACGCATTACGGAGCATGAGCAATTTCAAAACGAAGGTATTATCCGATTCATTACAAGGCCTTGCGTTAGAGATAGACAGGCATGAAGTATGGTTTAAATTGATCGGAGAATTCAATGCATATAATCTTACAGCTGTATATGGAACGTCCCTTTTATTAGGTGAATCCCGAGAGGAAGTATTGACAACAATGTCATCACTCGATCCCGTACCCGGGCGCTTTGAGCGTGTTTATGAAATGAAAAATATGACGGCTATCGTAGATTTTGCCCATACACCTGATGCGCTGCGAAATGTATTGGAAACTATCAGGGATATCAGGACAGGCAATGAGCAGGTGATCACTGTAGTAGGTTCAGGTGGAGAACGTGACCGTGAAAAGCGTCCGCTTATGGCAGAAATTGCCTGCCGGATGAGTGACAGGGTAATTTTAACCTCTGATAACCCACGAAACGAAGACCCGGAATTAATTATACGAGAGATGCAAGAAGGTGTAAAACCATCTGATTTCAGAAAAACACTTACCGTTGCTGATCGCAGAGAAGCCATTAAAACCGCATTGATGATGGCAAACGAAAAGGACATCATTCTACTCGCAGGTAAAGGTCATGAAAACTACCAGGAGATAAAAGGTGTAAAATATGATTTTAATGACCGGAAGGTTTTGATTGAATTGATGAATAAGATGTCAAACGAAAATTAGTGATAAGTAGAAGCTATGTTTTACTATTTATTTAGTTATCTGGATAGAGAATTTGACCTGATGGGAGCAGGGGTGTTTCAGTACATCTCATTCCGTGCAAGCATGGCTGCCCTTCTGTCCTTAATGATCACTATTATTTTTGGTAAAATGCTTATCAACTTCCTGATGCGCAAGCAAATTGGTGAGAGTATTCGGTCGCTTGGCCTAAAAGGTCAGGAAGAAAAAGCCGGCACACCTACAATGGGTGGAATTATAATCATACTGGCCATAATACTACCAACTATCTTCTTTGCCCGAATAATGAACACTTATATCATCCTGATTTTGATGGCTACATTGTGGATGGGCCTGATCGGTTTTATTGATGATTATATCAAAGTATTTAAGAAGAACAAAGAAGGCTTGCGCGGGCGGTTTAAGATCGTGGGACAGATAGGTCTCGGTCTGCTTGTGGGCCTGACACTTTATTTTTCTGACAATGTAGTGATCAGGGAATTTGAAGAAGGTCAGCGAATCGAGAGTGGCCTAAACATGTCGGAATTGAAGTATGAAGATGTAAAATCTACTAAAACCACCATACCGCTTACCAAGCACAATGAATTTGATTACAGCACTTTAACTTTTGGAGGTCCGGATTGGATGACAATGGTGGTATATGTTCTCATTGTGATTCTCGTGATCATGGCCGTGTCAAACGGAGCCAATATTACGGATGGGCTCGATGGCCTGGCTGCGGGCACTTCTGCTATCATCGGCATTGCTTTGGCCTTATTGGCATATGTATCCGGCAACGTGATCTTTTCTGATTATCTAGATATCATGTACATACCCGGCTCAAGTGAGCTCGTGATATTCCTGTCCGCTTTTGTGGGGGCATGTGTGGGCTTTTTGTGGTACAACGCCTACCCTGCCCAGGTATTTATGGGCGATACCGGAAGTTTATCATTAGGTGCGATCATCGCCGTATTAGCAATCACACTAAGAAAAGAATTATTGATACCTGTATTGTGTGGCATTTTCCTTTTAGAAAATCTGTCGGTAATCATTCAGGTATTCTGGTTTAAATATACGAAGAGAAAATACGGAGAAGGACGCAGGGTTTTCCTGATGTCGCCCATACACCATCATTATCAAAAGAAAAATATCCACGAGGCAAAGATCGTTACTCGTTTCTGGACGGTCGGAATCCTATTGGCTATTATTTCACTTGTAACATTAAAACTGAGATAGGAGAATAAAGAAAATATGAAAAACCGGATTGTCATATTGGGAGGTGGAGAAAGCGGTACTGGTGCTGCCGTTTTGGCTGCCCAACACGGTTTTGAAGTCTTTGTCTCTGACCAGGGGCTAATATTCAAGCGAAATAAGGACCTTTTGCATGAAAACAATGTGACTTTCGAAGAAGGCGGTCATTCAACTGATTTGATATTTAACGCTACTGAGGTTATTGTAAGTCCAGGGATACCCGATGATGCACCTATCATTCAAAACCTGGAATATGAAGGCATTCCGATGATATCGGAAATAGAATTTGCGTGTCGCTATACCAAGGCAAAACTAATAGGCATCACGGGCACTAACGGAAAGACTACTACCGCACTACTCACATATCACCTCCTCCATGCAGCAGGTCTGAATGTTGGTTTAGCAGGCAATGTGGGTAACAGTTTTGCCGCAATGGTAGCCGGGCCAGGGCATGATTACTACATTTTGGAGCTCAGCAGTTTTCAGTTGGACCGGATGCATAAGTCAAAAATGGATATTGCTGTATTGTTGAATATTACTCCGGATCATCTTGACCGGTATAATAATAATTTTAAAACCTACATCGCATCCAAATTCCGCATTCTGCAAAACATGCAAAAGAAAAATACTTTTATCTATAACCGTGATGATGAAAATATCAACAGCACTTTGGAAGTTATGAATATTCATTCTGCCTTGTTGAATATTGGTATTGATCGAGCTGACAATGCCACTGCCTATGCAAAAGAAAATTATCTGATGTTCAGAGAGGGAAGCGAATGGAAGCGGGTTTCACATAAACAATTGCCCTTGCAGGGCCGCCATAACATGATGAACACTATGGCTTCAATACTCATTGCACGCACGCTGGATGTCTCCTGGGAATCCATCGGCCTGGCCTTGCCCAAATTCAGAAACATACCTCACAGGCTGGAATATGTTGATGAGATCCGGGGAGTAAAGTTTTACAACGATTCGAAAGCTACCAATGTGGATGCTGTTTGGTATGCATTGGAGAGCTTCGATCATCCGGTTTATTGGATAGCCGGAGGTATTGATAAAGGCAATGATTACGAACAAATATCCAAAATGGTCCGCAAAAAAGTTAGTGCCCTGATATCTCTCGGTACCGACAACCAAAAATTACATAAATATTTCGAAGACTATTTCGATAGCATTACGGAGACAGACAGTATGTTCCGGGCCGTAGAGATAGCATATTCAAAGGCTAAAAAAGGCGATGTAGTATTACTCTCACCTGCATGTGCAAGTTTCGATTTGTTCAAAAACTATGAAGCCCGCGGGGAAAAATTCAAAGAAGCTGTAGATGCTCTTAAGAACAAGGAGGAAACCAATGAAAAACCAATAGTATGATTAAGGAATGGGCATATAAAAATCTTAAGGGCGACCCGGTAATATGGGCTATTGTCTTTATGCTTTCAATAATCAGCATTTTTGTTGTTTACAGTGCCACTGGAACCCTTGCCTATAAAAACATGGGGGGCAATGTTGAGCATTACCTTTTCAGGCATACTCTGCTATTGGTTTTGAGTTTGTTTGCAATGTGGGTGGCCCACCGGATCGATTACCGATACTACACTGGTATATCACGGTTGGCATTGTGGTTATCTGTTCCTTTGTTGTTTTTTTCATGGCAATACGGAACCAACCTCAATGAAGCCTCACGGTGGATCACTATACCGGTGATAGAAAAAACTTTCCAGCCTTCTGACCTTGCGAAGCTGGCCCTCATCATCCAGATGGCAAGTATGCTGTCACGGCACCAACAAAACATTAATGATATTAAAGACACATTGAGACCAATAATAATATGGACAGGTGTGATCGTGGTATTGATCGCTATGGCCAATATATCAGGTGCTCTATTGTTGTTGATCACCTGTATGTTTTTACTGTTTATTGGCCGTGTACCCATGAAATACCTTATTGTATTAGGCATTGTAGGTGTAATGGCCGGAGCTATTGCTTTTTCTTTTGGTCAGCGTGGCGGAACTGCTATTAGCAGGTTAGAGTATTTTGTAAACCCCGATAACGTGCCATTCCAGGCAAAACAATCATATATAGCCATTGCCTCTGGTGGCATGATCGGCAAAGGGCCCGGCAGGAGTGTCCGAAGAAATTTTCTACCTCACTCCTATTCGGATTTCATTTTTGCCATTCTCGTAGAAGAGTACGGTATGTTAGGTGCCCTTGCTGTAATTATGCTATATCTGGGATTATTGTATCGCGGTATGAGAACAGCAGCGAAAAGTGAACGGGCTTTTGGCGGTTTGTTGTCAGCGGGTCTGAGCCTGGCCCTCGTATTGCAGGCTATGGTAAATATTGGTGTGGCAGTTGGACTGTTGCCTGTTACGGGTATGCCCCTCCCATTTCTAAGTATGGGAGGTACATCAATGCTGTTTACTGGCATTTCCCTCGGTATCATATTGAGTGTTAGCAGAGGCGAAATAGAAGAATATGGGAAAGAGAGAGGTAATAAATTTAAGAAAGTGGCCCCGGTAGTTTAAAGAATAGATATTATTAAAGGGAAAAAACCATATCGGATTATCATTAGTGGTGGAGGCACCGGAGGGCATATTTACCCAGCTATTGCCATTGCCGATATGTTGCGGAAGTTGCACCCGGATATACAAATATTGTTTATCGGTGCAAAAGGAAAGATGGAAATGGAGAAAGTACCTGCAGCGGGTTATGAGATCGAAGGAATGTGGATCAGCGGTCTTCAGCGACGCCTTACATGGGAAAATCTCATTTTCCCTTTTAAAGTTATATCGAGTTTGATCAAATCGAGGAAAATATTGAAACGGTTCAGACCTCAGGTCGTGGTAGGTGTGGGCGGATATGCCAGCGGGCCGATGTTACGTGCAGCTACATCGCGCAAGATCCCCTCCCTTATCCAGGAACAAAATTCTTATGCCGGTCTTACCAATAAGATCCTGTCAAAGCAAGCTGATCGGATATGCGTTGCGTATGATCACATGGAAAAATATTTTCCTTATGAGAAGATCGTAGTAACCGGCAACCCGGTGCGTAAAGATATTGAGCATCTTGAATCGAAACGACAACAGGCACTAGACCATTTTAATCTGGATCAGAAAAAGATAACCGTATTGGTGACCGGAGGAAGTCTGGGAGCCCGCACGATCAATGAAAGCATATTAAAAGGTCTGAAACTATTTAAGAAAACCGGTTTGCAATTGATATGGCAGGCAGGAAGCTTTTATTATAAAGATATTAGTGAAGCCGTAGCTGAAATGGATGTGGATAATGTACAGTTGTATGAATTTATAAATGAGATGGACCTGGCTTATAGCGCGGCAGATGTGGTGGTGGCAAGAGCCGGAGCTTTAACTATTTCAGAATTGTGCCTGGCAGGCAAACCAGCTATACTGATCCCATCCCCCAATGTGGCAGAGGATCACCAAACCAAAAATGCGAAAGCTTTGGTGGCAGAGGATGCCGCACAATTGGTGACCGATCGGGATGCGCAAAAGAATCTGGCTACTGAGGTGCTTAATCTGGTAGCCGATACGTTGTTGCGTGAAAAGCTCGGAGAAAACATTAAAAAACTTGGAAGGCCGCATGCGGCTGAAGATATAGCTAAAGAAGTAATAAAACTGGCAGGGTGACAAACGAGCAAATACATATCGTTTATTTTATCGGGATCGGGGGCATCGGTATGAGTGCTCTGGCACGGTGGTTTAATATCAACGGTAAACAGGTGTATGGTTATGACCGCACCGAGACCCCGCTTACCCGAAAATTGACTGATGAAGGCATTGAAATTCACTATGAGGACGATCCGAATCAAATTCCTGCAGCATTGTCAGGTCAACTGGACAAAACACTTGTAATTTATACCCCTGCTGTACCAAAAGACCACAGAGAATTAAATTATTTGAAAGAAACGGGAGTAGTAATAAAAAAACGGGCCGAAGTACTTGGATGGATCACCCGTGAGTATTATACAGTGGCAGTTGCGGGCACCCATGGTAAGACAACAACTTCTTCTATGATCGCACATTTGCTTCTGATAGGTGCCCGCAATCCTGTAGCATTATTGGGTGGGATAATGCAGGAGTATGAAAGCAATCTTATCCTCAACTCAAATAGAAATACCAGATCTATAGCCGTTGTAGAGGCTGATGAATATGACCGGTCATTTTTACACTTGCATCCCGACATCGCCATAGTTACTTCAGCCGATGCCGATCACCTGGACATATATGGCAAGCGCCTTCATTTGATAGAAAGTATCAAAGAGTTTATTAGCCGAATTGATCATAAGGGTATGTTGATCTTAAAAGAAGATCTACAACATGATCTTTCAACGGCGCCTGGCTTAAAGTGCGAAACATACGGATTGGATTCTGGCAACTGTCAAGCCAAAAAGATCCGAATTGAAGACGGTTCGTTCTATTTCGATTATCATGGCATAGGTAAGGTAATCCGGAATATCCGGTTAGACATGCCCGGCTATCATAATGTGGAAAATGCTGTAGCGGCAATAACAGCATGTTTAACTATAGGATTAAATCAGCTCGAAATCCTTGGTGGACTGGCAAGTTATAAAGGAGTAAAAAGGAGATTTGAGTATCTGATTCGCACACCGAAGCTTGTATATATAGACGATTATGCACATCATCCCACAGAGGTCCATGCCCTGCTCACTTCTGTAAAGTCCCTATATCCGGGTAAAAAGATCACGGCAATATTCCAGCCACATTTATTCAGCCGGACACGTGATTTTGCCGACGGTTTTGCAAAAAGCCTGGATCAGGCCGATGAGGTAATCCTGCTCGATATTTATCCTGCCCGTGAACAGCCGATAGAGGGTGTCGGATCACAGATGATCATGGATCGTATGGAGCATGCTCACGTACAACTGTGCAAGGATAATATGTTGCTGAGCTGTTTGAAAAATTCTAAACCGGAGGTGTTGCTGACTATTGGAGCAGGAGACATCGATCGATTTGTTGAACCAATTGCAGGAATGTTAAGAAAGAAATATCATTATGAATAACCTGAATATAAAACATATTGCTTTAGCATTAACGACAATTCTTTTTCTGTTGGTTTCAATAGGTTTTGTAGACAAATATCAAGGAGATCTCACATGTCGTAGCATAGTGGTGAATATTGATAATCAGTTTGAAAACTACTTCGTCAACGAAAAAGATGTAGTGAATTTACTCACTTCAGGCGGAAATATGATTGTTGGAGCCCGAATGGATGAGCTGGAACTGCAACAAATTGAATCACGACTTGAAGATCACAAGTTTGTGCGAAATGCCGAAGCATACAAAGATCTGAAGGGTAACCTGATCATAAACATTGATCAAAGCCGGCCGGTAGCACGGATGATGGGAAAGAAGATGCCCGACCGCTACATCAGTGCGCGTGGAGAGGTATTGCCCACTTCCCGGAGCTTCACAACACGGGTAATGTTGATAACAGGCCCATGGCCAGACAACCCCGGGTTGCTCAACATGAATGATACAGAAACCGGAAAGGCAGTGCTGAGGCTTATAAAATACATAAATGATGACCCATTTTGGAAATCACAGATTGCCGAGATGTACATAGAAAAGCACGGTGAAGTCACCATTTACACTCAGGTGAGCAAGCAGCGGGTAGAGTTTGGACAGCCGGAAAATATTGAAAATAAATTCAGGAAATTGAAAATATTTTATAAGAAAATACTTCCTACAAAAGGATGGAACAGCTATAAAAAAGTAAACATAAAGTATAATAATCAAATCGTTTGTGAATAAATTTTTACTATGGAAAATGCTAAAATTGTCGTCGGATTAGACATTGGTACAACAAAAATTTGCGCCATCGTAGGGCGTAAAAATGAGTATGGCAAATTGGAGGTGTTGGGTATGGGAAAAGCTGTTTCTGACGGGGTAGTCAGAGGCATTGTTTCCAATATCGACAAAACCATTTTTGCCATAGAAAAAGCGATAAAAGAGGCGGAAGCCCAATCTGGTATTGATATTGGCGTCGTAAACGTCGGTATAGCCGGTCAGCACATCAGGAGTTCGATACATCATGGAAGTATCACACGGACTACAACTGATGATGAGATCACTGTGGAAGATGTAAACCATCTTACGAGTGATATGTACAAAATAGTGATACCTCCTGGCAGTGAGATCATTCATGTAATGCCACAGGATTATTACGTAGACTATGAAGAGGGCATCAAAGACCCTGTCGGCATGTCGGGTGTACGGCTGGAAGCTGATTTTCATGTGATCACCGCACAAACCAACGCTATTAACAACATTAACAAATGTGTACGGCGTGCCAGTCTGGAAAATGAAAACCTGATTCTCGAACCACTGGCTTCAAGTCTGTCGGTATTGGGTGATGAAGAAAAGGAAGCTGGTGTTTGCCTGGTGGATAGCGGTGGAGGCACAACGAATATTGCCATATCCCACGAAAGCATTATAAGGCACACGGCAGTAATTCCTTTAGGTGGAAACATCATCACATTAGATATCAAAGAAGGATGCAAAGTGATGACACATCAGGCGGAACTGCTTAAAACAAAGTTTGGTAAGGCCATAGCAGAAGAGGCCAATCCAAATGAAATCGTATCCATTCCTGGCCTGAGAAATCGTGCGCCAAAAGAAATTTCAATTAAAAACCTTGCCTTTATCATTGAAGCCAGAATGCAGGAGATCGTAGAACATATACACGCTGAGATTGTAACTGCAGGATTTGAAAACAAACTCGCCGGTGGCATTGTACTTACAGGTGGGGGTTCCCAAATGCAAAATCTCAAACAATTGGTTGAATACATGACCGGCATGGATGTACGAATAGGTTACCCTAACGAACATCTTGGTAAAAGCAAAGTTGAAGCCGTAAAGACTCCAATGTACGCCACGAGCATAGGACTCGTATTGTCGGGTTTCCGTGCTTTGGACGACAGGGAGAACCGCTACAACGAGGCAATGGGTATAGATCGACCAAACAAGGAAAAGGAAGGCAAACAAAAGATCGGGCAGGATTTTTTCCGCCGCATCATCGATAAGACAAAGAGCCTTCTAATGGAAGATGTAGATGATACTGTAGATTATAACTAACTGTATCATTCAAAGGGCCTAAAAACCCCAATAATGACATGAATTAAACCGGACTATAAAATTATAAAACCATGACTGAGAATAATTATTCATTCGAAATCCCGAAACAATATAAATCAATCATTAAGGTGATTGGTGTCGGCGGGGGCGGAAGTAATGCCGTCAACCATATGTTTAATCAGGGCATAAAAAAGGTGGAGTTTATTGTGTGCAACACTGACCACCAGTCACTTATGAGCAGCCCTGTGCAAAATAAACTACAACTTGGCTCCAATCTGACTCAGGGCCTTGGTGCGGGAGCCAATCCTGAAAAAGGGCGTGAAGCAGCCCTGGAGAGCCGCGAGGAAATTCGCGAAATGCTGAGCGATGACACTAATATGGTATTTATTACTGCCGGCATGGGCGGTGGAACGGGTACTGGTGCCGCACCGATAATTGCAGAGGTGGCACGAGAACTCGGTATTTTAACCGTAGGCATTGTGACTGCTCCTTTTGGTTTCGAAGGACGAAAAAAAATGGAATTAGCCAAAGCAGGAATCACTGAATTAAAGAATTCTTGTGATACCGTTCTCGTGATATTAAATGATAAGTTGAGAGAGGTCTTTGGTAATTTATCAATACGTAATGCCTTTGCTCAGGCAGATAACGTACTGACCACTGCAGCCAAAGGTATAGCTGAAATTATCACTGTACCAGGGTATGTTAATGTAGATTTTGAGGATGTTAAAACCGTGATGAGCAATTCAGGAACTGCTGTGATGGGTGCGTCCCAGTCTGATGGTGAAGGACGGGCGCTCAGGGCTGCGGAAGAAGCGCTGAATTCCCCTTTACTAAATGAAAAAGACATACATGGAGCACAGAAGATATTGCTATCTATCATTTCCGGTGAGGAAGCTGAGCTGCAAATGGACGAGCTTATAGAGATCACAGACTATATCAAGGATATGGCCGGGGATGAAGCGGAAGTAATTTTTGGTCACGGGATCGACAGCGAGTTGGGAGAAAATATACGTGTAACGGTGATAGCCACCGGATTTGATAAGAAAGACGTGCTGGATACAGTGCAAAATCAGCAAAAAGTGATAGATCTGGAATCGAATAAGCCATTGAAAAAATCTTCGCCTCAAATTAGTATGTTTGATATAAATGAAAATAAACCTGAGGAGGACGAAGCACCTAAGGAGCCACCAAGGACTTATGTATTCGAAAAGCCGCAACCCGAAGAAAAAGCAAACTCAGGTCTTAGTGACTATAAGGTTGGTGTCGATGAGCAAGAGGAAGTGCTGGATGATATTGTAAAACCGGATCAGATGGAATCTGTTCAGGACGGAAAGCATGAATTGGAAATGAAGAAAGAACTGCTGGCCAGACAGGCTCAAGAGCGCGTGGAACAATTGAAGAAGATGAAACACAATCCTATCGACGATGAAGATTTTAAAGAGAAATATAACAAGCCGGCATATCAGCGACGTAACATCACCTTGAAAGACACCCCCAATTCCTGGGACGAAAGCATATCGAGGTATAACTTAAATGATGATAACCACATAGTTGGAAACAATAAATTTTTGCATGACAATGTAGACTGACGACTGCATATTTTCACAAACGATCTCCATACTGCTTTGCAGTTGGATGTAAAACTGGCGGTAAGGGGCAAGTCCGGTGTCCCTGCCGCCTTTTTTTGGTGTCCTGGCGGAGACCTATCAATGAATAATTAATGAGGACGATATATTTATTCGTATATTGCCAGCAGATAAAAAGATAGCCAGTTAACGAAAATCAACTATCAAACAATAACCTCGGATTATCGTTATAACCTGTAAATCTCTATTTTGAGAATAACTAAATAGGCCACCCAAAAAGAAGACAAAAAACCAATTTAACCAAAACAAAAAAATGTCAATAATAAGTTTCGGAGAGTATATAGAAGGAATGAATTACAAGGTCGTAGACGAAAGGCGCTGGCGGGCAAGTGCAGGCATTATGCTATTGCTCGGACTTATCGCTTTTATCAACGGGTTTATTTTACAGAAATATATTGTAATACCGTATGTTGCAGGATTTCTGATGCTTAACTTCATTATCGGAATATTTATTAATCCAAAATTTTCACCGACAATGTTGATTGCTTCCATAATTGTCAGAAAACAATCCCCTTTGCCAATTGGGGCCGTTCAAAAGAGATTTGCCTGGAGTCTGGGCTTAGCTTTGTCAGCGGTTATTTTTGCCTTATCCCTCTTTCTGATCAATGATGTGTCTTTTTTTGAACCCGTATGCATGTTATGCCTCATCTGTTTGGTATTGCTCTATTTTGAAACTGCATTTGGGATATGTATAGGGTGTAAATTATACCACCTCGCAATCAGGATAAAATTGATAAAACAACCTGAGGAAGCACCAAATTGTATGGGTGATGCATGCGAGGTAGAACCTAAATAGGGTCTGTCCATAATATCCGCTCTCGGCGTTACGCTCATCGAAAAAATGCTCGATTACCCCAGTAAACTCTGCTTTTTTCGACTTCGCAAGCCTTGATAGCGAACATTCTGATCCAGACCCTGACTTTATAGACAAGCTCTAAATAGGGGGTCAGTCCATAAAATTGCGTAGCGACGATATATTCTGGTCCATGACGTGAGTCAATGGAAATTCCTCCCCTGCCGCATACGTAAATGGCTGATACTTAATAAGTAACTTTTTTATTGTTTAAATATTCCTTGTTGACTATATTGTATTGTATTTCATACAAACTATTAGAATTGGTTGTTAGGTCTAAATCCCCAGTAAAATGGAAAAAAGACGCCAGGCTGCCATTATGTTTACCGACATCGTCGGTTATACAACCCTGATGGGAGAAGATGAAGTTGACACACTTCTACTACTCCAAAAAAACCATAGAATTCAAAAGTCCCTTATAGAAAGTTATCATGGCAAATTTGTCAAAGAGATTGGCGATGGTATGCTGGCATATTTTGAAAATGCTAACCAGGCAATTCTTTGCAGTATATGGATACAGAAACAACTTAGGGACAAATCAGATGCTAATGTTCGTATAGGTTTACATTGGGCCGAGATTATAATAGAAGATGACGATATTTATGGAAACGGAGTCAATATTGCCTCACGGATTGAACCTTTTGCAGACCCCGGAGGAATATATATTTCAGAGGCCATTCTAAACTCCCTGGATACAAATGAAGAAATTGACACGAAACATCTTGGAAGGGCAAAGCTGAAAAATGTTCGGGAACGTATTACCATTTATGCAGTCCAGGGAGAAGGGTTACCGGAACCTTCAATGAAGCGATTTAACACGCTTGCCAATCCCAGGAAAAAATTTGCCATTCTTCCAACCGTCATTGCTTTTATATTTATTGTATTTGTAGCAATTGCTGTGGTAAAATATCTTGATCACAGAGCTAAAGTTATTCTAGCCGAAGCATCTTTAGACAAAATCGAGGAACTCATAGAGACAAATTGGCGGGATTACTCGGAAGCCTATTATTATGCAAAAGAAGCGGAGGTTCACATTCCGAATAATCCAAGATTACAGAAATTAATCGCGCAGGCCTCGGTAAACATGAATATAACAACCGAGCCTCCCGGAGCAGAAGTATTTTTCAAATTATACAGCAAGCCGGAAGACAACTGGCAAAGTCTGGGCGTGACGCCACTGGATTCCGTTCAGGTCCCTGCTACTGTATTTCGATGGAAGATTGAAAAAGAAGGCTATGAAAAGGTTCTGGCAGTTTCCATGACATATGAAATAACGAATTTGCAACGTTTGCGTACAGCTGAAATGTTCAAAGGCAATGACCTTCATCGTGTCCTGGATACAAAAGGATCTATTCCCGATGGGATGACCCGCGTTGGCGGCATTACCCGGCCATACGGTAAACTTGGAGATTTTTATATAGATAAATTTGAGGTGAGCAATAAACAGTATAAGAACTTCATCAACATGGGAGGCTATCAAAAGTCAGATTATTGGCAGGAGTTGACTGCTGTTTTAAGTGATTCGATGAATTGGCAGGAAGCTATGAAATATTTTGTTGATCAAAGTGGAAAACCGAGTCCATCCACCTGGAATGACCAAATTTACCCCAAAAACGAAGATAATTATCCGGTAACTGGTATAAGCTGGTATGAAGCCAGTGCTTATGCGGATTTCGCTGGAAAATCCTTGCCCACAAAAGATCACTGGGGGCGGTCACGGGGTGAAGGCACCATGTTAATAACCTACCCGCAATTTGGGGGCAATGCAATTTTCTCGATCTTCAGTAATTTTAATGATGAGGGTCCTATACCCCGTGGAAGCCTGCCGGGCATTACCACCTTTGGCGCTTACGATATGGCAGGAAATGTTCGGGAATGGTGCTGGAACGAGTCAGCACAAGGCCGCTGGATCCGTGGTGGTGCATGGAGTGACAATCCTTATATGTTTGGGGCGCCAAGCCAGGCGAATCCATTTGACCGCTCTAAGAGAAATGGCTTCCGTTGCGCCTTGTACTCAAATACTGATTCCATTCCCGAAGCAGCTTTTTCAGTGGCAATACCTCGCCATCGAGATCAAATACTTGCTGAACCTATTTCAGATGAGCAATTTGAAGTTTACAAAGCTTATTATGACTACGATAAGACTGAGTTATTTGATAAAATTGATTCCAGAACTGAAAATAATGAGGGTTGGGTGCTGGAAAAGGTTATATTTGATGCCGCCTATGACAATGAACAAATGAGTGCATATTTGTTTTTGCCAACCAATGCCAAGCCACCTTATCAGACAGTGATCTATGGACCGGGGTCTAATGTGTTATATCAGAAGAGTAGTGATGATATTGAGAATTTCTTTGAATTCACTGCTTTCCTCGAATTTTTTATTAGAAACGGCCGGGCTGTAGTATTTCCAATTGTAAAGGGGTCATTTGAGCGTAAGGAAGAGTCGATGCCATTTTCATTTTCTGATATCGGTACCCATAAATTCACCAGCTACATTACAAGGGTTGTAAAAGATTACCGCCGGTGTCTGGATTACCTGGAGACCCGGAATGATTTTGATATGGATAAGATCGCCTTTTTTGGTATGAGTATGGGGCCCTTTTTTGGTTCATATTTAACGGCGGTTGAGCCGAGAATCAAGACAAATATTTTCTATGCCGGAGGCTTTAGGCAATATGGCAGACCGGAGGCCAATCTTACATATTTTCTACGCCGTATAAAAATCCCAACCCTTATGATAAATGGACGGTTTGACACCCTTGTAGGATTGGACAATATTATGAATATGTACCACCTGCTAGGAACTCCTCAAAAGAATAAAAAATTGGTGCTGTTCGACAGTGACCATCTGGCAGCAAAAAAGGATTTGGTCCGGGAATCGATTGCCTGGCTGGATCATCAATTTGGGCAAGTTGCTTATTTTGGTGATATTCAAAGGCTTTGATTTTGTATTGCATGCTATTGCACAGTAAAAGCCATCTTGTTCTTCGGGATCTACTTATCTCATTATTAACCACTAATGCTCAAATGATTTATAAAGACAATTATCGTAATCGTTAATTTGTAGCTTTTTTGTATAATAGAGGTTAGAAAGTCTCATCAATTTTTGAATCCAAATTTTCTTTTTTGTATCCTCTCCACTATATTCAGCCAAACTTTTAACCTAACGCTATATTGTTGAGAGTAATTACAATTAATTATTTGAAGCTAAGATAATAATATGGATAAAATCAGATGTAAACAGATATGATGATTGAAGTACTAAACATTGATCTCAGCTTCGACCGGCAAGATCTCAGAGTGTTAATTCCTGTTGTGGGGGGACTGATCGGATTTATCATTTTTTGGTTTACACAACAGTCTGAAAAGCTCAAACACAAATTTCTTGATAAGTATGGCACAGACTTGGGTTATGCCAGATTTATAATGTTCACAAGATACCTGGGCGGATTCTCTATGGGAGTACTCCCGGCCCTTGCATTTTTCATTGCTTTTCCCAACACCACACTGTCTCAGCTCGGTA
>Ga0164313_10000185_pt1 | contig 44702 bp, 39 predicted proteins | sample GuaBasSedimGuay4_FD_113735 | JGI IMG/M metagenome (GOLD analysis project Ga0164313, IMG submission 113735) | Subseafloor sediment microbial communities from Guaymas Basin, Gulf of California, Mexico - Guay4, Core 4569-4, 0-3 cm | ecosystem: Environmental > Aquatic > Marine > Hydrothermal vents...
ACCTGTGAAACAGTATGCCCGGTCGGTGCTATCACTTTCCCTTCGAAAGAGATGATACAAAGAATTGAAAAAGAGTATGCTATGCTAAGGTATGTGCAAGCGAAGAAAGAAAAGAAAGGGACCAAACTGGCTCTTAGCAAGGCAAGAGATAAAGCAGAAAAATTGTATCCAAATCTTCTCACCACGCAGATTTCACAGTTGCAGGACATATATTAGAAAATGACATTCCCAAAAAACTTGTTAACCTTGTATTGCAGTGCAGTTGTGATATTGTTGACCTACAACTTGAAACGCCATCACTTAAAGTATGCTTCGATGAAAAAGCACCATCAGTTGCAAAATTCACACTTGTCTCACAGGAGTTTAAAGATATATCGGAATGTACAGAGAAAATCAGTAAATTACTCGAAGACAATGGCATTGTCATTGTGGAACAGAAAAAAATATCATAAGGAGGTATGACGTATGAAAATTTGTTTTACAGCAGACAAACCAAATGGTTTGGAGAGTGTACTTAGTTACCACTTTGGTCACTGTCCTTATTATGTAATTGTGGATGTAGAAGGAAATGAAGTAAAAAACGTGCGGTCTATTCCAAATCCGATGGCAGATGAACACAATCCCGGGGACTTGCCTGCATTTATGAAAGAACAAGGAATTAATATAATCATTACAGGTGGCATGGGCCCAAAAGCTCAACAGTATTTTGAAGATTATGGAATCAAACCAGTTACAGGCACTTATGGAAGAGTAAAAGATGTACTGGAAGAATATCTCCACGGTAAAGTAAGTTATGGAGCTACTGAAGCAACAGAACCTCATGAGTATAAAAAAGACGAAAATGATAAAATAGAACAACTAAAAAAGGAAGTTGCAGCTTTAAGAGAACAATTAGCAGATTTAAAATCTGTACTAAAAAGAGTCGAAGAAAAACTAAAATAAATGAACATTTGGGGCGCCATAATTTATGGTATTATCGTTGTTGTAAGCTATATATACGCTGTCAACAAAAGTAAAAGTGACGCGAAAAAGGCTTTCAGGAAGGGGTGGCTACAATTACTAAAGCGGCTTCCCATTATTACTGCTATTTTCCTCCTCATTGGTTTGTTTGATGTATTTGTGCCAAAAAGTATAGTTGTTTCTGTTATTGGAAAAGATAGAGGGTTTCTTTCAATTTTAAACTCTGCTATTTTTGGCACAATTATTGCAGGCCCAGTTTCTTCTGCCTATCCCCTGGGTGTGTTACTGCTTGAAAAGGGTGCAACCATCGCAGTTACCGCTGTATTCTTGAATGCCTGGGTGATGGTAGGATTTGTAACAATACCATTTGAAATTTCTGTGTTTGGAAAACGTTTTACCCTTACAAGAAACGCACTTGCATTTCTTGGGACAATTATCATTGGAATGTTAACAGGATTAATTCTTACGGGAAGTGTATTATGAAAATATTAAAAAAATACTCATTTGAAATTTTAGTTATAGTAACCTATATTTTATTACTCTTCCTATTTCCCCAGAAGACTTTTATTGCTTTTAAAGAAGGAATATTTCTCCTGCTTAAGATGTTTCCTATCTTTATTTGTGTGATGTTTTTTTCTTCCTTCATTGCAGTATTTCTATCACCAAAAACAATACAGCGTTATATGGGAAAAGAAACAGGATTCAAAGGAATTGTGCTGGGTGCAATCTTGGGCACTTTTATTGTCGGTCCACTCTGGGTACTCTTTCCCCTGTTTAATACATTCTTAAAAAAGGGAGCACGTCTTGCTGTTGTTGGTGCTATGATAGGTGCATTTGCAATAAAAACGCCCTGGATTCCTTACGCTGCAAGCTTTCTTGGATGGCCTTTCATTACGGTAACTGTTGCACTAACGCTGAGTTATGGTATATTGGAAGGCATTTTGATAGAAAAAATACTCAAATCTATATAACCTCAACCCCAAGTTAAAGAAAAATATTTCTTTTAGGGCTTCTCTTAAAATGTATATCCATTACCAGTTTGTTTCTTTTCGGCATTTATAAACAAATTGAAAAGGCAAGGCAATCTTTTCCTTGACAATTAAATATTAATAACAAATCCTCTTCTTGCGTCACTGCAAGCATAGCAAAGCAGTCTCTGTTTTAAATGACAAGGAGGTAACAAATAACAATATCACATAAGTAAAACCCATATCTCAAGGAAGGGTTCTAAAAAGGAAAAACCCCGATTTTCACGTCGGGGTTTTGTTACTCATCTCTTTAACACCCTATTATGGTTTTCCTTTGCCCTTTTCGTTATTTTTACCACTGTCATTCTCTTGCTGTTTATTTTTCTTTGTTACAATAATTTTTTCTACACTTATAGACCCATCTTCCTGCTTTGTCCCAATGATTTCTACATTGTCACCTATAGTTATGTCGCTAAATTCCGCTTTCCCGTTTGAAATAATAAGCGTATCCTCGGAAATTTTAAAAAGCATATCATAATCAACAAAAGCCAGTATGCCATCATCCGGATTAATAACCCTTACTTCCCCTTTAAATGTTTCCTTCTTGTTTTTACTTGCATTTCCCTTTTCTTGTTCTGACTCTTCTTCGCCCTCTTCGTTTTCTTCGTTTTCTGCCTTTTCAAGAATAACAATTGAAGTTGCATGATAAACATCCCCGTCTTTTCGTATATGAATCTGCACCGTTACATCAACTTCTAAAGATTCTATATCTGTTCTTCCTTCTCCTTTTCTCTGAATCTTTGTATTCTCATCTACAAGAATATCGTTATCAAAATCACTTATTGTTAAGATACTGCCATTAAAGGAGACAATAGCACTCCTTAGTTCAAACTCTTTTGTTTCTTTTTCTGTCCCCTTATTTTCCTTCATGTTAGTGAAAATAAGAATTGACTTAGCTTCAAAAACATCTTCTATTTTCGATGCCTTTACCAGCAGCTCATCTCCAATAGAGAGATCGTTTACAGTAACAGATTTTCCTCTACATTGAATAGTAGTTTCTTCTGTAAGTAAAATTTTTGTCTCATTCACAGTAATTGTACTGCCAGCTATGCCGTTTAAAGTTCCTTTTGTAACAACAAATTTTAAACGATTTTGGTTTTCTTCCTTATTTTTTTCTCTATTTTCTTCTCCTTCGCCATTACTTTCCTCTTCGCCAGCGACATTTTGGGCTTGTTTCAGTGTATTTTTTATGCTATTTACAGAGATATTCAGTTCAGATAAAATTTTTCCCCATCCCATTTTTTCATTTCTCATCTCAATAATCTTGTCGGCTGGCACATCAGATTCTTTAAGTAACGCAACAATAATGATGCTGTCGGAAGAAGAAAGGTCTTGATCTTCTAACTCTTCAATTATTCGGCCCTCAGTACTAAGAGAGCCCTTGAAAGAATTTGCCGACCGCTCTAAACTAAGCCCCGCAATAACCTGTGGGAGAGTACCGCTCTTGCCAAAAACAGGTGCAATTGAACTAACTACAAGAAAAGCTGCGATAGCTATACTAACAACTCCCAATAAAAATTTCCTGTGACGAACTGTCATTTCCTTCTTTTCAATCATTTCTAATAACCTCCCCTCCATGTTTTTATTTAACTGGAGTCCGTTTTTAAAATCGTTAAAAACATCTTTTAATTTATCATTAGATTTTTTCATTGTTAATCACCTCTTTTAATTTTTTCCGTGCCCTAAAAAGTCTCGACTTAACACTTCCTTCTTTTTCGTGGACAAGCATACCAATTTCTTTAACAGATGTGTTATCTAAATAATGAAGCGCTAGCACAATACGATCTTTCTCTTCTAACTTTTTAAGCGCTTCTTGTATCAGCTCTTTAGTTCCCTCCTCATTTGCAAAAGAAGCTTCTTTTATTATTACTTTTTTCTTCTGTCTCATCTGCTTAAACGCATAATTTATTGCAATTCTTTTCATATATGCCAGAATAGATTTCTCTGGATCTACTCTTTTTCTAATTGCATAAAGTTTAAGATAAGTATTCTGAATAACATCTTCGGTATCTTCATTTGATAAAAGATAAGCATAAACAATACTATAAACATACCTGACAGTTAATCGATAAAACTCAGTAAAAGCATCTTTATTTCCATCCTTAATTTGCAGAACAAGCATCTTAAACTTATCTTCCATCTTCCACTCCTATAAATTATATCCTTAATCCAGTAAAAAGGTTTCATTAATATAACTTATTATATCCTTTTTTTGATCCTCACTAAAACTAATTGATAAATAAAGGCTAAATATCTTTTTCATTGATTTTTTTAATATTTTCTCTATAATCTTACTTAAAAAGTAAAGTATTAACCTATACAATAATGAAAAAATTGGAGGTAGTATATGACTAATGTTTCTATTACGATAGCGCTGTTTGCCGGAATTTTATCTTTTGTTTCACCATGTGTGCTGCCACTTATCCCTGCATATATTTCTTACATATCAGGAGTATCGCTTCAGGAAATGCAATCCGGGACTGCGTCAACAAAAAGAATTACAATCAGTGCGATTTTATTTGTTTTAGGTTTTTCAACAGTTTTCATTGCTCTTGGCGCATCTGCCACTACTCTTGGTAAACTGTTAGCAACAAATATGAGGACGTTCCGCATTATTGCAGGTAGTATTATCATCTTATTCGGTTTGCACATTATTGGTATCATCAAGTTAAAATTCTTAAATTACGAGAAAAAAATGCAAATAAAAAGTAAAAAAACTTCCCTGATAGGGGCATATCTAATGGGTTTTGCCTTTGCATTTGGCTGGACACCATGTGTTGGCCCTATCCTGGGGGCAATACTTGCAGAAACAAGCACATACACCACTATGAGCAAAGGAATTATCCTGCTCTCGTTTTATTCACTCGGACTGGGTATTCCCTTTATTCTCACAGCAATTGCCATTAATAAATTCTTTTTTTTATTTAAACGAATCAAGAAATATTTTCATACCATTGAAATTATATCCGGACTACTCCTCATTTCTCTTGGTCTCTTGCTTATTTTTGAAAATGGCATACACTTTTAGTGTATGAGCAAACTAAGGCAAGCCCGAATAGAATCGGCAATAAAAAGAGAAGTTTCAAAATATTTACTTGAATTGGATGACTCAAGATTGAGAGGCATTACTATTACATATGTCGGTCTCTCTAACGATCTTCATTATGCAAAAATTTATTTCACTGCAGTCAACAATGAAGATAGAAGCCAGGAAATTTTAGATGCTCTCTCGCACGCCGCAAAAAGAATACAAAAGGATATAGCTCATAGACTAAAATCTATGAGACACGTTCCACTTATTTCGTTTCATTTTGACCTCTCAATACAAAAAGGAGACGAAGTAATCAATATACTCAATAAGGTTAAAGAGGAACTGCAAAACAAGGAAGAACAAAGCAATGAAAAACCATCAACTAATTGAAATCGGCAATGTACTAAAAAAATACAGTAGTTTTGCAATATTCAGTCATGCAAATGCTGATGGCGATGCATTCGGCTCTATGCTCGGCCTCGGTATGACATTAAAACTCCTTGGCAAAAAAGTTTCTTATTTTCTACCTGAGCCAGTACCAAAGGTATATGCATTCCTTAAGGACTATAATTTAATTAATGTAGCTCCTTTAAATCATAACGATGTTGGCATACTATTAGACTCATCGGATATAGGAAGAATAGATCAACTCAGTACACATTTTAAATCTTTTGACGTGACAATCAATATTGATCATCATGAAACAAATGATTACTTTGCAACTTATAACTATACGGACAAGGATGCCCCTTCTACCACATGTATTATATTAAAACTCATAGAAGACGCACAACTTCCAATTAATTCAGATATAAGTAATGCTCTTTATGTAGGCCTTCTTACAGATACAGGCTCATTTCATTATGCTAATACAACAAGAAACGCTTTTTTAACTGCAACAAAACTCGTTAAATATGGTGCAGATCCTTCATCAATGGCAAAAAAAATCTTTGAAGAGGAAACATTGGCGCACCTCAAGCTCATCGGCATTGCGCTTGAGCGGATGAATTTGAGAAATAAAATAGCCTTTTCATATGTCACTTATACTGATATGAAATCTCTAAACGCGTCGGAAGAAGATGCAGAAGGCATTATAAACCTGGTTAGAAAATATAAAGATGCAGATGTCGCTATTCTTTTTAAAGAAGTCGGCAATAAAGTAATAAGAGTAAGTCTAAGAAGCAAACGTAAAAATATCAATGTACAAGATATTGCAGTTTTATTCAATGGAGGCGGACATGCAGCAGCATCAGGCTGCACACTGCACGGAGATTTGCATGAAGCAATGGAGCAATTGCTCTCAAAAGCAGAAATTATGCTAAAAGATGCTAATAAAAACAAATAGTATGACGCGCCATTACTTTCTACAAATAAAACCAAACTTATTGGGTTTCTCTCAAAAAAAAGCAGAAAAAAGCAGATTATATTAGTTACCCTCTGTTGTAATTGCGCAAATGAAATAATAAACCGAGAGGAGGAAAAATGGAGAAAAATAAAATATTCGGCATTATCATTTTTATAGTAATCATTTTTATAGTATTATTTTCAATATTTAAAAGCAATGCCCCTACTCCTGTTGCCTTCCCTAATCCTGTGCGAACAGGCGATAATATCTCGCTCATTAGAATTGAAGGGACCATAGGGACAAGCACCCTTGGCAAACAAGGGATATCGCCGGATAACATAAAAGAATTGCTTAATGAGGCAAAATCAGACGCATCTAAAGCATTAATCATCCAAATAGATAGTCCGGGGGGTGCAGTAGAACCAACACAAGAAATCTACAATAATATACAGCAGTTCAAAGAAGAAACAGGAAAAAAAGTATACATATCCATGAGAAGTGAAGCAGCATCAGGTGGGTATTACATCGCATGCGCCGGAGATAAAATCGTTGCTATGCCAACAACTTTGACAGGAAGCATTGGTGTAATTATGAGGCTTACAAACTATCAAGGATTACTGGAAAAAATTGGATTAAAAGAAACTGTAATAAAAAGCGGCACATATAAAGATATAGGTTCACCTACAAGAGATGTTACAGAGAAAGAACAAGAAATGCTACAAGAAATTATTGATGAAACCTATGCTCAATTTTTTGATACGGTTTCCAAAGCAAGAAATATTCCTTTGGACGATCTTAAAAATATAGCCCAGGGACAAATATACACCGGGCTACAGGCCAAAAAGTTAGGCCTTGTAGATGATCTTGGAGATTTACAGGATACGATTGAAATTATTAAAAAAGATTTAAATATTCAGGGAACACCAATTATTATTATCCATGAAACAAAACAAAGTATCTTATCCTTATTAAATTTTAAAAGTAATATTCCCGAACTTAATTTACTTAACAATCTTAAGCCTGTAAAGCTTGAATATATCATGATTCCATAGGAGGGACATAAATGAATATAATGTTTGAATTAATCTGGTTAGCAATAACACATCCAAAAGAAGCATTTAAACGAATAAGAGAAAAAAGACCATTATATGCCGCGTTAATATTACTCCTTATCTACGGCATAGTCTCAATAGTTACTGGTTACATTGCAGGCAAAAGTAGTCTTAACCTGCTTCCACAAATACCTGAGAGTGAAATCACTCCGTACTTTGGAGAATTTTTACAAAACTTAAACAGCCTTATCAGTGGGTACTTTTCCTCTATGTTCTTTTTTGTTTTCGGGCTCATTACTCCGTACTTAACCACTTTTATTTCAACCGCAATTTATGATTTAATTGGTCAGTTCTTTGTAAAAAAGGGAGCAGGCATTACGTTATTTATTGCATGGAGTTTTGCTGCCATACCAATGCTTATCTACAAAGTGCTCAACCTTACAACTCTTACTCTCTTTAGTTATAGTTTGCCGATATACATTGAACTAATTTTTATTATATGGAGTATGTATATGTATATAACAGCAATTAAAGAAACATACGAGATAAACACAGGATTATCTATCGGTATCTACTTTACTCCGATTATAGTAATTTTTGTGTTACTTATAATTTACATGGCTTTACTGTTTCCCTTAATTAGCAAATACTTACTGTCATTAACCACAGGAATTATTTAACTTTGAAAAACTTCTTAAAAGATTTGAACAAAAAACAAAGAGAAGCTGTTCTCTTCAACGATAGCTCGTTGCTTATATTTGCGGGAGCAGGTTCAGGAAAAACTAAAGTAATCACATACAAAATAGCATATCTCATAGAATCCCTTTTGGTTCCTTCATCACGTATTCTTGCGGTAACCTTCACAAACAAGGCAGCAAATGAAATGAAAGAAAGAGTGGAGGATCTCATAGGAGAACACATCAAAGGTCTTTGGATAGGAACATTTCACTCTATGTGTGCAAGAATATTACGAAAAGAGATTCATCTTCTTGGATATGACAAAAATTTCACGATCCTTGACCAGGACGATTCTACCCGCGTAATAAAAAAAGCAATGAAACAATTAGATATAAATACAGAATACTTTAAAGCTAAAAAAATAGGTCAACATATTTCAGCTGCAAAAAGAAGACTTATGGATAGTAAGGAATTTAATAAGATTGCTAAAGAATACATAGATAAAATAATTTCATCAGTTTATAAAGAATACGAAAAAATTCTCAAAGAAAGCAATGCATTAGACTTTGACGACATTATTATGCTCACGGTGAAACTACTTAAAAATCATGAAGATGTTGCATATTATTACAAAGACAAATTTAAATACATTCTCGTCGATGAATATCAAGACATAAATAAATCGCAATACGAACTATTAAAAATTCTTGCAGAAAAACACAAAAAAATTATAGTAGTAGGAGATGATGACCAAAGTATCTATTCATTCAGGGGCGCAAACACTGAATTTATACTATCATTTCAAGAAAATTTTCCTAACGTAAAAACAATAAAGTTAGAAAGAAATTATCGCTCGCCGCAAGAGATATTAAATGTTGCAAACGAACTTATCGTACATAACAGGGAAAGGAGCGAAAAAAAACTTTACACCAAAAAAAAGATGCAAGATGCAGTAAGTTTTTACGAAGCAGCAAATGGAACAGATGAAGCAAGATTTGTCATTAAAAAAATTAAAGACCTCCACAGGGATGAAGGAAAACAATTTAGTGACTTTGCAATACTGTACCGAATGAATGCACAATCAAGATTATTTGAAGAGCGCCTTCTGGAAGAAGGTATCCCATACCAGATTGTCGGAGGTGTAAGATTCTACGGAAGAGAAGAAATAAAAGATATAATTGCATACCTCGCTGTTCTAAACAATCCTTATGACGATATAAACCTCCGAAGAATAATTAATGTGCCTCACAGAAAAATCGGGGAAGCGACGATGAATAAAATAGAAGAAACCAAAAACAAACAAGGTAGCACGTTATACAAGGCTGTACATTACATCACAGAAAATGAAAAATTATCTCCCGCAACAAAGAAACTTAGAGAGTTTTATCAATTGATGGAAGACTTAAAAGAAGATAGTAATAAATTATCTTTAAGGCAGCTCGTAGAAGAAATTCTATCAAGAACAAGTTACTTTTCATATTTGCTAAAAAGAGGAGTAGAAGGAGAAAATAAAATAGAAAATGTAAAAGAGTTTATCAGTGTAATAAAAGAATTCTCAGAAACTTCAGAGGATGATTCCCTTTCAGCTTTTCTGGCTCACCTCTCGCTCATCACAGATATCGATAATGCTCAGAGCGATAATCGCGTGATGCTGATGACCTTACATAGTGCAAAAGGTCTTGAATTTCCTGTAGTATTTTTGGTAGGTATGGAAGAAGGTTATTTACCTCACTACCGGTCAATGGAATTCGACCACACTATAGAAGAAGAGCGAAGGCTTTGCTATGTAGGAATAACACGGTCCCAGGAAAAATTGTACTTAACTTACGCATATAGAAGAAACAGGTATGGAACACAATCTCCAGTAGTGGCATCACGTTTTCTTTCGGAAATACCAAAAGAAACAGTTTCAGAAGTAAAAGAAGAACATAAAGAAACAAAACTCACAGAAGGAGAAAAAGTATTACACAGAATCTGGGGAGTTGGAAAAGTCCTTGAGGTACATCTCGATAACCCTGAAATACCTTATGCAGTAATTGATTTTATAAAAATAGGTAAAAAGAAATTGGATTTGAGATATGCACCAATAGAAAGGCTTACAAAATGAAAAAGGTAAATTACTGTTTTGTGTGCAGTAAAACCAATCCAAAAGGTTTACATATAGCATTTGAACGAATTGAAAATATGACTCTCGCAAAATTTGTGTTAGAAAAAGAATATGAAGGATATCCCGGCATCGTTCATGGAGGAATTCTTGCTGCGATTCTGGATGACGCAATGGGTAATATAAAGTATCTTGAAGGATATATGGCATATACCGTAGAAATGAGCATAAGATATATAAATCCGTCATTTATAGGAGAAGAGCTGGAAGTAAGAGGATGGCTTGAAAGCGCTCAGCACAAAATCATCAAAGCAATTGGAGATATCAGAGATAAAAAAGGTGTTATAAAAGTACGAGCAAAAGCCAAATTTTACATCACCGGAAAAATCGAAGAGTAACAAACAAGTTTTGAATCTGAGACTTCTTATTGTATAATAAAAAGATAAGGAGGGAGAAAAATGGAAGACTTAAATAAAAAAATTAACGAAATGGAAAACCAGTATCAAAAGATTATCGAGAAAATTCCAGGATTTGCAGGTTATTTTGCCAGAGAAAAACGAAGAACTGCAGATAAATTGCTACGCCAATATCTTGCAGATAGGCTAAGAAAAACAAAAGATGAATTACTATCCAAGGGAAATACGTTACTTAAGAAAAAAGAATTTGATGCACTGGAAGAACTGAATGAATTGATTAAAAATTTCCAATTCGTTGTCGATAAGATAGAATATGCGCCGCAAGGGTACTCGGGATTTTTTGGTTCCATAAAAGCTGATACAAAAATGCTTGATAGGCTTTATGCAGTTGATGCTTCACTTCTATCCCTTATAGAAAAATCAGAAAAAATTGTAGCAGACGAGACAAAAACAGTAAAAGAAATTATAAGCAATATGAAAAACAACCTTAGGGATTTCAAAACATTCTTAAACGAAAGACTCGAAATCCTTTCAGGTATAAAATAGGGAGGTGGATATGTTTTTAGAAATTATTCAATGGTTTGATAAAACCGGTACAGAAATTATACACAGAATCCCAGAACAAGGATCTGCCGACATAAAAATGGGCGCACAACTCATTGTAAGAGAAACAGAAAGTGCAGTCTTTTTCAGAGATGGAAAGGCAATGGATGTTTTCGGACCAGGAAGGCATATACTATCCACACAAAATTTGCCCATCATTACAAGACTTCTCTCACTGCCATACGGCTTTAAAAGCCCATTCCAATCCGAAGTTATCTTTGTTAATAGAAAAGTATTTCCCAACTTAAAATGGGGAACAAGTCAGCCAATTCTTTTTAGAGACAAAGAACTCGGAATAGTGAGACTCCGCGCATTCGGAATTTTCAGTGCAAGAATTGTTGACCCATATCTATTTACGAATACAATTGTCGGAACACAAGACATATACACAACCGGGCAACTCCAGGAATTCTACAGATCTATCATTCTCTCACGGTTTACAGATACATTAGGCGAATCTCTCACTTCTATCTTTGATTTGCCACGCATATATGATGAACTGAGTGGAGCTGCAAAATCACGCATTGTAACTGATTTTAACAAATATGGAATAGAACTTGTTGATTTTTACGTTTCATCCGTTACAGTTCCCGAAGAAGTCCAAAAAGTTATTGACGAAAAGACCGGAATGAATGCAATTGGAAATATGAATCAGTATCTGCAGTTTAAAGCAGCTAAAGCAATTGAAGAGGCAGCAAAAAATCCTACTCCAGGTGGGACAGCTGCAGCTGGAGCTGGGCTTGGCATGGGTATGGGAATGGGAATGATCATTCCCGGAATGATGCAGCAGGCAATGAGTGCCGAAAAAGAAAAAGAGCAACTAATGATTAAATGTCCCAACTGTGATGCTATCATTCCGGCAGATTCAAAATTCTGTCCCAAATGTGGATACAAATTTGTTGCAGATACACCTAAAACGATTGAATGCCCCAACTGCCATAAACAAATTCCTGTCGACTCACTATTCTGTTCTTACTGTGGACACAAAATTGCAAAAAGAGAAGAGAAAAAAGAATAAATGTTTCTCTGGATTGTCATTGCCGTATGGTTTATCTGCGGCATTATAAGTAATATAATTGTAAAAGAAGAAAATCTTTCTTCAGGATATCGTTTCCTGCTTTTTTTAGAAGGTTTTATTGGGTTATTCTTTTTATTTATTTTTAAGGACAAGAAAAATGAAAAAAAATAAAAAATACATTATTATCTTGACCTTTGCTTTATTTATAATCTCGTTTCTTATACCTATGGAAAATGTTTTTGCATCTTACCACTACAAAGAATGGAACGATGAAATAACCCTAAACAAAGATGGCACAATAAATGTTACTGAAAACCTGTCAATATATTTTGGTTCGCACGATGGTGGGACAGCTTACCACTGGTTCGAAAGATGGATTGATCTTAATCAGATTCAAAATATCACGGATGTGGAAGTTTTTGAGAACATTAACGGAACGCTTATCCCCTACGAAAGGAGCAGCAGTGGAACATTAGAAACATTCAGCGTAAAAACAAAGAATAACAGCTTTTATATAAAATTAAACTACGAGGCAAAAAATACAGTAAAACACTTTGTGATAAAATATCAAATATTAGGAGCTACCAAATTAGGCACAGTTAAATTTTATGAAGATGATGTATCGTTCAACTACATCGCCATACCACCAAAGAATGAAGTATCAATTGATAAAGCAATTGTTACGGTTTATATCCCTGACGGAGCACTAAAAGAAGAAATAAAAGCCTGGGGAGCAGGACTGCCAATAGACAGTGGAAACGTAACCATAGTAAATGAAAATGAAATTACATTAACAGGTTCAGAACTTGCACCCGGAGAATTTATAGAGTTCTATATCGCATTTCCAAGGGGCCTGGTGGAAGAACCTCCGGGAATTACTATCTACCCGGGAAGTGCAAGAGATAAAGCACAACAGCAAGCAGAAGCTGCTACAAGAGAAGCAAAAATAGCAGGACTAAAAACTTTACTCGGTTTTTTACTTTTTATCATCATTGTAGTATGGATATTTCTCACCTGGTACAAAAAAGGAAAAGATATCATTTTACCCAAATACGCAGAATACATAAAAGATCCTCCATCCGACCTTCCACCTGCCGTTGTAGGTGCATTACTAAAACAAGGAGCGACGTTAAAAGAAGTAATTGCAACTATATTAGATCTTGCAGATAGGGAGTACATAAAAATTGAAGAAATAAATAAGGTTTTTGGTAAAAATGATTATATCTACAGACGTACAGATAAAGATACTTCCACTCTTAATACTTATGAACAAATGTTGATGAGATATATATTTGAAGGGCTAAACTCCATCCACTTATCTGATTTGAAATATGAATTTTCGAAATATCTCCCTAAAATATATAGCAAAATCAACCGGGAACTTGTATCAAATGAATTTTATGAAGGCGGTAGCCCTGCAAAAGTAAAAGGAAAATATATTGGTATAGCCATATTTATGATAACACTTGGATTGATCGTCCTCTCTGGGGTCGGGGCTTCACTTGGCATAAGATTCCTTGCATGGCCTCTTATTCCTGGAGGTATTATCATGCTATTCTTCGCACCTGCCATGCCAAGAAAATCGATGAAGGGAGCAAAAGAGCGAATGAAATGGCTTGCCTTCAAAAAATATCTTGAAGGCCTCGTCAAATATAAAAAAGCAGAAGAAGCACAGAATCTTTTCTCACAATACCTCCCATTTGCGGTTGTGTTTGGTATAGATAAACATTGGATAAAAGAATTTTCAAGAGCAAATACCCCTGCACCAGTCTGGTATATTCCCTATTATAGGGCTGGATATGGCTATTCAAATACAGGAGGACTTTCTTCTGCAAAAGGGTTTGGTGGCACAAACAATAATATTGCAAATAGTATGAAGGGGTTTTCCCTTGACTCGATATCACATGGTCTTAATTCATTATTAAATAGTTCTGCGACAGTATTTACCTCCTCAAAATCTTCTTCCGGTGGAGGTGGCGGTTTCTCCGGAGGTGGTGGTTTTGGCGGCGGCGGAGGAGGAGGTTCCTCAGCAGGATAGGATAAGGAGCACATATGAGCAAAAAAAAGAAAAAATCTATCATTCGAACTACGTTTAAAATCATTCTTTTACTTATTGTAGCGATAATACTTGCCGGAGGCATTTTTGCCACTATATACATAAACAGGTGCGCAAAGGATCTGCCTAACATATCAAGATTATCGTACAACCCAGAGCAATCATCTCAAATTTTTGACTATGAAGGAGAACTTATAACAAATGTCTACGCTTTTGAAAACCGAATTTACACACCACTGAATAAAATTTCTGATATTGCAAAAAAAGCTGTTATCGCCGAAGAAGATGAAAGATTCTATCAGCATGGTGCGTTAGATTACAAAGGCATTGCAAGGGCATTCTATACAAACCTTAAATACAAAAGGATAGTCGAAGGAGGAAGCACGATTACCCAGCAACTTGCAAGGAGTTTATTTCTCACAATGGAGCAAACATCAGAAAGAAAAATCAAAGAAGCCATACTTGCAACCGAGCTCGAAAAGAAATTCACAAAGGACCAAATACTGGAAATGTACCTAAATGAAGTGTATTTCGGTGCAGGAGCAAATGGAATTGAATCAGCAGCTGAAACATATTTTGGCAAACATGCAATCGAATTGAACCTGGCTGAATCCGCAATGCTTGCAGGAACACTAAAAGCACCTTCTAAAGATAATCCATTTATTAACATAAAAGCAGCAAAAGAAGCACAAAAGATTGTACTCCAAAAAATGTTAAAAAATGGCTATATCACAGAAGAAGAATTAAAAGAAGCAGAAGAACTTGAATTGCATTTTGTAGAAGAAAAAAGAGTAAACGATAATATGGGGTATGTTATCGATTATGTAAAAGAAAAAGTAGCAAAGAAATTTGGAGAAACAATGCTTTACTCAGGCGGATTAAAAATATATACTACAATTCGCCCGGAATTACAGCTCGCCGGAAGCGAGGCAATTAATAAAGTTCTTACAAAAGCAGAGGATGATGGCATTTTCCCAAAAGACAAAAGAAACTCAAAAGATGTTATTCAACCACAAGCTGCTCTTACCGCTTTAAACACAAAAACCGGAGCAATACTTGCAATGATTGGAGGGAGAGATTATGACAACACTAAATTCAACAGAACAACTGCATTAAAACAGCCAGGTTCATCATTTAAAATTTTTGACTATACTGCCGCAATTTCATCTGGTTCCATCACCCCTTCTTCCATAATTCTTTCAGCACAGTATAAAGTAGACGATTGGGAACCACACGAATGGATAGGAGAAGATAAATACTTCGGCGATATGACTGTAAATCAAGCATTGGCACAATCGTCAAACATATGTGCAACAAAAACATCCTTAAGAGTTGGATTGGACAGGGTGATATACTTTGCACGAAAATACGGAATTACTACTCCATTAAAACCATACCCATCTGCTGCAATTGGAAGCTTTGAAATAAAACAGATGGAAATGGCTGCCGCCTATGCAACTCTTGGTGACTCCGGCATTTATCACCTTCCTTATATTATCGAAAAAATTGTTTCACCAGGCGGACAAATATTATACGAACATAAAGATACATCGTATAGAGCAGTATCTCAAGAAACAGCATATCTCATGAATAAAATCTTTACCTACGTGATGTCTACAGAGGTTAATGCAAAGATAAAAGGACTGCCATCGGCAGCAAAAACAGGAAGTACTGATGAGTGGACCGATGCATGGTTTGACGGATACACACCCAATATTTCGGTTAGCGTAGTGGTCGGTCCGGACTCTCAGGAAATAACTTTCCCAAACGTATTAAATGCAGGAAATCGGTTTCCAGCAATGATATGGCGCGAATTTATGCTAACGGCAATGAATGAATTTCCAAAAGATGATTTTGTAAAACCTGATTCAGGGCTTACCACAAGACTGGTTTACAAAGATACAGGATACACTGCAAATTTGGATACTACAGACAAAGACACATTATATTACAGCTTTTTAGAAAACGTAGTTCCTCATGAAGACATACGTGCCAGGGGCTTTATAACAGTAATTGTATGTAAAGACTCAGGATTACTTGCACCTCCAAACTGCCCGGAAGAATTAACGGAACAACGTACGTATATAAAGGGTATGGAACCTACAGAAATGGATCCAAGAAAGTTTGAAGAAACTGAACCGCCTGAATGGCAAGATCTACAATTTGATCTTACGACTGATAAAGATGTCTACAAAATAGGCGATTATATAGAAATGAAGGCAACCGTTAGTAATGCAGAAGACCTTACGGACCTAAAGGTAACATTCTTTATGTATGGTTTCCCGCTCGCCACCCTTAACCCGCCAGTCGAAGGAAATACCTATACCTTTAAGCTTATCGCAAACATTGAAGGAAAAGCCACGATACGCGCAGTGCTAAAAGATAAAGAAGGAACTACTATTGCATCAGAAGAAAAAGATATTATCATAGAAGAGAAAAAACCATGATGGGAGGCGATATATGTTAGACCCGGATGTTATAAGGATAAAAACAGATTTTGTTAAAGAAAGCATTGCAAAAAAAGGAGCAGATGTATCCATCATAGATAAGTTTCTCGAAATAGATAATAAAAGAAAATTGCTAATAAAAAAAGTTGATGCGCTGAGACATGACAGAAAAGTATTCTCAGAAGAAATAAGAAAAAAGATTGCAACAAAAGAAAGCACAGAAGAAATTAAAGAAAAAGTAAGAAAAATAGGAAGCAATATTAAAGAAAAAGACAAAATTCTTAACGATTTAAACAAACAGTTTACAGATCTATCACTGCGTATCCCAAATATTCCTCATCAATCCGTTCCCTATGGAAAAGATGAAACAGAAAATACAGTAATCAAAAGATGGGGAGAAATAAGAGATTTTGACTTTGAGCCAAAACCACACTGGGAAACTGCTGAAAATTTAGGTATCATCGATTTTCAAAGAGGAGTAAAAATTTCAGGTACAAGATTTTACGCTCTAAAAGGGATGGGGGCAAAACTCGAAAGAGCTCTTATCTCCTGGATGATTGATCTACACGTTGAAAAACATGGATACAAAGAGATCTTTCCGCCATTTCTTGTAAACCGTACCTCAATGACAGGTACAGGGCAACTGCCCAAGTTCGAAGATGATATGTACCATTGTGAAAAAGACGATTTATTCCTTAATCCTACAGCGGAAGTACCAATTACAAACCTTCATAGAGATGAAATACTAAACGAAGAAGATCTCCCTATTAAGTACGTGGCATATGCAGCATCGTTTAGAAGAGAAGCAGGCGCTGCCGGAAAAGATACAAGAGGCATTATAAGGGTACATCAATTCAATAAAGTGGAAATGGTTATGTTTGTTAAGCCAGAAGAATCTTATAACTACCTTGAAGAGCTCGTTAATAATGCAGAAGACGTCTTGAGGCTTTTAAATATACCCCACCAACTAAAAAAAATGTGTACAGGGGACCTTGGATTTGCAGCAGCGATAAAGTTTGATCCGGAAGCTTACTTCCCCTCACAAGACAAATATGTAGAAATCTCTTCCTGCAGTAACTTTGAAAGCTTCCAGGCAAGACGTGCAAACATCCGCTTCCGTACAAAGAAAGGCAAGTTAAAATATGTACATACCTTAAATGGCTCAGGACTTGCCGTTAGCAGGACAATGGCAGCCATTTTGGAAAACTATCAACAAAAAGACGGCACCGTGCTTATACCAAAAGTATTGCAAAAATACACAGGAACTGATAGAATAACCCCGGAAATTTAATCTAAAAATGGAGGGGTGGCCGAGCGGTTGATGGTACCGCACTTGAAATGCGGCAAGTGATGAGCTTCGGAGGTTCGAATCCTCTCCCCTCCGCCATACCTGAGATGTCTTTCTGTTTTTTATCTATAACATATTTCAAAGACAGACAATCGGTATATAAAATGAGCAGTGTCATCCCTTTCTATATAATCAAAATAACGTATAATAGAAATCGAAATGAAAAAATTTAAATCGATTAAAAAAGAAGTAGTTCAGCAAGTTGTTGATTTTATTGCTCAATACACTAACAAGCTTGAAAAAGAAGGTGTAGTAATTGGAATAAGCGGAGGCATTGACAGTGCAGTTGCTGCAGCAGTTGCAAAAGAAGCAATCGGAAAAGATAAACTCACTCTTGTACATATCTCTGAAAGAGATACACTTAAAAAAAATAAAATCAGTGCACAGATCATTGCCGATTTTATAGGCGTACCGCTTAAAAAAAAGAATATTACTGTTCCATTAATCAGCTTGGGCATTTATTCCCTTGAGTCTATTGGGGGCTTTTTTGCCCCTGAAAACATAAAAGTAAGTTATGTTAAAAAACGTTTTAATAAAATTAGCAAAGATAAACAAGCATATCTGAATCATATTTCAGGGAAAGGTAATGAGCAATACAGAAAAGATATTGCATATTATGAGACAAAAGCCCGCCTTATAACTGTTGTCTTGTATAAATACGCTAATTTAGAAAACAAAATAGTAATAGACACAAGCAATAAAACAGAATTAAGCATTGGCCATTGCATAAGATACGGCGAAGTTGGAGATATAAGACCTCTTGGAGATTTGTATAAAACCGAAATCATGGAATTAGCAAAATATATGGGTATACCTGAGCAAATTTTAAACAAACCACCGTCTCCGGATATTATACCAGGTATTACAGATGAATTAGCAATAGGTTTATCTTACGAAAAAATCGATCAAATCCTTTTACATCTTGAAAATAAATTGCACGAAAAAGAAATAGCAAAAGAACTTAAAATCGACGAGAAAGAAGTACAATACATTAAGAAATTATGTGAAACTGCAAAATTGTATACAGATATTCCTATAAAGTTAAAACTAAAACATGGAAACTAAATTTAAGCTCGTTTCAGACTTTAAGCCCACAGGTGATCAACCAGAAGCTATAGAAAAACTTGTCGAAGGCATAGAAAAAAACTATAAGTTTCAAACACTACTCGGAGTCACAGGATCAGGCAAAACATTCACAATGGCAAACGTAATCGAAAAAATACAAAAACCCACGCTGGTCTTGTCTCACAATAAAACGTTAGCAGCGCAACTATATGCAGAGTTTAAGCGATTCTTCCCTGAAAATGCAGTGCACTATTTTGTAAGTTACTATGACTATTATCGGCCCGAGGCATACATACCGCAATACGACTTACATATTGATAAAACAGCAGACATAAATGAAGATATAGCAAGGTTAAGACATGCAACAGTAAGAGCCTTGCTAGAAAGAAAAGATGTGATTGTAGTTGCATCAGTCTCCTGTATATATGGATGGGACTCACCCGAAGAATACAAAGAGCAGCTGTTAACAGTAAAAATAGGACAAAAGATATTAAGAAATACTTTGGCAGTAAATCTTGCAAGATTGCAATACGAAAGAAACGATTTTGACTTCCGTAATGGACGGTTTAGGCTAAAGGGAGATGTAGTTGAAGTATTTCCCAAAGAATCGGAAACTGCAATTCGTCTTGAACTTTTTGATGATGGAATCGATTCAATTACAGAATTTGACCCTCTGACGAGAGATATTATAAAAAAGTATTCTTCGTACACATTTTTCCCGGCATCACAATTTATTACAACTGCAGAGCGAATCCATAAATATGCAAATGAAATACGAAAAGAGCTTGCGCAACGCATTGAATTTTTCAGACAAAAACAGAAACTTGTAGAGGCACAAAGAATAGAAGAAAGAACAAATTACGATCTTGAAATGTTGGAAAACGTTGGTTATTGTGCCGGTATAGAGAATTATTCACGATACTTTTCGGGAAGACAACCAGGAGAAGAACCCTACACTTTGTTAAATTTCTTTCCAAAAGATTTTTTCATGATTATCGATGAATCCCATATAACACTTCCTCAAACAAGAGGGATGTACGGTGGAGATCATCAAAGAAAACTCACTCTGGTAAAATACGGGTTTAGACTTCCCTCTGCATTGGACAATAGGCCACTACGATTTGATGAATTTCTTAAACATATCAACCAGTGTATTTTTGCGTCCGCAACACCCTCCAAAAACGAAATAGATTATAGCAGCCAAGTAGCTGAACAGCTTATTCGCCCAACAGGACTCGTAGACCCAGAAGTTGAAGTACACTCAGCAACGAGCCAGATTAACAGTCTTATAAAAGAGGTACAGAAAAGAGCGAAAAAGAGAGAAAGAGTACTCGTCACAACACTCACAAAAAAATTTGCAGAAGATTTAGCAATGTTTCTTACAGAAAAAGGAATAAAAGCAAAATATCTTCACTCGGATATAAAGACACTGGAGCGAGTAAAAATTCTTAAATCATTACGCGAAGGAAGCTTTGACTGCCTTGTGGGTGTAAACTTACTGAGAGAAGGGCTTGATTTACCTGAAGTTTCACTTGTTGCTATTTTAGATGCAGATAAAGAAGGTTTTTTAAGGTCCGAAGTATCACTCATACAAACAATGGGGCGAACAGCAAGAAATGTATCCGGAAAAGTAATTATGTATGCAGACAATATCACAGTTTCAATGAAAAAAGCGATAAAAGAAACAGATAGAAGGAGAAAAAAGCAAATTGCTTACAACACAAAACATAATATTACACCAAAAACTATAAGAAAAGCCATTTCAGACCTGATCGACCTTCCCTGGAAGAGCAAAAAAGAAATTGAAAAAATAGGCGATAAAACACTTTTATCCCTTTCAACAGAACAGTTCAGCGCTTTGATTACAGAACTCGAAGAGGAAATGCATCTCAAGGCAGATATTTTAGAATTTGAAGAGGCCGCAAGAATAAGAGATAAAATTGGCGAGTTAACTAAATTTTATAAAAAAAGGAGAAAAAAATGAAAAAAATTGGACTTGCACTGGGAAGTGGTGGCCCAAAGGGACTTTCCCATATAGGAGTGATTAAAGTATTAGAAGAAGCTGGCATTCAAATTGATATGATTGCAGGTTCGAGTATTGGTGCACTAGTGGGAAGTATTTATACGGTGACAGGAAACGCAAAAAAAATTGAAGAAATTGCTTTAGACACAAATATGAATACTGTGCTTTCTGTCCTCTTTGATCCAACAATAAAACTAGGGCTAATACGGGGAAAGAAAGTAACAAGACTATTCCAGGAAATAATCGGAGACTATACAATTGAAAATTTGCCAAAAAAATTTATTGCCGTTGCCACTGACCTTGCCACAGGAGATCCAATTTTCTTTGAAGAAGGCAATCTTCTTGACGCAGTTCGTGCTAGCATCTCAATCCCTTTTATGTTTCAGCCAATAAGAAAAGAAAATATGCTGCTTGTAGATGGAGGACTTTCTTTACAAGTACCGGTAGAACCACTTAAGAAATGTGGAGCAGATATTATCATTGCAGTAAACTTATCAGAAAACTCTTTCAAAACACCAAAATTTACTGGAAAATTCGTGAACACTCCCAGGGAACTCTATAAAGTTGCATCAGATTCAATAAATAATTTACAATATAGCCTTGCAAGAGAAAATTGTAAAAACGCAGATATCACTGTTGCTCCTGATGTAAAAGATATAAAATGGAATAGCTTTTGGAAACCACAAAAAGCTATACGTAGAGGAGAAAAAGCAATGAAAGAAAAACTGCCGGAGCTTCTTAAAATTCTTGAGGAATAAAAAAGCCCCTTGCGGGGCTTTATGTTAATGTATTTTTTTCTTTAGTAAAATACCCAGCCGCTTTATTCCTTCATCAATTTGTTCCGGGGTTGGAAGAGAAAAGTTAAGTCTCATATGGTGCTTATCCTCTCCATAAGGATAGAAGGCACTACCTATGACATAAGCAACTTTTTCCTCAATTGCTTCCTTAAACATCTCGGTTGTATCAACATAATCCGGTAGAGTAACCCAAATAAACATGCCACCTTCCGGTTTTGTCCATTCTGCTTCCTTTGGGAAATACTTTTCAATTGCATGAAGCATTAAATCTTTTTTCTTTTTATATGTTTGCCGCACAAGCTCAAGATATTGTTTTAAATGTCCTTGCTTGATAAATTCATAAGCAATATACTGAGTAGAAGAAGGGGAGCACAGATCTGAGCCTTGCTTTGCAATCACAAATTTGTGAATAGCCTCTTGATCTGCAATCATCCAACCAAGTCGCAATCCAGGAGCAAGGATTTTAGAAAAAGTTCTTAGCGCAATGACATTACCAATATTATCCATTTCCACAAGAGAAGGAATTTTTTCTCCTTCGAAACGAATTTCTCCATACGGATCGTCTTCTATAATAGGTACATCATACTGATGACTCAATTCCAATATCTTTTTCCTTCGTTCAAAGCTAAGCGTAACGCCTGCCGGATTTTGAAAATTAGGAATAAGATACATAAATTTTATATTTACCCCATTTTTTTTAGCTTCTCTAAGCTTTTCCTCTAAAATGTCTGTTTTTATACCATTGTTATCAAGCGGTATTGTAATAAAATCTGCTTCATAAGCACGAAAAGCTTGTAAACCACCTACATAAGACGGAGCTTCAACAATGATTACATCTCCCGGATCAATAAATACTTTGCCTACAAGATCCAATCCCTGCTGAGACGCAGTCGTTACAATAAGATTCTCTTTCGCAAGGTTCTGTATCCCCTCCTCTATACCAGCGTTAACAAGCACCTCTCTTAGAGCTGGGATTCCTTCGGTTGCACCATACTGAAGTGCCTTGTTACCATGGTTAAGAAAAACATCTTTGGAAATCTCTGCAAGAACTTTTTTAGGGAATAAAGTTGGATCAGGCATACCTCCGGCAAGTGAAATAATTTCTGGATTGTCTACAAGTTTTAACAATTCTCTGATTGCTGAGGCTTTCATTGCTTTACTTCTGATAGAAAACTTTTTGCCCCATTCTAAAACCATCTTTGCCTCCTTTAACTGTTTTTATTTTGGTGACTCCTTTAATTATATCCACAAACTACAAATAGTTTAAACAATCAAAATATTCTTGTAAAAATAACAATGTTACAGCACTTCAGTTGTATAGTTTTCAATGTTCAACCGACAATCTTTCTTTATAAATTCAACAATCTTTGATAGTGTACTGTATAAATGTGCTTTCTCCGTATTCACAGTAACAACAGCAATAATAGATTTTCGGTACGAATTCTGATGTCCAATCTCTGTTATCGAGATATTAAAATTTTTCCTGAGGCGTGAAAAAAGGCTTAAACATATCTGCCGCTTCGCTTTTAAAGAAAACGTACCAGGTATGCCAAGCCAAACTACGCAAATCCCTATTTGCATCCGATGGCATTAAATAATAGTTTTCGAATTTTCTTCATCAAAAAGATGAATATGAAAAGGATCAATATAAAGCAGCACAGTATCTCCCATTGCATAATTATGATCAGAGCTTGCCCTGGCAACAAATTTTACATTGTCATCACCGAGTCTAAAATGAATGAATGTTTCAGAACCCATGAGCTCTACAAAATCTATCAGCACCTTAAACGGTTGCATTGCCGTTTTTTCATCATTTTTAACTTCAACCTCGCTGAACAAATCCTTAGGTCTGATACCCATTATCATATTTTTACCAATATAACTTTCTTTTGCAAGAATGTCTCGATGTGCATCGGTTATCTTTAACTTAAATCCTTCAGAAACTGCATACATATTTTTGCCTTGTTCTATAATTTTAACGTTAACAAAATTCATTGGTGGGGTCCCAACAAAACCTGCAACAAACCTATTTACTGGATTATCAAATACTTCCTTTGGTTTTCCTTCTTGTTGTATTTCGCCTTCATTCATAACCACCACTCTATCACCAAGCGTCATTGCTTCCACCTGATCATGAGTGACATAAACAGTAGTAACTCCCAGTCTTTTATGTAACTTTATAAGCTCGCCCCTCGTCTGTACACGAAGCTTCGCATCAAGATTAGATAAAGGTTCATCCATAAGATACACCTTCGGATTTCTTACTACTGCTCTTGCGAGTGCAACTCTCTGTTTTTGTCCACCTGAAAGTTCCTTTGGTTTTCTTTTAAGAAGCTCCCAAATACCTAACATCTCGGCAGCCTTTTTTACCCTTTGGTCTATCTCATCCTTTGGTAATTTTTTCAATCTTAATCCAAAAGAAATATTTTGATACACATTCATATGAGGATATAATGCATAGTTCTGAAAAACCATTGCAATATCTCTATCTTTCGGCGGTATATTGTTCACAAGCTTATCCTCAATATAAATTTCACCTTCAGTTGGTTCTTCCAGGCCTGCAACAAGCCTAAGCGTAGTGGTTTTACCACATCCAGATGGTCCTAAAAGAACGAGAAATTCCCCATCATTAATTTCGAGACTTTCGTTTCTTACTGCAACAACATTACCAAATTTTTTTGTCACACCTTCGAGCATTACCTTGGCCATATTTTTCTCCTTTGTTAGCTTTTAACCTAATGTAATGATTTTGTTTAAAGTATATCTTTGTATAAAATATAGTCAAGATTAAACCAACCAAAAGGAGAAATTGGATGTATAAAGAAAATAAAATAATGTTGTGGTTACACATGCACCAGCCAGATTATTTAAACCCTCTCAGCAATGAACAAATCCTACCGTGGACAAGAAGACATATGCTTAACAGTTATTATGAGATTCCAAAACTGTTATTGTCATCATCTGCAAAGATTAATATTAATTTTTCCGGGATACTGTTAAAACAAATTGTCTCCTACGCAGAAGAAAAATTGGAAGATACCTGGGAAACATTGGAAAAAAAAGATGCAGATTCTCTTACTGAAAGTGAAAAAGAATTTATAATAAGAAATTTTCTTAATCCTGTGGCTAACTTTAACTCAAATAGATTTAATAAACTTATTAACAAGAAAAAAAACAGAGAGAAATTTAATACACAAGATATGCGAGATACTCAAATACTTTATGCTATATCAGCATTTTCTCCTGATACTACCGAAGTTAAAGGTTTAATAAATAAAAAAGAAAATTATTCAGAAAAAGATAAGATAGAAGAAAAAAAGATAGAAAGAAAGATATTTGAATCAATCATTCCAATGTACAGAGAACTTTTTGCCAGAAAACAGATAGAGCTCACAATATCTCCAATGCAACATCCCATTTTGCCTCTTCTCATAGATTCGTCTATCGCATGCAGAAGTAAGCAAGAAACAATTCTACCCTTGACTCAATTCGCTCACCCGAACGATGCGATAAAACAGATGGAAGATGCCATTTCGTTATTCAGTAAAATTTTTGGTAAAATGCCACAAGGCATGTGGCCATCTGAAGGAAGTATTTCAAACAAGGCAATAGATATTATAAAACAGAAAGGAATCAAATGGATTGGAACAGATGAAAGTGTGTTAATGAGAACCAATCCTTATGTAAAGAAGGAAGACATATCCATTCCTCGGAATGTAAGAGATTTAAAGATATTTTTCCGAAATCATTACCTCTCAGATAAAATAGGATTTGCCTACAATAAAATGAATCCAATAGATGCAGTAAAAGACTTACTTCAAACAGTAAAATCATCAAGAAACGGAGAAATAATTATATTAGACGGAGAAAATCCATGGGACTTCTATCCCGAATGTGGAGTACCATTTCTCACAGAGTTATTCAGTGCATTAAATCAAAGAAACAGCGCATTAGGTAATGAAATAGAAGCCACAGACAGTATTGAAGCCATACACCCTGGTTCCTGGATAAATGGTTATTTTGATACCTGGATAGGCGATGAAGAATCAAATAGAGCATGGACATATCTCGCTGATACAAGAAAAACGGTAGGAAGCACACAAGAATCTCTCAATCAAATTTATATTGCGGAAGGAAGTGATTGGTTTTGGTGGTACAGCAACCTTCACAAAAAAGAAGTAGACTTTACCTTTGACACACTATTTCGAGCTCATCTTATTGCCGCCTATCAAAAAGCTGGAATAAAGATACCTTCATATTTATTCCAACCCATTAAAGAAGTAAAATGAATCTAATATTTATCATACATAATCACCAACCGGTAGGAAACTTTGATTATGTGATTGAAGATGCATATAAAAAAGCATATTTGCCTTTTGTAAATGAAATTTTAGATGCAACTCATTTCAGATTTGGCATACATTTTTCAGGATATCTCCTGCAATACATAGAAAAAAACCATCCTGAATACATAGAAAAACTTCACTTTCTTATCCAACAAAATAAATGCGAAATTCTTTCAGGAGGTATGTATGAACCAATTCTTACATTGATCCCTGAAAGAGACCGGAATGAACAGATTAAGAGAATGAACGAATACATTGGAAAACTATTCAAAACACAACCAAAAGGCTTCTGGGTTGCAGAAAGGGTGTGGGAACAACATCTAACAAAAACACTTTCACAAAATGGGATACAATATGTTGCACTGGACGACACGCATTTTAAAAAAGAAGGTAAAACAGATAAGGATTTATCAAAGCATTTTATTACAGAAGATGAAGGAGAAACATTAAATATATTTCCTATAAGCAAAAATCTACGATATCTCATACCGTTTAAACCAGTAGAGCAAATAATAAAATATTTTGAGGAAGCAGAAAAAAAAGATAAAGATCGTCTTGAACTGTTTGGAGATGATGGAGAAAAATTTGGTATCTGGCCCAAAACATATAGTTATGTTTATGAAAAAAAATGGCTAAAAAGGTTTCTGAAAGCTCTTAAAGATAATTCGAATTGGCTCACAATTCATCTTCCTTCAGAATATATTGCAAACAATCCCCCGAAAGAACTGATCTATTTAAGAGAATGTTCATATGAAGAAATGATGAAATGGTCAGAAGGTAATTTCAAAAAATTTCTTATTAAATATCCCGAAAGTAACGATATGAACAAAAAAGCACTTTTTCTGAGCAAAAGAGTGAAAGAAAAATTTCCTGAGGAATTGCTAAAAGGAGAAACAAACGATGCTCTATGGCACGGACTTTTTGGCGGGCTATACCTTCCACATTTAAGAATAGCTATATATGAAAACCTGATAAAAGCAGAGAAAAAGATAGATCCACTTTCATTTAAAATAGAAGAAAACGATATCAATAAGGACGGGAGAAAAGAATTTATACTGGAAACGCCAAAGCTAAATTTATATTTTACAAAAAAAGGTGGAACCCTTTATGAGTTGGATGACAAAATAAAGGAACTAAATATACAAAATGTGCTTACAAGAAGAAAAGAGCCTTATCATAAAAAAATTCTCGAATTAAATAAAATAAAGAATAAAGACCAAGAAGAAATAAACACAATTCATCCTATTACAACAACAAAAGAAAGCAATTTAAATAAATTTTTAATATACGATTGGTACAGAAGAAATTCTTTTATCGACCACTTTTTTAGAGCAGACACAACAGTGGAATCCATTTACAAAATGCAGTTTGGAGAACAAGGAGATTTTGTGCTTGGTAAATATAATGGAAAAACCAAAAAGACAGACAACAGTTTATCCCTTTCGCTTAAGAGAGATGGACATGTCTGGTGCGGAGAAAATTGGGAAGAGGTTTCGCTAAAAAAAGAGATTATTGTCCCAAAAGAAAAGAGAGAGATTCAGGCCAGATATAAAATAAGTACCAGCAAAGAATTTCCCTTATTCTTTGGAATAGAATTCAATTTTCTTTTCTTTAAAGATGGACTTAAGATAAACAAGCAAGATTATAAAAATCGCATGAAGCTTCAAGGTAAAGAGTTTGAAATAGAAGAATTTATCCAGAACATAAACCTTATCATTAGCCTTTCGGAAAAAGTTCAATTATGGACATTTCCCATATATACCGTTTCACAATCTGAAAGTGGGATTGAAAGAACATTTCAAGGACTTTCTTTTATTTTTAGCAAAAAAGATATAATTAAAGAAAAGATAATAAACATAAACTTGCGAATAAAATAGGGAGGTTAGTTATAATGCCAGAATTAAGAAAAGACCCAATCACGGGAAGATGGGTAGTCATTGCTGCAGAAAGAGCAATGAGACCAAGTGATTTTAAAACAAAAGAAATAGTTGAAAAAGAACCAAAAGCAGGCCCATTTTCTGAAGGAAATGAGTCACAAACTCCACCAGAAATTCTATCATACAGAACACCAGGGACTGCGCCTAATACACCGGGATGGTGGGTAAGAGTGATACCGAACAAGTTTCCTGCACTAAAAATAGAGGGAGATTTAAACAGAAGAGGAATTGGCATGTATGATATGATGAACGGTGTCGGAGCCCATGAAATCATTATTGAATCTCCACATCCGGCAGATTCACTAAAAAAACTGCCCGTAAAACACATAGAAGATATTTTATGGGCATTTAGAGATCGATCCTTAGATTTAAGAAAGGATGCACGTCTTAAGTATATCATCATATTTAAAAACAAAGGGAAAGAAGCAGGAGCATCGCTTGCGCATACACATTCACAGCTTATTGCAACACCTATTGTGCCAAAAACAGCAAAAGAAGAATTGGAAGGAAGCAGACGGTATTATGAGTATAAAGAAAGGTGTGTATATTGTGATATGGTAGCACAAGAAATAGGAGATAAACAAAGAGTTGTTTTAGAAAATGAAGGATTCGTTGCTTTTGTGCCGTTCGCATCAATTGTTCCTTTTGAAACGTGGATTCTTCCGAAACAACATAGTTCAGACTACGCAGAAATAAAACGCAGTGAAATTTCTTATTTAGCGGATGCATTGCAGCGAACATTAAAAATGTTAGATAAAGTAGTACCGAATGTACCGTACAACTTTTATATACATTCTGCCCCGCTTGACAATTTACGCCTGCCACATTACCATTGGCATATAGAAATTGTCCCACGGCTCACGCAAACAGCTGGATTTGAATGGGGCACAGGACTTTATATTAACCCAATGTCACCAGAAAATGCAGCAGAATTCTTGAGGAAAACAGAGGGAAAATAAAATATGAAAATAGGAATAGTAACAAGTGAAGCAGTCCCTTTTGTAAAATCAGGAGGATTAGCTGATATAGCAGGAACATTATTCAATGTATATCATACAGAAGAAAATGAAATTTATCTCTTTATGCCAATGTACAAAACAATAAAAAATATCCCATCTGGTCTAAAAATAGAAGAAAACATTGCAATTCAAATAGGATCTCAAGAAATAGAAGGACAGATTTTATCAAAAGAGATAGAAAAAGGTAAAACCCTGGTTTTAATAAAACAAGACCGTTATTTTGGAAGAAACAGTTTGTACGGAACAAAACAAGGAGATTATCCAGATAATGCAGAACGGTTTGGATATTTTTCCCTTGCAGTACTTAAGGCAATCGACATTATGGGAATAAATATAGATATTCTCCACTTAAATGATTGGCAAACAGGACTTATTCCTCTATTCATTAAAGATAAACGCCTCAATATAAAAACTCTGTTTACCATCCACAATCTGGGATACCAGGGTAATTTTCCACAGGGTATTCTTGATCTGCTTCATATCGATAGAAAATACTTCAGCCCTGCTAAAATTGAATTCTACAATAGTGTAAGTTTTCTTAAATCAGGAATTGTCTACTCAGATTTTATCAGTACTGTAAGCCCGACATACGCAAAAGAAATTCGCACAAAAAAGTACGGAGTTGGGATGGAAGAGATATTAAATACAAGAAAAAATTTCCTAATAGGCATCTTGAACGGTATTGATTACTCTCTGTGGAATCCAGAAACAGATCAATTGATCTACAAAAACTATTCAATCAACACAGTCAAAGACAAAGAAGAAAATAAAATAAAATTGGGCGAAGAATTTAACTTTGACGTAAAAGGCAAACCACTCTACGGTTTGGTCGGTAGACTTGCAGAGCAAAAAGGAATAGACATACTGGTAGATGCACTGAATAGTATTCTTAATGAAAACATAAGGGTAATTATACTCGGCACCGGCGAAAAAGCATTGGAAGATGCTTTGGTTGAGTTACAAAAACAGCACCATAATAAGCTTAAGGCGCTAATCAAATTTGATGAAGCAACTGCTCACAAAATTTATGCAGCAAGTGATTTTTTTATGATGCCGTCACAATATGAGCCATGCGGATTGGGACAACTCATCTCTCTCAAATATGGCACACTTCCTATAGTACGAGAAACTGGCGGTCTCAAGGATACAGTAGATGATTATAATGAATATACTCATTGTGGAAATGGCATCTCATTTAGCGAGTATTGTTCAGATGATTTTCTTGGAGCTATGCAAAGAGCAAAAAAAATATACAGCAATGAAAAACTATACAAACAACTACAACAAAATGCTATGCAATGTGATTTTTCCTGGAAAAAATCTGCCGATATTTATATGAAATTATTTAAACAAATACTTCAAGGGAAATGAACATACACTTCGGCACATCGGGATGGAGAAGTATTATAGCCAAAGATTTTACATTTGAGAACGTAGAAATTGTGAGCTACGCAATAGCTCAACATCTTTTAGATAGAGGCGGCAAATCTGTAGTATTAGGATATGACACAAGATTTTTGTCAGATGAGTTTGCAAAAACTTCTGCAAACGTTCTTGCAGCTTATGGAATAAAGAGCTACTTTTCTCTTGTCGATATTCCCACCCCTGTTATAGCGTATCTCACTATGACAAAAAAAACAGATGGTGCAATTAATATTACAGCTTCGCACAATGATCCATACTACAATGGAATTAAATTCTCTTCAAAATCTGGTGGACCTGCCTTGCCTGAAGAAACAGAAGACATAGAAAAAAGAATAAATAAATTTTTTAAAAATAGAAAAATAATTAAAAAAATGCCGTTTGAAAAAGCAGTAGAAAAAAACCTAATAATCCCCTTCAACGAAAATGGATATATAGATGCAATAAAAAAATTGATTGACTTCTCGCCAATAAAGAAAAAAAGACCAAAAATAATTTACGATCCTTTTTTTGCAACAGGTATTCGCTATCTACCAAACATATTAAAAGAGTATACAGATTTTACAATGATACATGGCAGAAAAAATGTACTGTTTGGTGGTCTGCACCCTGAACCTACAGGAGAAAATCTCGACTCTTTAATTAAAAAAGTTAAATCTTCTAAAGCTCATTTAGGCCTTGCAACAGATGGAGATGCTGACAGATTCGGAATCATAGATTTTGACGGAAGTTATATTTCTCCTAATATGGTACTCCCTATCATATATTACTACTTTCTTACTGAAAAAGGAATTAATGGTAATGCTGTGAGAACCGTTGCCACAACACACTTAATAGATAAAATTGCAGAACATTTTGGATACTACACTAAAGAAACACCAGTAGGATTTAAATACATTGGAGACGCAATCATAAAGGGTGAAGCTATATTCGGGGGAGAAGAAAGCGGTGGAGCATCAATGAAAGGATGGTTAGCTGATAAAGATGGAATTCTTGTGGATCTCCTCATAACGGAAATCTTTTCTCGAAGAAAAAAATCGATGAAAGAATTATTCAAAGAACTCACCGATAAATTTGGTGGTGCATACTCAAAGCGACTTGATTTTGAGTATAAAGGTAATAGAAAAACAATTGAAAGAGAATTAAAAAATATCGTAAAAACCTTTTCAAAAGAGATGTCTATAAAGAAGATTAACGAGTTAGATGGAACAAAAATTATTTTAGCCGATAAGAGTTGGATTTTATTTAGATTCTCGGGAACAGAACCTAAGATACGGATATATGCGGAGTCCGACAATGAAAAAAAGTTTAAAGCACTACTTGAAAAAGGGAAAGAAATAGTTCAAAGAGCAACATTTTGAGATAGGTCTATGCTTAAACAGGAGGAGAAAGAGAATGAAATTTAACTACGGTAACATGCTAGAAAAGGCTATAGGCAAGCATGGATTGCCAGTAAATAGTTTGTTAGAATCAAGAACCTTTTTAAATCAAATTAAAGAACGTATTCAAAAAAAAATAAATAAAAATTATTACCCGTTGCAGCTTCCGGAAGTAATGATGCCGCATCTCGATAAAATAAAAAAAACAGCAAAAAAAATTCAAGAAAATTATGAAAACTTTGTAATTGTAGGGATAGGGGGGTCTTCCCTTGGCAATAAATTACTTCACTACGCAATAAACGGGATCTATTATAATGATTCCATATCTAAAAACACGCCTCGCATATACTTTATGGATAATATTGATCCAGAATCTACAAAAACGCTACTCGCAACGCTAAACCTAAAAAAAACTATGTTCAATGTTATTACAAAATCAGGAAGTACTGCAGAAACAATGCAGAATTTGTTATCAATTACGGATGCCTTAAAAAAGGAAAATCTTGATTTGAAAAAACACCTCATATTCACTACTGACCCTGAAAAGGGATTGCTTCGTAAGTTATCGCACGAATTCTCTGTCGAAACTTTTGCAATTCATCCTCTTGTTGGAGGAAGATACTCAGTACTTTCTACCGTAGGGCTTTTATCTGCAGCTGTAGAAGGAATAAATATCGATGCTTTACTTCGCGGTGCAGAACTTATTAAAAAAAATATAACAAAAGAGAGTAATCCTACACGCTGTGCCACACTTCTATTTCCACTCATTCAATATAAATTATATAAAGAAAGAGGAGTAAATATAAATACGCTATTTATTTATTCGGATGGATTAAGTCATTTAGGGGCATGGTACAGACAGCTTCTCTCTGAGAGCATTGGCAAACGATTTACACGCAGTGAAGAACAGATATTTACAGGCATAACACCAATAGGAGTACGAGGTGCAACCGATCAACATTCTATGCTTCAACTATTTATGGAAGGTCCATTCGATAAATTTATTATATTTATTGCACCTGTTAAATACCGCAAAGACTTTAGCCTAAAGGGAAATCTTATAAATAATGAGAATATTAATTATCTAAAAAACAAAAAAGCATCACAACTCATAAAAAGTGAATTTCTGGCAACACAAACAGCAATAAAAACATCAGGAAAACCTTCTGTCGCGATTGAAATTCCAGAAATAAATGAAGAAGAACTGGGCAAGCTTATATACTTTGCTGAATACGAAGTCGTTGCCCTGGGAGAAATGCTAAATGTAGACCCAATTAGCCAACCTGCAGTGGAGTTTGGAAAACAGCTTACATATGGTATTATGAAAAGGAAAGGATTTGAAGAAAAAAATAAAAAAATTACGGAATTTAAAAAAATGAACAAAAAACATATAATTAAAACTCCTTAGTTAAGAAGGAAGGATAAATGGATAGAATAAAAAATAAAATTTCGGTGATACTTATAGTTATACTCTTACTAATCGGAGGGTACTATTTAGGAATTAAATACCCGCCTTCGCGCATAATAAATATCATGCATGCACAAGATAGATTCGAAAATTTTCTTGATGACCACTCCTTGCTTAAAAGAACAATAGATATCATTGAAACCAATTTTTACAAACCAATAGAAGAAGAAGATTTGATAAAAGGTATGGTAGATTCATTAAATGATCCATACAGTGTATTTTACAATCCTGAACAAACAAAACAATTCAATGAAGAAATACAGGGAAAATATACAGGTATAGGCGTCGTAATCACTGAAAATGAAGATTTAGCCCTTCCGGAAATTGTTTCTGTATTCCCTGGTTCTCCTGCAAAAAAAGCAGGACTTCAAAAAGGAGACATTATAGTTGGTGCTGATGACGCACAGCTAGCAGGGTTATCTCTTGAAGAAGTAGCAATGAAAGTAAAAGGGGAGAGTGGAACAGAAGTAAAATTAAAAATTAAAAGAAACGGCGAAACCATTATTGTTACAGTAAAAAGAGCAGAAATCCATATACCTCTTGTTGAAGTAAATTACTTGGGAGATGATGGAAAAATAGGATATCTAAAAATTAATATGTTTTCTGAAGGAGTAGGAACGCAAGTTGCAAACATAGCTAAAGAGATGAATGAAAACAATGTAAAAGGTATTATACTTGATTTAAGAGACAACCCAGGAGGACTTCTCTATGAATGCGAAAAAGTAGCCGGCCAATTTATTCCTTCCGGAGTATTGCTCTGGACAAAAGATAGAGAAGGCAAAATGACCCCTCTACAAATTTCAGGCCACGAACCTACTGTGCCTATAGTCGTACTTGTAAACAGAGGAACGGCAAGTGCGGCAGAAATACTTGCTGGAGCCATAAAAGATTATAAAACCGGAACAATAATAGGCGAAACTACATTCGGTAAAGGGGTAATACAAAAAATATTTTCACTACCGGGAGAATATACACTCAAAATTACAGTACAAGAATATCTTACGCCAGATAAAAAAGAAATAAATAAAAAAGGAGTAGAGCCAGACATTCAATTAGAAGAATCTGAAGAACCATTAGATAAAGCTTTGGAGTTATTGGAGGAATAATGATCATTGTAATATCAGGACCATCTGGAGTAGGCAAGGGGACTGTCGTGCAAAAACTCATAGAAAAAAATCCACATTTTGTACGATCCATTTCTTGTACAACAAGAAAGCCAAGAGAGGGAGAAAAAAATGGAAGAGATTACCATTTTATAAATGAAGATAAATTTTTTGAGCTTATACAAAAAAATGATCTAGCAGAATTTGCTTTTGTTCATGGATACCACTATGGAACCCCATTAAAAAATCTTACAAAAGAAAAAACAGATGTGATTTTGCAAATTGATGTACAGGGGGCAAAAAAAATTAAGAACCGATTCCCAGAAGCATTGCTAATTTTTTTACTCCCACCCAGCATGGAAATTCTTACCAATCGCCTTACTGGAAGAGGAACTGAAACGGAAGAGGAACAGGAAAGGCGATTAAAAAGAGCAAAAGAAGAGATAAAAGAGCGTACGTTTTATGACTACATTGTAGTAAACGACGACATTAAAAGAGTAGTTAGTAAAATTGAAAAAATCATAGAGAAAGAACATAAGTTGCACCAGCAAAACAAAACTACTTCTTCTCAATAATAGTTTTTAGTTTTTCTAAGGTTTCTTTAATCCTATTTTTTAAAGGACCTTCCCCTTCTGTGGTCACATCATCTTTGTTCTCAAAAACTGCATACGGCACTTTCATGCCATTGCATTGAATAAATTCTGAATTTCCGTGGCTAAATTCTTCCCAATCGACTTCTTTGTAAAGTCTTGTTAGTTTTTCATCTGCTAAAGAATGGTGGAGAATGCTATCAGGACGCAGCGAATCAGACCGCATTTTATTTTTTCTCAAAGATTCTTCAAATGACACATTAACATATATGATAGCGCTATACTCAAGGAGTTCTTTCGAAACATGCTGAAATGCCTCTTTATAACCGCCATGTTCTTTGCCCCTGGAAAACTCTACAATTGTAGTATAATTCTCCATATAATCAGAAATATCCCGAACCCGCTTTTTATACTCTAAAGAAATTCTTTCAATAAGGAGATGCCAAAAATATTGGTATTTAAAATACCCGTCGTTAGTAGTATGGAGTTTTTGTTTATGAAATTTGTTTACAAGGAGGTCGTCCTCTTCATACCAGGCCCAAAGCAAAGGGAAATCATCAATCACATCAATTTTCCCCATATAAAATTGTTCTTTTCTTTCCGCATCTGGAAGTTTTAAAAGAAAATCAATAATTTCTGATTTTCCGGCTGCCGGACGCCCTAATAAAAAAATCACGTTAAACTTATCCATTTTCTTGCTCCACCATAATAAATTTATAAGGAAAACAATAAAAAATTAAATTCCTACGGGATTATACCTTTCAAATATGGACTAAGGTGTATAATAAATAGTAATTTCACGCGTATCACCATCCCATTGCACAGTACTTCCAAAAGTTTCAGTAATGAATCGAAGGGGTACCATAGTTCTACCAGGAGGAATAATGAGAGGTGCAACATCAATTTTCATTTCTTTCAGATTTACCCTGATATTTTTGTGATCAACCCACATTTCAATGAACAAAGAAGGATGATGTGCAGTTGCGCTCTTCTTAATAGTAACTTTTCTTTCTGTGCCATCCCATTCGACCGTTGCACCAAATGTCTCTGAAATAAAACGGATAGGGACAAGTGTCCTACTCGCTTCTTTTACAATAAAAGGAGCCACATCAAGATCTACTCTTTCTCCATTGACATACGCAATCGGGGAATCTATCTTCAACTTTATATCAATCGCGGGAGCCTGGATAACTTTAAAAGAAATGTAAATCGTTTTATTTCCACCATTAGAATTAATGCTTATTGGCTGCTTGAAACTACCAATGGAAAGAGCAGAAGTATCAACCGAAAAATGTAATTTACCTGCAGCTGTAAACGAATTAGTATCAAACTTTATAAAGTATGGCCCACTAACTGTTCCCTTGAGAATGCCTCCACCGAGATTTACAAGAAAAACATCTTTTTCGCCACTACTCCCTTGCGGAATACTTCCAGCATCAATCTGTTCACTGCATTGCAGGTACGGTTGAGTTGTATCGAGGTAAAAAAGATTGCCGTCTATATCTCCTATAAAAAGAGCATTGTTTGTGGAATCAAAAAATAATGCATCAGGATTTGGCACCACGCTGCCACCTACCTTATAAAAATTGCTGCCGTCAATCGACCCAAATAGTCCAAAATTTGAAAGAGCTACAAAAATTTTATTATCTGCCTTTGCCACATAAGAAACGTAAGGAGATCCTCCAATAAACTGCATTTTCTGGAAATTATTATTCCCTATATTACCTTTAAAAAATCCCTCTGTTGTGCCAACAAAAAGGTAATTCCCAAGAGAACTAAGAGAAGTGATTGAATAGTCTGTCAACACATTCTTCCAATCACATTCATTTCCTATAGTACTAGAATAAAACAACCCAAATTGCCTGGTCCCAAGAAAATATTTTTCTGAAGATGTTTTAACAAAAGAGGTAGTTTCAATGGTGGAAAGACCACTATTTCGTTTAACCCAAGTTTGTCCGCTATCGCTGCTTATATAAAAACCGGAACAAAGTGATGTGACATAAATTAAATCTTCATCACTTGATATGGAAGAAATAGTAGGGCAATCCAATTCGTTCATCAGTGACTCCCAGTGTTTGCCCAAGTCGTATGAAATATATGCTCCTGCATCCTTTGTGCCTAAAAAGATATTTCCATCAAAAAAAGTAACTCCGGTGATGTGTAAGTCAGATAAACCAGCATCACGTTCAGAAAAACGGTGTCCTGAATCGGTAGATACAAAAAAGCCATCTAATGTGCCAGCAAGTATCAAAGAACCATCAGCATGGATAGAAGTAACTTGGTAAGGAAACGAGCTTAACAATCGCAAAGAATCGCTTTCTCCATGTGCTGCAGGAACTACATTGAGTAATATTACAAATATAATAACAAAGATAAAAATTTTCTTCATAGCATCCTCCCGTTCTTTTTCGAATAATTATAGTATAAAGAATGGTTTAATAAAATGTCTCATAAATATTATTGCTAATTTACTGAAAACCAGTGCATCTGTTCTTAAACTCACATGTAGAACACGCACTGCTTGGTTTTGGGGAAAATTCATTGCATTGTATTGCTTTTCCAACTTGTAGAATTTTCTGCTTCCCCTCTTCCATCATTTCATCTGAGATATTAAATTCTATCTTTTTGTTAAAACGCACGAAATACATGAAAACAGAGTTTATTTTATTTAGGCCCAAAGATTCCTTTGCTCCTAAATAATAAATAATCGGCTGCAGAAGATTTATTTTCTTAAACAAGGATGGCAAGATTCTATTTGTTTTATAATCAACAATATTATACCCATCATTTTCTCGGTCTATTCGATCTATTCTCCCAATTATTCTAAACTCATTCAATTTAAAAGAAAAACTCTTTTCAACCAGATATGCTGGTTGAAATCCAAAAATCGTTTCCCTGTAAAATTTTGTGAGAAGTTGTACTGCTTCGTCTTTTGCCTTTTGTTCCTGATATTCAGTCTTATATCCAGCAGAAATCCAGTGTTCATTGAGTAAGTTTAATAAATAATTTAAAGGAGGGGTTTTGGCTGTTATAAAATTTTCTTCAGGATGATAAAAAAGCTCAAGTACCTTATGAATCGAATTGCCAAAACTAAAGTAACTACGTGCCGCAGTAGGCAATTCATCAACGTAGATAAATTTATAGCGGAGAGGACAATTATCGTATATAGATATTCTTGAATAGCTTAAATGGAATTCTGAATTTTCTTCCATAGCTCTAAAATTTGGGATTCCATCTGGGAAAAATCCCCACTATTATCGATTACCACATCGGTTCTTTTAATCTTTTCAAAAATAGGCATTTGCGACTCTATTCTTCTTAATGCCTCTCCCCTTCCAATATTTTCTCTTTTCATTAATCTTTCCAGTTGCAACTTTTTGGGAATATAGACAACCCAGACAGTGTCAACAATCTTATCCCAGTTCGCCTCAAACAGAATTGCTGCATCAACAACAAGAACCTCCACTCCCGATGCTCGCTTTTCCTCTATTATTTTCTTTACAAATTTGGTCATTACGGGTATCATAATCTCATTGAGCTTATTTAATTTCTCTTTATCTGAGAAGACAATACTTCCCAATTTTTTTCTGTTCACCTTGCCGTTTGAAACAACTTCTTTTCCAAAAACCTCTTCCATCTTGTCTATAATATCATTGACATTTTGAGATTGAATTTTCTTGGCAAGCTGGTCTAAATCAACAATGTCAGCACCCAATTTCTTTAAAAACCTGGATACAGCACTCTTTCCAGATGCAATATTGCCCGTAAGTCCGATTATAATCATCCTTTTGCCTCTCTCAGATTGTTGCCATACGCAATGTTCACTACTAATGGTACAGAAAGAGGATAAGCAGACTCCATTTCTTCTTTTGCAATTTGTTTCACTTGCTCAATTCTCTCACTACCTACTTCAAGAATCAATTCATCGTGAATTTGTAGTACAATATGGTCGCCACTACCTTTTATCCTGTTAAACACCTTTACCATTGCAATTTTTATAATATCAGCAGCGCTTCCCTGAATAGGCGTATTTATAGCAAATCTCCTTGCCTCGTCTCTTGCTCTGCCGACGCCAACATCTATACCTGGAATTTTTCTTCTGCGCCCAAGAATTGTTCTTGTCTCGCCTGTTTTTATCGCACTTTCCACAAGCTCCTCTAAAAATTCCTGTACAGTCGGAAACCTGGCAAAATATCTGTCAATGTATTCTTTTGCTTCGTTAGTGGAACAACCTAGCTGTTTTGCGGCACCATAAGAAGACATTCCGTATATAATTCCAAAATTAAGAATTTTAGCACTTCTTCTCATTTCTTTTGTAATTTCCTCATCTTTTACGTTAAATACAAGGGATGCTGTACGTGTATGGATATCAGCACCATTCATAAATGCATTAATAAGATTTTTATCCTTGGATAGATGAGCGAGTATTCTTAACTCAATTTGCGAATAGTCTGCGCTAAGCAAAAAATGCTCATCCGAGGCAATAAATCCAGCTCGTATCTTTTCACCCCAGTCAGTCCTGATAGGTATGTTTTGTAAATTTGGTTTTGAACTCCGTAACCTCCCCGTAATTGTACCCAGCTGGTGAAATGTCGTATGTAACCGGAAATCCTCTTTAGACACAAGTCTTGGTAAAGCTACAATGTATCCAGAATACAGTTTAGAAAGACTTCTGTACTCTAGTACAAGTGAAATTATAGGATGCTCTAAGATAAGATCTGATAATACTGCACTGCTCGTTGAATATCCTGTTTTTCCCATCTTTGATGGTTTTAATCCTAAATTATCAAAAAGTACAGCTGCAAGTTGTTTTGAAGAGTTAATATTGAAAGAAATACCGGAAAGATCATATATCTTGTTTTCCAATATCTCAAGCTCTTTTTCAATCTCACTTTTTAAATTCTCAAAATACTTCACATCGATTTTTACGCCAGTAGTTTCCATATCAGCCAATATCTCTGACAGTGGTTTTTCTACATTATTGTAAAGCGCCATAAGACTGTGTTCTTCTAACTCTTTATCTTCAATATATGAAAGTTGCAAAAGTTGTTTGGCATGTTCAGACAAAGATTCCCCACCGAAAAAGACAGAAAATGCATCACATAACTCTTTGATGGAATAATTTCTTATATCGGGAGTAAGAAGATGCCCCGCAAGTGCCAAATCAAGATGAATATTTGATAGTTTAATTCCATAATGGTATGCTATTTTGTAGAGTTCTTTTAAGTTAAGAATTTCTTTCTTTTTATCGTTTTCAAGCAGCTCCTTTAAGATTTTTAACGCCTCTGTGTTGGCAAAAAGCTCTTCCCCGATGTTAAATTCTTCCACATTTTTCTCCGTAGCAAAAGCAAAATGCAGAACTTGTCCATTTCTTGCCTCAATATACAATCCTATTCGATCATCTGTTTTAATATGTGCAGGTTTATTATTTAAATTTATCCCAATTTCATTTAAAAGACTGGTAAATTCAAAGCGCCTTAAAACACTCTTCAGCTTTTCTTCATCAAATCCACTTAGTTCCATTTCATCAATATTAAAATCTATCGGTGCATCAAGCATTAGTGTGCATAATTCTTTTCCGTTAATTAGACGATCTTTATATTTTTCAATAAGATCGCCTTTTTTAATCTTGTCAGTATGTAATAACAACTCCTCGATATTTCCATACTCAGATAGAAGTTTTGCTGCAGTTTTTGGTCCTATACCCGGTAAACCAGGAATATTATCAGAAGGATCTCCTGTTAAAGCCTTAAAATCTGGTATTTGCTCAGGATAAATACCTAATATTTCTTTAAGCCGTTCTCTGTCAAATTCCTCGAGGGTTGTAACACCTTTCCGTGTAACCTTCATCTTAATCTTTTCTGATATAAGTTGCGTGAGATCCATGTCGCCTGAAATAACAACTGTTAAAAATTCATCCTTTTCAGCTGCTTTTGCCAGCGTTCCTATTATATCATCCGCCTCATATCCATCCATTTCATATACATTAATATTCAATGCCTCAAGCAATTCATGTATTGTTGCAAACTGAGGAGACAATTCATCTGGCATGGGAGGACGCTGTGCTTTATACTCTTTGTACTGTATATGCCTTTTTGTAGGAGCTCTCCTATCAAACGCAATAGCTAGATACTGAGGTTTTTCGTCTTTTAAAACACGCAAAAGCATTCTAATAAAACCATACAGGGCACCTGTAGGTTCATTGTTTTTTGTAACAAAATGAGGAAGAGCAAAAAAAGCTCTATACATAATACTGCTTCCATCTATTAGCACTAATTTTTTCATATGCGTCACCCTTTGTTATATACTATATTAATACCCATGGATTTCTCCAAATCTTAACTGAGCATTTTTTAATCTTTCTAATAAGCCCAAAGGAAAATATGCCACATCGGCAGAAAAAGATGAATTATCAAATTTAAACTGTCTGCCCGCTAATAAAAATGTTCGTCCTTCGTGTTCCAGGACCACGGAATAATTATCGCCCGTGCCTTGCACAAGCCTGAAAGTCATACCCTTAAAATGAATTTTATCAGCATCTGAAATTGTATATATCTGAGTTTTTCCGGCATTTAGAGCGATAAAAGCTTTCTGAAGCTCGCTTTCAACCTTTGGGAGAACAATACTTTTCACGGAAAATTGTTCTACAAGTTGAACGCTGCTAGATTCTCTCTGCTTAAACGGTGCATTAAAAACCATGAGATCGATTTTGTTTATACCTCTCTCTTTCAACGCAAGCTGTATAGAATACAAATCTTTATCTTCACTCGTTAAATAGGTTGGAGAGCTTATATATACAACATCATTGCCAGATTGAACGATAAAACCATCTTCACCGGAAAGTTGAAGTGGTGTAATGCAGAACCCGGGCCTTACAAAAATGGAAGCAGCCACCAATAAAATGAGTGGAATAAAAACAAGCTTTCTCCACGTCTTTTTTGTGGTATAAGAAAAAATAAGAAGAGAAATAACAGCAAAGTATGCTGCCACAAAGTAACCATTAAACTGTATATTTAATGATGCAAAAGGTACTTTTGAAAACATTTTTACAAGAGAAAGGAGAACAGAAAAAAAGAAATTTGTTACAGGAGCAAAAAGAAGTGCTAACCGAAAACTTATTACAGTTAAAACAAGCTGTATCAAGCTAATAGGCATAAGGAGATACAAAAATGGAATTACAATAAAATTTGCCATAACTGCAACAAGTGAAACATTATGGAAATAATAGGCAAAAAGAGGAAAGAGTAAAAGCTGAACAGAAATCACTGCTGCAAGCATTTTAAAACCAAAATTCTGCGGAAAATGCTGATAAAAGAGTGGCGCAATAATTAAAATGGCAAAAATGGCAAGAAAGGATAGCTGGAAGCTCACCGAAAAAAGGGCAAATGGAGTAACAAGAAGTATAATAAGTGCTGCGAAAGAAAGTGTATTAAGTGGTATAAGTTCCTTTCCAGTCGCTTTAGCAATTACACAAGCACCATACATAAAAAACGCACGGAGAGCAGAAACCCTGAACCCAACAAGAAAAAGAAAAAAAGCAAGTATCGCAAACGAAAATTCATAAGCAAATGGAGTAAATAGGGCCAGAGCTCTATAAGAAGTTTCCCCCAGGATCCCGAAGTGGAGCCCAGATATAGCGAAAAGATGCGCAGTGCCTGTATCTATAAATGGCAACTTTTCATCCTTTGTCATCGATGAAATGCCAGGCACCGATGAAAGAAAGAGAAAGGCTTCTTCACTTTTCATAGAGAGAAGTATCCTATCCTCTATCGTATCTCTAAGGTCAGTAAAAAAATCGAAAGGAGCAAAACTCCGGGTCACAGAAACATCTTCACTAAAGATTGTATAACTACATCCTGTAAATTTTTGAAAATTATTCTGGGAGCTATTTTTAGAAATAACTCCTTTCACAACCACAGTACTGAAAGGCGCAGGAGCTGTTTCCGCATATACTCTTGCACTACCTGCAAATTTTTCTCCCTCTATAGATAAATGTGAGATTTCAAAATTCTTTGTATAACCAGCTCCCTTAGAAAATTCTTTAACCTTTCCTGTAATCTGAGTTCTCACGCCGCATAGATGCTCTGGAATTTCAGGATTTTTAAAAGGAGCGATAGCTAGAGTTGTCGTAAAAATACCTAAGATAAAGAAAAGAATGATATAAACATAGTAACGCTTATCAACAATCAGCAAAAGAAATAATACAAACAAAAAAATAATACATAGAACAAGAAAATTTCTATTAAAAACAGAAATAAATGAAAAAATACCTGCAATCTCTCCAAATAAAGCAAATAACGCAGGCATTAAGGGATGACTATGAGGTCCTTTATGTTTTCAAATGTTTTCTCGCCAATACCTGAAACATTTATAATATCTCTAATATCTCTAAACAAACCATAATCCTTTCTGTACTGAACAATAGCATTAGATTTTACTTCTCCGATTCCAGGCAATGCCTCGAGTTCCTTAGCTGAGGCAGTGTTAATATTTATCTTTCCGCTACTGTTTGCACTTGCAGTACTAACCGAATTGCCTGGATCGTTTGAATCTGATAGAAATACTTGTTTAGCCGGTACAATAATTTCTTCTCCATCCTGCACTTTTCTTGCAAGGTTTATCGCGACAAGATCTGCATCTTCTGTGGGGCCACCGGCTTTTTCTATTGCATCTTTTACGATACTGTTTATAGGAAGTTCATATACATCCGGCTTACTAACTGCACCTACTACATAACTGGTAATATAAATAGGTTCTCCCGAATCTTCAATCACTACTTGCTCAGAAGGCACTACCTTCGTCTCTGCAAGGTTTTTCCCCATAATCATACCTGTCCCCAGCATAACCGCACTCACTAAAACAACTACACTAACCCATTGTTTTAAAGATAAGTCCTTCATTGTGCCTCCTAATTCATATATCTTCCTATATTAATTTTTATACCAGCCAGGTGTCTCTCCTTCAATATCTTTTATTTATTTAAGCTAGAAAATTTCTTAAATGTAGATTTTCCTGCATATATTGCAGCACTTCCTAATTCCTCTTCTATACGCAAAAGTTGATTATATTTTTCTACCCTTTCAATTCTACATGGCGCACCACTCTTTAATTGGCCTGCATTCATACCAACAACAAAATCAGCAATAAAAGAATCGGCAGTTTCTCCGGATCTATGTGAAACAACTGAAGTAAACCCCGCACTCTCGCCAAGCTTAATTGCCTGCATCGTCTCTGTAATAGTCCCTATTTGGTTAAGCTTTATCAAAACAGAATTAGAGGCCTGTAATTCTATCCCTCGCTGCAATCTTTTAGGATTAGTAACATAAATATCATCTCCTACCAGCTGAATTTTTTTACCCAACCTCTTTTCCAATTCTACCCAGCCGTTCCAGTCTTCCTCTTCAAGACCATCTTCGATAGAGATAAGTGGATAACTGTCTGATAAATATTCATAATAATCAATCATC
>Ga0164313_10000186_pt1 | contig 44690 bp, 25 predicted proteins | sample GuaBasSedimGuay4_FD_113735 | JGI IMG/M metagenome (GOLD analysis project Ga0164313, IMG submission 113735) | Subseafloor sediment microbial communities from Guaymas Basin, Gulf of California, Mexico - Guay4, Core 4569-4, 0-3 cm | ecosystem: Environmental > Aquatic > Marine > Hydrothermal vents...
ATGAGAAGCACCAGGGTACCAACTTCGCCCCACTCGCCGAGATCGACCCTCGGCTTGAGGATGTAGCCGATCCCGCCACCGCCGACAAAGCCGATGATGGTCGACATCCTCACGTTGATGTCCCAGCGGTAGATCGTAAAGCTGAGGAACGGCGGAATCACCTGAGGGACGACGCCATAACGCAGGACCTGGAGCGCTGACGCGCCGGTTGCCGCGATGGCTTCCATGGGCCCGGTGTCGATGGACTCGATCTGTTCGGAGTAGAGCTTTGTCAGTGCCGCAACCGAGTGGATCCAGAGGGCGAGGACACCCGCAAAGGGACCGATCCCGACCCAGGAGATGAAGATGAGCGCCCACACCAGCGGTTCGACCGCACGCACGAAATTCATGAGTGTCCGGGAGAGGGTGTAGGAAAGTCGAGCCGTGAAGGTGCTCCGCGTCAGATTGCGGGCCGAGGGGAAGGCCAGCACAAAGGCCACGGGGATCGCGAAGGCAGTGGCCATAAAGGCCAGGAAGATTGTCTGGACCAGCAGAACCAGTCCTTCGTGAAGAACCGCGCCCGAGGGGTGCATGAGACCCCGAACGATATCGGCGGCCTTGCCGAACTTGGTCAGGAAGGTCAGCAGGTCGAGTTCGGTGATGAGCCACCCGGAAAAGAAGGTCAGCTCGATGAAGACCGCGGCGAACCAACCCCGGAGCGTGTGGGTCCACTCGAGCGGCGCCTCCCAATCGGGAACGCCTCGCACCCAGGCCCTGCCAAGCGACACTCCGAGCTGACGATAGAAGAGATTCCAGAGGACCGCGAGGACAAGACCGCCCGCAGCGGCCCACGCATAGTGCAAAAGATCGAGGATCTGTTCGGCGGACCAGAGCAGACCCGTGGGCCCTCGCTGCCCCGAGAAGGCCAGCACGAGGAATTCCACCATGAGCAGCGTGATACCGAGGAGCACGGCGTCAACCGCGGTGGCCTGGAGACGAGCGAGGCTCTTCTTCCACACCGCGGTACGAACGCCTTCGTCGTCGTTCCAGCCCATCAGAACCCCGTATTGGACGCCGGCTGAGCGTCTTCGCCATAGATCTCTCTGAATGTGGCCTTGTCGAACTCGGCGGGCACACCCTCCCAGACCAGGCGCCCATCCCTGAGCGCCACCATCCGGGTGGCATAACGGGTCACGAGATCGATGTCGTGCAGCGAACACATGACGGTCATTCCCTCTTCGCGGTTGAGGGCCTCGATGTGCTGCATGACCGAATGTCGAAGGGCCGGATCGAGGGAAGCCACCGGTTCGTCGGCGAGGATCAACCGAGGCTCCTGCATCAACGCCCTCGCGATGGCGACCCTCTGTTGCTGCCCACCGGACAGGGCATCGGCGCGGCTCGAGAAACGATCACCGAGACCCACTCGTTCCAGTGAGGCAATGGCTCGCTCACGTTCCTCGGCCGAGAACGAGAGCATGAGGCTCGAGACCAACGGGCTCCTGCCCAGCGCGCCGGACAGTACATTTGTCAGAACCGTGTGCCGCCGAACCAGATTGAACTGCTGGAAGATCATCGCCACCTGCTGCCGCATCTTGCATAGACGCGCGCCCTTGGCGCCGGTGATTTCCTCGTCGAGGATCCAGATCCTTCCCTCTGTGGGATCGATGAGCCGATTGATGCAACGCAACAGGGTGGACTTGCCGGAACCCGAAAGACCCAGGACCGCCAGAAACTCGCCCTTGTGGACCTCGAGCGACACACCCTCGAGCGCTCGAACGCCACCGGGATAGACCATCCCGAGATCCTCGACCCGGATCGCGCTCTCGCTCGTCACGAGCCACTCTCCGACTTCGTCTTCTTGCGTTCAAGCTTCGCCTCGGCAGCCTCCAAGAGTTTGGAAGCGCTGACGCCGGTCTTTTTCAGAGCATCGCGGAATTCGTCGAAATCCGCGTCGATGCACGGCGCCGCCGCGACTCCCGCAACGAGATCGTAGTACGCACCCTGACCGTCCGGGGTCTCGAGGAAGCGACCGAGGGAAGCCTCGAAGGCTCTCCACGTCGATTCGGGAAAGCCCCGACGAACACAGCAGACATCGTTGGGGATGGGATCGGTCAGTGCGAGGACCCGCACGTTCTCGAGAAAACTGTCTCTCCGCTCCTGATCGGCCATGTTCTTGAGGAGGAGGAAGCGCGCGTCGCCGACCTTGGTGCCGTCCCGTTCGTTGGCAGGAGATGGTGGCGAATAGAACGCAGCCCCACCCGCCACCTTGCCGTCCTCGACCGCTCGTACGGCGTTGGGGTGGCCACCCGCGAAGAAGATGCGGCCCAGTTCGACTTTGTTCCGCTGGAGCAGTGCGCGGGCAAAGATGTGACCCGAGGTCGAGGTCTCATCGGAAAAGGCGAAGGTCTTACCGTTGAGGTCCTCTAAGCGGTTGATCCCCGAATCAGCTCGGCTCATGACGCAGCCGTAGTAGACCTTGGAAAGTTCGGGGGCGGCCTGCGAAGTGCGGTGAACGATCCTGGTCTCGAGCATGGTTCCCGGACGGTCGTACTCGAGTTCTTTTCGTCCGTCACCAACCCGATCATTGGGACCCGAGGTCACATGCCCGCTCGCGGCCGCCACGACCCCATCCCTGCGCTCGGCGAGATACCAGACCGCCTCTTTGTCGTCGACGACGGGAACCTCAACCCAACCCGGAGCGTACTCATCGAGCAGCTCCACCAGCATGGCGCGGAGGCGACCGCGGATGGTTGCTGGAAAGGCGATCTTCTGATCAACCAGATTTTCGAGCCTCTCGGGTTCGCCCGAGCCGTTGCGGGTGATGATGACTCCGTACCGATCCACCGAACGGACCACCTGGAGTCGAGCCTGGGCGCCGTATCGGGCGTTGGCGAGCACATAGGCAAATGCGGGAATCCAGGCCACATCGGCCTGACCGGCGCCGAGCGCCTCTATCACGGCCGCATAACTCGTCGGAACCTGCGACCGAAGGGTCAGACCGCTGTCGGCTCGGACAAACCGGGCGAGCTCATCACCGCGCCGGACCAGGGTGCCCTGCTCCACCGATGGCACAAAGAGCATCTGGACGGCTTGCTGGCCCGATGCTTCGAGACTGGACCGCCGCTGCACACCCCAGATGAAGGCTACCAGCAGTGCAATGACCACCGCCCAACCGATCCACGGGACGTATTTTCTGGGTTGAATCACAACGGGCGAAGATTAGCATGGCGGAGCAGAGTGAAAAATGAAAAGAGATCTCCGCCATTGCAATTGAACCGCGGTGCACGCGGAGAGCGCAGGGGATTCGCAGAGCGTCGCAGTTGAAACACGAAGAGCACCAAGACCACGAAGATCCATCGCAAAGGACATCACACCTCAAGACGGATCACTCTCGAGTCGTCATCCGTTCTCGACGGTGTGATGCCTTCCAGCAGCTCTCTGAGCTTGCGCTTCTTGAGTTCCAGGAGCGCTCGGCAACTCACAACCCTGCCGTTGGAAATGGTGTGCATGGTCGGGTATCGCCGGACGTCTCCCCTCTCGTCAAACGCGATGGTGCCTGTGACGCCGGAAAACTCCTGCAGCCCGACCCTCATATAGCGTCTCAACTCGCGCACATCCACCGATCGGGCATCCACGAGAGCCTTGATGGCAACCTGCATGGCATCGTAACCGTGAGCCGCGAAGAAGTCGGGCTCACTCCCGTACGCCTGCTGGTAGCGCTCGACAAAGGGGCATTCGGGCTCCTCGATGGATGGTTGATTGCACGCACGAAGTGCTGTCAGCGGAAAGAAGACTCCTTCGAGCGCGGGATTGTCACGTTCGAGCATCTCGGCCAGATAGACCGCCGATGTGGTGGCCTTGATCCCCTGGTAGCCGATCTCCGAGAGCAACTCGAGGGTCGTGACGATGTGCTCGGCGTGACCGACGACATACACCGCCTCGGGTTCGTGAGCGTTGACCATGTCGGTGGCTTTCCGCTTCCACCACTCGAGTTCGTCGTGGATGGTGGCGACGATGGTCCCACCGAGTCTGAGTTCGAAGTGCTGTCGGAACTCAGCCTCGAGTCCGCGCGAGAAAGTCGAATCATCAGTGACCACGAGAACCGTGCGTGCCCCTCTGGTTTCGTGGATAAAGCGCGCCGCCGTGCTCCCCTCGATCTCGTCGGTGGCGAAGAGACGGAAGAAGTAGGGGCTCTTGCCGGTCAGGCTGCTCGCCGACGCCGATGGCGAGAGACACACCACACGTTCGTCTTCGACCACCGGAATGAGCGCCAGAGCCTCATCGGTGGTGACCCCGCCGACCACCAGTTCCACATCGAGATCGGTGGCGAAGCGGCGCAGTTCGCTGGCGGCGAAATCGGGCTCGGAGCGCGTGTCGGCTTCGACGAGACGGAAATCGGGCGGCAACCGCCCGGCGGTTTGAGCCTCGTTCAACGCCAGCCGGATCCCGTTGTTGACCGCGTGACCGTAGGCCTGGGCGTGCCCGGTCTCCGGAGTGAGCACTCCCACGGTGGGTGTCGGCGCGCACGCCCACCCGGCAAGTGGAATAGCGAGAACAACAATGCCGACGATCTTCCTCATGGCATCCTCCGGGTTCTGTCTGTCAAAGCTCTTGTTCTGTAACCAGTGTGCGCCCACCCGAACGTCGATTGCAGAATTTCTACAAACCCGTGACGATCTTTGACGTACCGTCATGCGACGCCCACAGGCGCCGAGCGATCACTCTCTGCTAGTCTCGGACGCCGTAGGCCGATCCACACGGAGGAAGACCATGACCCTGCGCTCGACTCTCGCCACCTGCCTTATCGCGACCGTCGCCGTCACATCCCTTGCCGCCGAGGCCCCGCTGCCACGGCATCCGGCGCCATCACCCGACGGTTCGACGATCGCGTTTTCCTGGCAGGGGGATCTCTGGGTCGTACCCGCCGATGGCGGCGCCGCCCGCCGGATCACCGCCCATCCCGCCGATGAGCGCCACCCCATCTGGTCAAAGGATGGGTCCGCCATTGCTTTCTCCTCCGATCGTCACGGGAATGCGGATATTTTCATAATGCCCTCCGACGGGAGTGCAGCGCCATCGAGGCTGAGTCATGCCTCGGTGACCGATGTCCCTCTCGATTTCACCCCGGACGGGAGCGCCGTTCTGTTCTCATCCAACCGCGCCATGGGGATACGCTGGATGCCCCAAATTTGGACCGTGCCCGTCACAGGCGGGACCCCGGCCATGCTCCAGGACGCTTTTGCTGAACAGGCCGTCTTCGCGCCCGCCGGCGGGTCGCTGCTGATGGTCCGAGGGGCGACCAAGTGGACCCGCCGCGGCTATCGCGGACCGGCCAATCGGGAACTCTGGATCAGCGATGCAGACGGTTATCGCAAGCTCACGGATTTCTCCGGGGACGATGACAACCCGAGCTGGCTCGATGATGAGACCGCGAGCTTTCTCTCGAGCCGTGATGGACGAAAGAATGTCTTCACCATCAACACCTCCACCGGCGAGACATCTGCGTTGACCGCTCACACCGGATCCGCGGTGCGCTTCCCGCGCGCATCCGCCGATGGTTCCGTCATCGCCTATGAGTTCGAAGACGCCATCTGGACCGTTCCCACCGACGGCGGTGCGCCAACTCCGCTCCGGATCGAAGTCCCGGCCGATCAGGTCGTCAACTCCGTCCAACGGCGGACCGCCGGTGACGGCGCGTCCGATCTCAGCATCAGTCCCGACGGGAAGCTCGCCGCCTTTGTCATCCACGGCGATATCTTCGTCACCGACATCGTCTCCGAGGACGACCAGAAGATCGCCAAACCACCGACGGTCCAGGTCACCGACACGCCTCAGCGGGAACAGGAACCGCAGTGGTCACCGGATGGAACGAAGCTCATCTTCAGCTCTGCCCGCAACGGAAATTTCGATCTCTTCACGGTCGAGCGGACCGATAGTGAAACAGCGTGGACCGACACGTTCGAGTTCACGACGACCCCCATCGCCACGACACCGGCCAACGAACAGGGAGCGCTCTTCTCACCCGATGAGAACCACATCGCGTTTGTCCGCGGCAAGGGTCAGCTTGTAATCGCGGATCTCGACGGCGCCAATGAAGTCGTGCTTCACGACCACTTCTACGCCCCGACCTTCAGTTGGTCGCCCGATGGTCGCTGGATCGCTTTTGCATCCGAAGACCAGCACGCCAACTCCGAGGTCTTCATCATCCCGTCCACCGGTGGCGAAGCCTATAATCTGAGCCGCCACCCCGATTTCGATGAGCAGCCCGTGTGGTCTCCGGACGGCAAGCGCCTGGTCTGGACCTCACACCGCCACGACAACAGCTTTGACGTCTGGGGCGTCTGGTTGACGGCAGCCGATCACGAACGGACATCGGCGGAGTGGCTCAAGGTCTGGCGGGCCGAGGACGACACGGAAAAGAGTGAGAACGAGGACGGAGACGACGCTGAAGAGGATGTTGACGACACTCCCGATCTGCCCGAGGTCGCCATCGATTTCGATGATCTCTGGCGCCGCCCGATCAAGCTCACCGCCCTCAACGGCGACGAATACCCCGTGGTCGTCGGACCCGACGGCAAACGAATCTTCATCGTGGGCGAAGCCGAGGACGAGACCGATCTTTTCAGTATTCGTTTCGACGGTGAAGACCTCGAGCGCCTCACCGAGGGAGACACCAGCCCCGAAGCCGTGCAACTCATCGGCGGGGACACCCTCTTTTATCTCGACGGCGGCGGTTCCATCGCCCGAATCGAGATGGACGGCTCGAGCAAGGACCCGGTTCCCTTCAAGGCCCGCTATGCGGTCGATCTCGCCGTTGAACGGGGCGTGGTCTTCGATGAGGCGTGGGCCGCGCTCAACGAGAATTTCTACGATCCCGACTTCCACGGCGCCGATTGGGCCGCCATCCACGAGATCTACCGTCCGTGGGCCGTCAACGCCTCGAGCGACGCCGATTTCGCCGATGTCGTGAACCTCATGCTCGGTGAGCTCAACGCCTCGCACATGGGCTACTACCCCCACGGGCGCGGCGCATCGACCGGTGGCGATCAAACCGGTTGGATCGGCGTGGTCTTCGATCCTGCCGCCGGCGGTCCCGGATTGCTGGTCAAAGAGGTCCTGCCGGACTCCCCGGCCGCCGAGGTCGAGGTGGGTCTCATCGGCGGCGAACGCATCCTCACGGTCAAGGGTCGTGAGATCGACGAGACAACAAATATCTACGATCTCTTTGTCGACACCATCGGGCGTCGGGTTCCGACCACACTACAGGCGGCCGACGGAACGAAACGCACGGTCATTCTCCGCCCCACGTCCTATCGAGCCCAACGACAGCTGCGTTATGAGGAGTGGGTCCGTCAGCGTCGCGATCTGGTGGATGAGTGGTCGGATGGAAGGCTCGGCTACCTCCACATCCAGGGCATGAGCGCCCCGTCCTTCGAGGTCTTCGAGCGCGATCTCTTTGCCGCAGCCGATGGCAAAGAGGGTCTGATCATCGATGTTCGATCCAACGGCGGCGGTTGGACCACCGACTACCTCATGGCCGTGTTGATGGTGCGGCGCCATGCCTACACCCTGCCCCGTGGGGGCGATCCGTCGGTCAGGTCCTACCCGACCTCGGAACGGCTGTTCTTCGGCGCCTTCACCCGACCGGCCGCAACCCTGTGCAACGAGGACTCCTACTCCAACGCCGAGATCTTCTCCTGGGCCTTCCAGAGCCTCGATCGCGGACCCCTGGTCGGTTCACCGACCTTCGGTGCGGTGATCTCAACCGGCGGGATGGGTTTGATCAACGGTGGCTATGTGAGGCTTCCCGGACGTGGTTGGTTTGTGGCCGGAAGTGGAATCAACATGGAGAACAACGGAGCACAGCCCGATGTGGTGGTCTGGCAACCCCCGGCCGAGGACTCCTCCGCCACCGAGGACACCCAGCTCGCCACCGCGGTCCAGATCCGCCTCGACGGCATCGAGAACGACCCTCGCTACGGCGCATGGTGACAGATTAATTTTGAATTATGAATTTTGAATTATGAATTTCATCGCAACGGATCATCCCACTCGAGCGATCGTGGTCAGGTGCAATGTTCATTCAAAATTGAGAATTGAGAATTGAGAATTCGCTATACTCCCGTCCAGGGAGTACAGCCTTGTCCAAGCCTTCGATCTTGCTGGTGGATGATGATCCGGTCTTTGTCGATGCGATGACGGCCGTTCTGTCGAAGAGATACAACACCCGATCGGCCGCCGATGGCGAAGAGGCCATGGCGAGCCTCACCGAAGATCGACCCGATCTCATCCTGCTCGATGTCATGCTCACGTACCCCTCAGAGGGCTATGATCTGGCCGCCACTCTCAAAAAGAACTCCGAGACTTCCGACATCCCCATCATCATGCTCACTGGGGTCAATCGGGTCTTCGAGATCCGCTCTCGCCTCGAGAAGGGCTGGGTCGATGTCGAGGGGTTCCACACCAAGCCACCCAACTTCGACAAGCTCTTCGAGTCCATCGAGAAGCACCTCCACTCCACCGCCCCCGTCGGTTAACCCGAGCGTCTGCACTTTCTGCCGAACCTCTCAGTCCATCGAAAATCCGCCGTCTCAAGACGTTGTCCCAGTTCTCAACGCACAATGAAACCGCAGAGGCGCTGAGTCGCAGAGGATTCGCAGAGCCATTTCAACGAGAGAATTGAAACACGAAGAGCACCAAGCCCACAAAGGTCATCGCAAAGGCCACGGCATGATTGAGTGGGTACCGCGCTCGTGATCATCGGTGGACTACCTTTACGTCACACCGACGAGAACCCCTCCGCCGCTTCTGAGTATGGCAGTCAAGTTCGGCGCGCGTTTCCGGCACCGACGGATGACCCACTCTACGAAATCCAGCTTTCATTTGTGATGGCTTTGTGTTCATTGCGATGGATGGTCTTTGTGTTCTTCGTGTTTCAAACACACCGCTCACGATCCGTGACCCCCTCCACGTTAGTCGGACCGCATTCCCGTAGGCATCACCACTTTCGGGTGCGATGCTCTGCGCATTCTCCGCGTCTCTGCGACTCCGCGTTTTCATTGTGCGTACAAAAAGCGATAAACAACCTGAGCCCTAAATACCAGCGGCGGTCCGGTCTAAGGTGGGGTGACGCGCCCGGAGGGTTGTCTGGGGGCGCGATCGAAGTCCTCGATCCAGGCGATTGCGGCCTCGACCACCGTGTCGACGCCGGCAGCAACATCGCTGGGAGTCAGCCAGACCGGGTGATCGACCGGCAACGGTTCGTGCGTCAGATACTCGCCCGGGTTCGCCAGCAGGAATGCATCCGCGAAGGCGAATGTCGCTCTGAACTCGGCGTCGTCGTACGCCAGTGCCGCCGCGTTGAAGGCGGTGTTGGTTGATTTACCGAAGAAACGCGCGCGCGGATGGAACGCCAACCGCAGCGCAACCTGATCACCCGAGCTGACCGCCCCAGGACCGACCAGGACCGCGATGGGCCGGTCGTAAACCGATTCCGGATCACCGGGGATCACGTATGCGCCGGCGATGTTCTCGTCGCACATGGCCAGGTGGTTGCCGGAAACGCAACGAGTGGCCCAATCGATGGTGGGGACCTCCCGATCGAAGAGCAGGGCGAGACCCGGGTTGCTCAGGTGCATGTTTCCGCCCAAATTGAACCGGAAGTCGATGATCAGCCCGTCCGTCGTCGCGGGATCCATCAGCGCCGCAACGGCGTCGTGGAACTCCTGCTCGGCTTCCCACGCCCAGCCCCAGCCGTAGATGTAGCCGATCCGCGTTCCCTCGATGATGCCCCACGAAACGAGCTGGCTGTGGGCGATGTCGGGAAAGGGGACCCCGGGCACGGGCAGCTGCTCGGTACACCACAAATTGGTGTTCCAGCCTTCAAGCGGTGCGGTGGAACGGGTGTCGATCAGATCGGACCCCGAGAATTGGATATCCATCGTCTCGAAGAGGTGCCAGTTCGCCCCGACGGCCATCAGCCACGCGTGCTCGAAGCCCTCGTCGCTGCTCGCCCAGAAGCCGGTCACCGGAAGACCGGCTTCTAAAAGCTCAGGGTAGACATCGGGCCACCATCGACCGTCACAACCGAGGATGATCTCACCCCGGAGGAGATTCATCGGGTGATCCTCCACCACGTTGTAGACGAGGGCCGAGCCGTTCGAAAGCGGCGTCAGGCAGGCGCCGAAGTCGTTGATCTGTCCCCACTGGCCCACCACAAGGAGTGGAACGCCGGGTTCGTTGGGTGTCCGCCAGAAAACCTCCCGGTCAAGAGCTACGGTGTGCGGTTCCCTGAGCGCGAGCGACAACCGACTCATGATGGCGGCGAAGCGACCCTTGCTCACCCCGGCCACAACCTCGGGACGGTAGAGATCCCTCAGTGCATCCCAGTCCACATCGAGGTCCTGGAAGCAGGCAAACTCCTGATCGATGGTGTGCCAGAAGGTGTCGAAGAACGCCAGCTTCTCTCCCGTGCTCACACCAGGCCCCCAGAACTCGTCGATGAGTTCGGCCCACGACTGATCGGTCATCACAGTCGATGAGGATCCGTCCTTCGCCATTTCCGGCGGAGCATGCCCCTCCCCCGCCCACGCAGGCAAGGTCAACAACACAAAAACGACAGACAACGATCTGAACATCAACAACCATGGTATCGCGAGGGACGCACAATGGAACCGCCGAGACGCGGAGGCGCGGAGTTTACGCGGAGCATCGCATTCAAGAGCGGGCGCCACTAACTTTTGAGCGCTCCAACTGGCGTGGAGAGGGCCACAGATCGTGAGCGGTTTGTTTGAAACACGAAGAACACGAAGCCCATCCATCGCGAAGCGCACAAAGCCATCACATTTCAAAAGTCGGATCTCGCGTCAATGATCCGCCGGTGCCAGAGATGCAACCTGGACACGAGCGCGGTACTCAAGAACGACAGGGGTGTTTCCGTCGGTATGGCGTTTTGGTAGTCCACCGATGATCACGAACGCGGTACCCACTCAATCATGCAATGGCCTTTGCGATGGCACTTGGTGTGCTTCGTGTTCTTTGTGTTTCAAATGCGATGCTCTGCGCATTCTCCGCGTCTCGGCGTCTCTGCGGTTTGGTTGTGCCATCCGGCGAAGATCTCGCATCCGAGCACAAAAAAGCCCCCGGCGAACCGGGGGCTTGGATGGTCTTTGGATAGTGCGAACTAGAGGCTTGCGAGCATTCCGTCGACCTCGTTGCAGGTCTTGCGGACGGCGCCAACCGAGTGATCGAAGGCAGCCTTCTCGGCATCGGTGAGATCCATCTCGATGACCTCTTCAACACCATTCTTGCCGACGATGGCCGGGACACCGACGAAGAGTCCATCAACACCGTACTCGCCTTCGAGCATGGCGCAGACCGGGATGATCTTGCGTTTGTCGAAAATGATGGCCTCGGCCATCTCCAGAGCGGCCCAGGCGGGCGATGCAAACGCGGAACCGAAACCGAGCAGACCGACGACCTCGCCACCGGCCTTGCGGGTGCGGGCTTCGATGGCTGCGAGGGTCTCTTCATCGACAAACTTCTCCACCGGGACGCCACCGACCTGGCACGAGCTGCGGACGGGAACCATGGTGTCACCGTGGCCGCCGAGGACCATGGCGCTGACGTTCTCGACCGAGACATTCGCGGCTTCGGCGACAAAGTAGCAATAGCGGCCGGAATCGAGCTGTCCGGCCATTCCGAAGAGCTTGCCCTTGGGCGGTCCGAGACGCTTGTTGAGGGTGTAGACGATGGCGTCCAGCGGGTTCGCAATCGAGAGAACGATGGCGTTCGGGCACTGCTCTTTGATCCCCTCGGCAACCGCGTTGGTCACCTTGAGGTTGATGGTGAGGAGCTCCTCGCGGGTCGGGAACGTGCCGTCCGGGCGAGCCTTGCGGGGGACACCGGCGGTGTTGATGATCAACTCGGCGTCCTTGATGGCCGAATAGTCCTTCGAGCCAAAGCAGCGGACATCCGAACGGATGGTCGGGGTTCCTTCGGCGATATCGAGCGCCTTGCCCTTGGCCACCGACTGCTTGGCCTGAATCTCCTGCAGGTTGGGCGGATCGTTCGGGTTGACGAAGGGCGCGGGATCGGACATCCCGACCTCGCGAGCCAGGCGCCGTTTGACAACTTCCTGCAGCAGGACGCCGCCGATGTAGCCACCACCGATGAGACCAATTTTGTTGAGCATTGCTGACTCCTTTCGCGGACGAGCTCTCAACGCCCCGAGTTGGGTCGGATGCGCCGTGTGAAAAAAAGCACGAGTTCGTTCATACCGCAGAAGAATAGCACTAAAAATTCCGCCCGTGGGGCGGAATTTTGGTCAGCCCAACGGTTGAGCAAGTATCAAAGATCGGGCATGTTCAGCCATCGTCCAAACCTCCGAGAATCCGGCTGAGGACGGACGACCCCTTTCGCGCGAGTTCCTCGCTCGCCTTGCTCACAACCCCACCGGTGACCGCCGAGGCAATGGCCTCTTCAACACCCGTCTTGACCTCATCCCGGAAAACCGGAACAACACTCTCGGCGCCATCTTTGACTCCGGCTGCCACTTCGCTGCGAACGGTCGGCAAAGCAGCCACAACCGACTCATCCAAGCCCGATTTCACCGCGTCGCGGACCTTGGGGACCACGGCCTCTGCCCCCTCTTCAACCGCCGAACGCACCCGGTTTGAAAGCTCTTCACCGGCTGCGGCGAACTTTTGGTCGATGACGCGGCGAACCGCCAACCAGAGAATGAGGACCGTCACGAGGCTCGAAAAGGCCGCCACCAAAGCCGTCAATAAGATCGAGGACATCCCGTTTACCCTCCCCAACCCGGCGGAGCCGGGAGCTGTTGGCCGAGTTTCCTACGAAGTACCCAATTCTCGGTAGTACGTGGTCTGTGGTAGTTACGCAGGCGGGACGCCCGCGCTACAAAGGACCAAGCGCCATTGTGGTGCCGTGATACCGCCCGCATGAAGTCTATCCGGATACGCGGATCCGATGATCCAGAACCTGAATCTTGCACCGGGCTTAACTCATAATTCATAATTCATAATTCGCTCTTAACTCTCATGTCCCGAGTCAAACCACTCCCTCAGTCGGGTCATCCCCTCGTCGATAGCTACCCGGGCCTCGTACCCGAGATCACGTTTGGCGGCGGAGATGTCGTACCAGTGCGCGGTCGACAGGTGCCGTGCGAGGAATGGCGTCATGCGGGGCCCCTTGGGGGATGGTTTGATCCGGTGCAGGGTCTCGAAGATCTTACCCATCATCACCGCGAGGCCCACCGGCACCGACCTCTCGACCGGAGGAAGCCCGGCCGCGGTGACAAAACCGTTGATGATCTCCTTGATCGGCCTCGGATCGTCGTTGGTGATGAAGTAGGCGCGTCCGGCGCACGCGGCGTCCGTTGCGAGTTTCTCGGCCGCAAGCAGATGCGCGTCCACAGCGTTGTCGATGTAGACCGTGTCGATGAGGTTCGATCCATCGCCGACCAGGCGGAGCTGACCCGCGCGAGCCCGATCGACGAGGATCGGGATCAGGGTCGTGTCCTCGGGTCCCCAGATCAGATGCGGCCGTAGTGAGACCGTCGACAAATCCGGACTGTTCGCCGCAAGAACCAGCTGTTCGGCCCCGGCCTTGGTCTCCGGATAGAACGCCTCGTAGTGATCTGCATAGGGCAACGACTCGTCGGCGCCCTCGATGTTGCCACCGCCGTGGACCACGCTCGGCGAACTCGTGAAGACCAATCGCCCCACGTCGTGGCGACGCATGGCGTCGATGATGTTTCGAGTCCCGACGACATTGGCCAAGTAGAAGGGCTCACGCGGTCCCCACATCTCGACCTTCGCGGCAACGTGGAAGACGCAGTCGCACCCGGCGACGGCATGATCCACGACCGATGCATCGGCGATGTCCCCCTTCACGCACTCGACGCCCATGGCTTGGAGCGCCGGATAATCTCCGCGCTGCAGGGTGCGGACAACGTCCCCGTTGGCCAGTAACCGCCGGACGATGGCGCCGCCGAGAAAGCCCCCACCACCAGTGACCAGGCTTCGCATCATGTCCTCCGGAGCCGGGCAGTCGCCCACTCGCCGAGTTCGCGACGGCCGATCTTGACGTTGTGGCGGATATCCACCGGGAAACCGGAATGGAAGAGCACGGTGTGGATTCCGGCCGTGTGGTCGAACGAGGCGCCGAGATCCAGCAACTCCTTGCGGATCCGTTCGTGGTCAGCGGAACCGACCCCGGGCTCGGCTTCGATGCAGATCACCGGGATGGTCTCGCCATCAACCTCGGCCCCCACCAGTGCGCTTCGGTAGACATCGGCGTGGGTGTTGAAAATGCTCTCACACGGGACCGTGTGGAGGGTCCCATCTCTGGTGATCACCCTCTGTGACTTGCGGCCGCAGAACCACAGACGCCCCTGATCATCGTAGTAACCGAGATCGCCCATCCGGTGGCGGATGGTCTCGCCATCGGGAATCTTGCCGAGCCGGTTGTGTTCATCGGCGTCGAAGTACTCATGGGTCACCTGCGCCCCTTTGACCACGATCTCTCCCACCTCGCCGTGCGGCACGATGAGGTCGTCGCTCCAGGCCGCGATGGGACCGTCATCGACGCCGATGATGGCCGCCTCGATGGAGGGAACCGGTGGCCCGACACACGTTCCGGCGCCACGATCGGTGGCGTGCCGGGTTTCGCTCAGAATCATGTCGCTCGAGTTCACCGCCACCGGAAGCGACTCGGTCGCGCCGTACGGGGTGAGGATCCGACCGCCCGGCGCCATCAACGAGACAAAACGTTCGATGATCTTCGGCCCCACCGGCGCGCCCGCAGAAACGACTTGGCGAAGGGTCGAGAGCTCGACACCGTGCGCCACGCCGTAGCGGCCGACCGTGTCGAGCAGCGCGGGTGAGCCGAACATGGTCGTGACACCGTACTCGTGGATCGGTCCGATGATTTTCATCGGATCGACCTTGGCCGGGTGGGTGGGATCCATGTCGGGGATGATGGTGGTCATCCCAAGGGCTGGATCGAAGAGCGAAAAGAGCGGGAACGTGGGCAGATCCACATCGCCGGGCCCACAGGCGAGGACTTCGCGGACCGCCTCGATCTGAGCGGCAAAGTTCCCGTGCCGGTAGACGACGCCTTTGGGCGGGCCGGTGCTCCCCGATGTGAAGACGATGGCCGCAACCTCATCTCTCGAGGTTTCAGCGATCTCCATCCCACCCACCTGCCGTCCGAGGGCTTGGATCTTGGCCAACGTCCGACCACCCCAAAAGAGTCGCGGGCCAGCGGTCACCTTTTGTCGAACCGTTGCCCGCGCCCATCCGAGAATGACCCGAGCCGCGTGGGCCTTGGGGACACCGATAAACGCCTCGGGACGGGCGTTGCCGAGACACCCCTTGAGGTGGTGGAGACCGATGCCCGGGTCCACCAGGACCGGAACGGCGCCGGCCCGGAAGATCCCAAAGGCCAGGACAAAGAGATCGAGTCCCGGCGGGACCATCAGAACCGTTCGCACGCCCCGCCCGATCCCCGATGCCGCCAGTCCGGCGGCAACCCACGAGGTTCGTTCTTCGAGCTCTCCATATGTCAGGGATCCGCCCCGGCGCCCCCAGGGACAGACCACGGCTGTGGTATCCGGTTGGCGTTGGGCCATCTCGCTGACGGCTGTTGCGATGTTGACTGTTTGGCTCATAGAGGTGCTATTGAATCACGGCGGGCACGAATCCGGAAACCCGGAAGGTACAATGAAACCGCAGAGACGCAGAGACGCGGAGTCAACGCAGAGCGCCGCACTAGAGAGTGGGTAATGCCTGCGTGCGGGCGCTCCAACTGACGTGGAGAGGACCGTGGTTCGGGCACGTTGTGTTTGAAACACGAAGATCACAAAGCCCATCCATCGCGAAGCACACAAAGCCATCACATTTGAAAGCTGGATCTCGGGACGTTGACGATCCACCGATGCCAGCAACGCGCACCAGGCTTGACCGCCATACTTCGGAGCGACGGAGGGGTTCTCGTCGGTGTGACGTAAAGGTAGTCCACCGATGATCACGAGCGCGGACCAAACTCAATCATGCGATGGCCTTTGCGATGGCCTTGGTGTGCTTCGTGTTCTTTGTGTTTCAAATGCGATGCTCCGCGGAAACCCTGCGTCTCTGCGCCTCTGCGGTTTCAGCTGGCGCTTGTGCTTTCAGCGGTTGAAGAACTCGCGGATCAGCGGCACGATCTCGTCGGCGTAGTCCTCGAGGATGTAGTGCCCCCCATCGGCGTACCGATGGAGCTCGGCATCGGGGAAGATCTTCACCCACTCGTCGAGAAAATGGTGGTCGAAGACAAAATCCTTGTCGCCCCAACAGATGAGGATCGGCTTGTCGGCGAGCTTGGGGAGGTTCTCCGCGATCTCGGTGACCAGTTCGAACCCACGGTCACGTGGATTCAGCGGAATGTCCTCGACAAAGCGGAGCACCGCGCGCCGGTTTTCCCAGGTGTCGTAGGGCGCGCAGTAGGCGTCGGCGATCTCCTTCGACATGGGCCGCCGGGTCACCCCAAAACGCGTGGCTCCTCGAGCGAACCCGTTGAGACCACGAACCAGCAGACTCCCGAGCGGTGTGTTACGGACCAGTCCGAGCTGCCACGGCAGTGGTTTTCCCGCCGGAAGGTGGAAGGCTCCCGTGTTGAGGACAACCAACCGTTTGACCCTCTCAGGATTCCGCCCCGCCCAAGCGGTGCCGATGGCGCCGCCCCAGTCGTGCACGACGAGATTGACCTCATGAAGCTCGAGACGATCCATAAAGGTCTCGAAATCCGCGACCCGGCGCTCCAGCGAGAATGTGTAGTCGCCATCATCGGGACGGTCCGAGAGACCGCAGCCCATGTGATCGGGCGCCAGCACTCGGTGATCTTTTCGGAGATCCTTGATCAGTTCGCGGTAGTAAAACGACCACGTCGGATTGCCGTGCACGGCGACTACAACCTCGCCCTCCCCCTCATCCACATAGTGGAGTCGAAGATCTCCCAGATCCATGAAATGGGACTCGAAGGGGTAGATGTTCTTGGCGATCGTCTTCATAGGATCTTCAGCTCTACTTGCTGCGAATCACTACCACTGAACCTCGGCCATGGTGCAGTTCAATCCGCTGCCGATCCCCATCAAAGCAATGCGGTCACCGCTCTTGAGCTGTCCCTCTTCCTGGAGCTTGGACATGACGATGGGAACACCGGCGGGACCGATGTTGGCGAAGTTCGGATAGAGCTTGAAGACCTTCTCGACATCGAGACCGACGATCTCACAGAATTTCTCGGTGTGGATCTTGCTGACCTGGTGGAGGATGCAGTGGTCGAATTCCTCGATCTTCCAATCGAGTTCCGCCACCGCTTTCTGCCACGTGCGCGCGGCCAAACCCAATCCAGCGACAAGAAGCTCATGGCCCTTGGTCACCATGCCCTCGACCTGGCCGTAGCACAGACGGTTGTGCTCGGTCGCGGCGAGGTTCACCCCGCCGCGGAAGGGATGGCCACCGTCGTCGAGATCCGATCGACCGAGAACCATGGCGGCAGAGCCGGATCCCAGGGTCAAGGTGGCGAAGTTCTCGCGGAAGATCTCTTCGGTCACATCGGAGCCCAGGAGCTTTTCGATGGTCTTCTCGGTCGAGAATCGGCTTGATTCGCCGTTGACGACGATGCCGTAGTCGATCTGACCCTGCTCGATCATGTTGCCGACCATGTCCATTCCGTTGATGAACGCCAGACAGGCGTTGCCGAGATCGAAATTCATGCAGGTTTCGGGCAGCCCGATCTTCGAGTGGACGATGCACGCCGTCGATGGCTCGATGTAGTCACGGCACACCGAGGTATTGACGAGGATGCCCAACTGATCGGCTTGGATTCCGGCATCGGCGATGGCCTTCCTGCCGGCCTCGGCTGCGGCGTCGCTGGGCTGGAAGCCCTCGTCCCACACCCGCCGTTCCATGATCCCCGAAAGATCACGAATCAGGTCACCGCGCATGCCCAGGCGTTCCAGGCTGGGCGCCAGGCGCGTCTCGATTTCCTCGGATGGCACGCGGTGCGGCGCATCCAGATGAGCGACACCGAAGATGGAGACATCTTGAAATTTCATGTTTCTCTCCTCAGGGATTCCCATTCATTCAACCCAACGGGTGAGCTTTTCTGATGGGAAGTTCCCGCGCCATTCAACCGGCGCCGGGGAGAGAGGGTACCACCGATTCGGGCCGACCAAACGCCGCTCTGCGGCACTCAGAGCTGTTGATGGGCCCAGGATCCGAACCGCCAGATGGCAAGGAACACGACGGCCTGGAGCAGCCTGTAGCCGATGTGACTCAGCCACACCGCGGTGATCCCAAACCCAAGGACCGGTCCGACAAGATAGGCAATGGGCAGAAAGAGAACCCACTGAAGCGTCAGGGTCACGGTCATGACTCTGAGGTTGTCTCCTGCGCCCAGAAGCGCGTTCATCAGCACCATCCCGAGCGTGTCCAGACTCATGGTCGCAGCCATCACCCGGAGAGGGAGACGCGCCAACTCCAGGATCTCCGGGTCATGGAAAAATGGCCGGAGGAGAAGGTCCGGAAAGAACAGACCCACCAGCGACAAGACCCCCACCACCGAGGCGGCGAGTTTGGCAACATCCCAGCCCCAGGCCCGGGCATCCTCCGGGTCCTTCCGTCCCAACGCCTGGCCGACCAACGATGCCGCCGCCATCCCGGAACCGAGCCCGGGAAGAATCGCTACCAGAAGCAACTGAACCAGCACGTTTGACGCAGCGAGTTCGACGGTCCCTACCTTGCCGAGAATCCAGAAGAACGCGGTCAGGCCCCCGGCAAAAAAGAACTGCTGAATCCCGGTGGGAACCGACAACCGAAGCATGGTCAGCATCGTGCTGCGGCTCGGCAGACGCTGGAGGAAACCGTTGGCGCGTGCCAACCGCCATCCCTGGACCAGATAGAGACCGGAGCCGATGAAGGTCGCGATGGCCGAACCGATCCCGGCACCCGCGACTCCGAGGGCCGGGAGCCCGAAATGGCCGAAGATCAGCACCCAATTGAGAGCGATGTTCGAGGCATGCATCACCAACAAGGTGCGCATGTAGACCTTGGACATGTTGACGCCGTTCCAATAGCCCCGAAAGGCGAAGTTGACCCCGAGCGCGACCATGGCGAAGAGTCGAGCCTGGAAATAGGGAACCCCGAGGGCCACCACCTCCGGATCGTCCACCAAGAGAGAGAAGATCTCGTCGGCAAAGAAGATCGGGATCCCCGACAACGGCAACGCGAGCCCGACCGCGAGAAGCAGACCTCCGTTGAGAGGCTCGGCCGATGCAGTCGTTCTCCCCTCTCCAAGCCGTCGAGCTGCTATCGCCTGAACCCCAGCCGACAACCCGGTGATGAATGCCGAGGCCATGAAGTTGGCAAAGCTCGCCATCCCAACCGCCGCCAACGCCGCGGCGCCAAGCATCCCGACCATGGCCGTATCCACCAGATTGAGGACATTCTGGGAGACCATCCCGCCGATGATCGGCAGCGCGAGGGTGAGGATCTGTTGTCTTCTCTTGGGGTCGATAAGGAACTCCACCTGGAAATGTACAAGGGTGTAAAATATTGCGCCACTCTGGCCGACACGCGGGGGGCTGTGTCATTATTTTTCTCAACAGCTCGTAGGAGGGTCGCAATGACCACGAAAATCGCCAGGATCGCACTCATCATCTTCGCCGTCGGTCTGGTCGCCTCAGCCGCGTATACCGGCGAGAACGCCGACAAGGCCGCCGAGTCGGTGCGGGACGACGCCATCTCGAAACTGGTGGCGTGGCGGACCAAGTCCGCCGACAGCCTGCTGAAGAAGAAGGCGACATATGAGACATCCCAACCCTATCTCACAGCCGAAGCCCTCCTGATGGCCACCTACAGTCTGAACAGGGACGCTGAAACAGTGACGCGAGCGCTCAAGATCCTCAAAAAGCAGTCCGAGAAAGACGCGGTCGACCCAGTTGCCGAGTTCTACCGCGGCAAGGTTCTCTCCTGGCTCGGCCAAAAAGACGAAGCCAAGGTGGCCTGGCGCAACGCCAAGGACCGGGCCGCTGCGGCGGTCAAGGCCGATTCAAAGAACGCCACGGCGCGCTTCTACCTCGGGGCGTCACTGGTGCGGCTCAAGAACCCAGCCGATGCACGAAAGGCTCTTAAGAAGGCCGCCAGGATTGGGTTCTACAAACCCATGGTCGATTTCCAGATCGGTTTGAGCTACCTGCTCGATGAGAATTGGAAGGCCGCGAAGAACAGTTTTGACGATGTCCACGAATTGGACCCGCGCTATGCGCACCTCTATTTCTATCGTGGCCTCGCGTCGGACAAGCTCGGGCGGAAAGACCTGCTGCTCGACGATCTCGATCAGTTTGTCAAGCTCGCGCCCAACTCACCCGAGGCCGACACGGCAAGGACCATCCTCGAGGCGATGCAATAGAGCGCGTTTCTCGATCCTGGATACTCGATTCTCGTCTGGATAAACTGACCATCAAGGTGCTTAAGAATTCAACGTTTCCACGGGAGGGGGTCAACCCCTCCCCTACTTTTTTCGATTTGTGCGATCTGAATGGAGTGACGACGTGATCCGACCGGGACGATTCTGAAGGTGGGGTGAACCCCACCCTACATCCATCCCACTCCGCAAGGCCGTGGGGCTGGCCCCACCTTCAGTCATGTTCCGGGTAGGCGTTTCGGCCCCTCGACCATCGCGTATCGAGCGCTAGGAGCTTGCACCGAATAGACCCTTGAGGGAAGCAATGGGGTTGCCGGTAGGGTTTTCGCCGAGGGTCGATTCGGCGCAACCTCCTAGAACGGACGTCCGATCCCGATGTAGTACTTGGGTGTGGTCGAACTGATGCCGGTGTTGACCAGCGGCCACGCGACATCCGCCCACAACGGCCCGATGGGGGTCGACCAGCGCACCCCTACTCCGGCGCCCATGGACAGGTTGAAATCGGCATCGCCCCAACTCTCCCAGACCTGCCCGATGTCGGCGAAGACCGCCGCCCGGAAGCTTCCCCACACCGAAATTCGCAGCTCCTCATTGAGGATGAAAAGAGCTCCACCGCCGGCAGGGACAAATCCCTCGCCAACGGCGAATCGCAAGGGGCCGAGACTGTTCCGATCGAATCCCCGCACCGATCCCTGCCCACCGGCGAAGAGTTTGACCAAGGGGATGAGTACCTGGCCGTGCAGGGGCTCCGAAACGCCGATTCTCCCGGTCTGGATCCAGGTGCTCGAGCCGAGGACGGGCAACGCGATCGACGCGTTTCCAAGACCGGTCCAATAGTCGATGTCGGACCCGAAGACCTCGGTACTCCGAGCGAGGTCGACAAAGAGGCCGTACCCCTTGGTCGGGTCGAAGGGTGAATCAAAGCGATCGCGCACATAGCGGGCGCCGATGAGACCTGTATCGATGGTGATGTCAATGGGGGGTAAGAACCCGTCGGGGTCGGGATCCCGTTCATAGGTGCGGGTCCTTGTGAACCTGTAGTAACCGGTGATCTGCTCACCCGCGGTTCCGATGGCCCGCTCGCCCCCACCCAGCCATCGGGTGCCGTCGATGCTCCACGACGCCTCATCCTGGAGGAGCTTCGGATTCTGATTCGGCGGGTCCCCCCGAGAAAACCCGAGGGTGGATGTGAATGAAAGCCGCTTGCCGGGCAAGGGGGGAAGCGAAGCGACGACAAAACCCAGCCACTCGACGTTGTCCCAACGACCCCGAAAATTGAGTCCGACACCCCTTCCGAAGAGGTTGTCGTCCTTCAAACCGAACCGCGCTTGGACACCGCGTTCCGAACTCCATCCACCGCCGATCTCGGTGGTCCAGCGAGGCTTCTCAAAAATATCGAGCTCTACCTGGGCGCCGGTGCTGCCCACCGGCGTGGTCCGAACATCCACCCGCTCGATGGGCGCAAAATTCGCCACCCGCGCCGCGGTGGTGTCGAGATCGGAGTTGGTCAGAATCTCGCCCTCTTCGATGGTGACCCCCGAGACGATCGACCGGCGGCTCGTGTGTTTGAGTCCGTTGACGACGACTCCCTCGAGAATTCTCTGGATCCCGGGTTCGACGTTGATCGTGACGGTGACTTCTCCATCCTCATCAACATCCGCCGCTCCTCGTGCTATGGCGTCGGAGTACCCCGCCGCGTCGTAATCCGCGCGGATCTGGCTCGCCGCCAGATCGACGCTCATCCGATCGAGGGGTTTGCCGACCGCGAGAGGGAATTCGTCAGTCTTGGTCAGCCCAAGGGGATCCGAGCCCGTCACGACGAGTCGACCGACGACGGCCTGCTCGCCGAGATCGACTCCGATACGGATCTCGGCGCGTTCGGCGTCGAGCGGAACCATTTGCACAGAGTGAACCTCCGCACTTCGATAGCCGAGATCGGCAAATGCAGTTTCGACGATTCGGATGGCCCGTTCCTCGTCCTCAGCGAGCAATGCCAGTTCATTCGGTTTGCCCAGACGTTTGGTCATGGCCGCGGAAACCGAATCGGGGATCCCCGCGATGACGGGCCCGGTCAACTCGGTCTGACCGTTTTGCGCGACCTCGACCACGACCCTCTCATCCCGTCGTTCGACAACGATCGACGCGTCCGGATAGCCCTCGACATCGAAGTGCCGCTCGAGAAGACTTGCCATGTTCCGGAAACCGAAGCTCTCGAGGGGCGGATGGCGGTACAAAGCGGTCACTTCTTCCCGGATTCGACGTGGCGGCGCGTCACCCTCGAAGATGACTTCCTGAAACGGTCCCGGATCGCACTCGAAGTTCAGGATCCACGAGTTGTTGTTCTCCAAGGACTCTGTTGTGATCCGGGCTTCCTGGTAACCGGAGACGGCCAGTTTGCGTTCCATCCTGACCCGAGCAACAAACTCGAGGAACGGATCGAACGGCTGACCGCGTCTGAATCCGGTGGCCTTCTTCAGCCCGCGCTTGCGGATGGGCCACTTCCCATTCAACTTGAGCTTGCGGATCGTCGGCCGATCGTCGTAAAGCGACGAACCACCCCACTGAAAACGCTGAAAGACATTCCCACCGATCTCCTCGGTGAGGGTCTTTTGATAGCCCTGGACAGAAAGCCCCTTGAGACCCGGGACATTCCAGAACTGGAGCATGGAGGTCCGGTCCTGGACATCGGTGGCATTGGTGGCAAAAAAGAGCGCGACGTTGTGGCTCAACCTCTGCCCGATCATGATCTGTTGCGAGGAGTCCTTCTCGAGATCCACCGAAATATCGGCGGGCTGGAGGGTCTCGTTCTCGAACCCGAACGCGCCGGCGATTCCCTCGACGAGTCCCTGGGTCGCCATGGCCGTCGTGTTGAGTTGGCCCTCCTCCTTTCCGAAGGCGCCGAAGTCGGATTCCGGCACGATCTCGACGATGGGATCGATCTCCGGGTCACCGGTAAAGAGCAGACTTCCCCTCCTCACCTTCACCCTCTGACCTGCCAGCGAGAATCGGCCCCCCGGGTCGATGGTGATCTCACCGTTGATCCTCGGATTGGCGGCTCTGCCGGTCAATCTGAGTACATCCCACCGGGCATCGAAACGGCCGAGGTTGTTCTCGACGCGAACCACACCTCGACCTCTCACGTCCAGATCGAGAGAGATCTGATTCAGCGGATCATCGCTGGCCGGATCGAGGGTCTTTGTCCCGAAAATCGCTCCTCCGAGGCTCACGTTCTGATCCCACAGGCCTGCCACCAGATTGAGTTCTCCGACAACCTTTGCAAGGCGGTCGGGCTGCGGCTCGATCGCCACGGCGCCGGACCATTGGCTGAGGATTCCGCCGACGAAGACGACCACGTTCTCCATCTCGGCGACGACGCCCTGTCGCGACTCCGGATCCCAGCCACCGCCGATTTCCATGGTGCCCTGATTGACCCTCGCGCGGCCGTCGTTGATCCACAGCACACCGTCGTCGACTTCGGCCGAGACAACCAGATCCCTGATGCGCAGTGGCGGATCGCGAAAGACCAGCGCGCCTCCCGGGTGCATGATGTCCAGGGTCAGCGTCGGATCCGTCACCTGACCGCTCACCGCAGCGACGATGCTGATGGGCTCTACGATCTGGACCGGATACGGGATGTTCCGACCGAATCCCGGAGAGAGAACTGCGTCCATCGATCCCACGATCTCGCCGGTGGCCAGGTCGGCTGAGCCGTGGGCCTCGATGCTGGTCGTTCGCCCTCTGAGCAGGATGGGTTCGACGGTGATCCGCTGTCCCGCGATCCTCACGACAATGGGTCCTGAGGCGGGCACCTCGCCACCCAGGTGTCGGAGACGGAAATCCCGAAGTTCGGCGAAGACCATGGTGTCATCCGGCCGATCGGGGTGCCAACTTGCTTCGAGATCGAGATCGGCGGTCGCGTTGAGGGCCTGCTCACCGTAGCCGAGAAGCTCGACGATCGGGTCCGATTTCAGATTTCGGCCGCGAGCCGATATTCGAAGCTCGCCAGTCGGCGCATCGACCCACATCCAATCCGGTCTCGGGATCAAGCCCACCGGCAATTCGCCCTCGACCAGGAAAGCCCCCGCATCGATGGCGGCTTCCTCGCTGACAAAGGTCACGAGGCCGTCCTGCAACGATCCGGCCACATGGAGTTCCGAGAGGTCGGAGAGTTCATCCGTCGTCCGCCAGTCGACCTCCAGCATTCCCGTTGGGTTGGCGATGGTTCCGTCGATCTCGATCGCTCCATCACTCAACCCGGTGCTCAGAACCGGCAATTCTGCGGGAATCCGGCCCAGATCCACATCCCGCCACTCAACCTCACCGGAGATCCGGGAATCGAATCCCCCCAGACCAACCGATCCCGATCCGACGACGGTTCCGCCGAAGGCGTCAAGCGAGATCTTTGACACCTGAAAGAAATCCGGATCGGCGGAGAAGGAAGCGAAGCCATGGTCGGCTCGCCACGAATCCAGACCGATATCAAATGCCTCGATCGATCCATCGACCGACCAGCCACCGGTAGCGAAAGAGAACCTCCCACCACCGCTCAGGGTCCCGGTCGGATCCAGCGCGCCCTCCGGGTCCGCCGGCACGAATTCGGCCATCCGTTGAAGGCTGTCGAGATCGATGCTCCACTCGCCCTCACCGTTCATCTCTTCGAAACCGACATGACCGTTGGCCACGAGCTCGATCCCCTCGTCAACCGTGACCACCGTCGTAAAGTCAGCCCGGGCCGTGTCGCCTCTGAGGCCGACCCCGATCCTGGCGAAGCGCTGATCCGCGATCACCGGGGCAATCCACTCGGCCTCGGCTTCGTAGCGGGGATCGAAAAGACTACCCGTCACATCCACATGACCCGAAATCGGCCCGCTATCGGCGCCGACCAGTTCAAGATCGGGAGCCCACGCGCCGATCAAGGTCTTCAATGCCGGTAAATCGTCGACCCTCAGATCAGCCGTGGCGTTGACGCCACCACCCGATCGGGTCTTGCCGCTTCCGGCGACGTTCATCCCCGCCAGATCGATCCGAAACTCCTCCACCAACCACTCGTCGGCCCGCCCCTCGCCGCGGATCACCGCTCGGCCGCGGCGGTCGACGGCTTCGAGATCGATGCGGGCGGAGAGCGTGTCCAGCGAGAACGGATAGGCCACGGTGCCGTCGATGGCGCCCGTCAGCGAAAGGGGACCATCGACGACGCCTACCACGTTCGGGGCGGCAAATGCCAACACCCTCTCGACCGGCGCATCCCTCAACCGAGCGTGTACGGTGGCCAGCCCCGTCTCGTCCACCGACACACGAGCCCGACCCCAGCTTTGGGCCGCGGCTTCGATCTCGGGGATTCCACCCGAGTAACCCATGGAGAGCTCATCGAGATCGTAACCCGCGATGGCCAACCGACCACCGTGATGAGTCGCCGATACATCGATGGCACCATCGGCCGCCACCGACGCACTTCCTTGCAGCTCGAGAAGCCCGCTGGGATCGAGGCCACTGACGAGATTCGGATCCCAGAACTCGAGAGCCGATCGAAGATCAGTGGCGAGGTCGAAGTCGGCCCATCCCTCGCCGGCCGACAAACTCCATCCGCCATCCATACGGGCTTGGAGATCATCGCCATCGATCTTCAGATCCGAGACCCTGACACCATCCTTGTCGGCAACGACGTGAGCGGCCACGTTTCCGAGTTCCAGCAACCGATCGGAGCGTTCGACAGTCATCTTATCTGCGCGGAAACCCACCGACGCCTCACCGCCGACCAGCCCGGCCTCGACCGAAAGACCATCGATCTCTCCCGTCAGATCGAGCGCGCCGGCCGTCCCCCCGCGACCATCGATGATCAGACGATCGACTTCGACCACCCGCCATGGATCGATGTTCGAGGGTGTTTCCTCCGTCTGCGCATGTGGCAACGACGGCGGATCCCGGAAATCGAATTCCAGCCCCCGGATGATGATCTCGTCGAACCGCCGAGGTTCTTCCGCCACCGACGACCAGCTCCACCGCGCATCGAGGCCCTCGACCGAGAGCAATTCAACCCCTGCAATCGATGCCGAGATTCTTCCGGTCCGGAGTTTGGCCGGCCAGAGGCGGAACCTCGGGTCCTCGATTTCGACTATCCAGCCGGTTTGCTCCTCGATCGTCGCCGCCAAGCGGTCGGCCACCGCCCGGTGGAGCGAACTGCTGTGCAACACCATCCAGGCCGCAACGATAAGAAGCGTGACCGAGATCGCTGCGATCAGCATGATGCGGCGTTTGCGGGACATAACCAGAGTCTAACTGCGCATCCCCCGATCCGTGTCCAAGCGACCTGTTCACCCACCGATGAACTTGATGCCGAGCGAACGCACAATGAAACCGCGGAGACGCAGAGTCAGCGCAGAGCATCGCATCAGAGAGTGGGCGAAGCCTGCGGGCCGGTGATCTGACTGACGTGGAGAAGACCATGGTTCGAGAGCGGTGTGTTTGAAACACGAAGTACACGAAGCCCATCCATCACAGAGATCACAAAGACATCACATTTGAAAGCTGGATCTCGTTGAGTGGGGGTTCCACCTACGGCACCTGCGCAATCCAAACCCGATCACCATATTCGGGAACATCGGAGGGGCTTTCGTGCCTGAGACCTCGCGGTTGGCCACCGACGATCACGAGCGCGGTACCCACTCAATTCTGCGATGGGCTTTGCGATGGTTCTTCGTGAACTTCGTGTTCTTTGTGTTTCAATTGCGATGCTCAGCGTTTCCTCTGCGTCTCCGCGGCTCCGCGGCTCCGCGGTTTCATTGCTCATACCGGCAGCGATCGATGTCGGTGAGTTGCCCTCGCGCCGCCCGGCATCGACTATCCTGTCCCCTCGGAGGCCCCATGACCATCCCGTTCATCTGCATCTTTCTCGCCTTCCTACTCAATCTCGTGAGCAAGGGCCCGGTCGCCGCCGCCATGGCGAAAGAGACCGGCGGTTACGACAACAGCACCCCACGGGATCAGCAAGCCCGGCTCGAGGGCTGGGGACGCCGAGCGGTTGCCGCCCACCTCAACGGCTTCGAGGCATTTCCGGCGTTTGCGGCCGCGGTCCTCGTCGCCACGGCAGCCGGGGCGGACCCTCTCTGGATGACCAGATTGTCCATCGCGTACGTCGTCGCTCGAGCCCTCTATGTACCGCTCTACATCCTCGATTTCGATCGTGTCCGCTCGCTTGTGTGGACCGTGGGCTTTGGGACAACCGTGGGACTTTTTCTGCTGCCCGTGCTCACCTGATTCTGCCGCATCTCGGCATATTGCCGCGCCTCCCCTCGATCGGTTGACTCGGTCCTGCTAGCATCTCGCCTCTAAATGAAACAGAGAATGAGTTTCATTTGTTACCTTTTCTGAGATCGATGACCAAACACGAGATCTCAACTCAACTCGAGGTGAAGATGCCCCACGACGACGAAGCCGCTGCCAAGACCAACCACGAAGCCATCGAAACCCGGGAATGGCTCGAATCCATGGACTGGGTGTTGAAAAACGCCGGTCCGGAACGGGTTCACAGGTTGCTCCAGGCCCTCGACATCCACGCCCGCAAGGCCGGGGTCGATCTCCCCTACTCCGCAGACACGCCGCACATCAACACCATCCCTCCCTCGGATGAGGTCCCCTACCCGGGAAGCCGCGAGGTGGAACGGCGGATCAAGAGTCTGATCAGATGGAACGCCATGGCCATGGTCGTCCGCGCCAATCTCGAAGAGGAAGGCATCGGCGGGCACATCTCCACCTTCTCGTCAGCGGCGACGCTGTACGAGGTGGCCTTTCACCATTTCCTCCGCGGCAAGAGCGAGCATTTCGACGGTGACCTGGTCTATTTCCAGGGCCATTCGGCGCCAGGGATCTATGCCCGCGCCTTTCTCGAGGGCAGGCTGACCGAGCAACAGCTCTTCAACTTTCGCCGCGAACTCCGTGGCGGCCTCCAGGGTGGCCTCTCGTCCTACCCCCATCCCTGGCTCATGCCCGACTTTTGGGAGTTCCCCACCGTCTCCATGGGTCTGACCGCCATCCAGGCGATCTACCAGGCCCGTTTCAACAGCTATCTCGAAGACCGGGGACTCCACCCCGACTCCAACCATCGCGTCTGGGCATTCCTCGGCGACGGTGAGATGGACGAACCCGAGTCCCTCGGCGCCATCACCCTCGCCGCCCGGGAGCGTCTCGACAACCTGACCTTCGTCATCAACTGCAACCTCCAGCGGCTCGACGGACCCGTGCGCGGCAACGGCAAGATCATCCAGGAACTCGAGGCCGCCTTCCGCGGCGCCGGTTGGAACGTCATCAAGGTCATCTGGGGCGCCGACTGGGATCCCCTGCTCGCCAAGGACGACACCGGTCTTCTGGTCAAACGGATGAACGAGGTCGTCGACGGCGAGAGCCAGCTCTTCTCGATCTCCGACGGCGCCTACATCCGTGAGCAGTTCTTCGGCAAGTACCCGGAGCTGCTCAAACTCGTGGAGGGCTACTCCGACGAACAGCTCCGAAGGCTCCGTCTCGGAGGCCATGACCCGGTCAAGGTCTACAACGCCTACAAGGCTGCAGCCGACTACACAGACGGTCCCACCGTCATTCTCGCCCGGACCATCAAGGGCTATGGCCTAGGCGAGGCCGGCGAAGGCCGAAACGTCACTCACAACCAGAAGAAGCTCAACCAGGACGAGCTCATCGAGTTCCGCAGTCGGTTCGGGATCCCGCTCTCGGACGACGACGCCAGGGCGGCAAAGTTCTATCGCCCGGCCCAGGACAGCCCGGAGATCGTCTATCTCCACCAACACCGGCAAGAACTCGGCGGGCCGGTGCCCACCAGAGGCGTCCGGTGCGAACCGCTCCAGCAGCCATCGAACACCATCTTCGACGAATTCAGCGAAGGCTCCGGAGATCGCCCGATCTCGACCACCCAGGCATTCATCCGGCTCCTGACCAAACTCCTCAAGGACCCGCAGCTCGGCGAACTCATCGTGCCCATCATCCCCGACGAGTCACGGACCTTCGGCGCAGAATCATTGTTCCGCCAGATCGGCATCTACTCGCACACCGGTCAGAACTACGAGCCAGTCGACGCGGGAACGCTCATGTACTACAAAGAGGCCAAGGACGGCCAGCTCCTCGAGGAGGGCATCACCGAGGCCGGATCCATGTGCTCGTTCATCGCCGCCGGCACTGCCCACGCCACCCACGGAATCAACACCATTCCGTTCTTCATCTTCTACTCCATGTTCGGGCTGCAGCGCATCGGCGATCTTGTATGGGCCGCCGGCGACATCCGGTCGCGTGGATTCATGATCGGCGGCACCGCAGGTCGAACCACCCTCAACGGAGAGGGCCTCCAGCACCAGGACGGCAACTCGCATCTCCTGGCCTACCCTGTGCCGAACCTGAAAGCCTACGATCCAGCTTTCGCGTACGAACTCGCGACGATCGTCAAGGACGGCATCAAACGTATGTACGTCGATCAGGAAGATGTCTTCTACTACATCACGGCGGAGAACGAGGCCTACGTCATGCCCGATCGACCCGAGGGTTGCGAAGAGGGCATTCTCCGGGGAATGTACTGCTTCCGCTCTTCGAAGACCGATAGCGCCGACAACCGTGCCCAGCTCTTCGGCTCGGGCGCCATTCTCAACGAGGCCCTCGAGGCGCAGAGGATCTTGGCTGATCGCTTCAACATCGCCGCCGATGTCTGGAGTATCACCAGCTACAAAGAGCTCTACATGGATGGCACCGAATGCGATCGATGGAACCGCCTGCACGGACCGGACGACCAGAAGACCACATGGATCCAATCCTGCCTTGACGGGACCGATGGCGTCTTCGTGGCGGCCTCCGACTACGTCAAAGCGCTCCCCGAATCCGTTGGCAAATGGTTCCCAAAGACACCCGTAGCCCTCGGCACCGACGGTTTCGGACGCTCGGAGAGCCGCGCCGAACTTCGGCGGTTCTTCGGCGTCGATGCCGCCTCCATCGTCATCGCCACCCTCGACGCTCTTGCTCGTGAAGGGTCCATCAAGCGAGCGGTGGTGGATCAGGCAATCGAAGATCTGGGTGTCGACCGCAACGCCCCCAACCCGACCACGGTGTGAGGGAGAGGATCATGACTACCACCGTCACCATCCCCGCATTGTGGCTACAGGCGTCCCGCCCGCCGGAGTTCTCACCTGGTACGACTCGAACCGGCGGTGTCCGATGAGTACCACGACAATCACCATCCCCGAGCTCGGCGAAGGAGTTGACAGCGTCGATGTGGTGGCCGTTCTGATCAAGGTCGGCGACACAATTGCCATCGATCAACCGCTCATCGAGGTCGAGACCGAGAAGGCCGCCGTTGAAGTGCCCTCCACCATCGCCGGCACCATCACCGAGATCCATGTCGCGGAAGGACAGCGCCTCGGGCCCGACGCGCCGGTCGTGACCGTCGATGCCGATGAGGTCGCCGAATCCGCGCCCGATGTCAACGCAGAGGCGCAGAGACGCAGAGACGCAGAGGCATCGCAGAAAGAACCCGAACCCGCGTCCGCGCCCACGTCCGCGTCAGAGGACGGCGACAGCGGCAGCGAACAGGAACAGCGTCAGCCAATAGCGACAACGGCACCAGCCGTTTCAGAGCCCCCGTCCGCAATTCATAATTCAGAATTCATAATTCATAATTCTCCGACCCGTCTCGTGCCGGCGGCCCCCACGGTCCGCCGTTTCGCCCGCGAGGTCGGCATCGACATTGCGACCGTCACCGGCAGCGGACAAGGCGGGCGAATTTCAATCGATGACGTCAAGGCAGAGACAACCCGCCGCCTCAGCCGCGGCGGCGGATTCGACGCTCCATCCGCCGATCTGCCCGATTTCACCCGTTGGGGCGAGATCCGTCGTGAACCCATGTCCAGAATCCGCAGCGTCACGGCGACCGCGATGACCCGAGCTTGGCTCACCGCGCCACAGGTGACCAACCACGACCTCGCCGACATCACCGAACTCGAAGGCCTCCGCCAGGCCTACAAGGCCCGGGTGGGAGCTGCCGGCGGCAAGCTGACCATGACCGCGATCATCATCAAGATCGCGGCATCGGCGCTCAAGCTCTTTCCCAACCTCAACGCCAGCATCGACCCTGCCGGCGGCGAGATCATCTACAAGGACTACATCAACATCGGAGTCGCGGTGGACACCGAAAGCGGCCTCCTCGTCCCCGTCATCAAGAATGCAGATTCCAAGAACATCACCGAGATCGCCATCGAACTCGACGATCTCGCCGCCCGCGCCCGGACCCGCAAGATCAAACCCGACGAGATGCAGGGCGGAACCTTCTCCATCTCCAACCTCGGCGGGATCGGCGGGACCGGGTTCTCACCCATCGTCAACTGGCCCGAGGTCGCCATCCTCGGTGTCTCGCGTGGACGGATCCAGCCCGAATGGGACGACGAGATCGAGGATTTCGAGCCACGCCGGATGCTGCCCCTCTCATTGAGCTACGACCACCGGCTCGTCGATGGCGCCGAAGCGGCGCGCTTCCTTCGCTGGCTCACCGAGGCGATGGAATCCCCACTGCTCTTGGCCCTCGAAGGCTGACCGGGCCACCGGCAGGGCACGCGGAAAACACGCCCAACCGTACCCGCAACCGCAACCGCAACCGTAGCTCCAACCGCCCCAAGCACACCGGAACCACTGCTCACCGGGGCGTGCCGAGCACGCCATTGTGCCGCGACAGACTTCCGGCAACGCGGTCGGCTCCACACAATGGCGCTGCCGGGCAACCCTCGCGGTAAAACGCCCCGGTGCACCTCTCCCAGCTTCAAAGGAGGCCGCCGGCGCACGAGCAGCGTGGTCGCAGCCCTCCCACTCATCCACCACGCGACCGCGCTGCTCGTGCAACGCTGGGACGCCGGGCCGCCCCGGCGTCCCAGAAGGCCGAAGCTGAAGGTAGGCCGTACCCGTAACCGCCACCGACACCGCTCCCAAGCACACCGGAACCACCCCTCACCGGGGCGTGCCGGGCACGCCATTGTGCCGCGACAGACTTCCGGCAACGCGGTCGGCTCCACACAATGGCGCTGCCGGGCAACCCTCGCGGTAGAGCGTCCCGGTGCACCTCTCCCAGCTTCAAAGGAGGCCGCCGGCGCACGATCAGCGTGGTCGCAGCCCTCCCACTTTTCCACCACGCGACCGCGCTGCTCGGGCGACGCTGGGACGCCGGGCCGCCCGGCGTCCCAGAAGGCCGAAGCTGAGGGTAGGCCGTACCCGTAACCGCCGCCATCCCCGCGAGCTCGAGGCCATCGATGGGATGGGAGAAGCTCGGCCATGAGATCGGTCACATCCTTCCCGATACCGACCGATCCCAGCTCGGTAACATCCCTTGCGGATCGGTTCCGATCTTCTTCCATCAACGTATAGTTGGGCATGGTTAACCTGGCGAATTGGAAGGAAGATTCGACCCGGATCGAGAGCGATCGAATCCTGGTTGAAGTCGTGAGCGTTACAGCTCACGACTACAGAAAGAAGTGATCATGGGCGACTACAGAAAGGCCACAAGGCAAGTCGAGGTTTCGGTCGGCGAATCCGTTCGGATCATCCGTGAGCTTCAGGAACTCAGCCAGAATCAACTGGCCGCCCTTGCCGGGATTCCTCAGTCGACAATTTCAGCGATCGAACGTGATCGAGTCAATCTTGGTGTCGAACGAGCCAAGGTCCTCGCCCGCGCACTTAGGGTGCACCCTGCGGTATTGGTCTTCCCGAGTTGGGACGTAGAGAACGAATCTGCCGCCTAACGATACGAATTCAGCACACAAAAGCAATCTGACAATTCAGCAGGATCGAGAATCTTGGTTGCGCCCATCTTGTTTTTGCCATTCTTGCAGTAGGCATTCTTGTAGGGAAACGAAGAGAGGCTCGTTCCAGCTCTTTCGACGCCATAGTGGAATATCCAGGACCGCATCGTCAGCGGTGGACTAATAGCATTGGAATGGTCTTCGTCCAGCTTCCCTCTGGTGTTTCGCTATGGGATCGAATACCGGGGCTGCCGATCCTCAGAGAGTCCGATCCCTGAGGGGGATCCACCGAGAACTGCCACAGTTTCGCAATATCTGCCCATCCCCGGTTGTCGATGGATGATCCATATGAGACGATGTCGCGGTTTTGGAGGATCCCGTGAAATCAACTTTGACTCTCTTCGCCCTGGTCTCCCTCGCCCTCACCGCCGTCTTCGGCTGCGCCCAGCCCGCAACAGATCCCGTCGAGGAAGTCGATGCAGCGCCCGCTTCAAAGGTCGGATCCACGATCCAACCCGACGTCCGGGAGGTGCATTTCGGCGAACTCCGGATGCTCACCGATGGTGGCGAAAACGCCGAGGCGTATTTCTCCTACGCCGGCGACAAGCTGATCTTCCAGTCCACCAGAGAACCCCACGCCTGCGATCAGATCTTCACCATGAACCTCGACGGCACCGACCAGCGGCTGGTGTCCACCGGGACCGGACGCACCACCTGCGCCTACTACTACCCGGAGGACGACTGGATCGTCTACGCCTCGACTCACGAGGGCGGTCCTGAGTGCCCCCCGACTCCCGACCACAGCCGCGGTTATGTCTGGCCGCTGTATGAGGACTACGATCTCTATCGCTCCCGTCTCGATGGGAGCGAACTTTCAAAGCTCACCGATACACCCGGTTACGACGCCGAGGCGACCATCTCCCCCACCGGCGACCGCCTGGTCTTTACATCCACGCGCAGCGGCGACCTCGAGATCTACTCCATGAATCTCGACGGCAGCGATGTGCAACAGCTCACCGACGCCATCGGTTATGACGGCGGACCCTTCTACTCCCCCGATGGGTCCAAGATCGTCTATCGCGCCCATCACCCCGAGGATCCCCAGGAGATCGAGGACTACCAGGCGCTCCTCGCCGATGGACTGATCCGTCCATCCAAACTGGAGATCTGGGTCATGGACGCCGACGGCGCCGACAAGACTCGGATCACCGATCTCGGGGTCGCCGCCTTCGGGCCCTTCTTCCACCCGTCGGGCGAGAAGATCATCTTCTCGTCCAACCACGGCGATCCCAGCGGACGTGAGTTCGAACTCTTCATGGTCGATCTCGATGGTGAGAACCTCGAACAGATTACATTCGCGGGCGGCTTCGACGGTTTTCCCATGTTCGCTCCGGACGGCGAGACCTTTGTCTTCTGCTCCAACCGGAACAACAGCAAGGACGGCGAGACCAATGTCTTCGTGACGAAGTGGAAGAACTGAGGTCGCAGCATCCCCACGGAAAAAGAAACGCGTCTCTCGCAAAAAACCGGTTCTATTCTTCGGGGGACCTTTCGACTCGTGCGTTGAGGTCCTTTTCCCCTCGATGCCACGGCTTCCTGGCACGGCGTAGCCCTTGGGCGAAGACGGCCGAGCCGTGGCGTCCCGGCCGGTTGGCGCTGCATCACCGGATGGAGCCCGATCCGAAAAATCCGTGTCCAAAACTGCGATGTTGCGATGTCTTTGTGTGCGATGCCTTCCCGCCTTGGCGTCTTCGTGGTTGCGACGATGCGATGGTGCGATGGTGCGATGAGTCTATCTGCGTCTATCTGCGCTATCTGCGGTTTCTCCTCTGCGATGTCTCTGTGCCCCTCTGAGTCTCTGTGCCTCTGTGGTTCAACTGCGATGACTTCGTGTCTTCGTGTCTTCGTGGTTGCGACGGCTGCGACGACTGCGACGACTGCGACGAAACTGTCATCTCATGACTGTCGACTGTTTCTGCTACTGTTGACCAGTAGGTATTCATGGCTGATAACAAGGGTCGAGTCGGGCTGAGAAGCCGCTACGGCATGCGCACCGAAGAGTTCTCGGCGCTCATGAAACGTAGGGTCGTCGAGATCCTTCTCGTCGCCTCACACTACGACTCGTTCGTCCTCGAGGAGGACGGTCAGCTTGCCGAACTCGTGATCGAGGAGTACCGCAACCTCGATCTCAACCTGCGCTATGCGCCCCGTTTCACCCGCGCCGCTGACTCGGCCTCCGCATTTGCCCTCCTCGAAGACCGTAAGTTCGACATGGTGGTGACGACACCGCGCCTCGCTGACATGGAGGTCGGGACCTTTGTCCGCCTGCTCAAGGAGAACCACCCCGATCTGCCCATCGGGCTGTTGGCCGCTCACGCCTGGGAGCTGCCGTGGCTCGAGGAGCTGAGACAGTCAGGGACCCTCGACTGGATGCTCTTGTGGCAGGGCAGCGTCCAGGCACTCTTGGCCATGATCAAACAGGTCGAAGACCGACTCAACGCCGACTACGACATCCTCGAGGGCGGCGTCCAGGCCATCATCCTCGTCGAGGACGAGGTCCGCTTCTTCTCGGCCTTCCTGCCGCACATCTACACCGAGCTGACATCACAGACCAGCCGGCTCATGTCCGAGGGGCTCAATCTTTCCCACCGTCTGCTCAGGATTCGAGCCCGCCCGAAGATCCTGCTGGCCCAGAGCTATGAAGAGGCATGGGAACTCTTCGAGCGGTTTTCCGGAAGTCTCCTCGGCGTGATCACCGATCTCGGTTTCCCCCGCGGCGGGGTTCGAGACGACGAAGCCGGAATCGAGCTTGTCGAGGCCATCCGCGCCGTCGATGACGACATCCCCATTCTCATCCAGAGCATGGAACTCGACCAGAAGGAACGGGCGACCGCGGCGCGGGCAGATTTCCTCAGCAAGAAATCCCCGACCCTGTACGAAGAACTCCGGAAGTACATCCTGGACAATTTCGGATTCGGCGACTTTGTTTTTCGCTTGCCGGACGGCACCCCGGTCGGTAGAGCGGGCGGCATGCGCAGTATGCTTCGAAGTTTGGGAGAGGTCCCGGATGCATCGCTGGTCCACCACGCCGGCCGCAACCACTTTTCGTCGTGGTTCAAGGCCCGCACCGAGTTCGAACTCGCCTCGATGATCAAACCACGCCGCGTCACCGACTTCTCGTCCCCGTCGGTGCTGCGCGAGTATTTGATCAACACCCTCACCGACTACCTTCGGGCGGTTCAAAGTCACGTCATCACCGAGTTCAACTCCAGCAGCTTCGACGAGTTCGCGGCCTTCTCGAAGATCGGAGCCGGATCTCTCGGCGGCAAGGGGCGCGGTCTCGCATTTATGCACAAGATCCTCTCGCGATCCAAACCGAAGCTCGACAACATCGAGATCGCCATTCCCCAGACCGTGGTCTTGGCCAGCGACATCTTCGAAGAGTTCCTCGAAATCAACGATCTGCGCTCTTTGGTCCACTACTCCGATGCCATGAGTGATCAGGAGATCCTCGACGCCTTTCGAAACGGCGGTTTTCCACCGGGTCTCCGGCCCGAACTTGGGGCGTTTCTCGAAACGGTCGGCGAACCACTCGCGATTCGCTCTTCGAGCATCCTCGAAGATTCGGTCTATCAGCCCTTCGCCGGGGTCTATGCCACTGTGATGCTGCCCAACAACCACCCGTCCCAGGACGTCCGCCTCGCCCAACTGCTCGAGGCCGTCAAGGTGGTGTACGCCTCGACATATTTCGGCAAGGCCAGGGCCTACCTCGAGACCACGCCCTATCGAATCGAAGACGAGATGATGGCGGTCCTGATTCAGCGGTTGGTCGGTCGGCAGCGCGGCCATCGCTTCTACCCCACCCTCTCTGGAGTCGCGTCGTCGTACAACTTCTATCCCTTCGGTGACATGCGCCACGACGAAGGCGTCGCACAGATCGCACTCGGACTCGGCAAGTCGGTCGTGGAGGGTTTCGAGGCTCTTCGGTTCTCTCCGACCCACCCGCAGGTGCTCCCACAGTTCTCCACGGTCAAAGACGTCCTGCGCAACGCGCAGCGGTACTTCTACACCCTCGACCTCGATCAGATCGATGTCATCCCGGGCGCGATCACCGACATCAACCTGGCGCGTGAGGAGATGATTCAAGCGGTGCAAGACGGCGCAGCTCACTCCATCGTCTCTACCTACGATCGCACCGATGACCGCATCACCACCGGTTTCGACGATGGCGGCGTCCCACTGATCACATTCAAACCGTTGCTGCGGGGCCAGGTGATGCCTCTTCCGGAAATCCTCACCTGGCTCTTGAAGGTCTGTCAGGAGGGAATGGCCAGCCCGGTTGAAATCGAGTTTGTCGCCGATCTCCGAAACGGGCTCGGTCGTCCCCAGAAATTCCAGGTGGTTCAACTCCGTCCCATGGTCATCGAACAGATGGATGTGGTTGTCTCCCTCGAACCGAACGAGACCGAGGGCGCGATCGTTGCATCGGAGGTCGCCCTCGGCCACGGACGTCGCGAGGCCATCGCCGACCTCATCGTGGTGGACCCCGAGCGCATCGACCGGTCGCAAACGCCGCAGATCGCGGTCGTCACCGAACGTATCAACCGGGTCCTCCGGAAAGAGGATCGTCGGTGCATCCTCATCGGACCCGGACGTTGGGGTTCCCGCGATCCCTGGCTGGGGATTCCGGTCGAATGGCCGCAGATCTCGAGCGCTCGGGCGATTGTCGAGACCGACTTCACGGATCTTCAAGTGGAGCCCTCCCTGGGATCCCACTTCTTTCACAACCTGACCTGCTTCGGTGTCGCATTCTTCTGTGTCCACAATCACAAGAAGCAGGGCTACGTCAATTGGGATTGGTTGCACCGGCAAAGATGTGTCGAGGATGCTCTCGACGGCGGTGTTCGCCATCTCCGTCTCGAGAGACCGGTTCAGGTCCTCGTCGACGGATCATCGGGGCATGGTGTGATCCGCGAGACCTGATGTGAACACAGGAGGAAGTGCCAATGCGCTCCGGCGAGAACCTCTTCGTTGAACGATTCATGCGCGACCTCACCGCCCGAAACCCGGGTGAACCCGAGTTCCATCAGGCGGTTCAAGAAGTTGTCGAATCACTCGTCCCGGTGCTGGAGCGTCATTCCAGATACCTCGATCACCGGATCCTGGAGCGAATTGTCGAACCGGAAAGGGTGATTCTCTTCCGGGTTCCGTGGATCGATGATCGCGGGGACATCCAGATCAACAAGGGGATTCGGGTGGAGTTCAACTCGGCGCTCGGCCCCTACAAGGGCGGACTCCGATTCCACCCAACCGTCAGTCTGGGGGCTCTCAAATCTTTGGGATTCGAGCAGATCTTCAAGAACTCGCTGACCACAATGCCGATGGGCGGCGGAATGGGCGGCTCCGACTTCGACCCGAAAGGCAGGTCGGACAACGAGGTGATGCATTTCTGTCAGAGCTTCATGACCGAACTCAGCCGCCACATCGGCGCCGGCACCGACGTTCCGAGCGGCGACATCGGTGTCGGCGGACGCGAGATCGGCTATCTCCTCGGCCAGTACAAACGCCTCCGCAACTCGTGCGACGGCGTGTTCACCGGCAAGGGCATCAAATGGGGTGGCACCCTGATTCGCCCCGAAGCCACCGGATATGGTGCTGTGTATTTCGCCGATGAAATGCTCAATACCAGGGGTGAGAGCATTGAGGGTCTTCGAGTTGCCGTCTCGGGATCGGGGAACGTGGCTCAGTATGCGGCCGCAAAGTGCCTTGCCCTTGGAGCGAAGGTCGTCACCCTTTCGGACTCATCAGGATTTGTCGTGATCGACAAAGGCCTGACACAGGAGATGTGGGACGAGTTCATGAACCTCAAGAACGTGCGTCGGGGTCGGGTCGGTGAGCTGAGTAGTCTCTTTCCGGGTGTGGTCTCCCACGAAGGTCCGGGGATATGGTCGGTCCCCTGCGATGTCGCGCTACCGTGCGCCACCCGGAACGAGGTCGATGGCGACGATGCCAGAACACTCCTCGACAACGGCTGCACCTGCATCTGTGAGGGCGCGAGCATGCCGTCGAACCCCGATGCGGTGGAATTCTTTGTCAAGAAGAAGGTGCTCTATGGCCCGGGCAAAGCGACCAACGCCGGAAGCGCAGTGATCTCGGGGCTCGAGATGAGCCAGAACAGCATGCGTTTGAGCTGGCCCGGCCACGAGGTAGATGAACGGCTCCGCGAGATCATGGCTCGGATCCACGAGACGTGTAGGACGACCGCAGCTGAATACGGACGGGCGGGAGACTACGTCACCGGCGCCAACATCGCCGGTTTCACCAGGGTCGCGGATGCCATGATCGACCAGGGGCTCGTGTAGTCTGCACTAGGAGGACGCACCGCATAGACCCTCAGGGAAGCGGTAGGGCTGCCGGAGCAGGACGTGGTGAGGGTCAATACGGTGCGTTCTCCTAAATGATTCGCTGCGCGAATCCCGGCAGAGCATCAAGGTGACGAAGTCGGAACTCGCTGATCACCGTGTGGAACGGGTGTTGGTCCCCCGTCACTACACGAACGTCGATCCTCTCGCGCGTCGCCGACGACATCTGTCGTGAGGAGTAGATCCCGTTCATGTACGAGTACAACAGTAGCGCCAGCATCATCCGCAAACGCTTCTCCGGATTTGCGTAGCAAATCCAATAGGAGGGGCGCCGCAGAGATTCCGTTGCGTAGCAACGAGTCTATGCGGTGCGTCCTCCTAGCTCCTGATCGGCCCTTTTTGACGATCTCAGACATCCAGACGATCTCGAGACGAAGTCTCTGCATCAGTTCCAAACAACCCTATCTTGGAAGAATTTTGAGTTCCGGCTCGGGTCCTGCTAACGTCGGGTTGACAGAGGAGAACGAGAGAATCAGGACACGCGGATCCTTGAGGTTTGATCGCAAAATCGTCGTGGCTGCCTGGAGGTCGTGATGAGCTTTTTGCTACGTATTTTTCGATCCACACGGATCGTTCAGCAGATCGGGTGCTAGGAGCCTGCAGGGGATTGATGGTGGATGGATTTCGGTTTGCTGTTAATTGCCCTTTGCGGCGGATTCTTGGAGCAGTACTTCGAGTACGGGCCGGGAATCCAACTAAAAGGGCCTTCACGGCATCCGAAAGGCGCCGCCTACGATCACCCGCACCGAGACTCCCGGCGGGGTGGCCCGCACCCAACCGAAATCCGCACACCCGTCCACCTGCACACACCCACCTTCTTCGCCACGACCCATCACTCGAAAAATATTTCGACCGACCACGCGTGGGACGGACCTCCTCAGTTCCACCAGCGATCGCATCGGTATTGAATTCACGGAGGAACGATGGAACAGGTAAAGGGAGCTGCGATCACCAACGAACCGGACAGCGACAACCCGGAAATCTGCACCACATGCAGGCTTCTTTCAGGGTGCACCCTGAGGGAAAAGGAGAGCCAACCCATCCTTTCCTGTGATCTCTTTGAGGAGGGTGATGCGAGCGCCGATCTCGTCGCTGCACTCATCGACAAGCATCGCGATCAGCGAGGTGGGTTGATCTCGATCCTCGAAGGTGTTCAGGCACAATTCGGGTACCTCCCCGAAGAGGTTCTCCGGGTCGTGGCAGAGAAAACCGGACGATCGCTTGTCGATATCTACGGTGTTGCCACCTTTTACAAGGCTTTCAGCCTGGAGCCCAAGGGACGCCACCTCTGCTCGGTCTGCGTCGGCACCGCTTGTCACGTCCGCAACGCCCCGACGGTTGTTGAGGAGTTCACGAACAAGCTCGGAATTCAACCCGGCGGGACAACTGAGGACCGCGAGTATTCCCTCGAGACAGTGAACTGCCTCGGTGCCTGCGCCCTCGGTCCCATCGTTGTGGTAGACGGCCACTACTTCCCGCAGGTCAACGCACGTCAGATCGACGAGATCATCGAAAAGACCCAGACCGGACTCGATTTTGTCGAGGTCACGACCGATGAGCGGGTCTTCCCGGTAGAGGTATTTTGCGCCCGATGCAATCGCAGTCTGATGGATCCCGACCACCCCATCGAGGGGCATCCATCGGTCCGGGTCACGATCTCGTTCGGAAGAAAGCATGGGTGGCTCAGGCTATCGTCTCTCTACGGCAGCTATACCATCGATTCCGAACACCAGATCCCGGAGAGCATGATCGCCCAATTCTTCTGCCCGACCTGCCATGCCGAGCTGGCCGGCGCCACCGATTGCCCGACCTGCGCCGCGCCCATGGTTCCCCTGATCGTGCGCGGCGGCGGCATGGTCCAGATCTGCTCACGACGCGGCTGTACCAGCCACCTTCTTGATGTGAGCGGGCTCGGAATGTAGGAGGCCATGATGAGACGACTGACAACCCTCGACGAGCTCGTAGGTTTCCGCGCCCGCGTCGGCAGCGCCAGAGTCATCAAGGCCGAAACCCCGACCCTGGTGGTCAGCGGCGGCACCTGTGGGCAGGCGAGCGGCGCCAATGACATCATGCGGATCGTCAAACGCCGCATCCTCGAGCAGGATCTCGGTGATCGGATCAGCTTGAGAATCACCGGCTGCCACGGATTCTGTCAGGTGGAGCCCTTCATCCTCGTCGAACCCGGGCTGCAACTGTATCCAAAGCTGAAGATGGAGGATGTTCCACGCGTCATCGACGCCGCCCTCGGCGGTTATGTCGAATCGGACCTCATCTACACCGAGCCATACATCGGCGCGAAGTACGACTGCCAGGATGAGATCCCATTCTTCAAGAGACAGACCCGCACGATCCTCGGCGCCAACCAGAAGCTGGATCCCATTCGGATCTACAACTACATCGAACGCGACGGTTACGCTGCGTTGGAGAAGGTGCTCACAAAGGACGACCCTGACTGGATCATCGAGGAGGTCCAGACCTCCGGTCTGCGCGGACGAGGCGGAGCTGGATTCCCGACCGGAAAGAAGTGGGAGTTCGCCCGAGCCTCCGGCCAACCGGGACAACCAAAGTTCGTGGTCTGCAACTGCGACGAGGGCGACCCGGGCGCCTATATGGACCGAAGCCTGCTCGAGGGGAATCCGCATTCCATTCTCGAGGGAATGATGATCGCCGGCATCGCCATCGGCGCCAACCACGGGATCATCTATGTCCGAGGTGAGTACCCACTGGCGATCAAGCACACCATGATCGCTATCAGACAGGCCCGCGAACTCGGTCTTCTCGGCGAGGATATCCTCGGCACCGGGATCGATTTCGACATCGAGATCGTCCGGGGTGCGGGCGCCTTCGTCTGCGGAGAGGAAACCGCCCTGATCCGCTCTGTCGAGGGTTTCATGGGCGAACCACGCCAGCGTCCCCCCTTCCCCATCACCAAGGGCATCGACGGATTCCCCACGTGCATCAACAACGTCGAGACCCTCGCCAACATCAGGGTCATCATCAATCGCGGCGGCGCCGAGTACGCCAAGGTGGGCACCCCGGGGAACACCGGAACAAAGATCTTCTCGCTGGTCGGCAAGATTCGCAACACCGGGCTGGTGGAGGTTCCTCTCGGGATAAGCATCGGCGAAGTCGTTCACGATATCGGGGGCGGTCCTCCGGGGAAGGCCAAAATCAAGGCGGTGCAGACCGGTGGCCCATCGGGAGGTTGCATCCCGGCCGCTCGATTCGACCTCCCCGTCGACTACGACAGCCTCAAGGAGGCCGGTTCGATCATGGGCTCAGGCGGCATGATCGTCATGGACGAAGACACCTGCATGGTGGATGTCGCCAAATACTTCATGGCCTTTCTCAGGGACGAGTCGTGCGGCAAGTGTTTCACCTGCCGAAAAGGGACGCAGCGCATGCACGAACTCCTCGAGGACATTGCCGAGGGCCGCGGCACCCTTGACCACCTGGACCTGCTCGAAGAACTCGCTGTCGTGGTCAAAGACACTTCCATGTGCGGCCTCGGACAGTCGGCCGCGAACCCGGTGTTGAGCACACTGCGCTACTTCCGCCACGAGTTCGAGCGACACATCATCGACAAGAGATGTGACGCTTTTGTCTGCAAGGACCTGGTCGGACCGCCGTGTCAATCGGCGTGCCCGGTAGGAACCGAGGCCTGGCGCTATGTCGCCCACATCGGCCGCGGCGAGTTCGAAGATGCCTACCGGGTCATCCGCGAGGCCAACCCATTCCCTTCGGTCTGCGCGCGAGCGTGCGATCATCAGTGTGAGCAGAGGTGCCGCGCAGGGACCAGCGGCGGCGATCCCATCGCCATCAGAGCCCTCAAACGGTTTGTGACCGACAGGATCGACCCCTCCTCCTACGTCCCGGCCAGAGTCGAGTGGACGGACGGCGAACCCCCACGGATCGCTGTGGTTGGGGCCGGTCCTGCTGGATTGACTGCGGCTCACGAGCTCTCCCTGAAAGGGTACCGGGTCACGGTTATGGAGGCCGAACCCGAACCGGGCGGCATGCTCTATTGCGCCATTCCCGAGTACCGTCTGCCCCACGAGGTCATCACCAGAGAGATCGAGTCGTTGCTCGACGACAACATCAACGTCGTTTGCAACACGAGCCTCGGTACCGACTTCACGATCGACAGCCTGCTGGGAGAGGGATACAAGGCCATCCTACTGGCGCTGGGTGCGCACAAGAGCCGGCCGTTGGGCCTGGAGAACGAGGATGTTTCGGGCGTCTACCCGTCCATCGAGTTCCTCAAAGCCTTCAACCAACGCGGCGAGCAGCTCGCCAGGGGACGAGTGGGAGTCATCGGCGGCGGAAATTCAGCCATCGATGCGGCCAGGACCGCGCTCCGCCAGCGCGATGTCGAGAGCGTCGCCATCCTCTACCGAAGGACTCAGCTCGAGATGCCGGCCTTCGACGAGGAGATCGAGGCGGCGCTGCAGGAAGGCATCACCATAGAAACCCTGATCAGTCCAACCGCGATCAAGACCACCAGCGGTCTCTTTTCGCACCTGGAGTTGGTCAGAAACAGCCTCGGCGCGCCCGATTCCAGCGGTCGTCGGCGACCGGTCGCCATCAAGGGGAGCGAGCACGTCATCGAGCTCGACACCCTGATCGTCGCCATCAGCGAGGATTCCGGAGTGGACTGCGTCACCCCTGCCAAAGCCGGAGGGATCGAGGTGACCGACTGGAACACGATCAAGGCGGATTCGAGAACGCTGCTCACGAGCCGACCGGGGGTCTTTGCCGCCGGCGACGTCATCACCGGACCAAACACCATCATCGACGCCATCGCCAACGGAAAGAAGGCGGCGGCCATGATCGATCTCCACATCCGAGGCGAAGAGCTCGTCCGGCCGGCAAGATCCATCGAGCCGCCGACCTACCTGGAGCCGGCGGAAGTCGACCCCGAAAACGTGTGTGACGAGCGGATCGAAACGCCCCGCGCCTCGGTTGACTGGCGAAAACGAAACTTCGCCGAGGTCGAGGTCGGTCTGTCGATGCTGGAAGCACGATGCGAGGCCGG
>Ga0164313_10000187_pt1 | contig 44688 bp, 75 predicted proteins | sample GuaBasSedimGuay4_FD_113735 | JGI IMG/M metagenome (GOLD analysis project Ga0164313, IMG submission 113735) | Subseafloor sediment microbial communities from Guaymas Basin, Gulf of California, Mexico - Guay4, Core 4569-4, 0-3 cm | ecosystem: Environmental > Aquatic > Marine > Hydrothermal vents...
TGGACAACGAACTAAATCGTGGCCACGATATAGAAGATAACGAACTAAATCGTGGCCACGATTGTGGCCACAATATGGACAACGAACTAAATCGTGGCCACGATATAGAAGATAACGAAATCGTGGCCACGAATTCAAAATATCCTATTTTCAATGATGATGGTACTGTGAAAGAGTATGTATACAAATAATAGTACTAATAGTACTACTATATAGTAATATACTAAATAGTACGTTAAAACAGACAAAAATGGAAAAAAATGCGGTTTTTTGGAACAAAATGGTCGATTTAGTCGTTTTTTCACCTCGAAAATCAAAAAATTCCACAATTTAGCTCTCTTTTCGCTCTAATTCAGCTAATTCTTCATCTGCGATACGTCCATTTCGCTCTATAGTCTCTCTGAGCTCTTTTGATCGTCTCTGCCATTCTGGGTCATCTTGGAAGCCCGGTTTGAACATCTTTTCTAATTCTTTACGATAAATACGTTCAGTGAAGGTTTCATAGGCTTCAAACCCCTCCCCGCTGTCCATTTTCTTCCTATTCTCTCTAATTTTCGTTAATGTTTCGTTAAAATCGTCTTCGAAGCTACCTTTTGAGCGAAGATTTTCCCTCCGAGGGGGTAAAGATCTACTAGAATTAGTAGATTTACTATGCTTTACTACATATCTAATAGACAAACCTAAGACAATAAGCCAGAATAAAGTCATGAGATCACCTCTTGTGTGGTCCTAGATGTAGATCACCCCGCAGTTGAAAAATTTACGGTATAGATATAGAAAAAGAAAAAAAAGGGGTAGGTAACAGCCCATTTCTGGACCATCACCTACCCCATATTACTTAAAGGTTAGTGTTTGTTCACCCAATACTACGCTGCGGCGAACGGGTCTGCACCTGCACCGACATCAACATTAGCAGCAGCTTCTGCAGGTACTTCCGGGGTAGCACCAGCGGCCAGCAATTTTTGCAGATTCTCGATCTGTGCGGCGATTGCGGCCGTGTTAGTCAGATCCACGTTGGCAGGTGCTGCAGCTGTGGTAGTGGCAGCTGCGGCGGCCAGATTCTGATCCCAGAAACCTCTGTCCTTGGACCATACGCGAGCGAAACCGTATCTACCTGTCTGGGCGGCAACGGCGGGCGCGAAGTCTGTCATCGGGATCTTGTCTGATTTCAGAAGTTCTTCAGCAGTAAGAATCACCTCTGCGGGCAACCTTCCAGCGGCCTTCAGCATGGCGATGTTCTTGGCAACCCGCTCGTTGATCTTTTTCATGGAATCACCAAGCAACTGCATCTGAGTAACCACGACTTCAATCTTACGATTGAGTTTCTTCCCACCATTCGGGCGCACCTGACCAGTGTCCTCGGTATAGGACTGAATGCGACCCTCAACATTGATCTGCTTTCCTGGATACAGATAATGCGCGGCAACACCGGCATACTTGTTCCAGAAGTTGAGCGTGATCTCGTCGGTCATGTCTTCACCCGTCCGAGGATGTTTACCCCGATTGTTGATGACCGTAAGGATGGCGTGGTTCCTTTTGGGATCCGTGGCGCCGGGGATAAAGGTGACTTCACTTGCAACTCGAAGGTCTGAACCGATAAAAAGCATATTACCCATTTGTAAATCCTCCTATTAAATATGTGAGTTTATGTTAAATTTGTGAATCTTGGCGGTTTGCGGGTAGACTAATCCCACGGTGTGCGTACCTCCCTTCTGTGTGTATTACCTCGCAATATCGGTTTTGAGCCGCACTGCGGGGCTCTATTAGACGACACATTTCACAATCCAGTCATGATTATTCACGACTTCGCGATGCACCAAGAACTTGACCGGGCCTTCAACGATGTTGGGCCGGTGCTGTACGTTGGTGTTCATGTCGTCTGAATATTTTACCACGATATTGACAAATGTTTTGTGATATTTGTCAGTTCCAGGACCAGGTATAGTAACTTGAAGACCTCTATCCATGAAAACCAAGCATGGACCACCCATCAAATACTTGTGGTCCATCACCCACTCCTGGAAATGTACTCTATTTATGCGATAAACATATGAAAAGATGATGGGCTTGTCCTTCTTGGGGCGTGACATCTCAATCTCGATTTCCAGTCCCCATTCGGTTTTTGAGACAATCCTTGATTGTAGCGTGGCCCTGCCATCTTTCAGCATCTTCTCCATTTTGACGGATGCATCTATAAGGGCCTTACGGAGGTATGTGTCTTCAATTATGGTGTCCATCTCAGATGAGTCCTGGACACCAAAGAATTGAGTCATCTTCGGGCTGCCAGTATTCTCCATATTCATCCTCCTCTTCGAGTATTGGTGGTTCTCTACTCGCTGTATCGAAAATGTGGTTTGAGCCTCGTTTTACCTGTTCATCGGCTTCCTCCTTTGGTATAACGTCGATTACTTCTCGATCAAGGGTATCCATTATAAAGGCAACGTGTTGCCCCAAACGAATACCCTTTTTTCTTCTGGCCGGGATTGTACCCCCACGGGGAAGCAGAATTTCCATTGTTTGATCGTGTATGGACCAAACAATACCATGAAGAGAGTTCAAGAATCGAGGCATGTTTACACTCCAGTTACATACAGTGGGATCTCGTTTACGTTAATGTCCGGCAAATCTGCTTGCCAGTCGTTGTCATACTGTGAGTAATCCTCGCCGTATTGGTCTTGAGCCGTAACGCGCTGCTCTTGACCTGCGCCGGGCACTGCCGTATTGTAGGTGGTTCTTGTTGTGGCACGTGGGTGGTTCTGTTCCCACTGCCCATCCTGTACTTTGCCTAGGAATGTGTTTGTATCACGGCGAATAACCCAGGCAATCTGGTGGCCTTGCCGTGCTAGAATGGCGTTCGCCTTTAAATTGCCGAACTGATCTGTTTTGTTAGGGTTTTGCTCAAGGATACGTAATGTGATAACACCACTCGCATCACGCACGGAAAAGTCAAAACCGCGAAGTGTACCACCACCTTTACCATCACCGAACCATCGGCCTGGGAATGTACCCATGTTTGTAGTGATAGTGATGCTTTTGATGTCCGAGTTTGCCGTTTTTGATGTAAATATCGCCTGTGCTACGGACAAAATTAATGCAACTTTCTCTTGGTTAGTCATATTCTCCTCCTTATATTGTAGGTTTATCGTTCGTGATGGCGGTTTTGAGCCGTTTATAACCCAAGAAACTCATTGGCGGTCAAAAACCGTTCATTGCCTACTTTAACACCGATTTTTCCTGCATCGATGTCCTCTATGAGGAAGCGTTTTCCTCGTTCGGTGAACTCATGATATGCGAGGACAGTGTTTAATGGTGCAGCCGCTCCAGCGGCTAGGTAATCAGTTTCATCAGCGATGTCCGGGTGCGTGGTGTACATGGCATTCAACATTACAATAAGTTGTTTACCAATCCAGCCAAGTTCGTTCAGTGATGGTGTGTTGTGCTCTTCAGACCATTCGAGTATGAGGTCTTCACCCGCTTGCATGGCAGCGTCCTCATATTCCTGTGGCAGTCTACTGAACTCTATGAGCTTGGGTTCAGTCTCGAGCTGGCGCGCATGTTCTATCTCATGCCCCAGTGCCCACAGAATAGCATACCATACATTAGGTATAAACATCATACCTGTATTGTACAACGCCTTTTCGTGCAGCGCGTTGCCCATGTCGATGTAAATCGTCTTTAACTCTGGAGCGTAAGTGCCCAGGCATCCTGCAGTTACTTCCAGAAATGCGCCAAATACTATGGCGTCCACTGTGGATACGTCCTCAACTTCCCGTTGCGCTACTTCTATCAGTGCCGCGGGTACCTCTTCCATTTCGATGATTTGAGTCATAGTGGTTCCTCCTTTTATAATTATTCATTTTCTGCATGCATTATACGTACAGACACTTTGCGATGAATAGACCAATATTGGCGTCCTTTTACAATTGTACAAGCAAGTCGGTCTGCTTCTTCAATGGGATCGATTTCCATCCCTTCTGGTAGTTCTGGATTCCCATCGTTGAGTATAACATCGTCATCAAATCTAAGTGCTTTTAGTAACATATTAGTTTACCTCCTTTCGTTCATTAGTGCGGTACGAGCCGTATTTGGCCGTCCCTAATAGCGGTGTGAGCCGCCTGCGAGCGGAGCGAGCGCCACTCCTTGCCCGGTTGCGGGTGACTTCATGCTCCGGCGGGTCACCTCCGTGGCGGTGTGAGCCGCCTTGTCGCCCGATGCCGAGCGGCACTTCTGAGCAGTATAGGGCTGATTGCCCAGCCCCGCCATTACCATCTCGTCGTATATCGACATATGATGGCACCTCCTACTACTGTGCGAGAAACGGGTCGTTGGTTTCTACCTCTGCCGCCATGGTCTCAGCATTTGGGACATAATCCTCGGCCCCTGACATGGTCATAGCAGCATTTTCAGGATTTGGGGCGGGTAAAACACCGCCTGCCTGTTTGAATGCCTCCATAAGAGTATTCAACTGTGCCTGTACCGCACTCATGTCTACTGGAGTAGATGTATTGGTCTGAGTCGGAGTTTCCTTTGTTTTTGCTCCTGCCATCATTTCAGATGACTCTTGTTTTTCATCAAGGAACTCTATCTGATCACCACTACGGTCACTAAACACATAGTGCATTTCAAGTTTTTGTGTCCCATCCTTTGCAGTAAATGGAATGGGCACCGGAGGGTCATACAACGCAACACGGATTGTACGTTTTGGTACCAAATACCGGGTGCGAGCATCTGGTTCAACGACATTACGCTCTTTGTCGTAACGACCCCACAGTACAACCCGTATTGTATACAGTAGACCTTTTGCGGATTTCGTTCGAGCAAGATGTACTTTCTTGACACGTTCTGGCAATTTGGGATATAGCGTAAGTTCAGTCAAGCAATACTGCTTCGGACCTTCATCTGTGTTATAGACAGGCATTACCAGATTTGCGTTACACTTCGGACATGTTGCTCGTTCATAACCGGAATACAAACCACCACAATTTGGACATGTACGATCTAGTATACGAGTAAACCCTATTTTTGCGATAAATTCGGTTCTAAACATTTTTATACCCTCCTTTTTTGTGATATATACCACCTCGTTAGTTTTATAGAGCTTCCAACTCTTTGGGTTAGACGGACGCAGCCCCATGTAATCTACATGAAATGTTTAGCACATTCGGGACCAACACCAGCTTTGATGGATTTGGGTTCAGTTAACTTTCTCCCGCACCGACAGCAGATGTTGTACCGATAGATAGACATCGCTATGGGCATGGAATTGTTGAACAGATGCCCCCATGCCCATTTGAATGCTTTAACCAAGAAGTAATCCCTGGGCATACCTTTCCTGGAATATCGAATTCGGCGCCCGTTGTAATCCAAAGTGAGCATGAATTGATATCCATTCTTGGTACGAACCCATACGAAATACCGCTGATGGTTGTTGTTTGCGACAGTGATTTTGTAGGTGAAGTGCTTGTTGGTATTGTTACTTGTGATTGTAACGATAGCACGTCCACCGAGCATATAACGCACCGCATCTGCCGCAGTTTCCAGACGGATAGGCATATTAACCGTCATCGTCTTCTCCTCCTTCACAAAATATTGGGTTTGCATCGGGTTCCACATCTAATGGTAACTCCGCATTTTCGCAATGAAGTACCATAGTGTATCCATCACCTATAATGTCACCACCACATATAGGACAAGTCATACTATCACCTCCTTTCTATAGAGAATGTAATAGCCGACGTATTTGCACAATACGATCATTCGGCTTATTCTTAAAGCGTATGCCATAGGCAAATGCCTTCACCTTATATATCCAATCCCACATGTCACGTGTTTCCTTCAACTGTGCAGGTGTCATATTCGACATATTTTTACACAATTTAAAGGTCCTGGGACTAATACCAGAGCATACCAAGCTATTCTTGTTACAGGCTCCTTCAGCACATCGTACATTGTCTGCACGAATATAACACATGCTAGGCTGATGGTATTTAACCACCTTAATACCAGCTTTTTCACATTTTCTGGCAATTTTCAGTGGTAATCTATCATATACCGGATTGAGATCAGCAAATGTAGCAATGGTATCGTGAATGAAGCACTCCATCAGAGTGTACCCATATTTATAATGGGATTCATAGTTATTGAAGTTGGTGAAAGTATGCATACGCTGATACAACTTAGGAAAATCTTTGGCAGCACAACGCATAAAGTCAACCCATAGAATATCAATCTTATCTCGAATGGGCTTTACCAGCTGATATAAGGCATAGATTTCGCTAACATCACAGATAAGTACCCTCACACCGACTTTAAGATATTTGGAGTTATTGACAGCCTCCAAAATACCTTCTACTCTTTTCTCTACTGGCAATATGTGAGGTTCCATGCCTTTATGGTTAGGATTGGATAAAGTAACCACCAAGTGTGTATTTGGTAGATCCAAATCCTTATAGACACCTGGAAATTTGGTAGAGGCAATTATGGTGATATTCGGATCAATGAGATTTCTTAATGCACGAATATCTTCAATAGCTTTACTATCGAAACCAAGCTCAATTTTCTCTGCAATAGTGATGACATCAGGTTTGACAATTTCGATAGTACGTACTACTCTATCCATACCGCCCTTCGTACTCAGGCGTCTTATTGACACTGTTTCCGTCTTAGCGTTTAATGCACAGAAACAGTAAGCACACCCACCAGGGCAGTGGTTAATGGCCGCAGTATTGATGGACATGCCTATGCCAAAATTAGGGATATTCTTGGTAATTGCGCTAACAATTGGCCTATCGTGTCTTAAGCTAAGGATTTTACATGTTGTGGCTTCTGGTGTATTGATACTCATTGTTAATACCCTCCTCATACCATTTATACTTGACGAATTTACTGATTTTTCGGTGCCCACGAGTGGTTCGTCGCCGCTGATGGGCACTTTTGTTATTACGTTTACGCAACCGCTTGTTCGTAAGTCGGGGCATAGTCAATTTCCTCCGATAGATCTAATGAGATTTGATTGTCTTCAAGTCGTTGTTCGATATCTCTAATCCGATTCTGCACCAATTTTTGTTCATCAGGCTCCAACTCATCCAGAAGTATCTTCTGTAATTCAAGAAGACGTATTTGATTCTTTTGATATTCATAATAAGCATGTGCTTTCACTGAATATGGGGTGTCATCATTTCGATGCATATCTTCAACCTCAGACCGCCACTGTTCAATTAAACCTAACATTATTTCATTATTGACAGTAAAGTCTTTTATTGTATACATTTGAGTAATAGGATATGTTTGATCAGCCCCATTAAGTTCTATGGTAACCCAGCTCCGCTCTTTGAACATAGAGAATATGATTGAATTACCGTTTAAACATTGATTGGAATATCCACCAACGCAGTGACGCATATTTTTACCTTCCTTGACAAGGTCGGCAGGTCTAAGAAGTTGAATAAATTTGAACCCGCCATACTTTTTGTCAGGTGATTCGAACTCTAAGAATTCAAAATTATTATATTTGTTAAATGCTTGTAGGTCTCGTTGCTGATAGCCAACGAGTCTATCATGAAGATACGCAATATCATTACTACATTGAAATTTGTTGATTCTAACCCGAATGTTAAGTTCTGTAGCCATGTCCATCATGTCTCGAAACATCGACCAACCAATTACTTGACGAACGTCGTTTTTGATAAAATTTTGAATAGTACGAGTATATAGTTCAAGAGTTCGAGTATCATTTCCGACACCCGTTTGTTGTCTGAAGTGTATAGATTCCACCGCTTCAAGGATACGGTATAGTTGTGTTGCTGAATACTCAGAATCCGTTTTGACCAAATACACTATTAAATGATAAGTACTTTTAGGTAGTAGCCCTTGATCTATAGTGGCAGTTAACGAGGCCATTTTCCGTATGGAATCAAGTGCATCTTTATGATTAATAAATAGTTTATGAACTATATTTCGATATCCATATTTGAAGAAGGTCTTGGTAATGGTTTTTGCACTTGGATTTTTCCTCAAATTTGGTATGATTCTATATAGACATTTCTTTTTCATATTTTCTATCCATTTGCGGCTTTGCCCCATAGTACAAAACGCAGACATTTTACCAACTTTAGCCAAAAACTTTTGATCATTAGCCCACTCCAACCTTTGGCCGACTTTATGCTGTAGAAAAAGCGAAAAGAACTTTTCCATTTGATATTGGTGTAGTTCTACTTTACTAAGGGTATTTATATTTATGCCTATACGTTGAGCAGTTCGCCTTTTCCTAGGTTTGGGTGGTGGTGGTATTACAGCGTCCGGGATAAGTTTACATATGTGGTTCATTATTGTATCCATAAATCTCTGTTTTATGGTTGAATTGCATATAGACAAGCAAGCTATTATACCATCAATGTTCAAGGATATTTGATGAACCACGCGTATTGCTTTTTTGTTTTTAGCTGGGCTTTGGTTTGTAATATAATAGAATTTGGCAGTATCGAGATTGTATACTACCATCTTATAATGACGTCTTATTTCGGAAGAAACATCTTTAATACGATCAAATCTGTAGAGTGTCTTAAACATACCCACTTTGGGGTGATTATAATAGAATTTTTGCTTTGTAAGTGTTATTACATCAGGATTTCGCTCTGATGCGTGGCCTGTAGAGTAGTACACATCATATCCTTTCCACATATGACTATTACAATCTAATACCCGTTTCGGCGGGGGAAGTAGAGGTACAGTAGTAGTCTTTACATATGGATAATTTGTATATTCAGGTTTCAGTGCATAATGAGAAGTGGACTCCGCTAATGTAGCATCCGCATTAATAGTCATATCCTTTATGATGGAATGCTCATCCTGTTCTTTATTTTGAGTATCATGAAGAGCTTTAATTATTGCAAGCTCATCATCTGATAGATTTTTTCTACGAAATGAGAGTTCCGGAAGAATTTCATCATTTTCGATTGGTTGACGTCTTATTGGTGTAAGTTCAATTTCTGCACCAGAAAAAGTTTCTTCTGGTTCAGTGTTTGTAATATCAACCAAATATTGTTTATAAGATGGGTCTATCTTCGCCACTATATCCCAGTCAAACCTAAATTTATTTATCATTTTTTACACCTCCAATCACATTTAATGTCCAATAAAGGGATGATAAAGGGTTTAAAGATATATGTTTCATATATACGGCCAAGTTTTTTGGCATTATCACGTTTTACAATCCTTGCTAAACGGCAATGTACTTGTAATGGGTTTAATATGTGAACCATCTGTAATCTTATAGTCATTAGAAACACCACCTTCCAATATAGTAAATTGGGGTTTATTGTCATATATGGCTTTTACCGGAATGTGCGCTGCACCTGAACCATGAAAGGCCACTTCTTTCATGGTAACGATATGATGCAGCAAACCAATAGTTCCTTTTTCCACCTGTTTAGCATGTATCGCCATATCGTGTTTTTGGGTTTCAGTACCAAAAGTTTTAAAATTAACTGCTTTATGAAGTACATCTTGAAAATAGGATTCCATAATTTCCAATTTGTCATACAAATCACTCCACTCGTCTTTAATCATTTATTCCTCCTTTGGGGGGCCGAAGCCCCCCAGTTTGATGTTATCTCATGCAATTTTTGCACATAATCAGGCCAGTGGTGCGTAAGCTTGCTAGTCTAGCGCCAACAACATTGTCTCCTTTATTCGGACAAGTTTTCTTATGCACTTTGAATGTGTTCAGATTGATAACGTATTTCGCTTCTCCCTGAACTTTACGACAAGCATCCATCACTTTACTATGGTTCTTTTCTAGCTCTTTATACTTGGTTGCACCGAATTGAAATATCGGCAGTTTCATTCCTCGCTCCATCATCTCATGCAGGCACTTAGAAACATCCTCTTTTTTGGTTGAACATATAGCGTACATATCATCCCTCCTTTTGATTGTGTGTTAACCACCTAATGCCTTTGGCATCGACCTTTACCATTCCATCAAGTGTGCATATTTTAGCCCTCCTACCTACAACCTAAATACTGCCAGGCCGTCCATCTGATATGATTAACATCTTTGGTGGTGGGCGTTCCATGCTCTTTGATAAACTGATTCCATAATGAGAGCTCGAGCTCTCTGCACTTCTCAGCACATTTAGGGCAATAGATGTACTTATCACCAATGGCTCCGACCTCTGTTGTATCCCAGTATTTACCACACGAACAACACTGATAAAATTTAATATCTTCCATAATAATTACCTCCTAACAATAAACTTGGGGATAAATGCAATTGTCTGCGATTGACCGTGCAGAAGGCTTTAACCTATAAAGATGCCTCATCCAGCCTTTCTTAGCGTGTTTCTGATTCTTCCAACATTTGGTGTCAGAGTATTCAGAACAATACCAATCATCTTTTCTCATTGGGTCGATGTTGGGGAATGAAAACTGGGTAGAATAAAGTCTTCTAATACGTGCTTTTTGGATACGCTTTGTGGTATAATATTCCCGCTCCCGTCTCTCTTTAGCGGATTCCACTATACGTATCCGTTTCTGATTTTTATACTCCACTATTACCGCCATTATATCACCTCCTTTATGGTTTATTTAGGGGAAACCCCTACATCTACCTGCTCTATGAGTAGATAGATGCAGAGGAGCGAGTATTCGTCTCCTTGAACCAATACTCACTGCCTCCTAATTGTAAGAAACAGAATACTACTACTTCTGCTTCTGCTTCTGCTGACCGGCGCGCACTTTAACCTTGGTTGTGGTCACCTTCTTGTTGGGGCCGTCATCCACGATGGGGCAGTACCCCTGACGATCGCGGAACTTCATGCCACCACGATTGTACACAGAGCAGCCGAACTGAGGGTCAAATTTCTCGCAACCACACCCACCATTAAGAAGTCTACAAATCATTATTCATACCTCCATGTGGTACCGTCCTGGCCACCATAGTATTCGTCCGACTCTCGCATCTTGGCTTTTTCCCAAGCATAGTCGAACACGTTCGCATTTATGACCGTTTCTTTACGAATAGGGAAAAGTAAAGATAACAGCCATTGTATAAACCGCATGTTATCACCTCCTTTGTCGAGGGGGCCTACCATAATCTCCTTGAATCATGTGCAGGCCCCTTCTAATTGTATCTTAAATTAATTAGCGATGCCGAAGACTTTGGATTTAATCTTCCTACGGATAATTGTGGGGGAAACCCTTTTTTCTTCTTTGCGCTCCACAAGTTCTACGATACCAACCACTTTGGAGTTGGCAAATTTGATCATGGCGGGGGTAACATACCTACCCTTTGCAGCCCTGACCTTGGCTGTTTGCTCATGAAAATGGGCTCGAATTTCTGCACTATTAAAAGTCATCGTCTAATACCTCCTCTAATTCTGGTTCAGTGATGCCATCGGGATCGAAGAATCGATCCTCGTCCTGTGCAACGTCTATACGAGTTGCTTCCACAAAGTCGTCGTATCCGAACGGGTCGAAGTCCATTAACACCTCCCATAGACGAAATCTTTGATATCTTTGGTATCGATCGCTCGTTTAGCGTGTCTGTACTCAAAGAAAGCAACGATTATAAGTCCTATGATGTTTAACCATATAATGAGTACAAAGTTTATACCCATGTCTAAAGCAAATATGAACTCTTCATGTTTGTGGTCTATGAGGTATCTTCTCAAAAAGAATATACCTACCCAAAACAAGATAATAAGAATAAGACCTAACATCTGTATTCACCTCCTTTCTATATTCCTTCAAGTCTTATCAACATACCGAGGGTCATCAGTGCCAATAAGAACGCACTGACACTAATTGTGAATATCCAACCCATCACCTTTATGTCTACACCTCCTTTCTATTTAGAATCATCAAAAGATACAACCGAAGTTGTACCCTTTGATGACGGGGAGACCGAGTGTCTCCCCTATGAGGTCTACAACAGGTCATCCAGAGCTTTGCTGACATCAGAACCGTCCGATACGTACCCTGAAATCAACCACCAACCACCTCCAAGGAAGTAACCCTTCGCACCAGACTTTAAAAGGATGTCTCTTTTCGGGATAATTGGTGTGTTCTCGTCGTAAAAGGTCTTCCTCATCGTCAATGTGGTAACCCTTACCTTTACACTCCGCATGTTCCACTTCTTTGTAGGTATGTCCATTCGACCGCAACAACCCTCACATGCAGTGAGTCCCAATTCCTTAAATGATTTACAATAATCTTCACACCTCATTTTAATACCTCCTATATTTAATTGTTAAAAGTATTTATCGTTAAAGGGGGGCTATAATTACTCTATATTACCTATTTGTATATATCATATATAAGGTCCCCGATACACAATAAGTTTCGATCCAACCTTACGACCATGGTATTACTAAATACGTATACTATCATAATTTAGTACTATTTTAATACTATCATAGTTTGGTACACCACTACGCACATTTTTGTAGAACTATCTAGCAAATTTACCAAAATATTCTATAATATATTAGTAGTATTAGTATTGTATTAAAAATAAAAAAAACGGGGGGAGAGATAGATGAAAAGGTTATTAATGTTCACGATACTATTACTATTCTGTATGGTACTATGTAGTAACGTGCAAGCCGAGATTAAAATGAGAAAGGGAATTAAGTATACTACGGAAGCGGAGAGCGACTTAACACCTGATCAATTATTAGTATGGATGGAAAGAAATCCTGTAAGACCAGTAGCAAAAGGGGCGGATAAAGGTATTTACGGTAAAGAAAACGTAATGTTTATGATATTTGACGTAAAAGGAAGCGATAATAATGTACTACGAATAGGTATTATACGAGTATTAACGCATAAGAATTTAAAGAATATGGAGGATCCTTTAGTATTAATAGGATATACTATAATGTACGTAGATGGTAGCGTTAAATCGTACAAATGGAACATAAATAGTGATGTGTACGAAGAGTACAATTTCCTAAAAAAGAGATTTAAAAATGGAGAACCTAATATACCTAATGTGGAAGAACAACCAACTAGTAGAAAACAACTAGTTAGTAACTAATAGTACGTACCTAAGCCGGGGGTTACTCTGCCCCCGGCGAAAAAATTTTTAAGCCTCAGAGAACCTTATGACCATTATAACACAATACATTTCATAATTTATCTAGCAAATTCATTAAAATATTCTATAATATAAATAAAAGTGTATCTTAATATAAGGAGGGGAGTAATATGTCCAGTTTTAAATGTCCCAATTGTGACTATATGAGTAATAAATTTATACATAAATGTCCCAAATGCGGATATGAAAGATTATTAGGAAAGGAGATTTTATTAGAAAATGGAAGTGCTAAAAATAATCGAGAATTACGACGGAAAAAACGCCTTGATGGAGATAAGTTTAGAGGAGGAAGAAATAAAAGCTTTATTGGAGCTGGCCGTAAACAATATCCTAGGAGAGGCAATCGCTAAACACGAAGCGAAATTTTTGGAGGAGTAAAGGAATGCAGGTTTTTAACTTTAATAAAGAAGAATTAGAGGAAACATTAGATCAAGTAAAGGCGGCTGTTTTGTTGGATCTAGTATATGAAGGATTATTAGACTTTGATACAGCAGAGAGGTACGCTACCGTTAAGACCGTGGTGTTAAGGAAAAAGGGATTTTTTAGAACAATAACAGATAGATGGAAGAAAACTGAACCTGATAATGGTTACTTAATAGTAGTAGTAGGTAACGAACATATAGATAATACTATACCATCACCACCTCGTAAAGAAGGTAAATTAACTTCTTTATTGAATAAGATTATATGTGAAGATGAACCTGAAGATGATGGTGAACCTACTGTTAGTGGATAGTACACCAACTGAGCGTATGATGGTCATGATGGTGCGTAGCAAAATTTAAAAACTTAGCGAACTAAAAAACAAAGGATTTTAATGGAAAATTGGATAGCCTTTATTGTTATTATGATAATTATGATACCGATTGGTGTTTATTATGGGTATTTAGTAATAGATGGTTTAAACTACGTGGCAACGTGTGGCCAAGCTAAATTCTTAGCTACCCCAGTAGTTCCGCCTATTCCGTATTTACCTGGGTGGGCAAACGGAATTATCGGCATGATAAGTGCTTTAATAATTAAAGATATTTATGATAAGATAAAGAAATTACTAATAAAATTGTTTAGTAAAAAACGAAGCCATTCATAGGAGGTGAGTTAAAATGCTATTAGAGCTGGGAGTGATTTGTGCTATAGGAGTAGGTTACTTTTCATGGCTTTCATTTGTAAGACCTTGGTTTAGAGATAAATTAAAGGATAAAGATTCCAAAGCGGCTGGTATTGACAAGAATTTGGTTAAATTACGAAGGAAACCTTTGAAAATGTATTCGGTAGCCAAACTTAGAAGTGCTTGGTATCTATTTAACGACCTATACAGGTTTGATTTAAGAAAATGCACCCGACTAAAGCGTAAATTATTGAAAGCAGCTTTAAGAGCTAAATTGAAAGAATAGAAACAAGGAGGATAATATCATGCAGAATTGTATTGTATTAAATGCGGATTACACATTTCTCAATGTAGTAAATTGGCAGAGAGCTATTTGTTTAATAGTGAAAGAAAAAGTGGAAGTTCTCAAGTATACTGATAAAGTTATTTCCAATGCGGAAAAAACTTTAACGATGAAGATTCCTGCTGTCATTAAGTTGATTAAAGCTATACGTTCTTTATATCGAAATAGAGTTCCATTCAGTAAAAGAAACGTTATGGTAAGGGACGGGTTTGTTTGCGGTTATTGTGGTAGTAAAGAAACATTAACTATTGATCATATATTACCCGTATCCCGAGGTGGAAAATCAACTTTTGAGAATTGTGTTACCGCATGTAAAAAATGCAATTCAAAAAAAGGTGATTGTACTCCTTCTGAAGCACATATGTTTCTAAAGAAAAAACCTTACGCACCTACTATTTCAGAATTTATTAAAATGAGAATGGAAAAATTAGGTATAATGGACCTACTAAAAGAACTTGGTGTATACTAATGTTTCTAAATATCGAAACCCTAGATTCAGACAAAGTATGGCTGTTCAAATGTGGCAAATGCGGCTGGCATTCAGATGTTTATCACTATCCAGCCACACAATGTTTGAACTGCGGTAATGATATTAATAAACTCATGATATTTGTTGGAACTTCAGAAGAAGTTGGAAATTATTTGAAATACATGTTCGAAAAACGAAATGCGAGATAATTACTAATGGACTTCATATATGAAAGAATCAAACACGATATAATCTACTTTTATGACAATTGGTATATAGGAAATATAAAATGTATGAAAAATTTACATATCAGTTTGTTAGATAGATATTACAAACCAGAACAATTTAGAGGTTTAACTACTGAAGAATTACGGATACAAAAATATAGATTTTTAACTGATTTACAAAATATGATGGATAAACTATTTGATTGTAAATAGGGGGATGAATTATGGCAAAATACAAGGGCTTTCGAGAGCAGTTCTTGGAATGTGATGCAAACGGAAATTTGATAAGAGACGAACGTTGTCCTCGTTGCGGCCAATTATTACTTTTATGTAAAAAATATGGCGGGCAATGTATTAGTAGTAAATGTAGAGCTGATCGAATTATTGAGGAGGATTGATTTATGAAAAAAATAATTATTATTATGGGTTTATTAATAATTACATTAGCCCCTTTAGCCGATAAAGGAAATAGCGTAGTTGATAAAGATACTAAAGTTAAACAATATTATGTAATAAATGGCGGGCTTAGAGGTTAATATGATTTATTTCGAAGAGGGTGAAGTTGTAGCTTCTTCAGGTGATGTAAATGTCTATAAATACGAAGGCGATTTATACTTGGACATAGGCCCAGGCCATAATCTGTGGGCTGTTAGCTCAGAAATTAAGGAATATAGACATCAACTTCGAAAACATCCTAGGGGAAATTGTTTAGAGGTTGGTCTGGGTCTTGGAGTGGTTTCAAATTACATTTTAGCTTTACCTGAAGTAGAATCACTGACAACAATTGAAAAGAACAATGATGTAATAGAAACATATAGACAATTGTTGGTACTATATGAAGACCCAGGGGACATCAATTATGACATCATACGAGGTGATGTTGTGGATGTGTTCCCTAGGCTTCTTCAAATTAACAAAAAATTTGATTTTATATTTTTTGATCATTATAGTTTGATCGACGAAGATACTATCAACGATTTATCTATATTATTACCAATGGCTAAACGTATGTTAAATACGGATGGTCAAATCATGGGTTGGTTCGATCCTTATACCCCAACTGAATTTGCAGATCAATTTTATGAATTATTTGAATCTATTAATGAGGAGAAATAATAAACATGGCTAAGTGGGAAAAAGGTGTATATTTAAATCACTGGTATAAATATAAATGGAATAAATCAGCATGGAAAGAGTTTAAAAAATATAATATTTCAAGAACAGAACTTAGAAAATTTTGGAATAGTACCGAAGCTAGCGAAACACGAAACAGGATTTATAAATTTGGGGAGGATGAAATGTGTAAATGTATAAAGAAATTTTTGGAGAAATTTAAAAAAGATGATGACGATGTAGTTGATGATGCAGTTCCTACGCCAACAGGAACCAATAGAAAGCCAATAAAGAAAGCGGTGTTAGTAGGAATTAATAAATATGACCCATCTTTGAATGCTGATCTACGTGGCTGTGTTAATGATATAGAAAATATGAGATCACTATTAGTTAATCAGTTTGGATTTAAAGCTGATAATATAAGAGTTCTTACTGACTTTCGAGCAACTAGAGAGGGTATTTTAGAACGATTGAATTGGTTGGTAAAAGATCCGATTGTTGGCGACGAATTATTCTTTCATTACTCAGGTCACGGCAGCCAAGTTCGTGATAGAAATGGTGATGAATTAAACGATTCATTGGATGAAATACTTTGTCCAACCGATTTGGATTGGAACAATCCTTTGACCGATGATGATTTGGCAAAATTATTTAAAAAGGTTCCGAAAGGCGTTTATCTAACAATGTTTTGTGATTCGTGTCATAGTGGCACAATGACTCGTGGATTGGGTAATCCTGGGCCAAAAGCTGAACGTCATACTGCTCGTTATTTAGAACCGCCTTTTGATATTAAGTCTCGATCAGTAGATAGAAAGCTGCCTGTAAAAATTATTGGAGCAAAACAGGATAAATCTGTAGCACAAAATCATGTATTAATTTCTGGATGCAAAGATAGTCAAACCTCAGCTGATGCAAATATTGGTAATAAATATCAAGGTGCTTTTACATGGGCGATTACTAAAGCTATTAAATCCAATCCTAATATAACTTTCTCAGAAGCACATAAACAAGCTGTTCAAACTTTAAAATCTGGATTTACTCAAATTCCACAATTGAGCGGAGACACGTCTTTAATTAATAGGAAAGTTTTTGGAGGCTCGTAAAATTATGGATGATTCTGAACTATCTGACCCAGAAAAGCGGAAAATTTTGGAAGAACTTCTAGCAAAATTTGAAAATTTAGATGATTTAGACCCAGAATATTCGAGAATTGTGAATGAAAATCTTTGGGAATTGCTATATACATAAAAATTGGTTAATATATATTAAATTTTTACTAAAAAGCGGGCTATACGTCCGCTTTTTGTTTTTTTAACTAGCAAAAATACTAAAATATTCTATAATATTATTGGAGGACGACCACGATGGACGGACATGGGTTCATAATGAAATTAATAAAAGATATGGAAGATGATAAAAATTTTAATATAGAAATACCTATGCCCGAACTAGCAAGAGTATTGTTTAACGGAAAGCCAGTTAAAGAATATGATTTAGTTGCTAAAATGGTAAGTTTAAGAAAAGATTACGGAATCGACTATATCGTAGCTTTGCCAAGAGATCGCAAACCTCCGATGGTACGATTTTGGAAAATAAATAAAATTAAAGAATTACCGGAGGATATCGATGAACACAACAACGATAGTGGAACCGATGGAAAATGACGATGTACCGATTAAATATACTTATATAATTGGCCATGGATTTGGAGAAGTTGAACATAAAGCCGAGATAATTGGTCGTTTTGGTACACCAGTAGAAGCTGAAGCCCATATAGATATTATAAACAAAGAGGTTAGTGATAGAGAAGGATGCCTAGCCTTTAAAAAGGAATTTCCTTTTTTAATTCTTGAAATTGTAAACATAGAATTTGAAAAAGATACTGAAAAACCAGGTATTCCATACAAATTTTATAGTTTTGATTGGGAAAAGATAGAATATGTAGAATCAGAGTCCACAGATAAATCAGAAGTGTTAAATGAGTATCGTGATAGAGCCAGCCAATTTATGAAAAAATTAGAAGAAATGGAGGTTGAAGAATAATGCCTTACGTATTACCAGAAAAGAGACTTGAATTAGACAGATACATCAATAAACTAGTTGAATTGGATTTAAATATGGGACAATTCAGAGATTTATTAATATGTTTGTCGGGATCATTGTCGTTTCAGCCAAATCACCCTATTATGGGTCTAGTTAATGATGTACGTGCAGCGGCGACTCCAGATGGTAATATAAATTATATTTTGTTTAAATACGCAAAATATCATATAAAACCATCATATAATAATTACAAAAATTTTATGGGAATGATTTATGAAGCCGCTGAAAAGTCATTGCCAACAATATTTAAAAATGAGTATAGAGAATCAGCGGCATGGATAAGAATAAAATTACTTATTCCGTATGAAGAACAAAAAATAATTGAGAATGGAGATGTATAATGGAACTATTAGATTTAGAATATTTAGGAACACCTTATTCTGATAAAGATGATTATCTACAAGATTTTAGAGCAAAAATAGTGGATATAATTGCTACTGAGCTTACTAATCAAGGTAGAGCTATTTATTCACCTATCAGCTCATGGCATCATATAGTTTGTAAATATACAATGCCAAAAACATTTGGGTTTTGGGAAAGAATGAATTTATCATTTTTAAAGCAATGTAAAAAATTACTTGTAGTAACGTTGCCTGGATGGGAAACCTCGGTCGGACTTAAGGGTGAAATTGAATTTGCAGAAGAACATGGAATAGAAGTAGAACATATAGATACACAACCTTATTTTGAAAAACTATTAGTTATGGATTTAGAAAAAGCAAGACAATTATCTAAAAAGTTGGAGATATAAAATGGCAAATAAGGTATATCATGCACGTAGAATAATTATGCGCTTTCTTAAAAGCGACCCTGATTTTAGAAGAGCTTATCGGGATAATATTGCAATGTATCTTTGGGACAAAAAAAGAGAAGGTATTACTTTTAATAAGCAACAATGCAATGAAGTAGCGGATGGATTAATAAAATTGTTATTTGAATCATAGGAGAATTAAAATGGCAAATAGAGGAAGACCATTAGGTTATAAATTAAGTGCAGAATCAAAGGACAAAATACGTAAATCAAGAATAGGTACAACACATTCTGACGGAACTAAAAATAAAATATCTAAAAGTTTAAAAGCATATTTTAAAACACCCGCCGGAAAAATGACGTTAGAAATGCATAGATTACGATTTAGTGAATTTATGCGGGACAGATGGTCAAATTTTTCTGAAACAGATAGTTTTAAGAATTATTGTAAAGAATTTTCTGATTTAGTAAGTAGAATGTGTACTGATATGCACAAATATAATAAAGAATTAAAAGATAAGGAAAATTAATATGAGTGGTGAGTTAAAACAGGATAAACAAAAACAGTGGTGGTAGCATTCGCCTCAAGGCATTAGAAAAAATATTATGAACGAAAATGTTTGTGCGGAAAAATAGATATAAAGGTATATAAGATGAAGGAAAAAAAATGATAATTTCCAACTATTTAATACATAAATATTCTATTGGCATAATATATGTAAGTCCAGCAGCCATTGATTATTTTGACAGTAAAATAAGAAGAACTTACTATTGTGAAGCTACCATTGACCAAATAATAAATGATTATGCCTTTCATTATATAAATATACCTACTAATAATTGTATAGTTTTTAAAATTCTATCTGAAAGCGACAGATGACTTAGAACTGGCGAAGTAAAACTAACTGATGAAGAAAAAGAATGGTTGTTTATAGAACATAGATTAAAAAATGTCTAGCAAAATCAAAAAAATATTCTATAATATTGGTAGGATTATTAATTATGATAGATCCAGATAATATAACTGATTATAATTTAACCGACTATAAATTAGAGGAAGCAAGCTTGAGAATTTATTTTTAGATTACGTCAAGAAATCTGGTAAATCAGTAGCAGAATTAGATTTGGATATTTGATGTAGTTATAGTAAAGGACAAAAATATGACATAGATTAAACGATTAGATATGGGGTAGGTTGCGAAACTTAAACCCCCGTAATGGTAAATATCCTCACCACAGTTTGTCTGTAATTAAATTAAACAGGAGGGTACTATTATGGGGCCTAAAATGAAGCAACTTAAAAATTGGTTAAAAACTACTGGCGTGGAAATCCACCTTCGTAGAAAATTATTTAAAGATCACCAACGTAAAAGTTATGAGGGAAGAAGTTGGAATAGTAAAGAATATAACGAATATTCTGACAATTTTGAAAACCTCTATAAATTACGTAGAGAATATAGACATAAGCATATCGCTTATTCTGAATTGAGAGGTAAAGTAAGATCACAAATAGAAAATCCTCGTGAAGATAATTTACCTAATGAAGAATGGATAGATAAAATAAAAATTGAATATACTGATCAATCGTGTGTGGCCGAGCGGTTAGGCAGCGGATTCTAAAACCGTTTTAGGGGGGTTCAACTCCCCCCACACGATCATAAAGGATAAAACATGGATCTAAATCTAAAGTTGTCACAACAGCATTTAGAAAAAAATGTTTTACCGATTTTAAAAACAGGAGATATTATATTATCCTATGATAACAATTTAATAGTATGGTTTATGAGTCATTTCCAAGATGATATGGTGAGATGGGGCCATTGTCTTATCGTTAAGAACAATGATGAAGCTTGGGAAGCTCATTGGCGTTTACGTACAGTTAAATTAGATAAATTTTTTAAAAATAAAAAATATTGGCGTATCGCAAGAAAAAATGATTTAGAACAATCACAACGTGATACGATGCTTAGAACTGCGCCTAAATTATTAGGCAAATTTTATGGCGTACATCGGATATTTTTACAATTTTTAGATCATATTTTTAAAACAAATTGGTTTAGTAGTAAAGATGAAAATATATACAACCAGGTATGTTCAAGTTTTGTAGCATGGATTTATGACATAACCTGTGGTTATAAATTTAACGAGGTGCCATGGATGTCCTGTGATCCGGATGATATCGAAGACGATTGGGAAAAACATCCAGAACGCTGGTCCATTTTGGCAGAAAGATTACCATAGGAGAGTTAATATGGCGAATTTTAATGCAGCGTATAACATTACTTTAGGTCATGAAGGGAGCTATTCCAACGATCCTGATGACGCTGGTAAAGAAACTTACAAAGGTATTTCCAGAAGATATCATCCTGACTGGGAAGGATGGGTTATTGTAGATGAAGCAAAGAACTATTCTGATTTTCCCAATAATTTGGAAAGTAATTCTGAATTGGACGAAATGGTTCGATTGTTTTATAAATCAACTTACTGGAATTTATTTTGGGGTGATGAATTATCGGAACAAGAATTGGCCAACGAATTGTTTGATACTAGTGTAAACATGGGAGCCAATAGAGCGGTAAAATTTTTACAAAAAGGTTTGAACATATTAAATCGTAATCAGCAAAGTTATGACGATATAGTTGAAGACGGTCAGTTCGGACAAAATACTTATCGAGCTCTATCTATGTATTTGGCTATGGACGACATTGATTATTTATATAAAGTTTTAAATATTCTACAAGGAATGCACTATATCAATTACATGACTGAAAGTCCTATTCAAGAAAAATATGCTAGAGGATGGTTAAAAAGAGTAGAATTTATTAAAAATTAGGAGAACTATTATGTTTCCATTTGAAGGAGATGCGACGATGCCATTCAGTTAAATTTAACTGAGGAGGTGTCGTTATGTACGATATTCCACAATATCAACCTGAAATTAGGCTTATAGGTACTGATGGTGAAGTTTATCATTACAAAAATTACCAAGAATTTATAGAAAACGTTAATTATTATTTTGTTGAAAGACATGTAATAAATACAATGAAAGAACACCATAGTTGGTTGGATGCTTTAATATATCGACGTTTAGGCAAAAACGATGAATGTCCAACAAAATATATTATCCGAGACCAGTTTGGTAGTATGTTTTCTAAAAACGAAGTACTAAATGATATACGTGAATATAATAAATCAACTCGTAACAAAAATTCTTACATTAGAAAGTATAATGAACGTTATCGACATGTTATATTCAGGTATACACCTGTCCCATTCACAGGTAAAAAATCGTGGCGTTTTGGATCTTTTTATAAAAAGCCTAAAACTACTCAGGAAAGACGTTGGAGTTACGCACATAGAGAATATGTTAGAGGCAAAAGACGCGATCACATGTTACCAAATGTATGGGACGATAGGCTTCGCGGTGATGTGGATAATAGAAAATGTTGGAAAAGCCAGAAAAAGAAAAAACAATGGATGTAAATTTTACAAAGCGGACATGGTGATAATGGTAGCACAGCTGGTTGCCGACCAGCAGGTCTGGGTTCGATTCCCGGTATCCGCTCCAATATATATAACTGGAGAAGTATTATGAAAATTACTAATAATTTATTAAGTATAACTATAATACTATTAATTTTAGTAGGTTGTGCATCATCTCTAATTAGTAGATATGATCCCGAAACCCACCAAAATTTAGCCTATCTAAAGCCTGATATTGAGGGTATTTATGCCATGTATCAAACCAACAATATAAACTCACGAATTTTATATACTATAAATCAACGATTTAAATATATATTAGCATATGAAAAAAGTAAAGGCGATCCTAATTCATATACAGTTAAACAAATTAAAATAGTTCAAAAAATGTTTAAACGTCATGCTGAAGAAAGGTCTTCTCAAGGAATTTGGTCTATAAAACAAGCTAATATAAAATTGAATAATATATTAACCGCTATAGATATAGTTATAGATACCGAATTATCAAAGAACAAATAGGAGTAAACATTATGGCAGGAATATATGAACTAATAGACGAATTGAAAAAATCTAATGATGAATATCTCCAAAAACGTGGTAAAGAGATTGAAAAATACATTAATCAGTTTGAAGAAAACATACTCCATGAGTCATTATGTAGGTCTTACATACAAGATATTAGAGACTTGATTGAATTAGACAGATTACGTGATAAAGTGAAAAATTTGGCTTTAGCTCAAAAAGCTATTGAAAAATTAACATATTTATTAATGAAAGGTATCGCAGCGGGAGTAAAGGGGATATTGTAATGGTTGATATACAATTTAATAAACTAGCGCAAGCAATTGCCAAAAAAGAAAGTGGAAAAGAAGAAGTAAATATTGCTCAAATTAATGAAATTTTAAAAATTACTTTGAAAGTATTAGCAAAATATCCTATTTTGGATATTTCTAAATTACTGGACAATTACCGATAAGCGGACATAGCACAGCGGCTAGTGCGGTGGGCTTCCAACCCACTGATCGGAGTTCAATTCTCCGTGTCCGCTCCAATACTATAAATGGGGGATAAAAATGGCCTATAAAATCTCTGGGACTTTGAATGAAAGTGCTAGAATTTTGGCACTAAATGAATCTGATTGGTCGATCGAGTCAAATGTTGAAAGAGGATCTACTAATTATAGTGTTGGTGTGGTGAGTAGCGGCACTAAAACAGTAATAGCTGTGAACACCCTAGGAAAAGTCATCGGTTATAGTAAGGTTGTGCCAGAGCAATATGGTAATACTAATGGTGATAGAGGTGTGTTTGGTGGTGGGTCGGACGGCAGTATTATGCTAGATGTAATTGACTATATCACAATTTCGATTGCTAGTGATGCTAATGATTTCGGCGATTTGTCATCAAGTAAATATAAGTTGGCAGCCAGCTCAAATGGTACAAATAATCGTAGTGTGTTTGGCGGTGGATTTGATAGTACTTATACTAGTGTCAACACAATAGAGTACATTACTATGACTTCATTAAGTAATACTAGTGATTTTGGTGATATTACAATATCACGTAATGGTTTGTCTGCATCATCTAATGGTACAAATAATCGTAGTGTATTTGGTGGCGGATTCGACTATGGTACATATTATAATACTATTGATTATATTACTATATCCTCATTGGCAAATGCAGTAGATTTCGGTGATTTAACTTTAGCGAGGAGCTCTTTAGCAGCAACATCAAATGATATAAATAATAGAGTGGTTTTTGGTGGTGGAATCCAGAGCAATTATACAAATATAATAGATTATGTAACCATTTCAACTACTGGAAATGCTACTGATTTTGGCGATCTTAATACATCACACAGCTCATTAGGTGCAACATCAAATGGAACTAATGATCGGGGTGTTTTTGGTGGTGGATATGATGATAATGTGTGTTATAATATTATTGAATATATAACAATATCTTCTACTAGTAATACTATTGATTTTGGAGATTTAACTGTAAAACGTACAATAATAGCAACATCTAACAAAAATAATAATAGAGGGGTGTTTGGCGGTGGTTATGATGACGCCAATGTTGTAAACACCATAGAATATATTACAGTATCATCGCCCGGTAATGCTACTGATTTTGGTGATTTAACCGAGATGCGATTTGCTGCTTCAGCAACATCAAATGCTTAATAATAGAGGAGTATTTGGTGGAGGTTATATCGGTAGTTTAACTAATATGATTGAATATATTACCATTTCAACAACTGGAAACGCGTCTGATTTTGGTGATTTAACAGAATTGGTATATGGATTAAATGCGTGTTCTAATGCATAATTAGTCTAGCAAATAGTTAAAAATATTCTATAATATAAGTAAGACCATGATAGGGGATTTACATACAAACTTTTTTACCTTATAGAGATTTTACTACAACTGCTAAATGTTTGGATTATCGACGTTTAGGAAAACAAAGAGTTGAAGCAAAACAAATACTTAATATATTATTAGGAAAAGCTAAAGTTAATAGAAATGGTAAAATACCTTGGAGTAATCATCCAGCTGTTTTAATGTGGAAAGGGTATGAAGAAGGTCTAAAACAATATTACAACGTGATAGTATTAGAGTGGATTAATCGAGGCTATAAAAATAATATGCCTTTAATAACACCAAATCAATTTATAATTTATCCACCCTGGTTGGGGAAATAATAAATTTCATGAGTCCCACCAATCCAAACTTTTACAAAAAGATTATGAATATTATTCACAATTTAATTGGGACGTGGATATTAATTTGGAATATTTTTTAGCTAACGAAGGAGGTGGTGTTATGATGGGTTGACAATCCGGTTGCAGATTATTTTATAAGACACCGGAGGATAATCACGAATGTATGTTAATAAAGTAGGAAATAGATTAATAAAGATTAAAGACGAGGATTTATTTTTAGCTTTAGAAAGATACAATTTAGATAATTTTGAAGTTTTAGAGACAATTAACGGTGAAAAAGCATATAGAAACAATGCAAATTGTCCTTTTTGTAAAAAACACTTTAAAAACGATTGTATTGGATGTCCATTCAAACAATTTGAAACACAAAACTATGATGAATTGATTTATGGTTGCGAAAATTTGGTGAAATTATTAGTTCCTAATTTAGATTTAGATGATATTCATCATGGTGAAGACGAAATTGTTTTTTATGAATCTGAAGGAAAACATATTAAAGAAAATATTCAAAGTATTTATGATTTTTTTAGTAGCTTTAAACAGGTAGATTAAAGAGGTGATTAAAAAATGCGCAGAAAAGGCTGGCAATTAGGTGAGGAAAAATTATTAATAGAAAACTATAAAACAAAGACGATATCTGAATTAATAGAAATGTTTGCTAAATTAGATCGCCCAAGAAATAAAGATTCTATTAATGCAAAAATTAAAAGGTTGAAAGCGGAAGGTAGAATTGAAGGGGGTAAAACGGAAGAAACCATCGCAAGATCTTTAAAACAACGTTAAAACGGCGGGTAAACCAATGACTAATAAAAATGGGAATTCTCAAAGCTTATGTAAAAGCTGTAAATTCAGATTTAGAAGAGTTTTTATCCCAAGTGACCCAGAGGAATTTAAAGATGAAGAAGGCAATTGTGTGCTAAATGAAGATGGTGAAAATATAGTTATTATGAATATGTGTTTAGTAGCTGATATGGATTTAGATATGGATTCAACTATTGAATGCACCCATTATGAACCAAAAGAAGAAAAAAAATTACCGTTTTTTAAACATATGTAAGGAGTTTTATGGATAGTAAAGCTATTATAGATAAATATATATGTGAAAATGAAAAACAAAAAATATCAAGACAAATCTCTTACGGTAATAATCACAAAACGTGGTTTTACAGCGGTATGTTCCAGCAAAAGAAATTTTATAAATTGATGACACACCCCTCATTCGTTATGTATGGTTTATTTAGAAGTCATATTGTACGAAATGGTAATTCATCTTTATATAAACGTATAAAAAGTCAGTACTACGATAATGGTGATCTAGTCTGTGCATTAAGTTATAAAGAGATACAAAGAAAAACTGGTTGGTACAATTCTAGAATAAACCGATATATAGAGTATCTGGAAAAAATAGGTGTGATCAGAACCACAGGTATAGATGTTGGAAAAAGATTCGAACAACAAGTTTATATATTAGGAAGACGGTCTTCCATGGGACATGATAGGTTTTTTATAGATGAAATCATCAATGAACCATAGTCCCTATTTATGGGAACTATCATAGTCCCTATTTATGGGAACTATCATAGTCCCCATTTTTGGGGAGGAAGAATATAATAGTTTGAATATAAGTGTTAGAATAGTACAAATGTCTGCTCCGCAGACTATTTGTTCCAACAAAAACTTTGTAAGAAAAGCTTATGTCAGACAAAAAATTTATTTTGGAGGATTTTGAATTATGGCAGGAATTCCGTATGTGATCGAAGGCGAAGGTCAAAAAGAGCGCGTTTATGATTTGTATTCTAGACTTTTAAAAGATCGAATTGTTTTTGTAGGTAGTGAGTTCACAAAAGAATTAGCCAACTCAGTAGTAGCCCAACTGTTGTTTTTGGAAGCTAATGATCCAGAACGAGACATTACTCTTTATATTAATAGTCCTGGCGGATTAGTATCAGCTTGTTTAGCTATTTATGATGTAATTAATTATATTAAACCAGATGTATCGACGGTTTGTATTGGCGAAGCTGCGAGTGCCGCAGCTTTTATTTTAGCCGCAGGTGCTAAAGGTAAAAGGTTTGCTTTGAAAAATGCACGTATAATGCTTCATCAAGTATCAAGTGGTGCAACGGGTCATATTGAAGATGTTAAAAGGTCTGTTCAAGAAGCCGATAGATTAAACGATTTAATGATTAGTGAATGGGCCTCTATGACTGGTAAAACTATTAAACAATTAAAAAAAGATATCGATAGGGATTATTATATAGGTCCAGACGAGGCCAAAACTTACGGCGTAATTGACGAAGTTTTATTAAGTAGGGAGTAAAGGAATGTCAGATAAAAATCAAATACCTTATAGAAAAAAACTTCCACCAAAATCTTCAAAGCAGTTAGGTCAGGGAGGACCTAGAGATATGCAGAGACGTCAGCAATATGATTTGGGTACAGCTAATATAAATATGCCCAAAATAGATATGGAGGCCCTCAAGGAAGTTTTATTAAATAATAAAGAAGCTAGAGAAGAGTTAAAAGCTGAAATTCGTAAAGAAATGGAAGAAGTAAAGGAAGCCGTCACTATTTCAAGTAAAAACTTGGAAGGCGTGGGGCTTCCTTTTGACGTTGTAGAGCAGAAAATTCGTGAAGCAGTAGAACAGACAGAGAAACAAACACGTGATCGTTATGAAAGTGGCTTGGGTAGTTTAAATAGCCAATTGAATTCTGCCAAAGCTCAGATTAAAGAATTTAACAGTCGTTTAGCTGAAAAAAAATCTGAAATACAAGAATTGAAAAAAGATTTAAGAAATAAAGAAGAAAAATTGGCGGATAGAGATGAATTAATAAATTTATTACGTGAACAACAGAATCAGGAAGTTTCTGATTTGAAGTTAAAAATTACGGATTTAATAGACAAAATTCGAGCTGGTAAAATCACAAGTGATAATTACGAAGATGCTCGTCCACTTTTGAATGACAAGATTTTTATTGATCCTTTAGAGGAAGTTGAAACAGATTTGGACTCACATATCAAAGTAGATGCGGCTGAGGCTAAAGGTGTGAAGCGTGATTTAAAATCCGATGTTGAAAAACTTAAAGGGTTATTAGACGGTAATAAATATAAGCCTGCAAGGGCACGACTTGATGAATAATTAAGGAGGAATTATTATGGGTAGTAAAGGAGTGGGGTTAGATATAGGAACTAATATGTTAGTTTCTGCTATGATGAACGGGGAAGGTAATCCAGTTTATAAAAGACAGCGAGATGCGTTTCTTAGAATTACTCCTAAATCTAAAGTTAATCAGAAAAGTATTCGAATGGCTTTGGAAAATCGAAAAGCTAATTTCATTATCGATGAGGCTGGAGATTTTATAGTTGTAGGCGAGGATGCTCTGATTATGGCTAATGAGCGCAATGCAGATGCGCGACGCCCTATGAGTAAAGGTGTTCTATCACCTAAAGAAAAAGATTCTCTACCAATGATTAAACTTATTATCAAAAGTTTAATTGGTAAAGGTGATGGTAGTAATGATTTAGTATTTTCGATACCTGCTGAGCCGGTAGATGGTGAATTTGATATATTTTTTCATACTGAAATGATGAAGTCTTATATGAAGGAAATGGGATTTGAAGCGACGCCACTTAATGAAGGATTTGCTATAGCTTTTTCGGAATTATTGGATGATAATCTTACTGGTATGTGTATTAGTTGTTTAGTTCCAGGAACTAAAATTTACACGGATAAGGGTATTGTAAATATTGAAGACGTAGTAGAAGGTGATAAAGTTTTAACACATAAAGGTAGATTTAAAGATGTGAATGCTATAATAACAAAACAGTTTAAAGGTATTAGTACTAAAATACAATTACAGGGCTATAAAGATAGTACTGAATACTATAAATTTGTAGATGATCATGAGGTATTAGTTAATAGAGACGGTAATTGGTTGTGGATTGGTTGTGAAAGTTTGAAGGTAGGTGATATAGTAGGTGAACCTATAGTTAAACAAGATAGGAATAGTAGAAAACCCACTATGACTATATGTGAAAGAATAACATCATCTAATGAATATATTAAAAAACAAATTTATGTTGGTGGTAATATTCAACGTCTTATAGGTTATTTTTTAGGTGATGGTAGTATTTGTGAGCGTGATGCAGGTATTCAATTTGATTTTAATAAAGAAGAAAATGATAATATAAATGATGTGGTTTCTATACTAAAAAATAATTTTGAGAAGAATTGTACTATAGTACCTCATGGTGATAATTGTTCTAGAATAAAGTGTTATAGTAAAGGACTTGCTAACTGGTTTAGAAGTCATTGTTATTGGAATCATGAAAAGAATTATCCATGGGATATTAGTAAAATAGATAAATCAGATTGTATAAATCTGTTAGCTGGTTTAATACGTTCTGATGGTAATATAAACAACACTTCTATAAGTTTTTATAACACTTCTACAAAATTAATATGGTTATGCAAACAATTATTTTCCAGAATTGGTATTGCTACTAGTATTACATTTAGACCGCCTAGACCACATACTTTGTTTGATGGTAGGGTTATAGAAGGTAAAAAAGATGAATGGTTAATTAATAGTGGTGGTAAAGAGTTGTTTGAATCATTATCTGATATAATAAACAATATAAATTGTGATAATAGTAAATATACTGAAAGGTTGTTTATAAATGGTGATTTTTGTTGTACTCGTGTGCAGTCTATAGAATATGAAGACTATGAAGGTGTAGTATATGATTTAAATATTGAAGACGACCATTCTTTTTCTGGACCATTTTTAACAATTCATAATTGTGGTGCTGGTATGATAAACACCGCAGTAGTTTATGAAGGTGACCCTGTTGTTCAGTTTTCATTATTACGTGGTGGAGATTGGATTGATAATGCAGTAGGTAAAGCGCTTGATGAAATACCATCTCTTATACAGGTAGAGAAAGAAGATGATAGTTTAGATATAATAAATCCAGAGAGTAAGATCCATGAAGCTATATCAGTTTATTACAATGTTCTGATTAATTACGCTTTAGATAATATTTTGTACGAATTAGACAAATCTAAACTACCTTCATTTAGAGAGGAAATTCCAGTAGTGGTTTCTGGAGGATTAACATTAGCAAAAGGATTTGTTAATAAATTTAAAGCTGGTATTATAGGAAAGAAATTTCCTTTTGAAGTTAAAGAAGTTCGTAGAGCTAAAGATCCAATGACTGCAGTAGCTAATGGCTGTTTAATGGCTGCAGTATTATAATAGGGGGTTACTAATGTCAAAAGATTTAGTGAAAGTTGATGAAATAAAAGATATTACTGTGAAAACGGATGATTTGATTGATAAGTCAAATAAATTTATGCAAATATTTTCTCGGGCTGCTGATCCCGAATCCCATAGTTTAGTTGAATTTAAAGTGTTTGATAATAATAAGTTGGCTAAATTAGCGGATAATATGCCCGAAATTAACAGAGCTACTAATATATTTGGTCGTCAAAATTCTCAGGCGACTGGTAAATTGATGTCTTTAAATATGATTTCTCAGTCTCCATACAGAAGATTGAAACAGTGTTTGGCTAAAATAGAACGAAAAAGACAGGCGCTTAAAGAAAATATTTTTAAACTTAGAAAAGAAAAAGTAGAGCTTGATAAATTACTGGCTAGAAAACAGCGTTGGGTTAATAATCTTGAACCTGATGGTATCGATAGGGATTTTGATCTCCAGCTTTTAAACATAGAGATAGAAGAAAAGGTAGCTAATATAGGAGATACAAATGTTTATATTGAAGGTGCTTTAAAAGAAATAGGTATGTATCAAGATGCTTATAATGAAATTAAGGAATCTTATGATATCCCTGATAATTGGGATGAAGAGGATTTTGAGAAATGTGAGGTAGAAGAGCATGTTAAAACCGCTTTTTTACATGCAATTCGTGATGTTGAAATGACTGGTAGGTTAAATGTTGGAACTCATGAGTATCTTGAACAGTATGGTGTTAATCCGCATGCAGCCTATCATTTAGTAAAACAATATTTAGAACAAGTAGAAAACATTACGACATCTGGTAATGCTCCTAGTATTAATGTTTTATATGATTTTTTGGATAAAATGTATGAGTTATTTAAAGATGAATATAAACATGCGATGAGACGTATTGGTCTTAAAAATTTGATTTCCGAGGATTATTTGTATTTGGAAGAAAAGACGGACTAAATTTTGGAGGAAGAAAATGCCATATAAAATTTCTGGAACTTTAAATGATAGTGCTAGAATTTTAGTATTAAAAGAATCTGACTGGTCGATAGAGTCTAACTCGTTGGAATCAGTTGGAGATTATGAAATAGAGGATTTGGTGAGCGGAACAAAAACCGTTTTCGCTATTAATGAGTACGGAGAGGTTATAGGGTATGGTGATGTTTCGGTTACTTATTATGCACCTTCAATTGGTGATAGAGCAGTGTTTGCTGGTGGTATGGATAGTGGCAATGATAGAACAAATATAATTGGTTATACCGCTATAGCTACTTTAAGCGATGCTACTGATTTTGGTGATTTGAGTAGTGCTAATCGTAATTCAAGTGCTTCATCTAATGGGCCAAATAATCGTTGTATATTTGGTGGCGGGTGGTTTGACCCCAATATAACAAATACTATCGAATATATTACGATTAGTTCGATTGGTAATGTTACTAATTTTGGTGATTTGACAGGAGAACGTAGAAGTTTATCTTCTACATCAAATAGAACCAATAATAGAAGTGTATTTATTGCTGGTTATGATGGTGAACAAGTAAATACTATTGACTACATCACTATTTCAACCACAGGAAATGCTACCGATTTCGGTGATTCAATAGATGTAAAGCTTAGTCACGCATCAACTTCCAATGGTGAATCAAATAGAGGTGTAACTGCTGGTGGTTATGATGGTAATAGCTATTTAAATACAATTGATTACATCACAATCACATCAACTGGAAATGCCACAGATTTTGGTGATCTCACTGGAACCAAACACAATTTAACATCGACTTCGAATGGTACAAATGAACGTGGTGTTTTTGTTGGCGGAATGGATATGGGACAAATAGTAAATGTTATTTTATATATCACTATTTCAACTACTGGAAATGCTTCTGATTTCGGTGATCTTAGTCGTGAAAGTTATGGAATGGCTGGGGCTAGTAATTTTACTGGTAATCGAGGTCTTTTCGGTGGTGGTTATAACAGCGGTCATCTTAATATTATTGACTATATCACAATTTCTACTACTGGTAATGCTTCAGATTTCGGAGATTTGACTGAGGCAAGGTGTTATATAAGTGCATGTTCAAATGGATAAAATATTTATATAATTGACTAGCAAAATTAATAAAATATTCTATAATATAACTGAAAGGTTTTGTAATTTATGGATAAAGTGAACGTATTTATAGGAACACCGGCTTATAATTCGATGGTCCATACGGATTTTTTACATTCAATAATTTCATACTATGAAAAGAATATACCATTCACACTAATGACTATAGGTAATGAGAGTCTAATAACAAGAGGAAGGAACTCGGTCATATCCTATTTTCATAGTGCAGTGGGGCTTTCTCATCTTTTATTTTTAGATGCTGATATTTATTTTCATGCTGATGGGCTTATACGCTTATTATCTTTGAATAAAGATGTAATAGGTGTGCCTGTTGCGCTTAAAGGTTTCAATAGGCAAACCGGTCAGTCGGTATATAATACTGGGAAAATATTAGATGAGGAAATTTTAGAGGACGGGTCTAAGCTATATAAGGTGGATAGGGTAGGAACGGCAGTGTTCATGCTTTCAAGGAAAGCTGTGAACGCTTTGGTAGATTACGCGCAGGATAATAAAAATACTTATTATCCCAATCCGCATACTCGTGGGGATACTCAACCAAACATTAAAATGTATGATATATTCCAGGTTGGTGTTTTTGATGGCGAGTATTTATCTGAAGATTATTATGTTTGTCGGATTCTGAGGGATTTAGGATTCGATGTTTTTGTCGATCCCAACATCAAGGTACGACATAATGGAATGTATGTATTTGAATAAATAGGAGGTTTTTTGTATTATGTCTGACAATGATAAAGTTTCTGGAACAGTGAAGTGGTTTAATGCTGAACGTGGTTACGGGTTTGTGTTTAAAGATGGTGACGAGCAGACAGAATATTTTGTACATTATTCATATATAGATATGGATGGATATAAAACATTAAAAGCTGGACAGCCCGTTACATTTGAGATTGTGGAAACCGATAAAGGTATTCAGGCACATAACGTGGTGCCGGTAGCGTAAGGAGAATTTTAATGTATTTAGCAGAAGCTATTAAGGAAAAGGATTTTATAGAAGAATCTATCAATCAATTATGGGATAGAATAAAGGAGTTATCGGTATCCACCGATGATGGGGATGTCAAGTTAAACAAAGAACTAGTTAAACAAAAGGTCAAGGACCTTGAGAATTTATATAAAGAATCTCAACGGTATAGTATAATAGTTGACAGGGCAAAGGTTGTATCTAAGATCAAATTAAATGACGATGAGTTTAGCATAGCTGATGCTGAAAATATTTTAGATTCAATGAGAGATAAGTTGGACTTTTTTAACGCTCTTAAATATCATGTTGAAAAGCACAACTTAAGCTCTCAAACATTTATTTGTGTAGATTTAGAAGATTTACATTCAAAAATTAAAGGTATTATGGCAGATATTCGAACTATAGAAAATAGTATAGAGCGGACATTATGGAACACAGAAGTTTAAATTATAAGTATTGGGTAGAATTTGATGAAGATGGTGAAATTAAATCTTTACATCGTAATAAATATGATTGTGAGTCTCCTTGTAAAGAGTACATAGTTAAATTGATACCTATAAAACGAGATGTGGAAAAGGAACTTACTGATAGTATTGAGAAATTTTCAGATACTTTAGTTAAAAAATCTAAAGTTCTCGATACTGAGTTTAAAAAAGCTATTAAAACAGTAAAGGGAGTATTAAAATGATTATCGGAATTAGTGGAAAAGCTAGATCAGGAAAAGATCGATTTGCAGAATATTTAATAGATGTATTTAGCAAAGAGCATAATAGAGAATTTAAAACAACTGCTTTTGCTCATAAATTAAAGCAAATGTGTTTAGAACATTTTAGTCTTAACCGTGAACAGTTATGGGGAGATAGAAAAGAAGAAATGACGGTATTTAGGAAGAACGAAATTGGACGCCATGGATCATCAAGTAATTCGTCTGATTATTGGACTCCAAGAGAAATTATGCAGGCACTTGGTTCTTTTTATCGTAGTATTGATTATGATTTTTGGGTTAGAAAAGTAGATGAAAAGTGGAAATACAATGATTGTCCTGATTTAATAATTAGTGATGTAAGACATGTTAATGAATGTGAGTATGTAAAAAATAATGGTATATTAATTCGAGTAGTTAGAAATTCTACTGACGAGATTCATGGTATGGAACATGAATCAGAAACAGCTTTAGATAATAAACTATCTGAATATTTTGATATAGAGATTCATAATGATGGGTCATTAGATGATTTATATAATGCAGCAATTGATGCTGCAAAAGTTATTTTAAAATTTACTGAATTGAAAGATCGAGGGAGGGAATATAATGGCAACAAAGAAAAGTAAAGCTATTACATTATCATTTGATCCGAGTGAGATTATTGGTGCTGATATTACTAAAAGCGGTGAGTATAAATATGCCAGTGTAGGGATCAAACGAGGTGATAATGAAAGATTGAGGGTTTCGTATGAGTGGTCAGGGGAAGGCATTCCGGATTTTGTTATGAATTTAATGAGTTGGATGCAGGCTAATCAGGAAGATATTGATAAAAATAAAGAAGAATTTGAAGAAGAATATAAGGAACTAAAGGAGAGAATATAATGCCAACTTTGGCTGATTATCAAAGACCGAGATTTATTTCATACAGGGAAGGATGGACTTTAACTCGAATAACTAATGACAGATACATGACATTTGATAATCAAAGAGATTATAGAAACGGACAGCCTCAGCCTGGGTATAATGCTCAAAATCCATCTACACAACCAGAACGTGTGGATTTTAGAACGAATGAGGTGAAATTAAGGCCATTAATTGTTGATAGATACGCAAGTTAAAGGAGATTTTTATGGATTACAAGGATAGGTTATTGTTATTTAAGAATGAATTGAAGTTAATGTCTAAAAAAGATGTCGTTGCTTTTACTAAAGAGTGTTTACGAGTAGCACCTGATTATGTATTTGATGATTGTCCTTCAAGTTCGTCAGGTAAATTTCATCCAGTTGATGAATTAGCTGGTGATGGAACTATTATTCACACTAAAAGGGTTTTTACGGTAGCGTATGATTATACTCGAGCTTTTGGATGTGAACATCATCGAGATGAAGTTTGTGCGGCTGCTTTACTACATGATATGGCTAAACAGGGGTTAGAACCAGCCGGACATACTGTTAGAGACCACCCACAAATTATGGCTAAATTAATAGCTGATGTGTATAATAATGGGTTTAAGGATAAATTGAATAAAAATTCAGCTAATATAATTTATTGGGCGGTGTTTTATCATTACGGAGAATGGACTATATCTAAATACAGAAAACCAATTCCTGAGTATACAATGGAAGAATTGGCAGTATATAGCGCTGATTACATTGCTTCGAAAAGATTTATTAAGGTAGATCATCTAAGAAAGGAAGGTTTAAGTACATAATGGCGGATGATGGTCGTAGATGGGTGCCTGAGGGCGGTCTTCAAAAACTAAGAGATAAAATACATCGTGAAAGTAAAATAGCTGATGATAAAAAACTACCTTATACGTTTTCAAAACCTATAAGGAAGTCTTATACATGGTTTGAGTGCGAGGAGTGCGGAAGAATATTTAGTGCAGCCAAGAACACAGTAATGGTTATATGTTCTGGTTGTAAAAAATTAACTAAGGCGAGGAAAATAAATGACTGATTGGCATGTATGGACCGTAGTTGCTAATCGACAAAAACGAATTAACAAATTTTTGTCTGAATTAAACGGTATCGAAGAATTTTTATATCCTATGGCAGAGAAAGAGTATAATACTAAAAGAGGTAAAAAGGTAAAAAACGTACCTATTTATGCTAACTATATATTTATAAAATACAATCATGATTCCGATATGTTGGTATCTATTAATAATTGTCCTTGGATATCAAGTTACGTGGGTAAATGCTCAGCGGAAGAAATAGCCCAGATAAAACAACAGGATCGAAGTAAGTATGATGAATTATTTTCCACAGATCAACTTGAGCCTGGTACAACTGTTAAGTTAGTTGGCACCCCATTTGTTGGATGGGAGGCTACGGTGGTTGATATTAATGATAAAACTCTTTCTGTAAGTATTACCATTTTAGGAGCTGATAGGGTTATAAAGTGTAGCGTTGACGATGTTAATGTTCAATCGAGGTAAGGAGATATGGAGGAAACTGATAAGAAACGGGGCAGACCAGTAGGCTTTGAATTAAGTGATGAAACTAAAGAAAAAATAAGGCGAAGTAGAACTGGGAAAGCACATTCACAGGAAACCAGAAATAAAATATCCAAATCATTGATACGGTATTTTAAGAAAATGGATCCTGTTTCTGAAGGAATACGTAATGAATATAAATATTTTCCTATAGAGGCAAAAAAATGGTTGTATGAGCACAGCACTGAGTTGGATGATACTGATGATATTATGGCAAATAAAAGAATTGTGTATTTAAGTCAGTTAGAAGTTTGTTATGGCTCAAATATTGAAAATTTTTGTCATTCAGCTACTCCTGAATTTTTGTTATTATTGAAAGAAGAGTTAGAAGAAAGTAATATGACTGATGAAGTAAGAGAATTATTATTATCATTGGTTTAGGAGAAAAGTATGGCTGGTAGAGGACGTCCTAAAAATCCACCAAAATTTAAAGAAATATTAAGAGATTTAATACCATCAACTGATATTTTTGAACCAGATGAGTTGGAAATGTTTAATGGATTAGTAGGTCTTTATTTAAATGATTTTGATGAGAGTCAACTATCCGCAAATGATATGGATGATATTATTTCAATAGCTATGAATCGTGTTTTGGAAATACGATTATTAAAAACTGTAAAAGGCAATCCGGACGCTCAGATGGATGCTTCTACAGCTATAGAACGTTTTAGAAAGCAGACTGAAAAGCTTAAAGAGAATTTAGCAACAAGAAGAAGAGATAGAATAGATCCTAAAAAATATAGTGGATTATCTATTGTTGATTTAGCCGTGGCTTTTGATCAAGAAAAGAAAGATGATATGTTTAATAGATCCACTAAATTTATTGAGGAGGAGAACGAGATACGCGGGTCAGAGTTGCTTATTGGTAATAAAGAAGACCAAGACGCTGAAGTATTTGATCGTGACGATGCTTAGGAGGGGACTTGGCGTCTATCGATATTTATGAAAGTATAGAAGAGATAATGGAACAGGGCGGTTCTATGGTAGATTTTTATAGAACTGAACCCGTATTGGCGGCGTATGATCTTTTAAGAGTGGATTTAGCGCCAGTTCAACGTATAATTTTACGTGATATGTGGTTTAAAAACTATTGTATTACAGTCGCCGGTCGTGGCTGTGGAAAATCAAATGATATTAATAGTTTATCTTATATTGATGATAAAGGCTTGTGTTATCTCCATGAAGAATTTCCTCCCATTCCTTCCTTTCTTAATGATGGAGAAACTATAGAGATAGATGACAACAAGTCCATCTATACTACATATGGTTTCCATCCCACTAAAAAGATTTCCCTAGAAAAAAATTTAAAAGGCCTAGAATTAAAAACAAAAAAAGGATTTGTTCATCGTGGAAGTTTGCATCATCCATTATTAACTATTGATAAGGAAGGTAATTTTATATACAAACAAGCACAGCATTTTGAATCTGGTGATAGAATTTGTATTAAAAGAAATCACCAAATTTTTGGAAAAAATAGTGTGAATAGCGAAGATGCTTATTTGATGGGTTTATTTTTGGGAGATGGGATGATAAGTTCTGAATATAACCATCAAGATATAACTACTAGTGATGATGAGATAAAAAATTATTGTATAAACTACTGTAAAAATTATAGTGTGCCTTATAGAGTAGATGAAGATAAACGAACATCACTTACTGTGAGTGTAATTTTTAAGCAATTTTCTATGTTTTTTGATAAATATGGAATTAAAAGATGCTTGTCTTATGATAAAGAAATTCCAAAGATAATTAGACATTCTGATAAACAGACACAAATTGATTTTTTGCAAGGACTTTTTGATGCCGATGGTGGGTTTGAGTCAAGTAGTGGTAAGATATCTTTTTGTTCCGTGTCAAAACGCTTAGCTATCGAAGTGCAAATGATATTGTTAAATTTTGGTATAGTCTCTAGATTAAGAGAGAAAAAAACTAAATCTGATTTTGGTAAAGCTTTTATAGTTGAATTTGGATCTAATGATTTGATAATATTTAGAAATGAAATAAATTTTAAGCTAAAACATAAGCGAGAATCTTTAGATAAATATTTATTTCACACAAAATTAAATACAAATATAGATACTATACCGTATGTAAAAGATTTGTGTTATAAAATATCTAAACAATATAGAATAGACAATGCTTCTAGTTATAATAGTAGATATTTACCATCTTTAAAGGTATTCATGCATAATTCCAAAGAATATACTTACAAGAGATTGGTAAATTTTGTAAGTAAATCCTTAAAATTGGTTTCTGAAGGGTATAAATTTAGTGATGAGTCTTTATCAGACTTAGAGAGATTGTATAATATAATTGTTAGTAATTATTTTTTTGATGTTGTGGAATCAACATCAGATTGGTCCGGAGATTGTTATGATTTTGAAATGGATATGGAAGGAGAACCGAATTACTTTGCTAATGGTTTTATAAATCATAACACATTTTTATTAGGTATAAATGCTGTTTTACATGCACTTCTTTATCCAGGCTATCGTGTAGGTTTGATAGCGCCATCTTTTAGACAATCGGTAGTTATATCAAATAATTACACAACATTTTGGTCTGACACTGGGTTATATTCTAATACCAATGATTTTTATGATTCTGTTATAGAGGGTAAAACACACGTACAATCACTTAAATACCAAAATAAAATATTAAGTAAATGGAAAAATGATGACAGAGAATGTATTGGCATAAAAACAACTAAAGGATTTGAATTGGAAGGAACTGCTGACCACGCTATAATGAGATTGAATATGGATGATGCAAATATTGAGTTTTGCGATTTAAGAGACCTTAATATTGATGATTATGTATTATTGAAAGCAGGTTTTAATTATTTTGGAAATAACGATGTGTTACCTGAATTTAATTTTGAACATGATTGGCGTACAAAAGACTGTGGTATACCTACAGAACTTACTCAGGAGTTGTCTTATCTATTTGGTTTGATTGTTGGTGATGGTTGTGTATCTGTTGATAAAACTGGTAGAAAAAATAGAGTGCTATTCACTAGTGGAGATGAGGAATTAATAGATATATTTAAGAAGTTGATGTTAAAATATTTTGATATAGAGCCTACTGAAGAAAATAATAAAGACAGAGTCCAGCAAATTACTTATTATTGTAAAAAATTAGTTCATTTTTTATTAGCATGCGGTTTTACTAAGACAACTGCGTTGGATAAAAAAATACCTGATGTAGTAAAGAAATCATCAAAAGAATGTTTTATTTCATTTGTTAGGGGTTTGATGGACACTGATGGTAGTTGTTACGTGCAAACTCATAAAAGAGGTACACACTGTGAGGTTAAATTATCTACATCCTCGTTGTGTTTGGCAAAAGAATTACAAGCATTTTTATTAAATATAGGTATAATATCATTGTTAGCTGTTGGTAGCAAGGCTGGTAAGAAGAAATTATTAAACAGGAATAAATACTCTGTTTGCAGTATAGGCTATAGTGTTAGGATAATAGGAAGACGTAATTTACAAAAGGCGGCTTATGAAGGATTGTTTGATATTTATAGAAAAAAAGATAAACTAAATAATTATGTAAACAGACACTTTAATCGTGAAGAATCTGTTGGATTTTATTTAGGGCTGCCTCAGAAAATAGTTAATGAGAATATTAATAAATTTAAACAGTATATGGATGACGAATTATTTTTTGTACAGATAAAAGAGATAGATCATTTTTTTGCTTCCACTATGGACATAGAAGTTGAAAATGAGCATTGTTATTGGGCTGGTGGTTTTATAAACCATAATTCTAAAATGATCTTCTCAGAAGTAGAGAAATTATATCAAAGATCATCTATTTTAAGAGAAGCCACTGAGAAGAAGCCTACTCGTGGTGCAGATACTTGTTTCTTAAAATTTAGAGGTACAGAAAATTCCAATGGTAGTTATATTGAAGCGTTACCTATTGGTGTTGACGGGGCCAAAATTAGAGGTTCCCGTTTTTATTTGATCGAAATAGATGAGTTAGCGCAAATGCCTTCAGATGTTATTGATATGGTTATTCGTCCTATGGCGGCAGTTCATTTAGAGCCTATGCAGAAAGTTAGAGAAATTGAACGAATTGAAAAATTGATAGCTGACGGACTAGCTACGGAAGATGATTTAGAAACCGATACCGCAAATAAAATGATAATGACATCTTCTGGATATTTTAAATTTAATCATATGTGGCATAGAATGAAGTCTTATTGGAAAGCGATGTCAGAAGATGGTGAATCTACTGAATACGCTGTTCATCAAGTTCCTTATAGGATGATGCCAAAAGGCTTTTTGGATATGAAGAATATCAATGAAGCGAAACGAACTATGTCCAGCATCGAGTTTATAATGGAATATGAAGCAGCTATGGTATCAGATAGTGAAGGGTTTTTTAAAGCTTCATTATTAGAATCTTGTACTAGAGATAGTGATTTTACTGTAAAAACTCGTGGTGAATCAGGAAAAGAGTATGTTCTTGGAATTGACCCAAACCAAGGCGGGTCGGCTCTATTTGGTTTAGTTGTTGTAGAATTAGGGTCGCCTAATAAAATAGTTTATGTAAAAGGGTTACGTAAACAAGCTACACAAGAAATGACAAAAGCTATTCAACGACTGTTGAGTAGTTTTAATATTGTTCGTATTTATATGGATGCCCAGGGCGGTGGTAATGCCATTAAGGATTTATTAGCTGAAGGATATAATAATAGTACTCCTATTTTAGATATGGATGATGATTTAACTAAATATAAACACGGAAGACGTATTTTAAAAATGATAAATTTTTCACCGGCATGGATATCAGATGCTAATTTTGATACGTTATCGTTGTTAGAGAACAATAGATTACGATTTCCTGATATTCCTAGATCTTCAGCTGAAGCGGAAGAAAAGTTATATGATGAAATACGGTTATTAAAATCACAAATGTTAAGTATAGTAGTTACTGAAACCGCCAGAGGCGTTCGTCATTTTGATACTCCTAAGAAAGGTCAAAATAAAGACTTATATTCAGCAATGATTTTGGCAGCATATGGTGTTAGAGAATTAATGAAGGATTCAGAATTTGTAGAACCTAAATTAGAAAGTGAGGGTTTAATACGCCCACATAAACAAGGATCTTCTTTTGTTAGAAGAAAGACCGGGGCTGGTCAAGAGTATATGAATGCCGCTGTGTTACAGCGCAAACTTTAACTAACCTTTTAGCTAATAGAGATATTGTTTTCTTTTGGAGGTAGTATAAATGAATGATCAAGACAATATACAAAAGAGTTTACCACTAGCGGAAGAAGCACTGAATGTACCGCCTGTGAAACCTCCTAAAAAGTCAAAAGAAGAGGTTACTGTAAGTGAGGTTTTAAATGAGGTTCAGTCTGATATTGATAATTTACAAGACGCTATAGAAAAAAAGTTTGAAGAAAAACGGCAATCTTTACTTGTTGCAAAACCACGTAAAGAATATTTTATTTGTAAAAATAAATTTTGGGATTTATGGTTTCAAAAACTTTTTGCTCAAATAATTTCTGTTAAAATATGGATTATCGCTTTGATTACGATTTTATTGTCATTGAGTTTAATTAGTAATATTCAATTTGCTTCCATTTTAGGGATTATTATGGGTTTAAAAGGTACTTTTCAAGTTGCCGACGTTTGGAAGAAAAATGGTAATAGAGATTTGAGTGCTATGGATAAAACATAGGAGAGACACAATGGATTCAAAAGAAATAGCAAAAATAACATCTGATATAAAGAAAAAGCATCCTGATATAGGTTTGCGAAAAATAGAGTGGGACGGAAGCAAAGCTTCATTATACGTTCAACCTACTAATAAAGCTTTAGCTGGTTTGGAAGCTAGGGACGCAATTAAGCTTCGAACTGTTGAACGTGCTGCTAATTTAAGACGCCAAACGTTAGATAGAACTGGTTTAGATTTGGCTCAAAGCTATAATACTCCGTATGAGGATACACCTAAAGAGCTATTCAATAGATCTATTAAGTATTATGTAGAGCAAGATATTTATGGTTCTACTGTGGATATTTTAACTAATTTGGCTTCAAAGGGATTTGAAAATGATTCGGATGATGCGGATATTAAACTTTTTTATGATGTTTGGTCTCTTGATGTTCATTTTAGGGAAATAATTAATTGGATTTTCTTTGATTTTTTTAGAGTTGGTATGGTACGAACTTATAAGGTAGTAGGTAAATATGAGCCTGGAATAACTTATTTATCTCAAGTGCCTGGAACTAAAGTGGAAAAAAGTATTTTGAAAAATCTATCTAAAAGAGCGGAACGAATTAATGGTCGTAGAGAAGAACTTCTTAAAAAGGAAAAAGGTCAAAAAAAGAAAAAATGGTCTAAAGGATATATTCCTATTGGATATACAATTTTGAATCCTCTTAATATAGAAATTACTGGTAGTTTATTGTTTAATGATACAAAAGTAACATTGACTCCTTCGGATGAATTAAGGCAATTATTGCAAAAGAATAGTTCGGAATTAACCACTGAGGAAAAAGAAATTATTAAATTGTTGCCAAGTGATTTTAAGAGTGCTGTCGAACAAGGTGGTGGAATCCCTTTAGAAAGTGAGTATGTAGGCGCAGTAGACTATCGTAAAATGCCTTATGAACGATATCCTCGACCAAGAGGTGTGAAAGCATTTGAAGCTATTGAATATAAGAATGCTTTGAAACAGGCGGATTTAAGTACTTTAGATGGAATTACTAATTATATTTTAAAAATTACAATTGGTAATGATGAATACCCAGTTACTGAACAAAGTCAATTACAAGCTATTGCAAATTTATTTGATACCTCTTCTAAATCATTTGACGTAGTTTGGAACCATACATTAAATATTGAGAAAATAGTTTCACCCGAAATCGAAAGTATTTTAGGTCAAGATAAATATGGGCAGGTTAATCAAGATATTACAGGTGCTTTGGCATTTTCAAGAGCATTAATTGACGGTACCGAACAATTGAATCAAGGCGAAGCTGCTTTATTGGCACGAACTATTACTGAAGAAATTTGGTATGCTCGTAGTCAGGTTGAAAGATGGATATATAATGAATACAGGGAGATAGCTGAATCCCAGGGATTTGATAGATTTCCCAAGGTAAGATGGGATAATACTGTTCTTAAGGATATAATACTTTATATGAGTACTATTTCTCAGTTAGTTGATAGACGTATGCTATCATACCGTACAGCTCTTGAGCAGTTGGGATTTGAATTTGAAAATGAATTTGCAAATATGCAAGAAGAATTTCCAGAAGTAATCAAGGGTACTTTAGGGATTGTTGGCAGCCCATTTCAAAAAAGTTCTAATACTAATACACAAGAAACTCAAAATGCACCTACTGGTACTCCATCATCTGGACGACCTAAAGGACAACCTGCTAAAACTAAAACCAAAGATACCAAAACTACAACAAAAACTAAAGTGCCTAATCAATCACCAAGTAATCAACCTTCACCTATAAGTAAAACAGCGTCGGCTTTAATATTGAAAGAAGCTGCTAAGATTATGTCGGACGATCAATTTGAAGCTTTTGCTGAGGGATTTTTATCTAATTTTAATGACTAATATATGTTAGGAGGATAAAAATGTCATACAAAATTTCTGGAACTTTAAATGACAGCGCCAGAATTTTAGTATTAAAAGAATCTGACTGGTCGATAGAGTCTAACTCGTTGGAATCAGTGGGAGATTACGAAA
>Ga0164313_10000188_pt1 | contig 44687 bp, 23 predicted proteins | sample GuaBasSedimGuay4_FD_113735 | JGI IMG/M metagenome (GOLD analysis project Ga0164313, IMG submission 113735) | Subseafloor sediment microbial communities from Guaymas Basin, Gulf of California, Mexico - Guay4, Core 4569-4, 0-3 cm | ecosystem: Environmental > Aquatic > Marine > Hydrothermal vents...
AGACCGAAGCTACCGTACCAGTGCTACAGTCTATGAATGAGAGATTGGCTACGCTCATTGACGTGACGCTGATGACCGGCAAGGAGAAAGAAGCCAAGCGTGCAGATATCCAGTCAGGGATAGACAAGGTTCAGAGTATCGCAGGTATTCAGAAAGTCTTAGGTGAGGGAGCCGGCGGACAAGGCCGAAATCTGGAGCTCATCAGTCAAATGGCGGGAATGAAGATGATGGACGACGACGAGCGCGAGGGCTGGTTCGGCCGCCAGGCGAAGCTCGGCAAGGGCAACATCCGCCTCGGTGATACTCATTTCAAGAAGACTGATTCCGTCGCGCCGGAAGTCGACGCTCTCGAGCCGCAGCAACGTGCAGTATACGACTATCTTAGAGAAAATATCCAGGAGAACCTGGACCGGATCGCTGTCACTTCACGGCGGTTAGCCACTACGGATACGGGATGGGCCGCCGCCGCGGGTCGAAAGGTTATTGACAGCACCGCAACCGAGATTGAGACAGCTCTACAGCAGATGGCCGAGATACCCGGTCTCGAGGGATGGGCGCAGCGAATCGCCGCCGAGCTGGTCCCCAACGCTCCGAAAACACTCGGTGCCGGAGATACAGGCGGAGGACCCGATGTTGAAGCGAGGGTCGCTGAGCAGCGAGCCCGCATCGAGAAGATGAAGGTCGAAGCCGCTAAGAAATTCCAGCTCAATATTGATGGTACCACTAAGGACATCAAGGACGCTTCTAGTTATCTAACCGCGTTTGAGCAGCAGCTAAGCGTAGCTGGGGCTGCACAAGCACTGGGACAGTCTCTTGATAACATGATTGAGGACTTCAAGAAGGCTGAAGCATTGTTCTACACCAAGGATAGTTCTGACCTGGAGGGTGCATTTGCCCGTGTGGGTCAGCCAGGATTTAAAACCTCGTTCGAGCAGCGTCGCGATGAGCTTAAGGCTAAGAGCGGGGGAGGTCCACGGACACTGGACGATATGCGCGCGCTGCGGGACGAGGGTGCCAAAATTGACTTCGACGAAAAGGAAGCTAAGATCAAGCAAAAGCAAGACGTCGAAGTGGCTAAGCTCAAGTCCCAGCAAGGTCAGGCCGAGCAGGTCAGATCAGCTATTGCGGACGCATTGTTCAGTGGAGACCTCAAGGGCTCTGGTATGGAAAATCAGGCCCGGGGTATGATGGACACGATCACCCAGCAACTTGCGGAATCAGAGCAGGCGACTAATCGGGGCGGTCAACTGAAGTTCAAGGGAATCCCAGCGCTCGAAGAGCTGGCAGCGTTCTCAACGAAGATGAAAAAAGAAGCTCAGAAAAAAGCACAGGCCGCCGTTGTGAAGATGCACAAGGAAGGTCAGCAGCCCACAGTAACTGCGATCGACTCGCAGACCGCTATGATAGAGCGCGGGGTCAAGGCTCAGGAATCCATGGCCGCGGCCTTCGATGCCGTGATGTCCGGAGCCAGTAAGGGCGCAGCTGTGATGTCACCGGAAGCATACGCTAAGGCTATGGCCCCGGCCCGCGATGCAATCGCATCAGCAAGCGCCGCAATGGGTACCGCGTCCGCCGTAGATCACCTCGGCATGTCCAGGAAGAAGTTCGCGAACGCCGGGTACAGTTACGAGCAGAAGCAGGGTAGATACGAAACTGAGATGGCTGCATTCCAGCCGGTCCTCGAGCACGCCCGCACCCAACAAGGGCCTGATCTCGAGCGCTCACTTTACAATGGTAAGACCGCCGAGGAGGCCAGTAGAGATTATGGCCACATGTCTAACCGTCCTGGAACCGCAAGCATTGCCGAGGGTATTAGAAATCAGCATTCGGTAAACCGCGGTGACTCCATGAACCTCGAAGATGCGCAGATGATGAGCGACTCTGGTACCCTTATGGACCCATATCGTCCTTTGGAAGCACGTCATTTCGGAATGACCGCTCCGCAAGCGCCGCTCTCGCCTAACATGCAGGGGCTGACTGACACTTCTTGGATTCCCCAGTCCCCCGCTCTCGGTCCCGCGCTTGACTCTCCTCTGTTCGAAAAGTCGGCTGACCAGATGCGCGCGGATATGCTCCTGTCGAACTCGAATGGTACCATGCAGACCGAGATGTATATGCCGCCCCCGTCCGCTACTCTCACGCAGGAACAGCGCGATGCTAACATAGCTACAAGGACTGCTGAGTTCTCAAGTATGATGGATTCCAGGTCTGATCCTAACGCAAGCGCGAGCTTCGTCACGGAACAAACTTTACCGCAGCGGGATTGGTCAGCCGAAGACGCCGAGTTTGACCAGCGCATGCTGCGCCAGATGATAGACAAGGGGGGAGCCACCAGCTACGCGCCTACGGGAATTGATCTTAAGACAGATAGTATGGGGGCTATTGCTTTCTCTGACCAGTATGGGACCGGGTCTATTAGTCAGGATGGATTAAAAGGACCCGATGGTGAACTCACCGATCCCACAAGTAATCAGGTAGGAATGTCTAACTACAACCTTGTTACTAATGCGCAGAACGCGCTTCGCTTTGGTAATAGAAACTCGATCTCGGGAGCAGTTCAGTCTACGGAGAAGGGTGTCCCCGGAGTACGCACCGATACTGGAGATGTTCGGGGAACTGAATCCTCCGGCAATGACGCCGTTGTCGAAGCGGGTGAGAGCACCGCCTCTGCTGTTAGTACAATCGGTACCCAGATAGAAACTCTTAGCGCCGCGGCGACAACAGCTCTCGCCTCCGTGGGAGACGCTCTCGCCACGGCTCTCGCATCGAACCCTCTCCAAGTAGAGGTTACGAACACCCCGACCGTCAACCTGTCTGACAGTTCATTGACCAGCTTGAGCAGCGCGCTTAGCACGGCTAACGTAGCGGGTACCGGTTCTGATGTTACAACGGGTTTTGATAACAGAATTACCGCAATGGAATCTCTCGTAGGTGAAGGCACTGTCGACGCCCGCATCGCAACCGGCGATGCCGCCGTTGTCGAGCAGATCCCGACCGAGGAGACTATCGTTGCCCAGATAGATGCCAAGCTTGTTGAGGTCGCCGGAGACGTCGACTTCAGTAAGATAACAACCAACGAGCTGGCCATTACTGAGCTGACAACGGCCACCGATACCGATCGAGTCAACGGTGAGTCCACCCAGACTGATCTCGTAGCACTGGAGCAGAAGGTGTCAGGGTTCGACGCTACGATCACAGAGGTGACGGAATCTAACACCGCGGCCAAGGAACTCGTAGACAATGCCCTCGGTAAGGTCGGAGACGCCGAGGAGAAGGTTGTCTCTCTTGACGAGGCTGTGAAGGAACTCACCACCGGACTCACAGCGGCCACGGAGGGTAACGAACGCTTCCTCCTCGCTGCTCGAGAAGAACTGGCTGCGCAGGGTAAGACGATTAAGGAGCTTGGTGAGAAGGTCGCGCCGATCGATCCTAAGCTACGAGAGCTGTCTGACGCACTCAGCAAGAACACCACAGCGATCAACGCTCCGCAGGTGGGCATCTTGTCCAAGATCACGACGCTCACTCAGGAAGTCAAGACAGTAACCGGCCTTGCGCATCAAGCCGTATCGGCCGGGAAAGGTAAATAATGGCTAGAACAGTGGTAGTGGGCGGGAAGACCATATTGGCCGGAGGAAGCCCGGCTTTTCCAGATGTTGCTAACGCGGGATCTGATACTCCTCAGAACGAGGTCTTGGATCCTATCGATACCAATAAGTCTATCGCTCAGTTCATACTGGAACAGTTCAACATTCCTTTTTCTTCACCGGTTCTAGGCAGCTGCCTTCCCGGTACCGACATCAGGAACCAAGATGCTACAACCATGCTGAAGCTTTCCTTGGCTCCCGAGCTTGTTAACGATCCTCCCTGCGGCTCCCAGCGCGGAAGCATCGGAGGATCCCAGGCTGGATTTGCAGAAGTTGAGATCGACGAGGATGGCATCGGCCGCTTCTACATGGCAGGCCAGTCTGCTGCTACGGGACTCGACATACGATACTGTGTGCCCACCGCCGCAGTAGTTAACCCAGCCGACCTTGTGATAGTACGAGGCTACGACCCACCGCCCCGAAGAGAGATACGTTCCTCATTTGATGGGCTCAAGAATGCAGAGGTCATGAATTATGGCGACTGCGCAGAGAAGTCCTGCGAAGGACCCTCCGTTCAGAAGTACGCTACTATCTCCTACGATGATCCGCAGTTAGATCAGGCATACCTGGATGACGTGGTTAACTCCTACGAACTAGCAGCTTTTGAAAGCTTGCTGGGATACATCATCGACCTGGATCTCCCAGACGGGACTAACGATGAGCGCTTTGGTTTGAAGATAACCTTTGGAGATACGACGAAGGAGTACTTTAAGTTCCCAGCTAATCTTCTTAATGACGCCGCCAACCTAACTGACACCTCCACCATTGGTGCGGGGTACGGTTCTAATAATTTCCAGTATAACATCACTCCCGCCACTGGTAATTTAGGATTAGATCCTGACTGTACCATAGAGGTGCCGGTAAATGGTGTCAAGGTTTTTATCAACAAGAGTAGATTCCTCCGACTGAATAAATTCGGAAGAGAGGAGTCCGATTTCATCGGCGTGGTAGACGTGGTTCTGCCCGGCCGCAAGGTGATACGCTTCGGGTCAGAGCTCACTCAGATTAGAGTTACCGTAGAGAACAATGTAGATCTTCTTACGCTCCAGCACGGTAAGAATTGGAACTGGGAAGTAGATGCGGCCGGCAATGTCACGGTGGAACTTTTCACAGCCATCGAGGATGCTTTCACCGAGTTCGTTTGTAACCTCTATAAAGCAGAATTCGTCACAGGACCTGGTAGCTTGGGTGTCATTTTCTCCCCACGCAGTAGTCTGCTCCTCGCGGATCAGATAGATGCCGAGCCTTCGGATTTAGTATGCAACGTGGGAGACTCTCTTGGTTATTTGACCAACGGGGACATGTGCGTTGTAGTGGAGAGAAAGCGCCCCAGTATCGACGTGTTCGACCCCCTGGGTAACGCTGTTGCAATCGCTTCACAATTTCTGAACTACATCGGAGGAGACCAGGGAGAGGATCTTTCCCTCGGAATCGTCGACAAGATCGAGGGAACCAAGACGGGAGTGAAACGACAATATGGAATTAGATACACACCTGTTATCATTGTGGATCGCCCATCGCCAATAGCATACGCGTCTACCGCACCGTTGTCCACCGCCGGTGGTTCTCTCCCCGCCTCCAAGATCATAGATCAGGCAGACGGGATCGTTGATTCAGATCCCACCACCCAGCAGAACTTTACTGAGAGCGAACTCGCCATTCTACAGGACAGTACGAATGGCTCCACGATAGACCTCACATTCCCCTTCTGCTATGGCGTAGACAACGGTACTGATCCTCCCACCTATGGCACCGAGTGTCTCGAGATTGCAGAGAATTTCCTTGCTCTTCAGACCCAGGTGGTGGAGACTACTTCGGTGATTTTGGGGCCGGATTCCACACCAAGACTCGGTGATAGAATGGCGGATGGTTCTGTGATAAATGAGATCAGCTACTCGTACTCTGATTCCAGTCAGTACCTGATCACTGCAACCGCAGGACCCCTCTTCTTGTCCTCTGGTAGCTTCAATGATCCCCGCTACCAGCTCCAGACTGAAGATGTGACCCGTGAGGGGACCATCATACAGGACGCAGGAGACGGGACTACGTACGTTGTCAGAGTAGAAGGATTCGGAGAGATTACCGCGCTCCTTATGGTACTGGATGATCTTTCAGTAGGCGATAAGGTACAAGTCAGGATATACAACAACCCTGTGGAGAAAATATAATGGCCGATAATTGTGCGAACATTACACTGGAGAAGGTTCGAGCCCGGATTAGCTTCGGCGCATTGGTATTCGAGACGCCAAAGGTCAAGTCTTTTAATGTGAACAGAAGCAGATCTTCCATGCCCGCTACCTTCAGTGCCAGTGTGGAGATGCCCAGCGAGCTCCCAGTGTTCCCAGTGAACCAAGAGATCGTCATCGAGGCCGGAACTGTGGATAACATCCGACAGATCTTCGTCGGTAGAGTCGACAGCATCACTGTGAACCCGTCCTTCGAACGCGCAGACTCGTATATAGTAAGCCTCGCAGGAGCCGACCGGTTCAAGGAGCTGGAGGGTAAGAATATCTCCAGACGCCAGAGGACTCGCGGTCAGACTACGTTCGCCGCGATTACAGGAGTTACACGAAAGGCTCCCGAAAGAGGCCTCTCCACGGAGCTCCGCCAGCAGTCAGGAACCGGCGGCCGCGTCATGAACGACAACATGAATATACGCGAGCACTCCAAGCTGGTCCGCACCGACAGAACTGCTTGGGACCCATTCAACACCGCCAAGAGCCCAGAGGCTCGAGAAGATACTGAGGCCAATACAGACAACGACGTGATCGATATTACGCCAAAGAGCACAGCAATGTCCCCAGGAGTCTCAGCCCTGTTTGAGATTCAGAATACCACGTATGACGATGGGGATTCGTGGGAGGTTTCTGATAATCAAATTGGCACTATACAAGATCTCGAGAACGGCCAAGCTATTTACACCCAGGCCGGACTCGGTGAGAACACCATCACCTTCAAGAAGGATGATGGATCAGCAGCATTTGTTGGAACCGCGACAGCGGTGGGTATCCCTATCCACGATCACAGCAGCCTTGGTGCTGGTGGACCTGCTTTTGGTGTTTACGGAAGCGAATAGGGTTGAAATTTCTGGCGAGATGTCGTATAATTAGGAGGACGAATATCAATGGTATGCGAATGTAAGATATCCGGGTTGTTCGATCCGGGTGTTGAAGGTATCATTACCGCGACCCTTACGGGCTCCTCAGAGTTCATCGATATCGTCTCCCAGTGTGACCAGGCTCCCAATATATTTGCGGATGTCCGTAAGCGTCTCAAGGGACCCTCCGTAGGACAGCTCAGCATTACAGCCTACGCTTTCAACCAAGGTGTCGTCAACAAGTATTTGAGCACCGTGTGCCCGTCTACAGCGGGTATCAGCCTTCCTACTCAGACTCGCTTCGATTGCGAGAACAACATAACCCGAATCATCCGGACCAAGACCGGAGAAGCTTTCCGAGAGGGAGACCAGATAGATGGGATCACCCTGCTGGGAGAGTTCTGTTCTTTCAGGACCGTCAGCGCCAGCGCAGCCAGCGGACCTACTGAGCGCGTGACTGAAACTGAGAGGTTCATGGGTTCAGATCTGGTGTGGGCAGGACCTCCCTTCTCTTTTAACACCACCATTCCAGACAGCTTAGACTTTACAATTTTGGGACTCGACGTGAAGCTGACCAACTTCAGCATTACAGTTCAGGCCCCGTCGGTCGCAACGAATAGTTATACTTTCCAATACTCAATTCCATCGTGCGAAGGAGCGCTATAATGGTAACACAGACAACTCAATACTCATTACGCGCAGGAGCACCACAGCCGATATCTGAGTGCCAGCTGCAATCTAACCAGACGAATCTGCAGATTCAGAGAACTAAGGGATTCGTACTACAGACTTTCAAAGCGGAGAAGATCGTTACCGAGTCATGCGAGGACAAGGAAGAGCTCCTGTGCTCGAGCGACATGGTGGGACTTGGTGGTAACTATCTTAACGCCAACTACACCGCGCAGAGATTTCTAAACCCTGACAACGGGGCCATTGTCTTCGTCTCTAAGGAGACCCTCGACTTCGAGGTTATCGAAGAGGACGAAGTTCCAGGTGCAGGTAATCTATAATGTACTTCATTTATGTCATTGAGAATAATATAGACGGAATGAAAAGGGAGCGGAGAAAACGAGAAGCTCGGGGGGTATCCTAATTGGAAACTTTTGAGTTTATCGATTGTCCTACTATCTCTATTTCTTACCAGACTACAGGTCTGGCTACTGTGTCGTTTACTGTCGTGTCTACTGAACAGGTTCCAGGGGTGACCCCTCCTCGGGACTATACGCAGTTGACGTTTGGTGGTGTGGATTTCGCTGGGTTCGTTACCAGCCTGGATTCCCAGATCATCCCAGCTTCTATTCCGGCGGTATTCGAACACAGATTCTCACTAATAATGACCGGTTGTGGAGTGAATTGCCCACGTGAAGACACCGGTATAAATTCATAGGAGAGCACTGTATGCCATGTTGCGGACGACCTAATAACAGAGCCACCAAGGGTGGTGAAGCAGAGTACTATCAGCGCCACACCTTCTTAACGGCCGCACAGAAGGCAAAACAGCAGCAGCTAGGGGTATCTAACTGCAAAAAATGCGACGCCCTGACGATTGGAGATCCTTGTAATGTTTGTGGAAATCCGAAGCCCGTGGCGAAGGAAAAGGAGGGACTATAATGGTTGTCATCATCGGAGCCGGTACGACCGTTACATCTAATGTCATCTCTGGTGGCTTTGTTTCTGTGAGCTTTAGTTTGTCACCACAGGTTACCCGGCTATTCCAATTGGGAAGCTTTAATGCTTATGATACCCAGATCCAAACTCAAGAGAGCGTGAGTCTAACGAACTACGGCGGGGCTTCTACCCCTGTAACCCTACAGCAATCGGTATCCTGCGATGATTCCACCGCAAAAATGGATGTCACGATTACTCCGGCTCCTTGTCAGGGTGCGGCTACGCCGATCGTTCGTACAGGCAGTGACGCTCTATTCATCACCAGCTTCTCGTACTCTAAGGATTTCCAGACGTTTGGACAGGAGTCGTGGAGCATGCAGGGTAAGCCAATCGTTGAAGGATTCACAGGAAACACGTCCTTCATTCAGGGGTTCTCTGAGGGTAACCGCCTTGAGGGAGCAGACATTGTAAGTAACGATGGTATCGTGTTAACAGGTTCGGACGGTGTGTCCGCGTTTGATGCCCAGGGACGTAATCTGCAGGTATCTGCAGGGTCTCCTGGTCTTGGAAACGACGACACGCAGACCTTTGGTAAGGTCACCCAGATCGGCGGAGGAGTCGGTCAGGAAGATGGTAAGCGTGGTACGGCCCAGGCCAATGTACCTCACACCCTAGTATTCTTTTAAGGAGTAGTAATGGCTTTGCAGAAGTATAGATTAGAGCTCCGTTGGGACAGTGTAGAGTATCCCACGGACGATGTAGCAGTATTGAAGGGTGCGTACTTCTCCGGACCAGTGTTGAAGGACTCCGCGGAGCTACGAGAAGAGGATGAGCTGACGTTGGATATGACGGAGCAGCATGTGATCTTCGCGCCTATGGCGGACTACTACCACGCAGTGCTGCACTGGAAAGGGGTAGACTACGCGGAAGATCGTATTTTTTTGAAAGAAGCTACGATCCAGGGCAAGTACGTCAATGCCCTCGAAACCTTGGAAAACAACAACTGGATCCTGATGGACTGCGCCGACCATGAAGAGGTTAGACATGCTTTTCATTTGGTCTATTGGTCCAAGGTGATGGTTGAAGAGGGTCAGGAGAAATACTAATGGTTGAAATATTTAATGACCCTTCAGACCCCGCAGTATCTGGTAGTAAGAGCAGGTCCGCTAAGACCTGGAAGTACTGCCCGTATTCAACTCAAATAACTGGCTACAATGAAGACGCCCGGGTACCAGAAATAGAAAAAACATATCATGGGGAGACAGAGGGCGGAATGCACTCTTACTCTATAGGTGGTATGATGGGATGGGCCTGTGCGGATAACGACTGCTCGTTTGTAGACGGGACAGCCACAACGGAAGTACCGCAGCACGGAAGATATAAGACATACCTCCCCTCGGGCACATGCCCGCAGACGGAGGATGACTTTGCAACCCTTAGCGGCACGGTTAACCACGTGACGTCAGGGAGAAAAATAGTTGCTGGGACCCGCTACTTTGAAATATAAGACGTGTACTAAGTGTAAGCGGCGAAAATCTTTTGAAGCGTTTAACAAGTCTAAACGTGGTAGGCACGGATTAAACAACTACTGTAGAGAATGTGATAGCGTGAATAAGAAGAAGTGGTATTTGGCCAATAAAGTGAGAGCTTTGGAGAAAGCTGAGAGATGGCGCACTGATAACCCTGAGAGGTATTTAGAAATTCAGAAGGCGCATAAGATTAAGTATAAGGAGCAGTATTCCGAATACTACAAGGATTGGGCATCTAGAAATAGAGACAAAGTAAATCTGAAGAAGCATAGATATTATGCACGCCGAAGGCAGCAGCTGGGGGAGGTATCCCCCGACATCGTTGACCGACTATTAGTTGAGCAATCGGGCAGATGCCTGTATTGTAACCGGGAGTTACAAGAATACCATTTAGAGCACATGATTCCAGTTTCCAGAGGCGGAATGCACGACGATATAAACCTCTGCTTATCGTGCCCTTCATGTAACTATAGGAAGAAAGATAAAACCGCTGAAGAGTTTCAGCAGCAAATAATAGGAGGATACAAAAATGGCAGTTAACGTAACCGTACGTGACATTGTCAACTTTCCGGGTGGTACCCCAAAGACTATCTCTTTGGATATCGCACAGATTATCCCCAACGCGGGTAATCCGGAAGGTGACGAGATCTGGGTCTCCTCCGCAACCACTACAGCTACGGCTTCTGGTGGCGGATCGATCCAGGACATATTTAAGAATGAAATGAAGCGCGGATATATCCGCGGTGTGCCGCCGGCAACGGCGCTGCTGGACATTCCAGCATCCGCACGCATGAAGATTTCAATCGATGAGGACATCAGTGGCGCACTGGAGATCGAGCTGACCGAGGGAAGCAATCAGCTCGCTACCGACGTCGCACAGGATCTTGAAACTAAGGTCAGAGAGAGTGCTCAGGTCGGAGGCGGCGGCGCACAGGAAGGAGTTCTTTCCTATCTGAACGTGCAGGTCCGCTTTAACAATGGTGTATTCAGCATCGAGTCCGGTACCGTAACTGATAAGTTCACGGGAACAGGCCGAAGTTCTGTAGACATCGCTGCCCCTGCTTTGGGAACTGACATCCGAGAGACTCTTGGACTCCACCTCACTGTTTCTAGTGAGCAGCTGGCTGCACGTCAGCTCGCCGAGTCCGCCCTGGCAGCTGACTATACTTCCAGCGACATCATCGAAGTTATTAGTACCGCAGGATTTAACGCAGGTGAGTCCCTTGAGATTCGAGACGTTACTAACCAGCAGATCGTTCTGGTATCCGGAGCAGGTGTTGCTGACGGACTATCCGCATCACAGATCCGCTTCACGGTAGTTTCCGGATCCGGAGATGGTCTCGCGAACGAGTACGCCACTGGCGCACAGGTTAGAAAGTTCCACCCGATTGATGGACCTGATCCAGTATCCGCAATCAACACGGTCGACGCGCTGTACCGCTTCTCCATTGACAGCACCGTTAACCAGATAGACTTCTCGTCGTAAATTATGGTAGTATTCTATCTACGGAACAGTAGAAATCCAGATGGTAAGATCGTCCCGATTACGGTATCTTTGACGTCAGAGGTAGTAAAGCGCTATCCCAATCTGACACGCCCAGATCAGACGACCGATCCCCTCGCGTCGGGAATAGCTTTTCCCAATTTGTACGATGCCGAGGGAGATAACCAGTGGCTTCTAATAGCCCAGACCCCCGCGCTCGATTTCAGTGGAGATAAGATAGACCCTGAGATTGTTAACGTGGTGACTACGGGCACTGTACACCAGGAGATAGAATCGGCAATGGGGCGAATAGCCGCCCAGGTGGACTGGGGAGCTTTGCTCCCTGATACGTCCCCGCCGAAGCTGACGGAGTTTCAACCACCTGTTACGCAGACGCAAGATGTTCCTATAACAAGCAACGTCATTGCGAGGTTGGTGGATTCTTTACCCGCAGCAGGTATTAATTACGATACCGTAAAAATGAAGATAAACGATTTCGACGTGACTGACGATGTTGATTTCACAGGTACCCCCTTTGATCTCACCCTTGTATACAGACCACGTAGGATTCTGTCCTAGAGGAAGGGATGCATGGTTAAAAACATACGATTGATCAACGCAAACATGACCCGGGTTGACGGGTATTTCTACAGTTTCGACCATCAGACGGACACCATGATCCAGAAAGCGGATGATGGCACGCTGGCGTTTGCTTATCCGTTGGATACTCCCATAGGACAGCCTATCAACGACTTAGAGTTTGATGGTCAGAGTTTCTGGACCATGGAGAACATCTCTGGTACCCCCAGCGCGGGGTTTAGAATACGACGATGGGTCATTGAGAACTTCGTCATGGTTCTTCAGCAGACTTTTAACTTCGCGAGTGACGGTAACGATACTTACGAGTCGTCAGCTTTCACCGTCGAGACGTACACGAGCTCCCTTCAGTCAGGTGCGTCTGAAAATACCAACATTATACAGGTGGCATTCGAAGACGATATATTTGATTTGCTAACTCGCGGAACTAGAATGTATATCGGACCCAGTACCAAGCAGAGTCCCACCGACTTCAGAGGACAGTACCAGGCTGTGACGGTAAACTCTATCAATGAGGCCACCAATCAGGTGACGCTGTCCTCTAATCTTAATGTTGGCTTCTTAGGAGGCGACACGGTAGTATTTAGTAAACACCTTTGGTTCTTAAACCAGAACTACCAAACTACTGCGGGGGTGGGGGCGCTGTATAAGGCCGACTCTTTGAATGGAAACCTACTTCTTAGGCAGCAGGGCGGTGCATATAAAGACATTGACGCTGCAGCTTTTCACGAGGTAAGCTCCTTCGAAGGTAACTTCGTACAGTTCAACAAGCCCTACCTGATATTCATCAGAACCAATAACCTGTTGTTTGTTAATGTAAATGATGACAACCTTACCACTGAGTTATCTGCTATTCAGAACAACCTCAACAATGATACGACTGAGGTGTACGCCATTTACGACTTGGGTCTTCAAGGTGATACTATCTTCAGACTCCAGTTGAAGTTTAACATCAATGGAACTGAGAGCTCGGAGAATACATACAACTATCAGTTGGCTACTTTCCGACCATTTCCAATCGCCATTGCGATAACAGCAGATCCCGCTATTCTGCCTGCAGACGCCGGGGTATCTTCCTCGGCAATCGAAGCTACGGTCACCGATCAGTACGGGTTAGCGTTTGTTAAATCCCCACCCGCGCAGATTCAGTTCGATACTACAGGCGGTGGTACAGGATCCAGCCTTGATAACACGGGTCTGATCCCGTTGGACCAGTTCGGTAAAGCATCTAATGTGTACCACACTGGTATCACACCGGGGCTGGTTACTATATCTGCAGAAGTTACTATCTAAGGAGGATTCGGCGAATGCCTTTCAATATTAACATTCCCGTTCAGAACTTCTCCTTGGGTCCCGAAAGCGGGTTCTTCTACTACGTAAGTAACACGCTCAACGCGCTCATTAAGTTGGAGACGGATGGGACTGTCATACAAGTTTATCCTATTCAGAGGTCTAGGCTACGCGGTACGATAACAGAGCTCCACTGGGATGGTTCTCATTTTTGGACTATGGAGGATCTCCCATCGCAACTGGGACTTGTGATCAAGAGGTGGAGAATAACTCCTGTCCAAACAGCGCAAGGATTACCGCCCGGAGTTTTCCCAGTACCTGCGCCTACTGACTTCACTTGGCAGGATGAGATAACTCTTATCAATGCTCCCAACCTGAGGTACGTGTCCAAGGCTTTTTGCGTAGAGCACTACCACCGATTTCTGGATGGTAGTTTTGTACAGGGGCAGACTACTCTCAGATTGAATGATGTCTCGGAACTTAGTACGGGTGATACTATAACTATCGGACCCAGTACTGCTGGATCATTCACGGGGTTTCAGGAAGACGTTCTCGTAACCAATGTCAATCCGACTACCCGATTTATAACCATCGGCTCCGCATCCGGACTGGAGAATCAATACACAGATACGGACCCAGTGTCGTTCACTAAGTCTGTGTTCCTTTTTAACGACCATGCTTTCTCAGGAGAGGAGGACCGTAAAGGCGCTATCCTGCAGTACGCCTGGCCCAGTAAAAATGTTATCCTGACGGGTAACGGTATGCGTTACAATAATGTGGGTGCCGCCGACTTTGATTTCACCTCGTTGTTCTGGGTACGCGCTGATCAAATCATGGAAGTTAACATAGGTACGAACACGTTTGATGTGGCATCTTCCAACGAGTCCAATCTCAGGGAAGACGATCAGACGACTATTATTGAAGTCTTTGACATGATAACAGATCTCAGTAATAACCAGCATCTTAAACTCCAGAACAGGGAGACCGTCGAGGATGTCCCCACAGGTAACTACACTACTTTCTCCTGGGGTAACGACTTTAACTATCAAGTTCAGCCTACCCTCACAGTAGTGAACTCTATAAGTTTGAATTCCGACACTAGGTTCTCCATACCCTTCCCATCGGGCGACCACATCCAGTGGGTTGCCGAGGTCAGGGACCAGTATAATTTCCCAGTCTTCAATGAAACAATTCAGTTCAGCGCTGCGATGCACCCGCTTAGCGATGCGGGTATACCCGGTACGTTCGATCCGACCACCGGAGTTACTACTACTTCAGGTACGGTAGAGACGGAATACACCCCCAGCGTTACTCCTAATCCAATCATCGTAGAGATCCAAGCGCAGGTGCTGTAGTGGGTTCTCATATAGTACAAGCCTCGGCGGAGCAGATAGGTACTGTCATTACGAACGGTGGCAATCTCGCTTCGAACAGCACTTCCAAGCCAATAGAGCAGCGCGCTATCAAGCTAAACACGACTGGCCCTAGCCAGCTTATTGAGCAGCAGCTAACCTTGGAGACCGCTTCCGACGGTAACACGTCTACTTCTGTCCCCGTCACCCAGCGCATCCCAGATTCGTTCCCGTTGAGCGGTCTGGGCGCACAGGGCGACGATGACGCTATCATTGAGCAGAGGTTTGCCAAGCGCAACGACGTAGACGGGAAGGATAGCCCGATCGAGCAGCTCGTATTCGGAACGTCTAACATCGACGAGAGCGGTGGTGACCCGGTTCTTATAGAGCAGCAGGACACCGGATCTAACGTCAGCACCAGCAAACCTATCGAACAGGACGGGTCGCTGCTAAACTCCGTGCAGGTTAACCAGTTTGATTTCGCTGAGCTTATTTTCCCACCGTGTGGTAGTTCCAAAAACCCTGTTAATACTGATGTTTTGTGGAGAATCAGGGATTTCGGGTTTCCATTTGATACAAATTCCCTTATATTTTCTATAGACGGAAACGAAGTCCAGAATCGTCCTTCGTTCACACTCACTATCATCGCCGGGGGTCTCCAGCTCGCTTATGACCCGCCAAGCGATTTCGAGTACAATGCTCTTGTGAACATTAGGTTGGATATTCAGGATACCGCCATTCCCCCCAACCGGATAGTCTACAACTGCTCCTGGTACACAGTGCCGGACACGAAAGCTCCTTTGGTAAACCTTGTTGTTCCGGGATGCGGTGCAGTGGATGTGAGCAGACTATCCCCCATCGTATTCGATGTTCTCGACCCCGGCCGCGGAGTAAATTTGGATTCCATAGTGCTGTCGGTCGAGGGAGTAAATGTTTGCGAGGGTCTTACTTACTCGCCAATAATTACCGCAACGTCAGGCTCTGGATATAGAGGAACTTACGTTCACCCAGCTGACGCTTTCCGGTACCAGTCCAATGTTACAGTGGCTATTAACGCCGATGACCTCGCTGATGAGCCAAACAGTACTTTCTTTGTTTGCGACTTCGACATCGAGGAGAGCGGAATACCCGAGTTCATTAACATAGAAGCCGCCCCCTGCACATCCTTTGTTGATGTTATGACGGGTTTGAAATTCGAAGTATACGGAGATGTCGACGGATTGGACATCTCTACGTTAGATGTACGAGTGGACAATAAGTCCCGCAAAGTGGTCGTACAACCCAGGATTCTAAGATCCGAGTGAGGAGGAGAATAAGTGGCTGTTCAAAAAGGTAGATTAAACTCTACAGATACTCTCAAAAACATGTTCAACTTCTACAGCGACGCTGTAGCTGACTCGATCTCTGATGTCGATAGGGTTATCCACAATGGGACCCAGTTTGTAAGAAACGTTTTACAGAGGCCGCAGGCTGTCTACGCTGAACGATCAACCGGCGGTTTCACCCCGGAGACCCACATCCCCGCCCCTCACTACATTGATGGTGAATTTACAGCGAACCCTGCTCCCACCACTTTGATCATGTCATTTAATTTTGGAGCCAGTGGTCTTCGCGTTCCCACTAACGCTATTACTGTCTATTCAGTCGATCCGTTTAGCACTGTGGATACGAACGACTACACCATCGCGGGAACTCTTAATAACACCGCGGCTGAATACGGCAACGCGGCCTTCCAGGGCACTATCACCAACATCGCCTCGTCCATTGTTTCTACTCCTGCAGGTAATCAGTTCAAGTACGTGTTTACCTTTAATACGCCGGCTATTGATACGACTGGTGAAGGGTTTCCCTGGTGGCATGTGGGCGTCACCAACGGCACTTTCGGCGCGGTGACCGAGGTTGAGGTACTGGAACCCCTCGTCCCGGCCCTTACTTTCTTTAACACCGATGGTTCTCTTTTCGCCCCACTTAACTATCAGAAATCTAACATCCTGGACGTGTGTTTCGATCTGGTAAACGAATTCTACTACACTATCCGCTTCAATAATGAGACCATCGGTACGGTGACAATCGAGCTCGGTGACGATTTCAGTGAAGCTGAGGCAGGATCTGCTGAGAATACCACCGGCTTCAATCCCGCCCGTTGGTCCGAAAGCTCCGCCAACCCCCAGTTCCTACGGGTAGGTGAGCAACTCTCGTATAACGTAGTTACGGGGCTAGGACAAATAGAGACTACGTACGTATTAGAAGGTGACCATATTACTACCCTGTGGCTGGACCCCGAGTCCGTCAGTAGTCGCAACATGTGGTTCGTCATGCGGGCCTTGGATGGTAATAACAATACCGTCATGAGTGAGGGCTTCGGGTATGATGATGATCACCCTGTTACCACCACTGGTATTATATTCAACTCGTACATAACTAACTTAGTAAACGCCACCGATAAGAGTGAACTCCGCGAGTTCAGACCCCTGTGGCACAATACCCAGATCGGCACAGATGAGTTCATCGCTAGTTTCAACGGTGCCCAGTGGACCATCAGCGGATCTGAGACAGGTGTTCTCAGTAACGCCACCACAGGCTCTGTGTACGATGAAGACACAGATCCTAACACCCCGTTCTCTATGATCATCACCAGTACAGCTGCCCCTACTAACGGTGAGCAGTTTACTTTCGATCTGGTCACGGTAAGTGGTCATAAGCTCGCCGAGGTTTCTGGTACAATTGGATTCGAGCGCGATGGGGATGAGTACGTATCCTATAACTACGAGTCCAGCGACCCCACCCTCACGAGTGGTAATGGTTTCACCACAGGCGACGTTAATATCGAGCTCTTCGCTAACACCGACGGGTCTGTTAACTTCACCGCGGACGACTTCGCTGTATCCGGAACAGGAAGCTTCCCCGACGTGGCGGTATTTACGATCGAGTCGTGCGACCAGGATGGACTCGTTGTCGGTACCCCCCTGATAGAGTCCTTTGACGTCATTGGCGATCCCAGTAAGGTATATAACGATTACATCGACGGAAGAGTCCAGATAGCATGTACCTCCTCTGGTCTTAGTGGGGGGTTCATATTCATCAAGATTGATGACTCCCTGTACAAGTATCAAAACGATATCTCATTAGGTAGCGAAGATGGATCTGGCGCATTAGCTAACACCCAAGGTCAGATTCCTAAGGACGGAAACAGTAGTTTTGCCTGGACCCATCGTTCAGGTATTGGAGGTGACCCGTTCCTAACCTACCTGGAGTTTGATGATACCCTGGACGTACTCCACCTTAAGACAGTGGATGAGGATACTTTGCAGAACACCACCACTGACAAGGAAGTTTTTCTTAACATTGGTGATTACGATAATGTCACCAAGCCCTTCAAGGTGTTCTATGATCAGAATGATCTCGACACCCTCTACTATGTAGATGCTGCTACGAACCTTCAAGCATTCAACCTCGACGATCGAATTTCTGCATTCATGGCAGTTAACGCTGAGGATGTTACGCTTCCTGCTGGTACAGCGCAGCAGACGCTTGTTAACGCAGACGTCATTAACGCATGGGGAGAGTCTCTAGACGGTAAGGTGGTCACCTTCGCGGTTACTGCCGGCGATGGTGCAGTGTCTCCTTCCACGGATACCACAGTATCTGGCGGACGTGCTACGACCCAGTTCACGGTCGGAAGCACTGTTGGAGTAAGCACGATTACCGCTACCGTTACCGAGATATAAGGTAGAGCTGTGTGGTCACTATACAAACATCTACAGACATTGTCGCTGCATCAGGTATAGAGGCTACTACTAATGCTGGGCAAGGCGGTTCTGTAACTACCACTAGCACGTTAGTACAGAAAGGTGATCCAAGCACGTTCGGTAATGTATTTTCTTTTCAGGGGGCATCCACCTTCTCTGGACCCATGATGGCCTATGAGGGTGCGGGAGGCCTCGGACACATCATTGTGGCAAAGCTCCCTGACGCGGTCTCCACCGGACTTGTTTACAACGACACGGTTCAGAACGGCAGCTTCGAAACCGGTGGTACAAGGTGGGTCCTAGGAAGGACCAACGGGACCAACCACACTGTCAATGTGGTCAGTGATGTTCCCGGAGGGGTGGGATTTGACAACGCCCCTTTCCCCATCGAAGTTCCTAACGGTGCTAAGATGGCGCACACTGCTAAGGCAGGTGAGACCGGGACAATGTCCGTTACGCAGGATGTGTCGGTGGCGTCTACTCCCGTACATTCTGATTTTCTGGGGTACTTTTCTTTCTCTGTCTGCCCGGACTCGAAGTTCACCACATCCGGATTGAATACCACTGGACGATGGGCGATGGTAGCCCTGGAGTTTAAACTACAAGGTTCTACGGTATACACACTTGCTTACAATTTCACCGGCTCGCAACTCCCACCGAAGGCCCCGCCCGGATTTCCTTCCATTAGCCGAAGGATAAGTCTTACACACCCCGGATCGGATTACTTCATCAGGTACAACAACGATCTCCGCACCGACGTCAATGCTAACTTCTACTTTGACGAGGTGAAAATATGGATAGTGCCAGATATGGAAGACACTATCTTCACAGCCACGTTCGACATCCTGTGGGACTGGTTTGTATTAGAGGTCGGTATTATCCAGCCGGCCCTGTTCCCGCTCTTTGTTAATGAAAGGGTCCTATCGTACGATCCGAACGCCATCGAGCAGTCCGCTGTTGTTTTCTCGGTACTGGGCACCCCAGATACCGTGGCCAGGTTCTTTGATAGAAGCCAGATGTTCTTTGAGTCTTCTCACGAAGCTGATCCTACCACGCTGCGCGATATCTCTGCTTCTGAGCCATTCATGTTGTTCTCTGCGGCGTCCGTGTTCTCGCACGAGTTCTTCAGAAACAACCCCTCGTCCGCGCAGATAATAACGGACAAGGGTACGCTCGTAGACTCCGATATTGTTGTTCCTACCAACCTCATTACTAACGGTGATTTCTCACAAGGAATGGCATCGTGGCTTAGGACCCCGGACACCGATTACGGGTATAGCAATCAAGAGCCTTGGGTTCAGACCTTAACATCTACTAGCGCCACTAGTTGGAATAGCTTCCTGCCCAACGGCATACTGCCGTCAGAGGGTTCTAATCTACTGTACATGGAGATTGGAAGAGGTGATAGGGGCCCGGGTGTTTATCAGGATATTAGTGTATCCCCACCCTTAGAATCAGGTGTTCTCGAGAAGTTTGCAGTTGCTGGTATTACGGCCATTGATAGTAATAGAGATTTGTCTTTCGTATTGCAGTTCTTCTATAACGGCGCTCAGGTGTACCAGTTTACGTACCGTGTGTCTAATATGCAGGACACTTCCACGGATGCCAACTACAACATATACGATTTCAATCCGGTCGACAACGGAACCTTGCAGCCCGCTATCACCGAGAATAGGTTCCCCGAGCCCGCCGGTGAGTGGGCCTCCATGTTGGGAAACCTGGCTGTAGACATGAAGCAGGCTTCGTTTACGTTTGATCAGGTGAAGGTCTTTGCTCTCTTCGGCGCAAACGGCAACACGAACGAAATGGTTCTTGATAGCTTCTCTCTCACAGTGAGTGTGCCGCCCGAGCAGCTGAGACTCACCACGAACTTTGCACATGTCAACACTAACGCGCCGCTCGCATCCGGTATTGAGAACCATCTTAATATTTCAGAGTCCGACGATGTGCTGATATTTGATTCAACTGGTCCTGCTTTCTCGCTGCAGGTACCCGCTCCTTCCGAAACCTACGTAACTGAAAAGACCACAGTAGCATTCAACGTCACGGATCTTTCTTCGCCGCTGGACGCTGGAAACATTGATGTTTGGATTGACAACGAGCAGGTCATCACTGCCAGCGTCCCGATAACAACTGCTACTTGGCCATCAAGTACGAAGCAAGTTCTTTCAGACAAGGAGATAGCTTACGAGTTCTTCCGAGGTGCTCCGTTTGAGCAGGGATCTCTTGTAACTGTCAGCGGCGAGCTCGCAGATCTCGCCAACCCTGTTAGTAATCAGACCATCGATGACTATGACTTCCTAGTGATAGGTTCCGGATCTCTCCTAGCTACCATTTCTGGCTCAGAGGATCTCGACCCACCAGTTCTTACAACGACAGCGCCACTAGATGGCGCAGTACAGGTCTCCCCGACCACAGATATTGTATGGGAGACTACGGACAACGCCGCGGGAGTTGATCCTTCCACCATCAAGCTGTACTTGAATGGTGCACTGAAGGTGAACGGTATTGACGAGGTCGCAACAGGCGGCTTGGTAGATTTCTCAGCCAATAACGAGCGCGGGTACGATGTTACTTACAATTCAGACGGCGCATTTAGCTTCGGAACCACCGTTACTGGAGTGCTGGAAGCCTTCGACCTCGCAGCTGTACCTAACTTCGCGCAGACTTCATTCGAGTTCACAGTTACTCCGGACGATACCTTAGACATTATCAACTTCTTCATGATCCCAGGTGAAACTGCGGTACTATCCTCGGGAACTGATCTTACAGTAGAAGTGATTGATCTCACACACGGGGTAGCGAGTGGAACAACATACCTTACCATAAACGACGCAGTACCCTCAGGAATAGTCACTACCTTCAGCGGAGCTGGCCCGGACAGAATGTACTTCACTGTACCTCTCGAGGCTTTGATTGATTTCCGCGAGGACTTGAACGTCCACGTCCACGCCGAGAACAATTTCCCAGGAAGCTACCCCGTCGTGGTAGAGAAGGATTACATAATCCGACCAGGCTACGAGGTTGTCTGGCCCAACAAGACTGAGGATGCAACCGGTGGACCGGAATCTACTTTCCCATTCATCACAAATATCCAAGTCCTTATGGACATTAAGAACTACGCCAAGAACTTCGGTACGGGCTCGGAGTACTTCCGACTCCTGACCGAAGACGAATCCCGTGCGGATCTCGGGGCGTATCTCGAATCTAATATTCAGGTCGCGGACCTCACCGCGTCTATTACAAGCAACAACCCATTCTTTGAGTACGGCAAGGAAATAACAGTGGAAATTGAAGCCGATGACTTTGAAGGAAATCCATTCCGCTTCATCCATACATTCAAGATTGAATCTAAACCATAGGAGGTAGATCATGGTAGCGACAAGCAGATTTGTCGAGTTCTCGTCCACTGGTCAAACTTTCATCACCGGCGTTTCTACAGAGTCAGAAGCCAAGGGTACCCGTGGCTATAGCCGCGGAACCAGCCTTGGGGCCGGATCTGATAAGTTTACCGTCACGTTGAACTCCAACGACCAGCTTGCCATCAACATCAACGGCACAGCTGAAGTAATTACCCTCGCCTCAGGTACGGACCTGGACCCCAGGTTTGTTGCCAGGGACATGGAATACAAGATACACTCCGCTAATTCGGCGGATGGTTACAAGTACGCACAGGTCGACTGGAGAAATGGAGGATACGCCGCAGGTACCAACAACCGGAACTCCTTCATCATCTGGTCGGGAGTTCTTGGGGCCAACGGTGGTACCAATGACGTCGGCATCTCTTCCCCAGGTGGACGAGATGCCCGTACCACGTTAGGGTTTAATCCCCCAACCGAGGCCGCGGGTATTGACTTCGCCACTACTTTCCCCGCCTCAAGCTATACAGGCGCTGTAAGTGTTTCCGGATCTTTCTCGGGACAGTTCGACGACTTCTACACCGTCATGATTTCTGAAGGGGAACTCGTCGAGGATGCTACTCCCAACGGTGGTAATACCTACAACGGTACTATTGACACGGGGGGTATCTATACGGGAGCCGCGGATAATACCTATACCCTTACGATCGATACTACCAATGGCTCTGTCATGGGTGCAGGATCTCAGAACGTTCCTACGTTTACGGTTACTGACACTCCCGGCGGTGACGATAACTCTAACCCTATTGAGCTTCTTTACACGGATCACTGGTATGATATCGGTGTCCTCGGTACTCGCTGTAAGTTCACAGACGCCGTATTTGGCAACGGTGACACCTTCACTATGAATGCTTTCACCGCTTCCGGCACTGGGTATCCTAAGGCCGTGGGTGATGCTAAATACATCTGGGATTCTACCCGAGGTGATTCTTCGAAGCAGATCCAGCTTAACGCAGTTAACACCGACGTCGGTGGTACTCAGGTAGGTACTGTGGGTGCCACGATCGGATTTAGCGACTCCGGTACCCTCGGCCTCGGTGAGTACTTCAACCTCATTGGACGTGGGCCTCAGCCCATCAATTCTGATACTACACAGCTTAACTTCGGTAACGTTACGGTTTCTACGAACAGCCCAGTTAAGGTAGTATGGTTTGAGTTGATCAGCGGCGCAGTGGCCATGTCTACTGTGAAGTTCAGTCTTCAAGCCGATGGTAGTTTCCAGCATCACGATCAGGGTGACAACGATACGGAGTTCCATTTCGGAACCGTAGGCGCTGGTAGCTCTGCACCGGGAGCTGGTATTCAGTCCAATAGTCAGGTAGAATTCCCCGTAGATGGCGACGGTATTGGTAGGATCACGGCGACGGATATCGATTCCGACTCCTCACCGTCCTACCTGTTCGCTACCAAGGGCAACCTTGCCGTGGTTAATTCCGCGGACAACGCTGAAGTGCTCGGTAACTATCAGGGTGCTGTAGTTAGTGACCTTGTGTACCTGGCAATTAAGCTGGGTGCCAATGAGACGGGTGCTAACTCCACGATTAACTATCGGATGTTCTTTGACTTTAGCTAATATAAGACTCGAGGAAAACCACTATGATTTGGATAGGTGAACGTGAGATCACAATGCCTAGAGGCTGGGTAGTTCAGTTTCACGATGGTTCCACTATATGCGAAGAGGACATGTCTTGGATATCTGTTCCTAATAAGAAGCAGATAAAGCGCATGGTGCTGAAGTGGGAGGATCGAATCTGGAGCATTGAGAATAAAGAGCACTACATCGTACCACAGACACGTGGGTTTGTTGATATAAGCGCCGGTGGGGTATCCTACGGGGGCATAGATTCGAGGGCAATTGGGTATTACGATCTTGAGGCCAATTGTAAAGTATTAATGAGGGTTGACGAAGCAACAGGGAAAATGAAGCACGAGATTCAAGACGTAAAGTAAGGGAGGGGCGTTTAACGTGGTGAAGTTTTTGTCTGGTACCAGCTATGACGGCACCGAAGTCCCCACTTGCACTTACTGGAGAGAAGATGTTTCGACAGATGTAGATTCGGACATCGCTCCTCTAGTGGCACAGGGCAGGTTCGCGCCAGAACCGCAGTGTATAGCTAACCACTATTTTGGAAGAGACAATATTACGTGTTTCAATAGTGGTAGGTGTAACGGGGAAGGGAAATGCATTACGTGCTCCAAGTACAAGTATGGGGGCATGAGGCTAGGTATTTCTCATTCGCCGCCTACTGACATTTTAAGATTCTTTAACAAGGGTCTGACTGATGCTGAGATCAAGTCTCCTAACTTGGTACGCTTTCCCCCGGCTGTGGTCCAGAATACTGACCGCGACCAGATGCCACTCCACATTCTTATTAGAAATGTGCAGGCTGAAATTGCTAAGTGCTGCCACTGGAGCATGGGCGATGGTACCCCAGATAGGTTCTTCCTGGCAGTGGTTCAGGCCGGACCTGATGAACTAACGGTTACGCAAGCTGACGGACAAGAACGAACAATAAAAGGGCTACGTGTAGAGCACGATGCCTTTCCTAATGATGAGGGTGTGTTCCTCCCTATCGGCATAACTGTTGTCGCTGGGTTTGAGGCCGCACCCTCTTTCTATTTGGAGCCTCGTACCGGACTTATGAAGCCCGGAGAGGACGTTATCTTCAGCTTTAACTCTGCTGACGGGGATACCAGTACTGCTACCAACCGAGCGAAGCAGGCATCCGCTGCTACCACCACCGTGGTTATCGACACCGTACGTGCTATTGGTCTGGGATGCCAGTCCGCACGTCAGAGGCTGGCCCAGTCAGCAAGTTTTCTCAACAACGCGTACAACACCAAGAATAACGCCCAGATAGAGACAGCGAATGCTAAGGTGACGGAGCTCGCCGATGCTCAGAATGCGGCTTGTACCGCAGCCCAGGAATCTACTGGGAAGGGCCAGGAGTGCATCACCGCAATTAACGTGGTGGTTCAGGCGGAGACGAAGGACGCTACCATCTCCGCCGCTGAAGCGTTGACCCCGCTACTGGAGGAGCTCCTTGCTCTGGCTGTTACTGCCTCAGTTAATGCGGGCAGCACCTCAGCCCGCGCCGCCCTCGAGCAGCAGCAGAATAGATTGGCTGGTCAGATCAGAGAGATCAAGTACTCTGGAACAGGCGCGTTCACTAAGTGCGAGTTCTTTATCTCTAACGAAAATATAGCTCAGCCCTGGAACGCCCCGGAAGATGGTACGTTACCTTGCAACGGTGTTCGCACAGACTGTTCTTTCTACACGGGAGAGGAATGGCTCCACGCGACCGAGGAAAAGACCGGTCCGGGAAAGCCGGTACTGGCACAAGCTATCCAGGAATTACGCTGGCGATCTGATGACTGGACAAGATTTCCCAGACCAGAAGAAGAGTTCAAGAGTAGGTTTGCGCTGCCTTTCCTATGGGCCTTCAAGCGCTACGTGCCGGTAGGAGGCCAGCCTGAAATAGAGAACATGCTTCTTTATCGGCCGAAGGTTCTGTTCGGCCGCGATACCGGAGAGGACGAGTGGGAGACCGTCGAGGCCGAGCGGGTTGCCGTTACCAGTTTTGGAGACAATGATACCTTTGAAGTCGAGACGAGCACCAGCCGCATTACCCCCGGTTCTGAGGACCTCGACCGCGCACGGTACACAGACTACCCGTCGCTGATAAACTCTGTCACAGTACCCTCTAACACCCGTCTGAAGGTGACTCATCCTAAGATAGTGGACAACTCGATCTTCACCTACAGAACGTGGAGTCCAGATAAGAATACGATAACTCTATTTGGTACAGCCACCCCCGGCGCACTGCTGTACATCGTTAACCAGACCGCCCTCACGAATAGAGCGCGCTACCACGCTCACTTCGAAACCGTTGATTTTGCCGACATGCCGAGTACCCTACCCGGCCTCCCCAACTTTACTAACATCACCGCTACCGAGCTGGAGTCGACCGTCTTCGGCCCCATGCGGACCGAGCAGTCCGCCAATGCTAACCAGCGTGGAGTTACGCCTCTCGGGTACGACGAGGTGTCAGTAGACAGGACAGGCTTCTGGTCTTCGTTTAACCAAGTGGAGCTGGTTCACAACACTGTGAACGAGTTGTACGTTATATTAGTAGCGGGTGAGACTTTGATTCTATCGGAGAAGGTCTCTGTCGATTATCGATTCATGCACTCCATCGTTACCCAGACTAGCTTCAGGGGTTTGGATTGGACGATGCACAGTACCCTGGCCTCGTCGATGGGAGCGCTCAACAGCGATGTAACCGCATTGGCCGAAATAAAAGCCAACGCCCATCCCATGGTACTATCCCGAGAAACTCCTCGGTTTGCCTACGGGTACTACGGTCTCCGATTCAAAGATAGAAGCTTGCGCTTCAGTACTGCTTCCGCAGATAACGATCTTAAATCTTCTAACCCCAACTTGGATGATACTGGCAGCCTCTTGGTTACGACCGCGGGTCCTAGTACATTCATCAATAGTGTGGGTTACAATGTGGTACAGTACCGTAAGGAATTCGAGGTAGAGGACTGGTACGTAGTTAATGACTGTGGTTGGATAATGATTATCATAGATGATCCTGACTTCCACCGGGTTCTTCCTCTCCCTAACCAGCAGGGTGAGAATCCACCGTTGACAAACGTACTTGTGAATGGAGGCGGTACTGGTAGCGTCATCGCTCAGTTCGCTCTTGAGAAAGCGGAGATCTCCGTCGAGGGGGTAGAAACTAAACCGCTGGTGCAGTTCTACCGCGATCCGGATGGTCTGGGATTACCTGCTAACTACATCCTAATGGGACCCCACAGCGCAGTAGAAAATGCGTTCGGAAGGCCGGAGCCGGGAAGAGATTCCATCACTGTTACTGCTACTTACCTCAGGGCACAAAGCACCAAGTCCTCAGTCGATGGGGGTGGCGGAGCCGGTGATCAGAATGCCGGCGAAGCTAAGGGAGAAGGCGAAGTCGTATCCCTCAATTTCCACAAGGATAATCTCAGGACTTATAATCACAGTATCCAGTGGGACTCTGCCGGTGATTTGATAGCCGGAGGTAGCCGTACGTATGAAGGCTCCAGCACCATCGCCCCTATTACTAGCGATCAGCAGGAGTATGTTTGGGTGTTTGCTGACAGTACCGGACGTCCAATCGGACGTAAGTACACCAGATTTTTATTGGCTTATTACAACATAGCATGTCTTAATGTGGAAATAATGTACGCATGGACCTCAAACTGTGAGGTAGCTGCACTGATACCCGATCTGTTCCTTGCTATTGGGGGTGCTAATGGGGAAGCTTCCGCTTCGGTTACTGCCACTACCGACACCGGGGCTGAGGGGTTCTCACTCGGCTTCCGCGTCGAGAACTTAGTTGGTTCCCGGGACTGTCGTAATGTTCCTAATTGCGGAGATCATGAGTTTATCGCCATGGGCCCTCTGCTTAGGGAGTTTGAGGTTATTTCCAATGTGACATCCGCTTCTTGCGATTCCGAGGGGAACTCCTCCGACGCCGAGGACGGTAGTACGATGCAGAAGGCTATTTATGTCAGTGCTGGCCAGCCCGTGTCCGGACAACTCGCTTCTACCCGCGCGCCCGGGTCTCAGTATCTCGTCCGCAGAGGTCCGCTGTGGTATCCGTACACAACGTGCGAACGCCCGAGGTATTCTTTCACGACTAACGGACCGCTTCATACCGATTCTACGGAGCTTATCAACAGCGAAGGTACGCCGCCTGGAGTAACAGGGGCAGCCTTCTCAGTCGATGACGCTTCGGATGCTTCTTCTGGTTGTTTCGAAGGGCTCGAGCCCCGGGAAAACGAGGCATATCGGGCCGTGGACAGGGTTACTCCTAAGATTCTGGACGTTCACCCCACACTCCGCCCCTGCACCTCAGCGTTTACATACGGTAATCAGATTACGCGCGGCGGCGCTGCCGCATTCTCAGGTTACGCAAGAATACGAGGCGAATTAGATCTCGCGTGGTACGAGGCTGTACCAGGCTGGGAGCCTCCCCCGTTCACCAACATTGGACGTGCTAAGCTGATGGCGGAGGTAACCTCGAAACGAGGAGACTACCTGGGTGGTCCGAGCGGTAAGCAGCTCGCTTTCAGGTGGATGCCCATGTTCCCCGAGCGCGAAGACCTCGGCTCTTCCGCTGAGCTCTTCGGTGAGGACATGGAGCCGCAGTCCTATAGGCTCCTGTGCACCAGCTCACCTCTCGGAGGACCCGCTGAGTCTGTAGACAGTGAAGGCGAGCGTTATACTCAGAAGGGTCTAATTCATAACAGAGTTGGCGGGGCTATTGAATACCCCTACGTCCCGTACTACCCCAGCTTCTTGCCAGATGGCAGCCTGGGCCAGGAGCCTGAGAATAGAGACATTGAAGGGCTCGAGGGAGACATTACCGATCCCATCACCACGATGTGGGCTTGGCGCGAGCAGGAGAGTTTCATCAAGCGTGCTCGCCAGGGTTCTGCATTACTGGCGGGTGTCCAGCTTGACCTCCCTTCCTACTTCATTGATAACAGACGTATGGAAGTAAGGATGCGACCCGACGAGGGAGTTATCGTTCTGGAATGGAAAGCACCTACTTTCAAACCGGACGGGACTATGGACAAGGCGGCGGAACTAAAGTTGGGATTAGATGGCCCTCCTCGTGAGATAGAAATAGATTTCGTCAACAGGAGATTCGGACTGATGTTCCAGCCCGACACTGTGTACGATACCACTAAGGGGCTGAACACCACTCCGTTCCCGTGTGAGAACGGTACTAAGACGGACAACTTGAGGTTGGGAGCCACTTGTCAATGTATTGAGAATATTCAGGACGAGTCTCTCGACACCACTAAGTTACCGTCCCGGCTTCTTCATCTGGACGAGCTTGCTCCGGATGGGTACTTCGCACTGTACGAGAATGACAAACTCAATACTCCTTTCGGTATTGACTCCGGTCAGACCCTTCCAAATAAACCGCGACTGATATGTGTTTACTACATTCGAGGAATATACTTCAGATTGAATGCTAATTTTATACCTTCTAACCCCATCGCGGATGCTGCGTTTGACGAACGCGTTGCTTTTACGTATACTTGGAGTAGGGTTCCCCACGGCTATACCTCCGGAACCGGGGTGGATAATAGATGGGGAGCAAGAGAGAACATGGCCGATGGTTTCATCCAGCATCGCGAAGGCGCTATTCATGAAAATAGATTTAACAGTAACATAACCAGAATAGATCTTAACAATGACGATCCTGCGGTGTTTCCTTCCGTCACGCACGCACGGCAGCAGATCCAGGACGGAAGGCCTATCTCGGTGTTAGACATAGCCGCAGGAGATCCTCAGTTGAAGGGCGGAAGGCCCGCAACAGACGGAGAGTCCCAGGGAGAGACCGAGCGCATTATTCTTACGGTCGACTTCCCGACTTACGTCAGGATAGAAGACGTCACCATCGACTTTGTAACAGGTGAAGGATGGGAAGCTCCCAAATATTCTCTCATCCGCGTCGAGCCTTCCCAGATTGGCAAGGGTTCTTTTCCCGCAGCCGAAGGCGGCCAGCTCATAGGCACGTCTGTCCAATCTGCCCTGGAGAGCAGCGTCCCTGGATCTAGCCGTAGAGACGCTGATGATATCCGAGATGGTAGGTACAGGTTTTCTTCCAAGCTCACTCCGGGATATGCAGATCAGCCTTTCTGGAATCAGTACGGGAAGCGTTTCCATCTGGATTTCCCCGCACGCGGAAATGCACAGAGCATGGGCATCGCGAGCATTAAATTCAGAGTGCTGGCGCTGGTGGACGGCTTCACTAATACTGAGATCATTGATATCCCCGAGAGGCGTTACTATCGTAGTTCTGGAAGCCCAGGCGGCCAGCAGAACCCAGAGCAATCTCTAGCAGCCGTGGACAGCTGCTCTGCGTATTGGAACACGGTCGAAGCTACCGCCATTAAGGGCGCAAACAGGCATCGAGCATACGCGTGGGGTAATAAGAAAGATGATTCCAAATCCGAGCCTATAACGGGTACTAATATCGGAGATTACGAGCGCTACCAGTTCGATGAGTATGAGACGGCCCGTTCATTGTTTGGAAGCCAGCCCTACATATTCCAGTACAGGAGTTATATACCCCGCGACGAAGCCGACTGGTTAGAGTTCCTACGAGAGGCTACCCCCTCGTGGCAGTGTCAGATCAGCACAGGCTCTAGTAACCTGGACTTGGTGACCGACTCGCGGAACGAGCCGATCTGGAAGCACGTGCCCTTTAGACAGACTTGGAATCCGACAGGACATGCGTGGACATGGACACTGTCGGACGAAGAATATAACGGCTGCTGTTTCGGATGCCCGTCCCAGCAGATAATTGATTACCAGTACCTCCACCTGCACGACTCGCTCGCCGTGGTGGAGACAGCCCGCTTCTGGGATGAGTTACCCAGCGGGTTCACAAGACTTATGCGCTCTACTTTAGGGTCTCCTGACCCGCGCTTCGGGCAGTCGGGGGCCGTCGGCGGAGGTCCACTTCTTATCCCCGAGAGTGCCTTTCGTGACTCGCAGGGTAATCCTATTTCCGCAGAGATCATGGCGAATGCCAACCTCCTGCAAAACGATGACGGTAGTTTAGTAATAGTTGACAGAGGGAGTACTTAATGCCATACGCATCATACTTATACTGCGAAGATTGTGGAGATCTTCAGGATCTCGACATTGATTACGCAGGTACTATCAGCGCATATATTAAAGACGGGAAGAAGCCCGCTGCTATAAATCCGCCGACGCTTATATGGGACTATCTGATATACAACTGTCCCCGTTGCCATGCACAATTTAAATACACGTACCGTGACGTTGAGGCCCGCGTCCGCGAACATTTCGTACGATTGTCGGACAAGTACCGTAAGTATTTTGATGACCGTGGGATCTACGATGAGCGCATCGATGCCAAGGCCGCCAGAAAAATTGATATAACGGAAGAAGCCCGTAAAAGAGTAGAGAGGTTGTATACTAAGAAATAATGGCTTACAATATCCTATCAGAGGCCAGAGTACAAGCATCCGTAGCGGACCTCCAGCCTGACAGCAGATCCTATTCCGTGTTCTGGGCAGAGAATCTTGATCTGCAGGGCTGGGAGAATATCTTCGATCTGGATATTGTAGGAGCCTGGGGTGGCTTTCTATTCGGTACCAAGAACACCGACACCACCGGAAGCATAGGACCCATCGGGGAGATCCCCGCCGTCGATGCTCTGGTCAACGACAAGATATTCTTTAGAATGAAGTACGACAAGCACCCCAAGAACGACCAGCCGACTCAGACCGGCAAGATACAATGGGTAACTGTTTCTGATCCTGTATACAACGACTTTAAGAGCATAGAGTACACCATTTACCCAGATGGTAAGTGGCATTTTTATCAGATAGATCTTGGACAGTCCGCTAACTGGGTGGGACTTGTGAACAACGTTCGTTTCTTTCCCTGCGTAGATGGGAGGAGAAATGATGAGTTCTTTATGAGCTTCTTTGAGATCGGAACTCTCAACTTTGACTTCGAGTTCGAAAATCCTAAGGCGGGCCTGGCGGGTAAGGTCTTTGCTGGAAACTCTGTGGCAGCTAACATTGCCATAGAGCAGGGGGTTAACGACAGGCTCCTTGTTAATCTTGATGGCTTCGGGGATGTTAACATTACGTTAACCTCTCAAACCGCAGTGCCTAACATCATAGCCCGCGATGTATCTATCCAGTTAGGGAAGACGGCTATTGGAGGGTATCTAAGAGCCCAGTGCTTATTCGACCCGGAGATTCAGAGATTTTTCATCCAGTCTGGTACACTGGCGGAGGACTCTTCCGCAGCGGTGGTCTGGTCCGAAGATCAGTCCGCAGCGATCATCCTCGGCTTCGCGGACGTGGCTGGTAATGACATAAGTATTAAAACTCCAGGTGCCGACGGGGACGAGAACTACAAACCCGTATCGTCTTATAGATTGACAACTCTGGAGTTGTTTTCCTTGTTCGATAATGACAGCGACCTTCCTGCTTTTTCTCTTGATCCCCAGGTACCTGTTATACAAGCTGGCCGCTCCGACTACGGACTTACTCAGCGAAGACTGAGCCGTGAGATGGTGTTAGAGGGCCGTAATACCAATCTCACCAACACTAACGTTACCACCAAGAGCTCTCTGGATGGGACAGGTACTACCTTTGTAGATATTAATCACCCCTTCACCGACGATGGTAAGATAGCTTTCATTGCCTTCAACGGCGTAGCTGACACCGCTGGTAACACTAAGTGGAAGATTTTACGGCCGTCCCTGGATGGCGCACTGACCCTCGTCGACGAGGGGGAAATAGGCAAGACTGAAATTATCCAGGATCCTAATGGCGGGCTGGTACTGACTACGGACCCTGGCGCTTATTCCGCCAATGTCTCTGCTAAGAATGTACGTGTTAGGCGCGGAGATCTTCTGGGTCTGTACAACGGTGCTTTTCATCTGGACCCTGTCGGAGTTTCTAAACCCAATGCTATGTTCTATGAGGTACCAGGCGATCTTCAGGGTACGTTCTACCCAGGACCGCCTACCGGAGCAGGTGAATTAGGACTTCCTATCTATGCCAGAAGTTTTGAAACTAAGAACCGTGCAGTGGTAGACATCGATTTCAACAAGCGTCTGAACCTGGACCGGTTACAAGTAGACGGAGAAGAGGAGCTACGGGACCTGGAGTACAATCTAGCCGCGGCTACTTCCGCAGAATATAATGTGGACGCCCTCGGCGAGCACACCATCTGCTACGTGTACAATCTAAATCTGGGATTGCGAACTTGTTTCACACGCCCCAACCAGGGGTTTAATATCCAAGCCTTGAACGACGACATCGTCCTAGCCGAGAACGGTGTAAGTTCCTTTGGCTCCGGAGGCACGGGCGGGGTAGGCGGTGCTACTAAGGAAGGTGCTACCTACTTCTACATGAATGGAGATGCTGAGCAGCTTGGTACGCTGGAGTTCCAGGGACTGGGCGCTGGAGCGTACGACTTTCAGCGGGATCCTCTGGGTATAGATCTATTTTTTAGCCAGTCCACTCCGCGATTAGACAAGCCAGTGGGTAAGGCTGTTCTCTATTTCAAGGACAAGCAGAACATGCGATCCTGGCAAGTAGAAACCGCGCTACCTGGAGGTTCGCAGGGAGGCAACGGCTCTAAGCCTGGCTTCCAACTTGTTCCAGAAACCGCTATCAAAAAGGTCCGCATCGACAACAAGGATGTAGAGAATGTAGGGTTCTACGTATCTACCAAACCTCGGGATACCATCTCAGAGCTGCTGCTTTCCAACCCGTCTGTCATGGACGTATTTGCGAAGGATGGCACCCGTAATCCGGTGCAAGGTGTTGACTTTATTAAAGATGTAAGTGAACTTGGAGGAGCTAACCTCGAAGAGCAGCTCACGTTCATGGAGTTCCAGTGGAATAGATTTGAGTGGAACTTTACCGCTATTAGAACCCAGGGCTTTCGTTGGTATTCCGATTTTCACTGGAGCACCAAGATAACTGAGTTCCAAGTGTTCGCAGTGTCAGAGAATTCAGAGTCTCTTGGGGACAATATTCAACCACTGTTCTCTCCGGACGGTACGGCCTTCGCCACCGCAGAGCTGGAGTCCGCCGATAATGAGACCGCGCACTTTAAGTTAGGCGGGTCCCCTCAGTACATGCGTTTCATATTCAGGCCCACCCTGAAGTTAGATATCAGCGACCTGAAGTTCAAGTTTGAAGAGGATCAGATCTGCTTCGGCGAGGAGGGCCGACTTCTCAGCGATATGGTTATGGACGAGGCCCGCGTGGGCGAAGTTCCAGGAACAGCTACCCCTCTGAAAATAGCTAACGTTACTGGGCAGTCTGCTGATCTTATTCTGGACATACCCTCTGACATTAATACGGCCCGTCAATTGCTATATTTCAGCAAGCTGGGATCCGCGGAAGACATAACACATCCACAAGTAGGACCTCCGGGGAGAGTAGATTTCAAATCGGATAAGATACTTGCGGAACAAGAGAATGTTGCCAGCAACGCCATCACCTATGGATTACGAAGTTTGGTGAGTGGTACTTCCAATGTATTTTTGGTTGACACTATAATAGGAAACGGTGGATTTAACAGTGGTCAGCTCGAGCCCTTCTGGGATCTGAATGTTGTTTCGTCCGGAACAGCCGTAGATCCTGCTGGTATATGGTATCAAGTTCCCAGAGTAATGGACATAGATGCTTTTCCGGACGGAGATCCCAACCCCGATGAGGACAACGCTTCCTCTTTCCAGTACGGCACTAACGTTTTTGGAGTCAGTGAGAGCACCGAGCTGCTGGGTCGCCAGGACTTTGGCTCGGTTATAGACTTTGATCTCTCTCAGACTGTAGACGTCAGTGAGTGGGCCGCCGAGATAGATAACGGCGGAGCAGCTGTAGCGGCAAGCTGGAGATACATATACTATAACCTCGATGGTTCCCAGGGCGCAATGCGCATCACCAGCGCGCCCACTGCTTCTGGAATCGAAGAACCCTACAACACTATTATAGACGGGTACGGTAATAACCTACGGCGAACGTTTAACTTTCGACGCAGTACCGGTTTCTCTTCCAACGAAGCCGAGCAGAACGCTACGCTGAACTATGACGATGTAGTGGCCACTCTGCCCTCAGGTACCAGATTCGTTAAGATATCGTTCGACGTCCGCCTTGGTACGGGATGCCACGCGAACACTTCTCCCAGCACTAATTTACCGTGTCGTAGAAAATTCCTCTTGGACTCTGTTTATCTTTCTTTCCAGATACCGTCGGTGACTACTGCCAGGTGGTATAAATCTTGGAGAAATGACGGAGACCCGGACCCAGTTAATACTCTGCAGGGGTACACGAGCTCGCACTTCGACACGGTAGATAACGCGGACTTCATAGCCACTGCCGGTTCACACCACTGGTGGCAGCCGTTCAACTTTGGTAATAGGAGCGGGGTTCCTAACGGGCAGGGTACTATTACGCAGACGCAGGGCTTCTCCCGGGTATTTGACCAGTGGCGAGACCGGGCTATTCAATCGTTCGCACGCATGCGTGTTACCGATCCAGGTTTCTTAGCGGCACAGTGGGAAGACGAGCGCCAGGTCGTCGGACTTCGTATAGGGCTGTGGAATGAGTCCCAGACCAATGACTTCTTTGCGGACAATTGGCCCCGGCATCTTCAGCTGGAGGTTCTTAAAACCAAGGCCGAGCTCGGAGAAGACCCCGACGTTAATAATCCTAACCATTTTAGAACAGTTAAGGTCATGCGAGGCCTGCCCGCCCGGATAAAACCGGACATGCTCATAAATAGAGATGATTACGTCCCAAGTACCCGGTTACTTACTTTTCTATTTGATGAGAACCCGATAGCTACACAGGGGATCAAGATAACAATCACCCTTAATTGTGATTACCACGAGCGTTACTCTGGAGACTACGACAACAGTTCCCAATTTGGTGATGCCACTGGCTGTCCTCCTGATAACGCCTTCTTTGGATTCGCTTGGAGTTCTTCGTACGGAATATCGGCTACTTACTTCGCGCCGCTGGAGGACAGGGGTCACACTAATCTTCCACTGACCAACGTCGTTGCTGGCTTCGAGACCAACCCGGTCTACGCGGCCGTGGATTTAGGACGTCCCTACGATGTAGAGCTGGACTCCGACCTCTTCGAGCTGGTGTCTACTACCCGTACAACCAGTCTGTGGAATACTTCCGGCGTACGGTTCAGTGACACTGATACTGACAATCCTAACTTGGTGGAATGGACGGGTTCATCCAACTTCGCCAGGTGGATAAGATTCACCAGCGCCTCGGAGGAGGAGTTCGAGAATCCTAATTGGGTCTATACAGAGGGGCCTGCTTCTGGATTCTCCGGGGGCCGCTTCGAAGTGAATCAAATTGCTCAGGCCGTTATTAACCAGGCTCGTATATACCCCAGCATTCGTACTGCGCTTATGCCCACGTTTGGGTATAACTCCGGTTGGGATGATTTAGGAGCATCGCTCACGGATAACAGGAAAGACACGTTCGAGTCCGCCGCCCAGTACCCCGTGTTTGCCGTGGACCTCGGTAAACCCTACACCCTTGCTTACTCAGACAGCCTTGCTAGGAACCGCCATGATCTCGAGGGCGGTACGCCGCAATCGGCCATAGGCGACGATAAAGAATATTGGAATCCCAACTCCGAGGTTAACTTCACGTACTCTACGAACCCGGCCGGGGGAACCGCCCGCCCCGAGACAGTAGATTTCGGAGCATGGAACATGGGTATTCCTAACACGCCTGTCAGATGGGCCGCGTTCAAGGCCCAGTACCCTATGCAGGTACTTGGGACCGCCTCCAATGAGCCGAAGCGTTATAACTTCTCTACATCAGGCCAGACATTGTTTGGAGCTAGTTTTAGACCCTTACGGCAGGAACCTTTTACAGAGAATGCCCGATGGTTTAACAACAAGAAGGCTACTCTTCGAGACATATCTACCCTGTCCGCCGCCGACGGTGCCGTTTTCAGTTATCGAGATAGTTATGATTTCGGCTCAGCGGCCGGATCTACAGGTAACAGTTCTGAAGCGACTGGAAGTAATATGGGAGCGCCTGTGTTCGCCTTTGACGGTACCTTCGATGAGATCGTTGCCGACTACTGGGGTGTTCAGAATCGAGATATTGTTACTAGCCAATTAGATCCGGCTAATAACTTCCCACATTCCATTTGGAGGACGTTCTTAGATCCTTTCAATGGGTCAGAGACATACCAGGAAGTGAAGGCAGTCAGAGTCACAGGGTTCAGTGATCAGTTTTATCCCACCAACTTCACGTTTCAATACCTACAAGAGAATCCTGACGGCACTAACAAGGATCCTAATTTAGATGCCAGCTGGTCCAATATAACCGGTGCTTCCTTCACAGGTATAGATACTTACCAGGAAGGGCACGGGTTCCTCCACGTTTTTCCTTTCGCGATCACAGCCAAGGGGATAAGGGTCCGCATCTCCGTGAGTGTCTATCCCGACGACAGCGTTATGACGGAGACCAACGAGCTGAATCAGATAAATTCTGCCAACCCGAATGTGAGTGGTCCCCAAACGCGCGTCCAGTCCATAATCATTTACGATGAGGTTTACGATGAGTCCATCCTCGAAGGTGAGATAGCAGTTAACCACGCGTTGACTGCCACCTCGGTTACTTCTCAGACCAATGTTCCAGATCAGGGCCCAGAGCAGCTGATAGATGGTAATCTTCAGACCTATTGGGAGTCGACTGGATTTACAGACCAGATTTCTATTATGCTGGATAGTCCACGCTCAATAGATAGATTTGAATGGGAGAAGGACACCGCTCTTGATCAACTTACTGGAGGTCAAGGCCAAGGGGCACCCCAGACGTTCACCCTGCGCGTTATGAAGGATGGGATACTTCAGACGGTGGTAGAAGAGGTAGACTTCTTTGGAACCACGTACAGCGGAGTATTCGACCCCGCACTCACCTCTGACGAATGGATCATGGACATCTCCAGGGTGCAGCAGCAGGAGAACAACGCGGCTTCTATTCAGATATCAGAGCTCAGGCTTCTAGAAATAACTGAGCAGAACACACCGTTAGTGAGAGTAGAATCCACACCAGATCGCCACCCGGGAACGCTGAACTCATCGGCTACTAAGGTCATTTATTCTGCCAATTCTGAAGCCATCGCTAAGATATTCGCCGACGGCATTGATGGGAATAATGACGCAGAGTTTTCGGAGCGCGACTTTTTCTCAGTATGGATGTTTATCAACGACATCGCCCTCCTGGACACTAACTTCGGAGCCCTTAGACTGGGGAACAGTGGCGACACTTTCTACCGTTGGGACTTCAAGAACATGGGATTACAGACGGGATGGAATGAGTTAAAGCTGCAGTTCTCGGAAGCGGATTATAACACGCCTATTAAGTTCCAGTCCGGGTTCCAGTTCAATCCAGATACCGGACGCAGCTCGGTGGACTTCCTCACTGCGGATGTTCTTATTACCACGTCGGTGGATGGTACCTCCTCTGCTCGCATCGCGCAGGCCCCTGGAATTAGATACTTCGATATCGAGGTTAAGGGAACCGGCGCAGCCCAGGAGCTAGAGATAATACTTGATGATATGAGGTTCATTAGAAATAGGTTTGATGATACTTGCAAGTTTGGTAAGTCCCTGTATCTCAACGGTAACGAAACCTTTATTATCAACCAGGAAGGGTTGGACTTAGCCACAGGTACTGTGGAGTTCTGGTTCCAACCCGACTTTGATACAGGAGGCAGGCTGCAGGCTGGAAGGCCGGTAGTCCCCGCTATATTTAGGATCATGCGGCCAGACGGAAAGTACTTAGCATTTTTCTACAGGCCCAATCAGGGTTTTATCGGACTGGTGTACGATACTTCCAAGCTGTGGCAGTTCGTTACTACCGTCGAAGACTACCTCTTTAATCCGAAGGACACTTTTCACGTAGCGATCGTATGGGATCACCGTGCCAAGACTCCACCATTCAACACGTCCTTTGCGGTGTACATTGACGGTGAGATAGTCTACGGAACGAACAAGAAGTGGGACGCTCTTCGACAACCTGGAGCATCGGTGGTGTTCGGAGGAGAGATGGGTCAGAAGTTCGCAGCTCCGCCACTGAATGACACCGCTCTTACATTCACACCCGTGCCCAGCCTTCCCTCCAAGAACACTGCCTCGGCCTGGGCATTGCTGGAAAATCTAAAGATGTACAACTATGCCAAGACTGATTTCAGCGACCGTTTCGATGCAGATCTCTCGAGGACGCAGCTCTTGAACCCTTCGGAGCTGATAGAGATTTCTCTCGACAACGTTACTTTCCATGCCGCAGGTTCAGACGATCTCCCGCTGGTAGTTGATGATGTAGCCAACGGTGAGTCGGTCACTGCGTACGTACGGACTGTACTGCCCCGCAATCTCACCGGGCAGGAGAGTAGAGATGCCTCTCTATTAGTGAGATGGAAGACACCTTTGAGGACTTGTGATTAATGACTGAACGAAATATGCTACCAGAGGGATTTATGTACAACACCCTGAACGATGTGGGGGCTGTATCTGGAACCCAGACTGTCGATATTGCTGAGATGTCCCTGTTAGTAGATGGGGATATCACGTCTACCGCCTTGTCCACGGCCATCGGGGACTACTTCTCTCTTGATGCGGATATGGGAGCACGCTGGAAGTTAAACAGGATCCAGCTACATACGGACGAGACGCAGCCTCTTAACATCAACATGTCTATCAGTGAAGACGGTGAAGACTTCTATGAGATAGCTATCTCAGGAACTGCTCCGCTTTACATTGGCGACATACCAGAATCAGTAGTATCCGGCGCGCCCAGGTACATTAGGTACAGACACGCCGGAGCGGCTATCCGCCCCATCTATGAATGGGAAGCTCTGGCGGACGACACGTTAGTTAATTTCGGAATCGATGGTACCCAGACTGAGGCGGAGATCGCGGATGCTCCTATTGGACGTCCCTCCGACGAGATAACTACGCTGACCCTCAGAAACGAGTACGATAAGACAGGTACTGGTTTTGTAGTTATTGAAGCATCTGGCACCGGCGCAGATAACATAGAGATTTCCCTGTCACCTAACGGACCATGGTACGGTAGAAAGAATTTAGACGCCCGGATGCCAGAGGCTACTCCATTTACAAAGGGTGATTTTTTTAATGGAGACACCACCATTGCTTCAGGATCGGCCTATTCTACTGCGCCGCTTTGGAACGATGGTACTTCCGGAGGGTGGAGTAATACGGGATTTACTCAGAATCTTTTCGCAGGGGGTACCTTCGTTGCCCTGACCAGTACGTCAGTCACACCGTCAGTGCAGGCGTGGAACTCCTTCACTCCTGACCCCGGCGGATTCCAGACTATAGACAGTCCCGACTCCCCGGTACGAGGTAATTTCTTCGCCGTCCGAACCCATCTTTACGACCGGGTCAAGGTTACGTTGTCCGCCCCCTCCATACCCGACGCCGATTTCTTAGAAGGACCACGTCTGTTTTGGAGAACCCACGAGGTAAGTGACTTCGAACTCGACCGTTCCATGCTGGCTACTTCGTCCGGTGTTAACTTTACTGGCCAGAGGCAGGAGTTCGTCTTCGAGGTAGGAGATATGACGACGTGGTCCGGAGCCGTTAGATCGCTGCGGGTCCAGCCCTGGACGACCGCAACAGGAATTGGTAGGAACATAGTGCTACACGATGTCGAAGTGTATCATCAGGATCGCCTTGATCGCGTAGTCCTCCCCGAGGAACCCACCACCAGCGGATTGATGATGTATCCAGTCGGCGGATCTTGGGATACCGATTACAACACAGTTGTTAACACGGACAACAAGGTTACGGTACCGTGTATCATGACTTCCGTCCACATCGTCGCCAGGCCTATCACCACTGAGAATCAGGCTATAATGCTGCTGAGGATAAAGGACCCCTCTACACTGCCGCCCTATACCATGCCCAGCGTTGCGGGTGATTCTTTTGAGATGAAGCAGTGCGTCATCATCGACCAGAGTAACAATTCCAACAATAACCCTTCTCCGATGACTATCCCCGTATGGTGGCCAGCAGAGCCAGGAGACATGCTGGCTTATTCTTGGAAGACCCAGGCCGGTGTCCAGTCCTTCGGAACGGCTGTTCTCACGTACGGCGCTGGCCAGACCGAAGATCCCACCCGCTCGGGTGCCGATGGTGGGTGCCTCTTGAACTCCAGTTATATGAGTGAGATCGAGTCAGGCGTTACTCTTCAGGAACTCGAGGACCAGATAAATGGCTTTACTAACTGGCATGCCCCACCGGATAGAAAGTATGGACTGTCCTGGAAGGCGATATCCTCTGGAGGATTTACAGCCACTGGAAGTTTCCAGACGGACGTGATCGACGGCGGCGGAGACCCTGCATTGCTGTCTTTGGATTTTGAATCCAATCAGGCAAACGGAAGTTCCATAGACATATTTACAGCCGCAGCCCCCGCTAAGACTGTGGAAGCTAAGGCTTCGGAACGCCCAGCTGACGTGTCTTTGAACTTAGATCGAGCCCGTAACTGGGACGGTAAGAGTAGATCCCTGCCCGGGAATACCCGCCCCACTGTCCGTAAAGGTTATCAATATTACGAAGAGCCTATCACCGAGGCGCTCGGCGCTTTCTGGTGCGGTATGCACCCGATGGGTGGCCGCGGTATCGAGGGCCTGCGGTACCACTATTACTCCCCAGAGTTTACTAACTCCTACTGCATAGGAATGCAGAATCCCGATGTGGAAGCTAAGCTTTTGGCCGAAGGCACCAGTGCCACTGATTGGCAGGGCGGCCGTTCGGTAGAGAACATCGGCTCGCAATCGTTCCATCATGAAATTAAGGACGAGATGTGGATATTGAACCTTATGGTCAGCGGTACTGAGACCGACGACGCCCGTCCTATTTGGGACGTGTATCAGCCGGACACTGGCGAGTATATCCGTACCGACCACATGACGGGAGATCTGGATTTTATTTATACCAATGAGGGCCTTCAGACGAATACCCTTACGGGACGTTGGACCTTTGAGCCCGTGCTCTTCATGCCAGATTACGACCGCGAGGAGATATTCATAGTGTGCCGCCGCGCCCAGTGGCATATAGGTGCAGGTGATTACATGGGGCTCGTTATGGACCTCGATGGTAACTACAAGAATATCTTTTTCAGATACGACATTGTATACAACGAGATGGTCGCCGATGGTATAAGTACCACGGACGCGGGGGAACTGTTAGTACATTGCCAGAATATGACATACGACGGTAGGTATTTCTATTCTCTCACGACCCGAACGGCGAATACTCGGGGCCTCCGGGATAGAATGTGTTTTTACCGCCTCGACGACATCGACTCTGATACGCCGTATACTGTAGGATACGTTAACGAGGTCAATCTACTGTCCGTTCCGGGCAATCAGATCGACATCTCCGATATCAACAAAGGGCCCCAGTGCTTAGCGTACAGGCCCCATGATGGGCTGATTTACTATCTTCAGAGATCGACGCCTACCAAACTCGATACCTGGCAGGTATCTGTCCTCGGCGATGTCCCAGATGAGACACTGTCGGTGGCCCAAGGGCCAGTGACTAAGGATACGGGGCAGTTCGCAACCACCCCCGAGCTTTTCATGCACGGTGGTTTCGGACATGCTGATGCGGGCAATAAGCCTGCGTGGGATGGCAATGGCTACCAGCAGGATCTTAGTAATTTCCAGGATCTTACTTGTTCAACAGCACGTGACTCCCTGTGGGTTACTAATACTCTCCGTTCGGAATGTTCTGAGGACTTGGTTAGGGTGGGTGAGACGATGACCAATGCTTACCTTTTCCGATGGCACAACCACACTTCTCTTCAAGAGGTAGGAGCTAATTCTATTCCGATAACGGACCAGCCTGGCCTCCCGAATTTCGAAGATCCGGTCTGGGGAACCACCTCCGGTACGTTGGATTACGAATCCGTACAAGACAATGCTTTGCTGTTTCCGACCGGCCGCTATGCCCGTGTTAAGTACACACTGAACGCCAGTCCCGACGGCCTCACAACCCCTGAGCTGCTGTCTTCTCAGATCACACAGGGTCTGCGAGTAGAAGACATTCCCGCTTCTGGCACCAAGGATATCTACATGCGCACCAACATCCCGTCCGATACAACCATTGGCGATCAGACAGGGAGCCTGAAGGTATTTTGGCAGTTGGAGGAGTAGTAAATGGCTGTCACTGGATATGAGGGCTGGGAAGTACCCACCCAGAAATATCACGTACTTACCGTATCCGGCGTTACCAACTCCGGGATCCTCGATACTTTCATCGCAGAGGACCGCTACGCTATCCTGGCGACGGGTTCTGGTATAGATGTACTGGATATGTACTGCGGTGCTATTATCTCGTCAGGGACGATTCCAGGGGAGATAGTGAGCTCTGTAGTAGCAGAGTACACCACGTCTTCTGGTATGATGTATATAGGCACCTCCGGAAATGGCGTCTACCAAATGCGGTACCACAACATTACCGCACCAGATTACGATTTCTCAGCTGAGCTGAAGCCGGTCTTCTCCACTACCTCCACTCCCGCTATCTCCGACGATGAGATTCGGGATATCTGTATAGCTCAGGGGCATCCTTTCCGTCTCCTGATCAGCACAGGACTTGGGGTGGATTACATTTTGGAGGAAGGCGGGGTGTATACGGGAAGCACTCGAGCTCTGATCTCAGGATCAAATGCTTGTCGTATTACCCAGGCTGGAGAAGGTTACTGGGATTCTAAAAAAGTTGGAGTTGAGACGTTGTACGACTTGAATTCTTCTTTGATCGGCGGTATTATTACAGTAGACTTCACCTACTCTCCCTTCTCAGCACCTTCCATCCCCTCCAATTTAGTTAACGACATCTCCATAGCTGAGGGAAGTCCCAACGCCCTCGCATTCGCGACCGCCGGCGGGGACGTAGAGGTCAGCGAGCGCCAGGGCAACGAGTTCATCTCCCCTGTTAAGTCTGCTTTCACCGACAAAGAAGTGGTCTCAGTGAGTTGGGGGCCCGACGCGACCTTCAGTACCGGGAAGCTGTACGTGCTGACCACTGGAATCGCCCGGGTATTCGACATGACCGAGAGCACAGAGATCGGATCCCACCATTCCCGAATCGACCCTTTAGACAAATTCATCACAGAAAATACCCGCGACCAGGCCCTATTGTCAGGGACCCAGACCATCGTAAGAACGACCGCGGTACTGTAGGAGATCCATGGTAAATTTTCCAGATTCGTTAGACGATGACGATTCGCTGTATGCGGTAGTTAATAACCGGCGTACTCGTCTAACAGATGCGGTTTCAGATTCTGATACCACCATCCCAGTGATCACAACCTCTGGCTTCCCAGCCACTGGCTACCTTACCATCTTGACTGGGTCTGACATTACCAAGGCTGAGGCCATTAAGTACGACACGTACACCGCCACTGAGTTTACAGGGGTGACTCGCGGAGCTGATGGCACCGAGGCCTTCCTTCACCGAGGCGGCGACAATGTAGACTTCACAGTCGTAGCCGAACACCACAACTCCCTCAGGGAAGCCACCATTGCTCTGGAAGCTTTCGTGGGAGTATCAGGAAGTGAAAACTTCACCGCTCGAGATCACCTTACCGGGGACACGTATGTCGACGGGAATCTAACGGTCTCAGGGACCTCTTCCTTCTGCGACGATGTGGACATGAAGGATCAGCTGACTGTTACAGGGACTTCCAGATTTGGACAGCAGCCTATTAGCACTTTGCCATTGGCGACAATGGCATCTGGTACCGTAACTGTTTTCACGACGCTCTCCTCTTCTTGGCAGAATGAAAAGTTGGTCGCTGAGCCGCTTTCCGCAGGTGTTCATCTTGTGATGTACCGTGGTAACATGGGACTGGATCCTTCCAGTGCTAACAACAATATCAGTGAAATTAGAATGCAATTCGCCTCCACCGAGGAGGCCCAGGGTTCGACGATTACGAACCGCAAGGTTGGTCACGCGCACGGTACTGAAATAGCGGGTTTCAAGGTTATCACCGGTAATGGGAATGATTATGCCCAGATTGATGTTCGACATGCCATCAACCTATCTATCACTTCCGAGTACGGGGCAATGGCGATTGCATCCATACCGTTCGACGAAATGGGACTGGTCGAGGGCACGGACTATTGGTTTGAGAATGGAACTGCAACTCCTATAAACGCCAGCTCCTCAACCTGGACAGATAAGGGGACCCCCCTTAACTTCTCAGTGACCGACCCCGGTGACTATCTTATTTTATTCTCCGCTGAGATTAGAGGCGGTATTGAGGGC